>Ga0310812_10000231_pt1 | contig 23821 bp, 22 predicted proteins | sample NN3metagenome_FD_205747 | JGI IMG/M metagenome (GOLD analysis project Ga0310812, IMG submission 205747) | Soil microbial communities from experimental microcosm in Duke University, North Carolina, United States - NN3 | ecosystem: Engineered > Artificial ecosystem > Soil microcosm > Unclassified...
CGCCGCGCTTGACCACCAGCTCGCGCGCGGCCAGCGCGTACTCCGCCGCGCCCAGGAAGGCGTCCTTGCGCCACTCCATGGGCGTGGTGCCCGCGTGGTCCGCCTGGCCGACAAAGGTGACCCACGCCCGGCGATTGCCCACGATGCCCTGGACCGAGCCGATGGGGATGCGCGCGGCTTCCAGATGCGGGCCCTGCTCGATGTGGAGCTCGACGTAGGCGGCGAGCGTCTTGGGATCGCACTTGGCCTTGGGCGCTTCGAGGGGGTCGAAGCCCGCGCGGCCCATAGCCGCGACCAGAGGCTCGCCGTCCGCGGCGCGGAAGTGGGGGATCTGGCGCGCGTCGAGCTTGCCGGTGAAGGCGCGCGAGCCGAAGAGCCCGGCGTAGCGTCCCTCCTCGTCGCTCCACGCCACCATGGTGAGCGGCCGCCGTGTCCGCGCGCCCGCCTCCCGCAGGGTCTGCAGGCACTCGAGCCCGGCCATGACCCCCAAGGCGCCGTCGAGCGCGCCGCCCTGCGGCACGGTATCGATGTGCGAGCCCGTCATGACGGTCGGGCCGCCTTCGCCCAGCTTGCCGAAGGTGTTCCCGGCCTCGTCCACCCAGGTGGTGAGGCCGGCTTCCTTCATCCGCGCCAGCAGCCAGGCGCGCGCTTCCTCGTGGGCCGGGCTCCAGCAGAAGCGGGTGATGCCCTGTCCGTCGGGATTGCGGCCGAACTGGGACAGCGTCTCGAGGTTCGCGCGGAGGCGGGGCAAGGAGATGGCAGGCGCCATGGCAGCGAAAAGTATACAAGAGGCCGAGCGTCTTGACACCGTCTCCGCCGGGCCCGTATCATGGCGCTGAACCGTCGTTCAGTCCCGTCTGGACGCGCCCCAAACCCGCCGAGCAGGAGGGTCTATGGATTTCACGCTGACCCCCGAGCAACAGTCCTTCCGGGACGAGATTCGCTCGTGGCTCAAGAAGAACCTCCCCAAGGACTGGACCAGCCGGGTCCAGGCGGCGTCGGACGTGCCGCGCGAGGAAGCCTACGACTTCCTGCGGCAGTGGCAGCGGAAGATGTACGAGGCCGGTTTCGTGGGGCTCACCTGGCCGAAGGAGTCGGGTGGCCGTGGGCTCACGTTCATGGAGGAGATGATCCTCCAGGAAGAGATGGCATTGGCGAAGGCGCCGCCGGTGCTCAACATCCTCGCCGTCGGCATGGCCGGCCCCACCATCAACGCCTACGGCACCGAAGAGCAGAAGAAGCGCTATCCGCCCAAGATGCTCTCCTGCGAGGAGATCTGGTGCCAGGGCTACTCCGAGCCCAACTCCGGGTCGGACCTCGCCGCGCTTCAGACGCGCGCGGTCAAGGACGGTGACCACTACGTGATCAACGGGCAGAAGGTGTGGACCTCGCTGGCCCACATCGCCGATTGGATGATGCTGCTGGCGAGAACCGATCCCGACGCGCCCAAGCACAAGGGCATCACCTACTTCCTGGTCGACATGCACGCGCCCGGCGTCACCGTGAAGCCGCTCAAGCAGATCACCGGCGACGCGGAGTTCAACGAGGTGTATTTCGACAACGTGCGTATCCACGAGTCGCAGATCCTGGGCGGCCTCAACAACGGCTGGGCGGTGGGCCTGACCACGCTCATGTACGAGCGGCTCGCGCTGGGGTTCGGCCTGCAGGTACGGCTGCGCATCGCGCTGGACGGCCTTGTCGATCTCGCGCGGCGGTCGTCGAAGAACGGCACGCCGGCGACCAAGGATCCCGTCACCCGCCAGAAGCTCGCGCAGCTCTGGATCGACACCGAGGTGTTCAAGTACACCGGCGCTCGCGCCATCACCAAGCTCCTCAAGGGCGAGCTGCCCGGGCCCGAGGCCTCCACCGGCAAGATGATGTGGGTGGAAGGCCATCAACGCCTCCAGGAGCTCGCCATGGAGCTCGAGGGTCCCTACTCTCAGCTCACCAAGGGCAGCCGCTGGGCTGTCGAAAACGGGCTCTGGCAGTACGGCTTCCTCCGCTCGCGCGCCAACTCCATCGAGGGCGGCACCACCGAGATCCAGCGGAACATCATCGGCGAGCGCGTGCTCGGACTCCCGAAAGGCTAGGTCATGAACTTCGGCTTCAGCGACGAGCAGGAGCTTCTTCGCAGCACCGCCCGGAAATTCTTCGAGAATGAGTGCCCCTCGGAGACGGTGCGCCGTCTCATGGACACGCCCGAGGGCATGGGCCCCGAGCTCTGGGCGAAGCTCGCCGAGCAGGGCTGGCTCGGCCTCGTCTATCCGGAGGCCTACGACGGCATGGGGCTCGGCTTCGTGGATCTCACCGTGCTCTTGGAGGAGATGGGCCGCGCGATGGTGCCGGGCCCGTACTTCTCCACGGTGCTCCTGGGCGGTCTCGCCATCCTCGAGGCGGGGAGCGAGGCGCAGAAGAAGGAGTGGCTGCCGAAGATCGCCGCGGGTAGCAAGCGCGCGACGCTCGCATGGATGGAGCCGTCCGCCGTGCTCGGCCCCGCCGGCGTCACCCTGACCGCCAAGGCGGCCGGGGGCGGCCACACGCTGTCGGGCACCAAGCTCTTCGTGCCGGACGCCCATACCGCCGACGCCATCGTGGTGGCGGCGCGCACCGGTGGGGGCCCCGGCGAGGACGGCGTGAGCCTCTTCCTCGTGCCTCGCACCGCGCGCGGCGTCGACGTGAAGCTCTTGCCCACCATGGATCAGACGCGGAAGCTCTGCGAGGTCACCCTCGCCGACGTCACCCTCGGCCCCGAGACCTTGCTCGGCGCGCCGGGGCACGGCTGGAAGCCGCTCGAGCGCGTGCTCGAGCGCGCCTGCGTGGCGCTCTGCGCGGAGATGTGCGGCGGAGCCCAGAAGGTCCTCGACATGACGGTGGAGTACGCCAAGATCCGCCAGGCTTTTGGCAAGCCCATCGGCTCCTACCAGGGCGTGAAGCACCGGGCGGCCGACATGCTGGTCGACGTGGAGAACAGCAAGTCCATCACGTACTACGCGGCATGGGCGATGGACGAGGGCTCTTCCGAGGGGCCGCTGGCCGTGAGCATGGCCAAGGCCTACGTCTCCGATGCCTACCGCAAGGTGTCCGCCGTGGGCATTCAGCTCCATGGCGGCATCGGCTTCACCTGGGAGCACGACCTGCACCTGTACTTCAAGCGGGCGAAGGGGTCGGAGTTCACCTTCGGCGACGCCACCTATCATCGGGAGCGCGTGGCCCAGCTCGTCAATCTCTAGCGCCCTCGATGCTCGAGGCGGTCCGGCGGACGGTCGCGCGCTGGATCCGACGCGGGAGCGCCCCCGAGGCGCTCGCCGCGGACCATCGGCTCTTCGCCGATCACGAGGAGATCCGCGACATCGCCCGCCAGCTCGGCCGCTCCAAGGTCGAGCTGGACCGCACCGTGCTCACGCTGCGGAGCTGGGCGCGCGATCTCAACCGCCGCCTGGACGAGTCGCCCGATAGCGTGGGCCGCTCGGTGGACCTGCGGACCCTCGGCGAGACGGTGGGGGGCCTCACCCACAACTTCAACAACTCGCTGGCCGCCATCCTCGCCTACACCGAGCTGCTGCTGAAGGAGGCCCAGACGGAGACGGCGCAGCGGCGCCTGAAGGTGATCCGCGACGTCGCCATCGAGGCCTCGGCGTCGGTTCGGCGCTTCAAGGAGTTCGTCTCGCGCGAGCCGCAGGTCGCCTTCGGTCCAGTGGGCTTGCCCGCGGTGGTGGCGGAGGCGCTCGAGATGACCGCGCCGCGCTGGCGCGACGAGGCGCAGCGCCGGGGCGTGGTCATTGCCGTTCGGCAGGAGCTCGGCTCGATCCCGCCCGTCGAGGGCAATGGCTTCGAGCTCCGCGACGCCCTCGTGCATCTCATTCTCAATGCGGTGCAGGCGATGCCCCGCGGGGGCACGCTGACGATCCGCGCGGCGAGCGAGGAGTCGGGCTGGGTCGCGCTGGAAGTCTCGGACACGGGCGTGGGCATGCCCGAGCAGCTCCGCCGTACCCTCGCCGAGCCCGCGTCGCGGCTCCGCGGGCGGGCGGCTGGGCGGGGGCTCGGCGAAGTCGTGGACATCGTGGAGCGCCATGGCGGCGGCATCCAGGTCGACGCCCACGAGGGCGAGGGGACGACCATCCGGCTCCGGCTCCACGCCAGCCGGTTCCAGATCATCCCGCCGTCGGAGGAGCTGCCCTTGCCGGTGCAGCCCGAGCGGGCGGCGCGCGTGCTCCTCGTGGACGACGACCAGCGCCTGCTCACCGTGCTCACCGACGTGCTGCGCTCGGGCGGCCATCAGGTGACGACGGCGGGCGACGGCGAGGAGGCCCTCGAGATGTTCGATCCCGAGCAGCACGACGTGGTCATCACCGATCTGGGCATGCCGCGCGTGAACGGCTGGCAAGTGGCCGAGCAGGTGAAGCTGCGCGCGCCGGCCACGCGCGTGTTCGTGCTCACCGGCTGGGGCGAAGGCGTCACCGCCCCGGAGGCCAGCAAGTACGTGGACCAGGTGCTGGCCAAGCCCATTTCCGCCGACGCCATCCTCGAGCGCCTCGCGGGCGGCCGCGGGAGCCGCCCCGAGTGAGCCCGGCGGCGGCGCCGGATTCCGCTCCGCCGGCGGCGCCGCGGCCGGCGGCGTCCGTGCTCCTGGTCCGCCCGGGCGCGGCGGCGCCGATTGACGTGTACATGATCCGCCGCCAGCAGACCATGCGCTTCCTCGGTGGGTTCTATGCCTTCCCCGGGGGCAAGGTGGATCCCGGCGACGCCGACCCGGCGCTGCTCGCGCGTTGCCGCGGGCTCGCCGCCGACGCGGTCGAGCGCATTTTCCCCGGCAAGGAGGGCGCGCCCGCGCTCGCGTACTGGGTCACCGCCGCGCGTGAGCTCCTGGAGGAGACCGGCCTCCTCGTGGCGACCGACCGCGAGGGCCGGCCGATCTCCGCTGCCGATCCCGCCGTCGCCGCGATCGTGGCGGGCATGCGGCACTCGCTGGTGGCGGAGTCCGGCCGGCTGCTCGACCTCATGACCGCCGTCGACTGGTATCTGGACGTCGCGCCGCTGCGCTACCTCTCGCACTTCATCACGCCGCCGTCGAGTCCGATTCGCTTCACCGCTCGCTTCTTCCTGGCCCCGCTGCCCGAGGGCCAGGCGCCGCGCCTCTTCACCGAGGAGACGTCGGAGGGGCTGTGGATCGCGCCCGCCGAGGGCGTCACGCGCTACGAGGCGGGCGACATGCCCATGGCCGAGCCCGCCGAGTCCGGCCTCCGCTATCTCGCGGGCTTCCCGAGTCTCGACGCCCTCTGGGCGGCGCACGCCGACGGACGCCACAAGTTCCACGGCATTCAGGACCGCATCGTCGCCGCGGGCGTGGCGGTGCAGCGCCCGCGCGGCGTCCCCCGCCCGCGGTAAGCTCTAGGGCGTCATGGGCAACGCGACCATTTACCTGTTGGACGACGCCGTGCGTGAGGGTCACGGCGCCCGCCCGGCCCTGCGCACGCCGGCGGGCGAGGTGAGCTACGCGGCGCTGCTCGCCGTGGTCGAGCGCGCGGCCGCGGGCCTGCGCGCCCGCGGCGTGGGCCGCGAGGACCGCGTGGCCCTGCTGCTGCCCGATGGGCTCGCGTGGGCGGCGACCTTCTTGGGCGCGCTCCGCATCGGCGCGGTGGCCATGCCGCTGAACACGCGGCTGCCCGGCGCCGGCCTCGCCACACTCTTCGACGACGCTCGGCCGCGCGCGCTCGTGGCCGACCCGATGCTGCTCTCGGGCGTGGCCGACACCGTCGCCGCCGCCGGCATCCCCCACGTCCTGTCGTTCGAGGCGCTGCTGGCGTCCGAGGGCGCGAAGGTCGAGCCGGAGCCGGTCAGCGGCGACGCGATGGCGGTGTGGATCTACACCTCGGGGACGACCGGCACGCCGAAGGCGGCGATGCACCGGCACCGCACGATGGTCGCCGGGGGGAACTACGCCGCCAGCATCGTGGGTCTCCACGCCGACGATCGGATCCTCGCCACCTCGCGCCTCTTCTTCGCCTACGCGCTGGGCAACGCCCTCCTGAACCCGCTGCTCGCCCGCGCCACCGCCTGCCTCGTCGACGAGTGGCCGACGGTGGAGACGCTCGGCGCGCTGCTTCGCGAGCACCGCCCCACGCTGCTGTTCTCCGTGCCGACGTTCTACGCGCGCGTGCTCGCCGGCGAGCTTCCCGCCGATGCGCTCGCCTCCGTGCGCGTGTGCGTGTCCGCCGGCGAGCGCCTGCCCGCCGAGGTGTACCGTGCGTGGGGGGAGCGCTTCGGGCTCGAGATCCTGGACGGGATCGGCGCCACCGAAACGATCTTCATGGTGCTGTCGAGCCGCGCGGGCGCGAGCCGGCCGGGCACCACCGGCGGGCCAGTGCCCGGCAGCGAGGTGCGCCTCCTCGACGCGGACGGGCGGCCCGTCGCCCCGGGACAGCAAGGGGTGTTGTGGGTGAAGACGCCTTCGGTCGCGGCCGGCTACTGGGGGCGGCCCGACGACACGCGGCGCGCCTTCGACGACGGGTGGTTCCGCTTCGGCGACGTCTATTACGTGGACGGCGCTGGCCACTGGGTGCACTGCGGCCGCCAGGACGACCTCTTCAAGGTCGCCGGCCAGTGGGTGATTCCCTCCGACGTGGAGGCGGTCGCGCTGCGGCATCCCGATGTCGTCGAGGCCGGGCTCGTCGGCGCCGAGGAGGGCTCGGGGCTGATCAAGCCGTTTCTCTTCGTGGTGCTGCGCCCCGACGCGGGGGACGTCACCCGGTTGACCGCCGAGCTGACCGACCGCCTGGCCCGTGAGGTCCCGACCTACGCGCGCCCGCGCGAGGTGCGCGTGGTGCCGGAGCTGCCGCGCACCACCACCGGCAAGCTCCAGCGCCACAAGCTGCGGGAATACCTGACATGACCCCCGGCGCCCGCCATCGCTGGACGACACGGGTGCGCTGGAGCGAGGTGGACCCGGCCGGCATCGTGTTCTACCCCCGCTTCTTCGAGTGGTTTGACCTCGCCACCGAGTCCTTGTTCGAGGCGCTCGGCCAGCCGTGGCCCATCATCTTCCCGCTCTATGACATCGTGGGCGTGCCGATCGCCGAGTCGGGGGCGAAGTTCACCGCGCCCGTCCGCTACGGGGACGAGGTGTCCATCGACAGCGTGGTGGCGCACGTGGAGGAGAAGACGTTTCGTGTGGAGCACGAGGTGAAGGTCGGCGACATCGTCTGCGCGCGGGGCTTCGAGCTGCGCGCCTGGGTGGGTCGGCCCGCGCAGCCAGGCGACCGCCTCCGCGCGCGGGCCATTCCCGAGGAGGTTGTCAAGATGCTCAAGGACGGTGTGGAGGATCCCCACGGATGAACGGCCCCGAGGTGGTGTTCACGAAGTCCGCGCCCAAGACGGGCTTCTCCGAAGGCACCGAGTCGCCCATCGCCCAGGGCGTGAAGGTGGGCGGCTTTCTCTTCGTGTCGGGGCAGGGGCCGCTCGACCCGGTCTCGAAGCAGATCGTGTCCTCGGACATCGTCGAGCAGACGCGCGTCACCCTGGACAACGTCAAGGCGGTGCTGGAGGCCGGAGGCACCGCAATCGCCCACGTGGTGCGAGTGGGCGTCTACCTGCGGGACATGAAGGACTTCCCGGCGTTCAACCGCGTGTTCAAGGAGTACTTCGGCGGGGTCCAGCCCGCCCGCACCACGGTGGAAGCGGCGCCGCCGCGCGCCGGGGTGAACGTGGAGATCGATGCGATCGCGTGGATCCCGGAGTAAGGAGGCCCCCATGGGCTCGCTCGCCGGAGTCTTCCTGTCGGTGCACACGCCGCGCTACTGCACGCTCGAGGCCGCCTTCGAGGGGCGCCTCGCCTCCGAGGTGTTCCGTCCCGTGCGCGACGGCCTCGTCGCCCAGGGCCGTGACGTAGCCGAGGCGCGGCTCGACCTGATCGCAGTGAATTCGTGCCACCTCATCACCACGTTTCCCACCGTGATCGACGGCACGCCGCGGCATCAGGGTGTGCTCACCGCCCAGGAGGCGCCGGAGATCATCCACGGGGTGCGCTACGACTATCCGGGCGACTACGCCTTCGCGTCCACCCTGGCCACGCGGGGGAAGGCCGAGGGGCGGCAGACCGTGCTTGCCAACGACGTGCACTACCCGCTCGACTACGGCACGGTGATGCCGATGGTGTGCTATCTGGACCGCGCCCAGCGGCTGCCGCTGGTCCCGATCTCGGTCTGCCTGGCCGCGAACCTCGACGAGTGCTTCGCGTGGGGCCGCACGCTGGCCCGCGTCGCACGCGAGGGTGCCCAGCGGGTGGGCTTCGTGGCGAGCGGGAGCGTCTCGCACAAGCTCGTCCGTGGGCCGGAGAAGGGGCCACGGTCCGCGGACGAGGCGCTCGACCACGAGTTTGCGCGGCTCCTCGCCGGCGGCGACTACGACAAGCTCTGGAGCTGGCTGCCCGGCTACGTGGCGAGCGTGGAGGCCGAGATGGGTGGTCGGCACCTGGCCATGATGGTGGGGGCCCTCGTCGAGTCCGGCGCGCGCTACGAGACCCGCGTGCACGCCTACGGGCCTTCCTCCGGCTCGGGCAACTACGTGATTTCGCTCCTCGCGACGGCGTGAGCGGCGGGGCCGACGCCCTTCGTCGCCAGGGTGTCTTGGTGTACCATCGGAGGGCTCATCGGTGGCCCATGACACCTTTCAGGGATGCATAGGGGGAGGAGCAACGCCATGACGGAGCTCAGCAGGCGGACATTCCTTGGCGCGACGGGCACGGTGGCCGCCGGCGCGGCAGTCGGGCCGTGGGTGCGGCGGGCGCACGCGCAGGGCGCGCCGCTCAAGATCGGGCTCGTGCTGCCGTACACCGGCGTCTACGCGGTGCTCGGCGAGAGCATCACGCAAGCGATGGAGCTCGTCTTCGCGCGCGAGAACTGGACGGTGGCGGGCCGCAAGATCGAGATGATCAAGGAAGACGATGAGATGAAGCCGCCCGTCGGGATCCGCAAGACGGAGAAGCTCATCGATTCCGACAAGGTCGACATCCTGACCGGGCCCGTGCACTCCGGCATCCTCATGGGAATGCGGGACAAGGTGCACAACAGCAAGACCATCCTCATCGTGTCGAACGCCGGAGCCGACGCGGTTTCGCGCGAGCGCTGCTCCCGGTGGATCTTCCGCAGCTCGTTCTCGAACTGGCAGCCGAATCAGCCCATGGGAGGCTGGGTGGCCAAGAACGTCTCCAAGGACGTGTTCCTCACCGCCCCCAACTATCAGGCGGGCAAGGACATGATGGAGGCGTTCAAGGAGACTTTCGTGCCCGCCGGGGGGAAGGTGGTCGGGGAGGACTATCCCAAGCTGGGCGAGACCGACTACGCCCCCTATCTCACGAAGATCAAGCAGTCGGGCGCGAAGGCGGTGTACGCGTTCTATTCGGGCACCGATGCGGTGAACTTCGTGAAGCAGTTCGCCAGCTTCGGGCTCAAGCAGTCGATCAAGCTCACGGGCGCCGGCTTCCTCACCGAGCCGGACGTCCTCCCGGCGCAGGGCGCCGCAGCGCTCGGGGTCATGACGGGACACTTCTACACCCCGCTGCTCGACAACGCCGCGAACCACAAGTTCGTGAAGGACTTCCGTGACAAGTATTCCGGCAAGATGCCCGACGGCTTCGCCTGCCAGGGCCACGACACCGCCGAGGTGATCGTGCGGGCGGTGAAGGCCGTCAACGGCAATACGCAGGACAAGGACAAGCTGGTGGATGCGATCGCAAAGGTGGAGTTCGACAGCCCGCGCGGCCGCTTCCGGTTCGATCCCAAGACGCACAATGTGATCCAGCCCTACATCTACATCCGCGAGGTGCGCGAGGTCTCCGGCGGCCTCAACAACGTCCCCATCGACAAGGTCGCCGACGTCCGCGACCCCGGGACGGGGTGCACGCTGCCGGCGTAGCGTTGTCGCAGTTGTCAGCGGCGGCCCGGACGGCGGCACCACCTCCCTTGCTCGGTACAGCACTCGCCGGGAGATGGCGCCGCCGCCCGGGCCGCCGCTGCGTCGCGCGCACGAAGCGCGCCCCGATGCCCTGCCGCCCCGATCTCCCCCTATCTGCCCATGCCCGCTGATCTCTTCGCCCAGGCGCTGAACGGGCTTTCGTACGGTGTGCTGCTGTTCCTGCTCTCCGTCGGGCTCACGCTGATCTTCGGCATGCTCGACGTGGTGAATCTGGCCCACGGCTCGTTCTACATGCTCGGCGCCTACGCCGGCCTGACCCTCATCGCGGCCACCGGGAGCTTCTGGCTCGCCCTCGCCGCGGCCCCCATCGTCGTGGGACTTGTCGGCGCGCTGATCGAGCGGAGCTGCCTGCGCCCGCTGTATCGCCGCGGCCCTCTGGATCAGGTGCTCCTGACCTTCGGCCTCATCTACGTGTTCGAAGACCTCGTGAAGTGGATGTGGGGCGGCCGCATCCGCTCCATTCCGCCGCCGGAGATCTTCTCGGGCTCGGTGAACCTCCTCGGCGCCACCATTCCGTCGTACCGCGTGTTCGTGATCGTCTTCGGTTTCGTCATGGCGCTCGCGCTCTGGCTCGTCATCGAGCGCACGCGCGTCGGCGCCATCATTCGCGCGGGCGTGTTCGATGCCGAGATGTCGGCCGGGATGGGCATCAATGTTTCCCGCGTATTCACCATGGTCTTCGCCTTCGGCGCCGCGCTCGCGGGAATGTCGGGCGTGATCGCGGGACCGATCCAGTCGGCCTATCCGCCGATGGGGGCGAGCATCCTCATTCCCGGCCTCATCGTCGTGGCGGTGGGCGGACTGGGTAGTCTCAAGGGCTCGCTCGCGGGCAGTCTCCTCATCGGCCAGGCCGAGACCTTCGGCAAGGCATGGCTGCCCGGCGCCTCCATGATGATCATCTATGCGGTGATGGCCCTCATTCTCCTCGTCCGCCCTCAGGGGCTCTTCGGCCGGGCGCTCCGGTGAGGGGGCGCGCCGCGGGCCTCGCCCTCGTGGTCGCCGCGGTGGCGGGCTTTCCGCTCCTCGCGGGGACGTATCCCGTGAAGCTCCTCCAAGAGATCCTCATCTTCGGCATCTTCGCGATGAGCCTGGATCTGCTCATGGGCTATGCCGGCATGGTGTCCTTCGGCCATTCCGCCTTCTTCGGCATCGGCGCCTACGCCGCCGCGCTCGCGCTGGTGAAGTGGCCCGGCCTCACCGCCGCGCTGCTCGTCCCCGCGGCGGCGGCCGCGCTGGGCGCCCTCGTCATCGGCTTCTTCTGCATCCGGGTGAGCGGCGTGTACTTCATCATGCTCACCCTCGCCTTCTCCCAGATGTTCTACGCGGTGGCGTTCCAGAATGCCTTCGTGGGCGCCGAGGATGGCATCACGGGCGTGCCGCGCCCGGCGGTGCTCGGCCTCGACATCGGGAGCCCCGCCCGCTTCCACGGCTACCTCATGGTCATCATCGGCCTCGCGGCGCTCTTCGTCTGGCGCGTGGCGCGCTCGCCGTTCGGCCACGTGCTGCGCGGCATTCACGAGAACGAGCCGCGCATGCAGGCGGTCGGCTATCCGGTGCATCGATACAAGCTCCTGGCCTTCATGGTCGCGGGGACGGTCGCGGGGCTCGCGGGCTCGCTCTACACGCAGTTCCAGGGCTCCGTCTCGCCGGACGCCTTCTTCTGGACCACCGCGGGCGAGGCGCTGCTGATGGTCATCATCGGCGGCACCGGCACGCTCGGTGGCGCCTTCCTCGGCGCGGCCGCCTTCATCCTGCTCCAGAGCCTCGTCTCCTCGTACACCGAGCGCTGGATGCTGATTCTCGGCCTGACGTTCGTGCTGCTCGTGCTCTTCGCGCCGGGCGGCATCGTGGGCGCCCTGCGGGGCCGCGTGGGGCTGCGCGCATGACCGCGCCGGGGCTGCTCGCGCTCGATCGGCTGTCCCGCTCCTTCGGCGCGCTCTCCGCGGTGAACGGGGTGTCCCTCGAGGTCGCCCCGCGCGAGCGACGGGCCATCATCGGGCCCAACGGCGCGGGAAAGACCACGCTCTTCAATCTCATCACCGGGCACCTCGCGCCGAGCGGGGGGCGCGTGCTGCTCGGCGGCATGCCGATCACCGGGCTCGCCCCCCACGCGTTGGCGCGCCGCGGGCTGGCCCGCTCCTTCCAGCGCAACAACCTCTTTCCACGCCTGTCCGTGCTCGAGAACCTGCGCCTTGCCGCCGCCGCCGACGGGCGGGGGAGCTGGAGCCTCCTCGGCTCGGTGAGTCGGCTGACCGCGCCGCTCGCGCGCGCCCGGGAGACCGCGGAGGCGGTGGGGCTCGCCGAGCGTCTCGACGTGCTCGCGGCGGCCCTCTCCTACGGGGAGCAGCGCCAGCTCGAAGTGGGCCTGGCCCTCGCCACGCGTCCGCGCCTGCTCCTGCTCGACGAGCCCACCGCGGGGATGTCGCCGGAGGAGACGGCGCGTATGACGCGGATGCTGGAGGGGCTCCCGCGCGAGCTCACGCTCCTCATCATCGAGCACGACATGGACGTGGTCGCTTCGCTGGCCGACCGCGTGACTGTGCTCCACTACGGCGAAGTGCTCACCGAGGGTTCCTTCGCCCAGGTGAAGGACGACCCGCGCGTCTACGAGGTCTACCTGGGCTCGGCATGACCGCCCTGCTCGGCGTCGACGGCATCGAGACCTACTACGGGGAGAGTCACGTGCTGCACGGCGTCTCGCTCCGCGTGGAGCCGGGCGAGGCGGTGGCCTTGCTGGGCCGCAACGGCGCGGGGAAGACGACGGTGATTCGTAGCATCGTGGGCTTCACCCCGCCCCGCGCGGGGCGGATCCACTTCGATGGCGAGCCCATTCATACCTGGCCCGCCTACCGCATCGCCCGCCGCGGCATCGCCCTCGTGCCGCAGGGCCGCCGCATCTTCGCGCCGCTCAGCGTGCGGGAGAATCTGCTCCTCGGAGCCCGCGCCAGCGGCTGGACGCTCGAGCGCGTGCTGGAGGTCTTTCCGCGCCTGCGTGAGCGCGCCGAGCAGGCCGGCGGTACACTGTCGGGCGGCGAGCAGCAGATGCTGGCGATCGGCCGCGCCCTCCTGACCAACGGGCGCCTGCTCCTCCTCGACGAGCCATCGGAGGGCCTGGCGCCCATCGTCGTGCGGGAGATCGGGCACATCGTGCGGCGCCTCAAGGACGAGCGCCTGTCCATCCTGCTCGTGGAGCAGAACTATCATCTGGCCCTCCGGGTCGCGGACCGGGTGTACGTGATGAACAAAGGTCAGATCGTGTACGAGGGAAGCCCGGCCGGCCTCGAGGCCGCCGAGGACGTGAAGCGACGCTATCTCGGGGTGGCCTGACGCCGGCAAGAGAGGACGCACGATGCCCTGGATCGATCCCAATTTCCCGAAGTCGGCCACGCCCGCGGACTGGGTGGGACGGGTGCTCGGGCTCAACCCCGGCATGATGACCGGGCCCGGCACCAACACCTACCTTGTCGGGGACCGCTCCCCGATCCTCATCGACACCGGCGCGGGGGTGCCCGGCTGGATGCCGCTGCTCGAAACCTACATGGCGGAGCGGGGCTGGCGCGCGCCCGCGCGCGTGCTCATCACACACCGGCACAAGGATCACCTCGGCGGGGTGAAGCATCTGCTCGAGCAGTATCCGGGCACGCCGGTGTCCAAGATGATCCACAAGGATGCCGATCTACCGCCTGGCATTTCCGATCTCAGAGATGGGCAGCGCATCACGGGCGACGGGGTGACTCTCGTGCCCATCCACACCCCCGGGCACGCCTCCGACCATCTCTGCTATTTCGTGCCGGAGACCAAGTCCCTCTTCACCGGCGACCTCGTGCTCGGCGGCTCGACCACCGTCATTCCCGACGAGGACGGCGACCTCACCCAGTACATGGACTCGCTCCGCCGCATCCTGCGCCTGGACGTCGCCACGATCTATCCCGCGCACGGGCCGGTGATCGAGAACGCGAAGGCGCTGATCAAGGAGTACATCGCGCATCGGCTGGAGCGGGAGCGCCAGATCCTCGCGGTGATGGGCGATGGGAAGACGACCATCCCCGACATGGTGAAGGTGATCTACGCGGCGGTGCCCGAGGCGCTCCACGGCTACGCCGGGCAGTCGGTCCACTCGCATCTCAAGAAGCTCAAGGCCGAGAAGCGGGTGCGGGAAGAGACGGTGAGCGGTCAGCCGTCACGGTGGACGCTGGCCTAGCGGGCTAGGCCAGCGTCCCCCGCCGGTCTCCGGCGCCGGGCGCTTACTTCAGCCGCAGCTCTTCGGCGGGCCCCGCGTAGGGGAAGCCCTGGATCAGCCCGAGCCCGCTCTCCGCCACGCGCGCGCCCACCGCGCAGAGGAATCCCTGCTGGAAGATCGGCGCGGCCAGGACCTGGTCGTGAACGATCTGCTGGATCTGGTGGAGCTGCGCCTCCCGGCGCTTGCGGTCCGTCTCGCGAGCCTGGCTCTGGAACAGCTCGTCGATCTGGGGCAGCGAGCCGTAGGCATAGAAGCCGGTCTTGGTGAAGAACGGCTCGATGCGGGCGGCGGCATTGCCCGCGGCCCCGGTGGCGCCGATGAGGAGGCCCCGGAGCTTCTTCTCGCGCCACGTCGTGAGGAACGTGGCGCGCTCCATCGTGCGCACGCGACTCTTGATGCCGATCGCCTGGAGCATGCCCGACACCGTCTCGCCCAGGGTGGTATAGGGGGGCAGCGGCGTGATGTCGCCCGCGTCGAAGCCATTGGCGAAGCCGGCCTCGGCGAGGAGCTGCTTGGCCCGCTTGGGATCGAAGGGCGTCGTCTCGAATTTCATGGAGAACTCGAACTCGGGCGGCACGAAGGCGCTCGTCGCCTTGCCCAGCCCCAGCATCTCCGCCTGGTTGATGGCGTTGCGGTCGATGGCGAGGCTCGCCGCCTGCCGCACGCGCTTGTCATGCCACGGGGACTTCGGATCCCACTGGTCCAGGAAGTCCAGCCAGTACACGCCGTAGAGCAGCGGCGCCTGGATGCGCATGCCGGGTGAGCGCTTCAGATCCTCCGCGACCGGCCCCCCGAAGAGGAAGGCCATGTCCACCTCGCCGGACTTCACCGCGGCGGCGCGCGTGGTCTCGTCCGGGATCGACCGCATGATCACGCGCTTCACCGACGGAGCCTTGCGCCAGTAGTCGGGGAAGGCTTCGGTGACGAGCTCGATACCCGGGTTGAACGAGATGAGCTTGTAGGGGCCGGCGCCCACCGGCGCCTTCTTGTAGGCGTCTTCGCCGACCTTCTCGATGTACTTCTTCGGCACGATCCAGGACGCGCCGGTGGCGGAGGTGCCGTAGAACGCCATGAAGTCCGGCCACGGCTCCTTGAGGATGATGCGTACCCGGTTCGGCGCGGGGGTCTGGATCTCCTTCACCTTCTCCTTGAGGAGGCCGGCGCTCGCGCCCTTGTAGCGCTCGAACGTGAACTTCACGTCCTCGGCGGTGACTGGGTCGCCGTTGTGGAACTTGGCGTTCTTCCGGATCACGAACTCGTAGGTCACGCCGTCCTTGGCCAGGGACCACGACTCGGCGAGGCTGGGGGTCATGATGCCGCCCGGCATGGGCTTCACGAGCGCGTCGTGGAGCAGGTACAGGACCATGAAGGGCGTGATCAGCGCCTCGGTCTCCCCGGGGTCCAGCCAGCGGGAGACCAGGGTCACGTGCACGCCGATGGCGAGCGTGCCATCAGGCGGCGCGGCGTAGGCCGTGACCGCTCCGCCGAGGAGCGCCACGACGAGCAAGATGACAATGGTGGTCCGGACACGCATCGGTCACCTCCGGGTGAATGGAGCGGGTGAAGGAGCGAACGAGCCGATGATCGGGTTCCGCAGACCCTACCACGACTGCCCGCCTTCCTGCTCATGCTCTACCTCTCGCGCGCGCCGCGGGCAGGCCGGCTAGGTCAGCCCCCCGTCCACCGCGATGACCTGGCCCGTGATGTAGCTCGCGTCATCGGATGCGAGGAACGCCACCACGTTGGCGACTTCCTCCGCCGTCCCGACCCGACCCAGCGCGGTGAGACGCACGAGGGCGTCCCTCACCTCCTGGGGTAGCCCGGCCGTCAGATCGGTCGGGATGAGACCCGGCGAGACCGCATTGACCGCGATGTTCCGGCCGCCATATTCCTTCGCCATCGACTTGGTGAAGCCGATGATGCCGGCCTTCGCCGCGGCGTAGTTGGTTTGGCCGGGGATGCCGATCAGCCCGCCCATCGACGCCATGTTGACGATGCGCCCGTACCGCTGCGCGATCATCTGACGCAGGGCGGCCCGGCTGCAGTTGAACACGCTCTTGAGGTTCTGCTGGATGATGGCGTCGAAGTCGTCTTCCTTCATCGTGGCGAGCAGGGCGTCGCGGGTGGTTCCCGCGTTGTTCACCAGGATGTCCAGACGTCCATAGGTGCTCAGAGTTGTACCGACCACCTGCTGGGCCACCGCGAACTGGCTCACGTCGCCCTGGACGGCGGTCGCGTCGCCGCCGCCCGACTTGATCGCGGCGACCACCTCGTCGGCCGCGCTCGCCCGCGTGCGGTAGTTCACCGCGACCCGCGCGCCGAGCGAGGCGAGCTTGATGGCGCACGCGCGGCCGATGCCACGCGATGCGCCCGTCACGAGTCCGACCTTGCCCTCGAGGTTCATCGTCGCCGTGCGCTCGAGACCGCGTCCGCGCCTTCCACGCTGGTATAGTATCGTGGTCGGACTTGCACGATGACGGACAGATCCCTTGCCCAGCCCGCCGCGCCGCCGGTCGCCCGCACCGACACCCGTGGCCACGCCGTCCCGCGCTGGCATTCGCACGCGTACAATCGCGCCGAGCTCTACCGACTGGCCGCCGCGATGGGCTGGCTGCCCCGCCCCGCCCGGCTTGGCCTCGCGCGGGCGGTCGGACGGGCCGCGCGGCGGCTGTTTCCGGCCGAAGGCGCGGTCATTCACGACACCCTCGCGGTGATGACGGGGGCCACCGGCGCGCGGTTGGACGAGCTGACCGTCGGGGTCTTCCGCGATTTCGCCATGTGCTTCAGCGACCTCGTCACCACCAACCGCCATCCCACCGCGCAGCTGAGCGCGTACGTGAGCCGGACGCGCAGCACCGAGCGGCTCGACGAGCTCAAGGGCGGCATGATTTCGCTGACCGCGCATGTCGGGAACTGGGAAATGGCCGGTCGCCTGCTCGCGGTCCGCTCGGCGCGGCCGACCCATGTCGTGGTCGCGCCGGAAGAGATCCGGGCGCTCGAGCGGTGGGTGCGCCGCGATGGCGATGGCGTGCGGTTCGTGCCTCGCACCGCGCCGACCGTCTCGCTCCAGCTGGTCGCGGCGCTTCGCCGCGGTGAGGTGGTCGCGGTGCAGGGCGACCGTGCCCTGGGAACCCGCGGCGACGCTCTCGTTCCGTTCTTCGGGCGCCCCGCGCCCTTTCCGCTCGGCCCCTTCATCCTGGCGCGCGCCCTGCGGGTTCCGCTCGCCCCCGCGTTCTGCATGCTCGGGTCCGACTATCGGTATACGGTGACCATGCCGGAGCCGCTCCACGTCCGCGCGGGAGGGGAGGAGGAAGCCCTCCGCGTCTGGGTGGCGCGTCTCGAGGAGACTGTCCGCGCGCACCCGACGCAGTGGTTCAACTTCTTCGACGTCTGGAACCCTCCTCTCGGTTGACCATCGAACCATGATCGACGATCAGTTCGGGGCGCGACATGGGCGGTAACGCCAGCGCGCTCGCCGAGACGACGGCCCTCGCGGCCGGGCTTCAGCGGGCCCTGCCCCCTTCGCTGCGTCCGCTGTTCGACGGCGCGTTCCTGCGCTCCTGGGACCTCTACGACGAGTTCGTCTATCGGCTGGCGCTCGGTGTGTTCCGGAGCGCGGGGCTGGAGGCCCTCACCCGAGTGCCCGGCACCAGCGCGGAGATCGTGGCGCGCGCCGGCTTCGACCCCGAGTGCGCCGTCGTCCCCCTCGAGTGGATTCTCCATCAGCTCGCCGCGCGGCAGCTTCTCGAGGAGACGACCACCGACGCGGGGGTCCGGTGGAGGGGGCGTGGGGAGTCGCTCCCCGCGCTCGATCCCGATCCGATCCGCGAGGAACAGGCCGAGCTCGATCGGTCGTGGCTGCCTTCGTACACCCTCGCGGAAACGGTGGCGCGAGACTACGTGCGGTTCCTGCGCGGCGAGATCACCGGCGAGGCCGTTCTCTTCTCCCCCGCGCGTTTCCGCCTCTGGATCGACTACTTTTCCAATGCCCACGGCCTCTACTCGGTGAACAACCGGCTCGCCGCCATCGCCGTCGAGGAGTGGCTGCCCTCGGCCGCGCCGGCGATCCTGGAGCTGGGGGGCGGGTTGGCGAGCGCCGCCTGTGCGGTTCTGGAGCGCCTCGAAGAAGCGGGCGGTCTCCGCGCGGTCCGCGAGTATCGCTTCACGGAGCTCGTCCCGGCGTTTCTCCGGCGCGGACAGCAGACGCTCCAGTCACGGTTCCCCGGGCTGCCCGCGCTCCAGTTTGCGCTCCTCGACATGAACCGCGGGTTCGAGGCGCAGGGTGTGCCGGCGGGCAGTCAGTCCGTCGTCTTCGCCGTGAACACTCTCCACGTGGCGCATGACCTCACGTTCACGCTCGGCGAGATCCTCCGCGTGCTCGAGCCGGGCGGGCGCCTCATCATTTCCGAGTGCGTGCGCGTTCTGCCCGGGCAGTCGCTGACCCCGGAGTTCATCTTCAATCTGATGGCGACCTTCCGGTCTCGCCGCCCCGACGCGCCCGGTCAGCCTCCGGCGGGGTTCCTGCTGCCGGCGCAGTGGCGGGCGGCCCTGGAGGCGGTCGGCTTCGCCGATGTGCGCTTCTTGCCGGACGTGCCCAGCTGGGGTGATCGCTTCACCCGGTTCCACGTGGCGGTGATCGGCGCGACGCGCCCGTGACGGTGCGCGGCGCCGGCTCGGTCAGGGCGCCGGCGTGACCTGGAGCAGGAGCGGCCGCTGGCCGCCCTTGCCATTCGCCGCCCAGCCGCCGAGGTAGAAGCGCCCCGCGTTGTCGCGGGCCATCGAGCAGTAGAGGAGCACGTCCCGCAGCCCCTTCGTGTCCAGCGGATGGGCGACCGATTTCCGGGATTGGAGATCGAAGGTCACCCAGTCGAAGCGTCGCCCCCGCTGGGTCACGCCCGCGAGGAACCGGCGGCCGTCCACCGCGAAGAGCGACGGGGCATAGGTCCCGGCCTGCGGATGGAACCACCCCATCGCGCTGACCTTGGCCGCGCCATCCGCGCGCGGCTCGATCAGATAGAGCTGGCCCACGTGCGTGCTGAAGGCGAGCCGCCCATCGCTCAGGTAGGCGACGCCGATGACACCGTGGTTCTGGTCGATCGAGACGCGCCCGGTATAGAACTCGAGCGGCGTGGCGGCCACCTCGCGCAGCTCGGCGTCGTACTCCACGAGCGCCGCCGCCACCTTGTTGCCGGCCTTCGTCACGCGCGGGACATAGGCGTGGCCGTTGACGTCGGCGAGGAAGTTGCGCGACACGTGGCCGCCCACGGAGCCCACCGTCGTCCGCTTGAGCGCCCCCGTGGCGGTGTCGTACTGGATGAGCACGTGCCCCCAGTAGCCGAGGGCGTAGACGTACCGCCCCACGCCGCTCACCGCCACCAGGCCCTCTGCCGCGGTGAGCAGATGCTGCCAGGCGCCCGAATCGGGATCGATGCGCCAGAGATGCCCGCCCCATCGCGGGGGGACGCTGCCGTCCTCCGACTCTCCGTCCTCGTCGGTGGAGGCGAAGTAGATCCAGCCGTCTTCGGCGGTAACCATGCGCGAGTGGATCTTGATCTGCCCTTCGCCCGCGCGGAGCAGGCCGGCCGCGCGGAGCTGCTCGAGCACGGTGCCCCGGTCCTTCCAGGCGTCGGACTCGGGATCGTACTGCATGAGGTGCGCGCTCATGCGCGGGGAATTCGCGGAAATACCGTACCAGATGCGCCCTCCGAGATCGCGGCCGGTGGAGCTCCAGACCGCGTAGGCGTCGGGGAACGGGGGCGGGGTGAGCTCCCGGGTGACGGGCGAGTCCGACGGCAGCGCGGTCATCGGGGTGACGAGCAGGCCCGCACGCTCGTCGTAGGTGGCGGGCTTACGCGCGGGATCCGCGGCGCTCGACGGGCCGAGCAGCGCGAGCGCGGTGAGCAGGATGAGGCCGGCCGTTCGCAGCCCGCGCACGGGAGCGCGCCGCCTACACCGGATCGGGGTAGATGCGCTTGAACACCGCCGGCGAGCCCGGGTCGAGCCGCATGAAGGGCCGGATGCGATGCGTCCAGGGGTTGAGATCGCGGACGCGGTTCCACGCCTCGCTCTTCGGGACGTCGGCCCGCTCGAACTCGTAGATGGTGAGGTACTTCGGGTGGCCGTCCACGACCATGTAGCGCCGCGCGCGGATCACCCCCGGCACGCCGAGGTAGTCGGGCACGTACACGCTGTTGTACCAGGCGTTCCACTCTTCCTCGAATGCCGCGGGGATGTCCATGCGGCCCATCTGGAGATAGGGCGGGGGGCCCATCGTCAGCTCGACCGGATTGGTGCGCGCGGGGAAGATCTGACGGTAGCCCTGGACGAGATAGTTGCGGCCGACATGGCCGCCCGAGGCCTTCGTCCGCCACGGCGAGGGACGGAAGCGCACCTCGTCGAGGAACGCGGAGGTACGCAGCACGCTCACGTCCTCCAGCTCGTACATCGCGAGGTACTTGGGCCCGCCCGAGATCGCCTCGTAGCGCCCCGCGGAGAGGAAGCCCGGCACTTTCAGGAGATGATGCAGATGTTCTTCGTTGTACCAGCGGTTGAAGTCCGCCTCGTGCGCGGGGTCCACGTCCGTCCACAGCATCAGGAGGCCGGTACCGCGGGTCTTGGGCATGGAATCCTCCGGAGGCCCCGGGATCGGGGCGGGCGGGCGGGGTGTTATCTGCGGGCGTGCGTCACGAGGGCGGCGAAGAGCCGGCGCGCCGCATCCGAGTGGCCGATCAGCTCCTCGGGATGCCACTGCACGCCCAGGACGAAACTCGGCTGCTCGGGCATCTCCACGCCTTCCACGAGCTGATCGGGGGCCCACGCCGTCGCGACGAGACCACGTCCCAGCGCCTTGAGCGCCTGATGGTGCATGCTGTTGACGTCGACTTCCTCGGCGCCCATCACTTCCGCGAGCCGGCTGCCTGGCGCGACCTTCACCTTGTGGGTGGGCTGGTCGCGCGGCTCCTTCTGGCTGTGGGTGAGTGGGGTGCCAGGCTCGGTGCCGACGTCCTGATACAGGCTCCCACCCAGCGCCACGTTCAGCACCTGAATCCCGCGGCAGATACAGAGCAAGGGGAGATGGTGCTCGAGCGCCCAGCGCGCGGCATTGGCCTCGAACGTGTCGCGGATCGGCGCCACGTCGTAGAGCGTCGGATGCGCCGCCTCGCCGAAGAGGGCGGGGTCGATGTCGCCACCGCCGGTGAGGAGGAGGCCGTCGAGCCCGGCGGCCACCCGCTTCCACGAGCGGCTGGAGAGCTGGGGCGGCAGCGGGAGCGGCACGCCGCCCGCCTGCTGGATCGCGTTGAGGTACGTCGAGTTCACGTACGCGCGCTCGGGCGCGGTGCCGACGGTGATGGACGTGCTGACGCCGATCAGCGGGAACGTCGACATGGCGCTATGTTACCATGCCCCCCATGAGCCTCGACTCGGTCCAGAGCCAGAAGCAGGGAGCGGGCGCCTCCGGACTCATGAACCAGGTGATGGGCCGCCGCTGGATGGTGGCGGCCGGGCATCCGCTGGCCGCGCAGGCGGCCGCGCGCATCCTCGAGGCGGGTGGCAACGCCATCGACGCCGGCGCGGCGGCGGGCATGATGCTCGGCACCGTCCATCCGGACATGGTGAGCTTCGCCGGGGTCGGTCCCACCCTCGTCCACATCGCGCGCTCGAAGAAGACCTACGAGATCAGCGGTGTCGGACCGTACCCGCGCCTGGCTTCGTCCGAGTTCTACCGCACCCAGTGCGGCGGCGAGATCCCCGCGGGGCTCCTGCGCACCGTGGTGCCGGCCACTCCTGACGCCTGGTGCACCGCGCTGGCGCGCTGGGGCACCAAGAGCTTCGCTGAGGTCGCCGCCCCCAGCTACGAGTGCGCCAAGGACGGCTATCCCGTGTCCACGTTCAGCGCGTTGATGTTCGCGCGCAGCGCGGACAAGATGGCGCGCTGGCCGTCCTCCGCCGGCCTCTACCTGCCCGGCGGCAAGGCGCCCGCGCCGGGCCAGATTCTCGTGGAGCGCGAGCTGGCCGGCACCATCAAGACCATGATGGACGCCGAGGCGCGGGCGAAGCGCCAGGGCCGGGTGAAGGCGATCCGCGCCGCGCGCGACGCGTTCTACAAGGGCGCGATCGCCCGGCGCATCGCGGCCTATCACGAGAAGGAGGGTGGGCTCCTCCGCTACGAGGACCTCGCCGGCTTCCACGTCGACGTGGCGCCCGCGCTTCGTACCGCGTTCCAGGGCTACGAGGTGGCGGCCTGCGGCTTCTCCTGCCAGGGGCCCGTGCTGCTGCAGATGCTGAACCTGCTCGAGGCCTACGACTTCACCGCGCTCGGGCATAACACGCCGGCGGCGCTGCACGTGATGCTCGAGGCGATGAAGCTGGCCTTCGCCGACCGCGAAGCCTACTACGGCGACCCCAAGCACGTGAAGGTGCCGATGGACGGCCTCCTCTCCAAGGTGTACGCGAAGGCGCGCCGCGCCCTCATCCACGAGGACCGCGCGTGGCCCGAGATGCCGCCCGCCGGCGATCCCTACGGACTGGCCGCGGTGAAGAACGGCGCGCCGCGTACGCCGCCCGTGCCCACGGGAGTGAGCACCGCGCTCGACACCTCGTACGTGGCGGTGGTGGACGAGGAGGGGAACGGCTTCTCCTCGACGCCCAGCGATCCGTGCGTGGACTCCCCGGTGATTCCCGGCGTGGGGTGTGTGGTGTCTCCGCGGGGCTCGCAGGGCTGGCTCGTGCCTGGGCATCCGAGCGAGGTCGCTCCCGGCAAGCGGCCGCGGCTCACACCCGCGCCGTCGATGGCGTTCAAGAACGGGTGGCTCTTCATGGCGTTCGGCACCCCGGGCGGCGACGTGCAGCAGCAGGCCATGCTGCAGGTGTTCCTGAACGTCACCGCGCACGGCATGCCGCTGCAGCGGGCCATCGAGGCACCGCGCCTCGCCACGCGCTCGTTCCCCGACTCCTTCTGGCCGCATCCCAACGCCCCCGGCGTCGTCGAGGTGGAGAAGCGCATGCCCGCGGCGACGCGGCAAGGGCTGGCCGCGCTGGGTCATCAGGTCAGCGACTGGCCGGAGTGGGACTGGCGCGCGGGCGCGGTGTGCGCGGTGATGGTGGGGGCCGACGGCGCGCGGCTGGGCGGCGCCGATCCCCGGCGCGGCGCGCACGCCATCGGCTGGTAGCCTCCCCCGCCGCGCGCGTGCACCCCGACGCCGCGCGCTGGATCGAGCTCCTCCGCCTCACCCCGCATCCCGAGGGCGGGTTCTTCCGCGAGACGTACCGCGCCGAGGAGACCATCGCCTCCGCCCATCTCCCCGCGCGCTTCGCGGGCGCCCGCGCCTTCGCCACCGCGATCTACTTCCTCCTCGAGGGCCGGCAAGTGTCGCGGCTGCACCGCCTCCGCTCCGACGAGGTGTGGCACTTCCATGCCGGCGGGCCGCTGGTGATCGAGTCCATCACGCCCGACGGGGCCGCCGGGCGCGCCGTACTGGGTCCCGCCCCGGACGCCGGGCACGTGTTCCAGCACGTGGTGCCCGCCGGACACTGGTTCGGTGCGGTGCTCGAGCGGCCTGACACCTATGCGCTGGTCGGCTGCACGGTGGCCCCCGGCTTCGACTTCGCCGA
>Ga0310812_10000240_pt1 | contig 23026 bp, 36 predicted proteins | sample NN3metagenome_FD_205747 | JGI IMG/M metagenome (GOLD analysis project Ga0310812, IMG submission 205747) | Soil microbial communities from experimental microcosm in Duke University, North Carolina, United States - NN3 | ecosystem: Engineered > Artificial ecosystem > Soil microcosm > Unclassified...
CCTGATCGTCTGGCAGCTGGGCCGCCGCGTCTACTGCTGGTGGGAGACCCGGGGCCTGCGCCGGCGACACGCCGTCGTGCCGGTGGCGATCGGGACGGACGAGGGGACGCCCTACGTTCCCCCTCCCGTGGTCTCGATCCACGCCTACGTCGACCTCTCGAGGCCGCCCGGCTGCTGCCCCCTCTGCGGCCGGGACTGGCCCCTCCCCGGGCCCGCGGCCGAGGTCTACAACAACAGCACCGGGATCCTGGCGGGCCTCAGGAAGAGCGAGCCGTCGCAAGCTGGGGTCCAAGGCCCTCCCCAGGGCGCCGCGGCCGCGGAACAGCCTCCCAGCCCTCCGGACCCCGGGTCCAGGCACCAGAAGTAGGGATCCCGCGGCCGCGGGGATCTCCAGCTGGTGCACTAAATACGCATTTAGTGCTAACCCTCTGATTTTCAAGGGGTTAGGAATTTTTATCAGCTAGTGCATTTTTATTATTGACTCAGCGGCCGCTGGCGCTATGATCTAGGTACCCGCGGCGAGGTGCCGCGGAAGAGAAGGAGGTCCCATGCCGAAGCGCCCGTCGACCAACGTCCGCGAGCTCCAGGAGCTCACGGAGATCCCCGTCGCCGTCGTCACTGTCCGCTTCACCGGCCGCCGCCTCGAGCACACCGAGGAGCAGCGCCAGAAGATGGCCACCCAGATCACCCGCGCGATCGCCTTCGGCGTGAGCGAGTACAAGGCCCAGGTGAAGGTCGACTTCGAGTACGCCATCGACCGCCGGATCCTGGAGTGGGCGGGGATCGCGATGGTCGAGGTCGGCGGCGATCACGCGGCCCGCGTCGCCTACCAGTGGAACGGCGGCGCCGCTACGTTCGTGCTGGTCGAGCCAAACCCCAACTTCCGGGACCAGTCCAAGGGCCGCTGGGCCACGGAAGGCGGCCGACGCGTCGACCTCGTCTCGATCAACGGCGCCGGCGAGGTCCGCTGGATCGTGCTCCCCGTGAACGCGACCGTCGAGGAGAACGTCGAGGCGGTGGCTCACTTCAAACTGACCCCGTACCAGGGATAAGTGCCCCTGGGGCCCGCCGGCGCCCTCCATGGCGCCGCGCGGATCCTGGAGACACTGGAGGAGAAGATGACGCAGCCCTTCATGGTGGCCGACGGCCTTGGGGTCGACTCGATGGCGATGCTGGTCGGCCTGCAGCAGCGCGGGATCCGCCCCGACGTGATCCTCTTCGCGAACACTGCGTCGGAGCGCGACGAGACCTACGCCTACCTTCCCGTGGTGCAGGCCTGGTGCGACCGCGTCGGCTTCCCCCGCGTCACGGTGGTCGAGTACACGGTCAAGGACTTCAAGAACTGGCCCCAGTACCGCGGCCTGGAGGAGAACTGCCTGACCAATGGCACGCTCCCCTCTGAGGCCTTCGGCATGGGCTCCTGCAGCGAGAAGTGGAAGCAGCAGCCCCAGAACAACTGGACGAAGACGTGGGCGCCCGCGGTGGACGCGTGGGCCCGCGGCGAGAAGGTCCGAAAGGCCATCGGCTACGACGACTCGACGGCCGACAAGAAGCGCAGCTGCTCGGCGGACCGCACGTTCAAGGTGAAGCCCGACGACCGCTACGACTACTGGTACCCGCTCCAGGAGTGGCACTGGGACCGCGTCCGGTGCATCCGGGAGATCGTCGCGGCAGGCCTGCCCGTCCCGGTCAAGAGCTCGTGCTTCTTCTGCCCCAACATGAAGCAGCCCGAGATCGACTCGCTTCCCCTGGAGAAGCTGGCTCGGATCGTGGTCATGGAGGCGCGCGCCAAGGTCCGCCTCGAGGGCCACATGACCCAGGAGCAGCTGGACGCGAAGTATGACCTGCAGCTGAAGGCGTGGATCAAGAAGTCCCGCGAGGCCCGCGAGAAGGGCGCCGAGCTCCCTCGCGCGCCGAAGAAGAAGGTCGCCGGCGACAAGCGGCTCATGCGCGGGCTCTGGCGCAACAAGATGATGACCGACTACATCCGCGAGCGCGGCCTGCTCGCCGGCGACGTGATCGACCGCCTGATCGCGCAGGTTCCCACGCAGATCGTGCGCCGGAACGAGGCCTTCGCGAAGGGCGAGCGCGTGGAGACCTGGAGCGAGTTCATGACCCGTGTTCTGGTGGACCTCAGGAGGGCTGCATGAAAATCGAGATCGGCAAGACGTACCGCGACGGCTGGGGGAACCAGCACCGCGTCGCAGGCCTGACCAAGGTCAACGCCAAGTGGGCCTGGACTATCGGCGGGGAGTGGTTCCGCCTCTCCGACGGCCGCAAGATCACCTACACCGACAGCCAGGGCCACCACCCGATACCAAAGGCCACGTGGCACGACCTCGTCGTCGTCGACGACTCGCCGCTCCACGTCGCGCTCAAGAACGCCGACATGCTCATCAAGTGGGTCGACGAGGGCGCCGCGGTCAAGACTCAGGTCCTGGAGGAGATCTCCCGCGTGTTCCTCCGCGCCGCGCGCGAGGCGGACGCCAAGGACATCAAGCATCCCCGCATCGTGGCCGTCGCGAAGCGCCTACAGGCGCTCGTCAAGGACATGGTGAAGGGAGCGACCAAATGACGCTGCCGATGGACACGCTGAAGGTCATCGCCCGACGCCTCGGGCACGGGACAATCGAATACAGCCGCGGCTTCAAGTGGGAAGTCGTGATCCTGAATGAAACGGACAAGAGCGAGAAGTTCGTCGATGTCTTCGTGAAGAAGTCCGAGGCGATCTCCGCCGGCACGCGCCAGGCGAGAAGACTTCTGGTCCAGTTCAAGCTTAAGAGGTGATGCCGATGAATTCCCCGGTGAGCAAGTCCGACGCCTACATGATCGTCCGGCAGCGCATCGAGGACGACGAGACGCTGGTCGGGATGCCCGAGTCCGGACGCTGCCTCTTCTGGGCGATGTACGGGACGGAGACTCTCCGGTCCTACGGGATCCGCGCGATCCTGCAGGCCGGAAGCGCCTTTTGGCCCCGCCTCCGTCCGGACCAGGACGACGGCATCTCGAACACGCACTTCGGCTACCAGTGGTCCCCTGACGACCCGATCAGCATCGCGCAGATCGAGCGGAACATGCTCCCCGAGATGCACGTCTGGATCGGGATCCCCCTGACCGGCGAGATCGTGGACTTCTCGACGAAGTTCTGGCCGGCCCAGGAGCTCGAGATCCACAAGCAGGGATGGCCCGGAGATCTCCCGCCCGAGTTCTTCTGGGACACGCCCGACAAACTGCCCGGCGCCTGGTACACGCCCTCGAAGGAGGCCACCGTCTACGCGCTCCGGGCGATCGCCCTCCTCTACGGCGTCGACGTCGCCAAGGACCTGGTGAAGTGATGGGGAACCTGAATTGCGCGAAGCACAAGCACTTCACGAGGCACTGCGCCGCGTGCATGAAGAACCTGGGGGCTCCGCCGGTCCCGACGGCCGCCCAGAGCAGGACGGCGGAAGGGGCGGAGCTCGACCTCAAGATCAAGGCCCTGAAGATCGAGCAGGAGCACCTCCGGAAGAAGCGCATCGTCGCCAGGGCCATCCAGTTCCTGGCGGCCGAGTTCGGCGGGAAGTACCAGAACGCGGCCATGGCGCTCAAGGCCCTGGGCCTGGATCCGGCCTGGACCGACGCGATCCTCGAGATCGAGAAGGAGATGCGGCTGTGAAGGCATGGACGATCCTGGCGTACACGTTCGACGGCGACATCTACCACCCGACGAAGGAGTGCCTCGGGAATCCGGACAAATGCACGTGCAAGCCGTCGGAGCTCGACGAGCAGGGGTTCTGCAAGAAGAACTGCCACGGCTACGGGCCGACCCCAGTCTTCAACCCCGACGACCTCAACCAGGACGAGGTCTGCGGATCCTGCAGCAAGAGGATCATCGAGGAGGACTGATGTTCTGCCTGCATTGCGTCCGGAAGTACCTGCTCGCCCAGCGCGGCCTGGTCGAGGTGAAATGCTGCAGGTGCGGCCGCGCCGTGATCGCGAGGAAGCAGAACGAGCTCCTGACCAACGTGTGCGAGCGGTGCCTGTACAACGAGCGCCGATGGAAGTCGAACCGGTGGAGTCGATAGAGAAGGAGGGTTTATGGCGGGCAAGATCAAGCGGCAGTTCGGATCCTGGACGGACGCGGAGGCCGCGTACCGAGAGACGAGCAAGGCGAACGGCGCGATGCAGATCGCGATCGTCGAGCTCGTCCGGGGCGGGGTCGCGTGGATCGCGAAGAACGGGAAGAAGGTCGGCACGTGCCGGCTCTCCGCGGCCCACGGCGGCGTGGTCATCCTCTTCGAGAACGGCTACGCGTGCGCGAAGTACGCCGAGGACTGGCTCTCCGACATGCGGACGCTCCAGTCGCCGGCGCTCGCCAATCACGAGGAGTACGACAGCTGGGTCACGCTCCAGGAGCTCGCGCGCCAGGTGCGGCAGGATCAGATCCTGGCCATGGAGTCCGAGTCCAAGTCCAAGAAGTCGGCCGCGGTGACCCGGTGAAGCGCGTAAAGAAGCGGCCGCCGATGCCGCGCCGGGTGCGCGACGCGATCGCGAAGATCGAGCGCGTGGTCCGACGGGCCCAGTCGAGGACCTTCATCACGACCGTGATCCGCTGGACGCTGGAGGACTGGAAAACCTGAATACCCTCTCTCTTTGGGCCCGCCGGCCTTGCAACCTGCCGGCGGGCCCACCCTTACGGGCGGCCGCGCGTCGACCGCCCGTGACGGTGTTGACGGACTGAGGGGATGGGTTAGGAGGAACGAGCGTGCCCAAGATCTGCTACACGAAGAAGAAGTTCAACGCGGCCCAGACGGCGATCATCGACAAGGCCAACGCGATCATCGAGGACATGGCCAAGCAGGGCTTCACCCTGACGCTGCGGCAGCTGTACTACCAGTTCATCTCGGAGGCCTTCTTCCCAAACACGGAGAAGAGCTACAAGATGCTGGGGAACATCATCAGCGACGCGCGCCTGGCTGGCCTCGTCGACTGGGAGGCGATCATCGACCGGACCCGGCGCGTCCGCGAGAAGAGCCACTGGAGCACGCCCGCCGACGTGATCAACGCGGCCTACCGAAGCTACGCGATCGACATGTGGCAGCGCCAGTCCTACCGGCCCGAGGTCTGGATCGAGAAGGACGCGCTCGTGGGCGTCTTCGAGGGGATCTGCCGGGAGCTCGACGTGCCCCTTTTCAGTTGCAAAGGGTACACCTCCCAGAGTGAGATGTGGGTCGGCGCGATGCGCCTGCTCGACCACAAGGTCAACCGGAAGCAGACTCCGGTGATCCTGCATTTCGGGGATCATGACCCGTCCGGCAGGGACATGACGCGCGACATCCAGGAGCGCCTGGAGCTTTTCACGAGGGGGGACATGCGCCTGCACCGCCTGGCGCTCAACATCGACCAGATCAAGAAGTACAACCCTCCCCCGAACCCGGCCAAGGTCACGGATCCGCGCGCGGACGCGTACATCGCGGAGTTCGGCCAGGTCTCGTGGGAGCTCGACGCGCTTAAGCCTCAGGTGATCGCGCAGCTGGTCCGGACCAACGTCACGAAGTTCATGAACAAGAAGATCTGGAAGGAGGATCTCGAGCGGGAGGCCACGGAGAAGAATCAGCTTCGGAAGGCCTCGAAGTACTGGGATCGGATCGCGGAACAATTGGACGACACCGATGACGACGGCACCGATGGGGAGGGAAAGGGCCGCGCCGCTAGTGACGGCGCCGGCGAGGAAGAATAGGGAGGATCCGGTGTTATGTGGGGCGTGCGACGGAACGGGGAAATCCAAGGAGTTCAAGTGCCCGAAGTGCAAGGGCAGCTTCTTCGGAAGCTCGGAGACGTACGGGATGTGCAGCAGCCAGGGCTGCGCCTTCACCTGGAGACGGTCGGAGGATGTGGCGTACTTCAAGTACTCGACGAAGAACTGCCTCTTCTGCGGCGGGACGGGGAAGAACATGTATCCAGAGGACGGCGGGAAGATCATCTTCCGGTCGGTCTGGACGTTCGGAAGAGACGCACAGAAAAGGTCCGATAATTAGGAGGCATCATGCCGAGACGAAATGGCGGAGCGACCGATCGAGGCCCCAAGATCTGGAGGCAGGTCCTCGCGAGGATCTCGTCGAAGAACCCTCCGGAGTTCACCGCGGGCGACGTGGCGAAGGACTTCGGGATGGCGTACGCGAACGCCGCACAGCTGCTGCGGCGCCTGCAGAACTGGGGTCACATCCGAGTGCTCGCGTTCGACCCGCCTGCCGGCGGCGGCGCCGGACGCCGTCGGAAGGTCTACGAGATGACCGACCACGGGAAGAAGGTCGCGAAGTACCATCGGGAGCAGCAGTCGTGAGCTCGTCGATCTGCTCCTGGTGCAAGATCCCGCTGCCCGACGTGCCCGGGCCCGCGGACAAGATCTCGCACGGATGCTGCGAGGCCTGCCTCGAGAAGCAGCTCGCGGAAGCCCAAAAACCCCCTCCGGACCCCGGTTCTGGAGGGGGAAAAGCCCCTTCCGCGGGGTCGGGGCGCCCTGGGGCGGCCCTGGCGGCCCTCCTTGCGGCGGCCGCGATCGCGGCGCCGCCGGCGAAGTCCGACGAGTGGATCCCGGCCGGGTACCGCTGCACCAGCTGCGCCGGCAGAGGCGAGCACGCGCCTGGTTGTCGTCCTCCTCGAGGCTTAAGAAAGGCTTAACTATGGCAAGCCATGATGACGCGCCCGACCACGTCGAGTTCATGAATTTCCCGCCGGCGCTTCAGCAGGAGCTCTACGAGTTCCTGGCGCCGAAGTTCAAGACCGTGGGGGAGATGCTGTCGTTCCTCTCCGCATTCCAAGGCGCCACGATCGAGCTCCAGGAGCGCCTGGCCAAGAGCTCGGAGGAGGAATCCCGGAACCTGGTGGTCCTGCTCGGCGGGACGATCAAGAACTGCTACGAGGCCATCCGGAAGGCCCGGGCCCGCGGGAAGGCCGCCGGCAGCGCCATCCCGGTCCTGGTGGAGCCCTGCAGCGTCTGCGGCGGGGTCCACGGAAACGGGGAATGCCCGGATCCGAACGAGTAGGAGTGCACTCTATTCCAATTTAGTGCGGGGAGGTGCCCAGATGGAGTCCGAGACCCTGGAGTACTGCTGGATCCTCGTAAAGGGCATTCTGGCGGGCTGGCTGTACGTTTGGCTCCTGGAACCCCGTCTCAAGCGCCTGGCGGCCGCAGCGGCCGCTGGGGCCGTCTCCTGGAGGGCTTACCGGGGGGTGGTCTGTTGGGCGGCCGCCGCGATCGCGTCCGCCGTGGCCCTGGTCAGCGGATCCTGACCAGGCGGCCGCTGGGGTTCTTCCGGACCGCCGGCTCGTGCTCGGCGTAGGCGATCACTTCCTCGAGGGTCTTGAACGTCACTGCATCCCCGGAGTCGGTCTGCACCGTGATCTCCCCGGGCCGGGGGTCGTAGAGGGGGATGACGTTGTACTCGCTGGTCAGCGGGAAGATCACCTGGTACTCCTCGTCCCCGATGTGCCACGCCCGGACGCCGGCGTCGGTCTGGAAGAGGACCGCGTTACTGCCGTACTTCCGGCCGACCGACAGGACGTTCCTCATCGACGCCTCGAAGGCGAAGCCGTAGACGATCTCGGCGCTGCCGATGTCCTCGGTCAGGTTCTTCTCCCGGTCGACCGGATCCTTCTCCCGCTTGTGGCTCGAGAGCGCCAGGCCCTCGATCGTCGTGCCCTGCTCGAAGACGTCGAAGGCCTCAGAGGGCGTGAAGTGGATGCACCAGGTGCCGACGGGCAGGCGCCTCACCTCGCTGAAGTAGAGGTAGGCCGGGACGTCGATCGCGCCCGTACCTACCCAGTCCTCTCCCTTGTGGTTCGAGATCAGCCACGCCTTGAAGGCCTCGCGCTGCTTGTCGGAGAGCTCGTGGGGGCTCGTCTCGTCGTCGATCGCACGGCCGTCGCCGTCCTTCTTGACCTTGGCCGCCTTCGCCCAGGTCCGGAGCTCGTGCATGAAGTCGTACGGGTCGAGGTCGATGTCCAGGTAGTCCGCGAGCCAGCCCTGGTGCAGCTTGGCCATCTTGGTCGACGGCTTCTTCACGCCTTCACCTTCGGAATGACGTACCGACCGTAGTCGAAGTTCTCGTCGACGTTCCCGGGAACCTCCCAGTAGGCGATTCCTTTCTTTCGGAGGCTGTCCCAGGCCGCCTCCGCGTCCTGCCCAAGATTCTGCGCGAAGTCGCTGCACATGGAGAATCCCTCAGAGAAGGCGACCTTCGCCGCGGCCTCGTAAAGCGCCGTCGCGACGCCACGCCGCCTCATGCGCTCGACCACCTCGATGTCCGACACCTGGTAGCAGGGCGTGCGAGGGTCCGGCTTCGTCTTCGGAAGGTGCTCGCTGCGGCGGACCCGGATGTTGCCGACGGCGGCGCCGTCGTGACGTGCGATCACGTCGTACCACCGACCTCCGTCCTTGACGTCGAACGAGAGGGGCAGGCCGCCGGCAGGGTTTGTTTTGATCGCCTCGTCGGAGAAGTCGGTCCCGAAGCACACCTTCACGCGCTTGATGTAGCGCGCGCCCCACTGGTGAGCCTCGTCAGCCTTGAGGGCCCGGTGCTTGGCCCGGAGGTTCTTGGCGTCGCAGCCGCAGATGGGGCACGGGGCGCCGGTCCACCCCGGCGGCTTGAGGTGGAACTCGAACTGAGGCGACGACTCCGGGTTCTTCCTCGCCGGCGGGGTCCGGTACTTCATGACGAAGGCCTTGACGGCCGCCAGCTGCTTGGGCGTCCGGATGTCGGTCTCCTCGCCCTCGTGGTAGAGGTCGAGCTCGTGCTGCGCGAGGAAGACCAGGTCGGAGACGGTCTTGTGCGACATCAGGTCGAGTCCGCCGATGCAGCGCGGGAGCTCCTTGAGCGCCTGGTTGAACGGCCCCGGGTTCGTCGCGATCGGCCCGCTTCGCGGGATCCGCGCGCGCCTGGCGGCCGCGGTGCTCACGGGGACCTGGATCCCGCGCTTGTTGTACCCGAGCGGGATCCCGAAGTAGATCCTCGAGACCTCGTTCGCTTCGTGCTGCACGGACGCCGGCGTCGTGGCTGACGGCTTCATGGTCCGGTGGGCCCGGAGCCTGAGGGCGCCGGCGACCAGGTGGCCGAGCTCGTGGGCGATCATCCCGGTGAGCTCGTCCTCGGTGAGCTCGGCGGCCGCGGCGCGCGCCACGCAGACGTAATTGGGCTTGTGGTTGGTGTGGGCGAACTGGCGCCACTTCGCGCGGTGCTCCCGGTCGCAGCCGTCGCAGACGGAGATCTGGATCCTCGAGAGCCAGGGGAAGGTCCTCGAGGCGATCGCGCGGATCCGGACGAAGACCTGATCAAGCTTGCCCATTGACCTTGTCCCTGGGGACCAGGATCCTGGTGGTGTCGGTGGACCTGGTCGTCTCGAGCGGGACCTCGGAGGGAACGGGAGGAAGGGCGGGCGCCGGCGGCCGCCGGTTGATCGGAAGCTTCTCGGCCTGCTTCTCGTAGGCGAGCGAGATCGCCTTGATGTTCGAAGAGATCTCCGACAGGTGCGCCTCGAGGCGCTCCACCGAGACCTTCTCCATCGCGTCGTGGACCTTCTTGGCGACCGATGCCAGGTCCTCGAAGACCGGCACCATGTCCCGGTTGGCGGCCATCGAGATCTGGAACTGCCCCTCGATCCGACGGAAGACCTTGCCCACGCTCATGTAGATCACGAGGATCTGGAAGAGCAGCATCTGCAGGACCATCGCGAGCGTGCGGTCCTTCGTGAAGTAGAGGACGGCCAGGCTGCCGCCGGCGTAGACCGTGAACCCCAGGAAGAGGAGCCAGCGGACCTGGCGGTCGACGCGCGCCTGGATCCGCGCGACGCGCTCGTCCCATGGAAGCGGGATCGCCTGGTACTTGTCGTTCGGGTCCACCACGTCACACCACCTTGTGCTTGTAGTACTTGGCCGACTTCACCCGCATCCGGGTCGGGCGATCGCCGTCCATGAACTCGCCCCAGATCCAGTCCCGCTCGGAGTCGATCCGGACCTGCTGTCCGCAGGCCTGGCAGCGCGCCTTCGGGTCCTTGTATCCCTCGACGGGCCCGATCGACGCGATCACGTCCGCCGGCACCTTCTCGCGGCTCATCGGGCAGTAGCCGCTCTCGGTGAGCTTCGCGGCCGCGGACTTCTTCTCGGCCGCCGGCGTCTTGTGCTTGCGGAACTTCCAGTTCTGGATGCTGGTGTACGCCCCGCAGGACGGGCAGTTGAGGTACCGGGGCTCGCGCGTCACGCCCGACGGGATCGACATCCCGCCCATCGGGCAGAACCCCGCCGCGGCCGCGGCCGCGCGCTTCTGCGCCTCGACCTGCTCCCGGGTCCCGCCGCCCAGCAGGATCCGGAGCTCCTCCTCGCTCGGCGCCGCGTACTTCTTCCCGTCGACGGTGCAGCTGCTGAAGACGAGCGGGTACTGGTAGTAGGGCGTGACGTTGGGGATGTGGCGGACCACGAACTTAAGGGAGAGGCTGGCCAGGAGCGTGGCGTTCGAGAGCATGACCTTGAGCGTTCCCTCGAAGACGCCGCGGTGGAATCCGAACGCGACCTCGACGTCCTGGACGTCCTCCCGGTGGCCAAGGACGTTCTCGAACTTGGTCTCGTTCTTCCCGATGAAGGAGTCGCGCGCGTTCTCGTACGACCGCTGCGCCGCGGCGTCCGCGGTCCTGTAGCTCGGGGTGATGAACCGCATCATCGCGCGGAGATCTTCCCAGGTCTCGATGCCGTTGTACGGGACCTTGGCCGAGGACTTCCTGGCGGCTTCGGTGTCGAAGACGATCCAGTCTCGGTACCCGTAGAACGCGGCAACCTCCCTACCGATCTTGAAGCGGTCGAAGATCTTCCCCTTCCTCGAGGGGTCCTGGGAGGCGGTGAACAGCTTCGCGCAGTTCCGGTCGAGCTCGTCGCGGTAGGCCTTCCGGAGCCGCGTCAGGAGCTCGTCCTGGATCTTCGCGAAGGCGGCCGCGAGCGCGGCCTTGATCCTGTCGAAGCCGGCGCCGGGGTTCTTCTTGATGCGGCGGGGGTCGTCGTGGCGCCAGATCGACTGGTCCACGATCTCGACCACGGCGTCGACGGCCTGGGCCTTGGTGGCGTGCTCGACGCCCTCGCGGTCCGCCTCCTTGTCCGTCCAGGAGGAGTTCCGGTCGTTCCACTGGAGCATCGACAGGAGGACCTCGCGCGGAAGGGCGTCCGCGGCCGCGCGGACCGCGGCCAGGCTCGGAAGGGTCTCGAGCTTATCCCAGCGGACGCGCACTACTCTTCCTCGCCCTCTTCGCCGTCGTCCTCGGCCTCTTCTTCTTCCTCGGCTTCCTCCTCGGCCTTCTTGAGGTTGTCGAGGAGCTCGTTGCGCCAGTGACGAAGGGGACCGGTGAGCTCGCCGGCGTCCGCCTGCTGCTTGTCGAGCTTGATGAACTCGGTCGCCAGGTCGTGGTCGTTCACGTTGAGCGCGGAGAGCGCGCCCGACAGGTTGTGCTCGTTGATGTCCTCGAGGAGATCGGCGCAGAACTTGAGCGTCTCGTAGGGATCGTGCTTGAACTGCCTGGAGACGTCGCTGGGCTTGATCTTCGACATTTCCCCCTCCGTCCTAGAATTTCATGCTCGTGTTGCCGCAGTCCTCGAAGTCCCTCATGAACTCCTGGAGGGAGCACGAGAGGTTGCGGCCGATCCCGGGGTCGAAGTAGACCACGCGCCGGGTGTTGTCCGGGACGACGCGCTGGTACTGCTTCACCTCGACGGTGTCGCCGGTCTGCTTGGACTTCCAGAAGCGGCTGATGCGGTCGCTGTGGACGACCGTGCCCGCGCGATCGCGGTGCTTCACGATGATCGTCGGCGCGACGTTCTGGGGCAGCGGCTGCCCGATGATCGGGATCTCACCCACGTGCGGCCTCCTTCTTGGGGTTGGGGAACTCCGTATATCCCTGCGCCCCCGGAAATCCGTAGGGCGGATCATGACGGACGACCGAGATCATGGCCGCGACGGCGTCCCGGCAGATCCCGCAGTAGTGGTAGCCGGCGAACTCCTTCGTGGCGATCACGCCGCAGCGGTAGCACGGCTTCTCGGGGGAGACCCATTTCCCCAGGCGGACGCCCAGGGCCTTGAAGACGGACTTCAGCACCTACGCCCTCGCTCCCCTGGGCCGGCGCTTCCAGTCTCCGAACATCGTGGCGATGCGCCGGGTGTTGATGAGCGCCATCACGAAGCCGCCGATCGAGGTCACCCAGAGCCAGGGGCTCACGGCGTCGCGGACGGCCTTGATGGGCTCGAGGTCGGCCGCTTCCTTCAGGATGTTGGCCGGCGAGGCCGGGGCCTCGGTCGAGGCGGGGACGTCCGCTGCGGGAGAAGCGTCTCCCATTCCGCGGCTGGCGGCCCCGGCCGGACGCCGGCGAACGCGGTACGCGCGGACCGCCGCGTCGCGGACGATTCGCGCGGCCGCTCGAGGGTGGTAGCCCTGCTTGTGGACCAGGTTCTCGTAGACGGCCCTGGCCGCGGCCTGACGCTCCGGAGTGATCTTCATATCCGCCTCTATTTTACGCTATGAGAGCCCTTTTTGAATCAGCAGTTACAGAGGCAGTGAACGCACCTCGAGCAGCGGCCGCAGCGCGCGTCCGCATCGCAGATGCAGGCCTGCTTCCCGCGGGAGGGGTTCTTGACCGCTGCGCCGGGCGCCGGCCAGAAGCCGCGGAACATGCCCGCGCGCTGGACGACGTCGACGCGCGCGTACTTGTTGAACTGCGAGGGCTCGTCGGGGCGCTTCCCGAAGGCCATGTGCCCGGTCGACCAGCACCACCCGCAGTTCTGGCAGGTGATCTTCCCGGTGACCTTGACGTACTCCTTAGACCGCTCGACGGGGCAGACCGGGGTGCCGCCCATCTCGCCAGCGACGGCCTGCATGCCGTCGTGGTCCCGGAAGAGGAGCTCCACAGGTTCCTTGGGCATGTCGGCGTCGTTCACGGCCAGGTAGGCCCGGAAGGCTTTCGAGACCAGGTCCTGCTTCGGGATCCCGGTCTCGCGATCGCAGGAGAGGATCAGGCGCATGTTGTCCATGTAGGAGAGCTCGCGGAGGCCGGGGAGGAACTCGTCCCGGAGCGTGCCCTTCCCGTTCTGCCAGCTGCGCGTGTAGGCGTAGAAGCGGATGTCCTTGCGCGAGTCGATCACCTCGCGCCAGATCTTCACGTAGTTGGGGTGGAAGAAGTCGCCGCCCACGTGGATCCGGAAGACCTTGGTCAGCTTCGCCTTCTTGAAGGCGTCGATGAAGCGGTCGGGCCAGAGGATCACGTAGGCCCAGTTCGTGTAGTACCGCCACTCGTTCATCTCGAAGAGGCGGTCCTTGGCGTAGCAGAGGCTCTCGCAGAGCTCGCTGGCGCCCGGGCAGGCGGCGCCGCGGAAGTTCTGACCGGCCGGCAGCGAGAAGTTGTCGATCGCGCCGATCTTGGTGTTCCCGTGGACGAGCGTGAAGCCCAGGTTCGGCGTCTCGAGGATCAGCTGCCGGACCCGGTTGGTCTTCTTCTCGTACGCGGCCTTGGTCTCGTCGGTGATCTCGCGCGGCGCCGGCAGGAGCTCGAGGGCCTTCGCGGCCAGCTGCTCACGCTCCGGGCCCTTCTCGACCAGGCCGGCCGCGGGGTTCAGGTACACGGGCGGCCGGGATCCCTGCAGCAGCTTGTGCAGCCAGGGCAGCGGGACCTCGGGGTCGTGGGGGTTCGTGGACATCGCGTGCGAGAACGCGTCGGCCTCGAGCTTCGGGTACTTGTCGTAGAGGTCGAGGCGCACGTCGTCGATTTCCTGGTCAGTGAAACCCTTGCGGACCAGGACATCAACCACTTCCGAAAGCTGCATATCAGTCCTCTTCGATCTCGTACCCGCCGGTACGCCCGACGCTGCATCCGCGTTCCCGGCACCGGTCGCCACACACGTGGCGCTGGCGCTTGAGCTTGACGGGGGCCGCGGCGACGATGATTCCGCTGATGTGCTCGAAGGCCTTGAGCCGGCTCCTGCATTCCGGGCAGCAGATCCCGCCGTCCTCCATCAGGAGGACGTCCTCGTTCTCCGCGTCGCAGTCTTCGCAGATGATCGGCCCCGTCGACCTGGTGTCGATCGAGAGCTTGGCGACGGGCTTGTCCGCGTCCGGAGTTTCCATAGCTCAACCTATTTCTGCCTGAGGTCCACGAACCCGAGAAGCTTGGTCGGCTGGGTGTGGAAGCCGCACTGCTCGACGCCGTTCATCTTCCACGTGTGAAGGACGCTCGGGTGGACGTTTCCTTCCGAGTCGATCTTGTGCCCTTCCGGCTCTCCCTCGCCGCGCTTCCGGTAGAGCGTCATGAGTTGGCCGCAGTCGGGGCACATGGCGTAGATCATCAGGAAGCGTTCGAACTTGCCCAGCGAGGCGAACTCCGCCGTGCGATCGATCCACGCCCACTCGCCCGGCGGGATCAGGTGGGCGTTCTCGTCCGCGACGAGTCCGTCCTTCGCGATCGAGGCGAGCCTGAATTCGTACGCTCCCGATTTCGGCATGGCTCTAGCAGCAAGCCCCTCCGCACCCGCAGCCTTCGACGCCGGCCTTCGCCAGCGCGGGAGACCGGAGGCTCGACAGGGCGACCTTGATGGCCGCGGCGACGGCCTGGTCGCGCGGGACGCCGGCCAGGACCGCCTTCCTGGCCGCGGTGGAGGCTGCCTGGATCGCGCGGCGGATCTTGCCGCCGACCGCGGCCTTGACGCTGCCGCCGGCGGCGATGATGGCCTGCCTGATCTGCGCCTCGATCCTGGCGACGTCTGGCCTACGCGGATGCCCGTGCCTGGGGCTGCTCGGTAAGAATTTCACTGGCGACCTCCGTCCAAATTTTGGCCTTCGTCTTCATGATGCATCGGTTCTGGCGGACCCACTTCTGGGCGTCCTCGCCCATCTTCCTCATGGCGTCCTCGCTCGTGATCGCGTACACGAGCGCGCGCTCCCAGTCGTGGTCCTCGACCATGATCTTCGGCGCGTCGGCGGGCAGGGCCGCGTACTCCCCGACCGGCGAGAGCAGCGACGCGTACTCGCAGGCCGAGTACTCGAGGTACTTGATCGCGCTCTTCGCGTCGTTGAAGGAGTTCTTTTCGAGGGGCGCGATCGCGACGTGGGCGTCGACGTCGGAGAGCAGCTGCCCGTAGGCCACGAACGGGGCGAACGGCATGAGGTCGACGTACTTCGAGACGCCAGCGAGCTCGACCGGGGCCCGGTCCCCGAAGCAGACGAAGCGGACCGCGCCCTTGCTGGCCTCGAGGATCTTCTTGAGCGCGGGCGTCACGATCGCGAGGTCCCGCTTGTGGCTCGGGCTTCCGGCCCAGAGGATCTTGAAGGGGTTCTCCGTCGTCACGGGCTTGTGCTGGGCCCTCGGGAGGATCGCCGCCGGCACGTGGTTCGGGAGGACGTAGACCCGCTTGGCGAAGGGCCGGACCATGTCGGCCAGGTCCTCCGTCGTGACCGTGACCGCGTCGGCCATGCGGATCATCTCCCAGACCTCGTCCTTCTTCTGCTGGACGTAGATCTCGGAGGACGGGTTCTCCGGAAGGATCGCGTCGAACTTGTCGTCCAGGTCGTAGACGACCTTGATGTTGTGCTCCTGGGCCTTCTTGGCGATCGCGTAGAGGATCGGGGAGGTCGCCAGCTGGACCCAGAGCACCTGGTAGCGCGAGAGCTTGAGGAGGTCCAGGCGCGTCGTCCAGTGCGCGATCGCGTCGCCGGCGTCCGTCATCGCCTCGGCCGGGATCCGCGCGCGATAAAACGCGGAGGCCATGTCGCCGGCGGGGACGAAGAGGACCTTCGGCAGCTTCCTGTCCCCGAGGAGAAACTGGTCGGTGAAGAGGTCCTCCGCGCGGTGGCGCAGCTGCAGGACGTCGTTCATGGTCGACACCGGCGAGTCGTCGATCGACATCGCCTTGGCGACCTTGAGCGCGTACTCGAACACGTCCTTGGAGAACTCCAGGGTCTCGCCCTGGAACGAAATGAGGACGACGTTCCGCTGTGGATCCTGGCGGACCGCTCCCCCGCAGAGGAGCCTCACCGCGAGCTCTGGAACGTCGCGGAGTTTGTCGATCAGATCCGGTGCTACTTTACCCATCCCATGCCCCCTTCCCCGTTCCGTCTATTCTATCCCGCTCAAAACACCTTCAAGAATTTCGCGAGAATGATCCCGCCGATGCCCAGGCCGAGCGGGATCAGGATGTACCCCATCATGGACGGCGCGTCCGGCACGTCCTTCGAGGCCTGCGCGGCACCGCGGTCGATCGACTCCATGGCGGCGTCGATCTCGGCCTGGCTCTTTCCGTCCGCCATCATCTCGGAGCGGACGCGGGCCTTCTCGTCGGCCGCCTTGAGCAGGATCTGCTTCACGGTCTCGGCCTTCGAGTTCTGGTCGGGGATCGCGCGCGCGAGGGCCTTCGAAATGACGACGCCGGCGACGACGACCCCGATCACCCAGATGAGCATCGAGGCGATGAGCGGCAGCGCGCCCATGCCGGCGGCCCGGAGCTCGGCGGGGAGCTCGGGCTGGTTCGGGAGCGGTACGACCGCGTCGGCCGCCTTCACGTAGAGGGCGAACCAGTTCGGGTCCGAGTAGGCGTTGGACATGACGTGGTTGGCGCTCCACCTGGCCTGGGCGTCCCCCAGGATCGCCCGCTTCGCGTCCATGTACTCCGGGATCCTGGAGAACGCGTTGTCGGTGTCGATCGTGAAGCGGCGGATCTGGTTGAGCGTCGCGTCGACGTTCGAGGCGTCGTTCTTCAGGCCCGCGTTCACGAGGGCGTTGGAGATGTCCGTGAACACGTGATCGAGCATGGTGAGCGTCTGGACCTGGCGCGCGTAGACCTGCACGCCCTTCTTCGCGGTCCCCAGCGCCAGCTGCACCGGCTCGAGATCTCCGATGTCGAAGCCGGCGAAGTTCTGCAGCGCCTGGTCGTACGTGGTCTTGGCCTGCGCGTACCCCGCGAGGACCGAGGCGCGGGAGTTGATCATGTCGACCAGCTGGTCGTTCAGGTCCAGGATCGCGCTCACGAGCTTGTCGAGCTCGTCGCCGGCGATCATGCCCGCGACGGCGCCGCCCCAGTCGTCGCCCATGCCGTGGCGCCGGCTGGCGACGCGGGACATGGGGTAGCGGACCTGGTCGGGGGTCTGGCGGCGCACGCGCCTACGGACTGGGATTGCCGTGAAATTTGGCACAGCGCCTCCTCTTACCGCGTAGCAAGATACACTGCGCCCGCCACAAGGGCAAGAGCGCCGGCGCCCACCGCGACCTTCGCCTCGGTGGGCATTGCACTTACGATTGAACCTGCCGCGCCGCCGGCGGCCGCGGGGACGCCCTGGGAGACCGCCAGCTGCAGCTGCAGGTTGTTGGCGTTGATCTGGGCGGACTGGAGCGCGAGGGTCTGCTTCTGGACCTCGAGGGACTGGAGTTTCTTGGCCGTGTCGGTGGTGAGCTTGGCGGTATAGATCCCGGTCGCGGCGCCGGCGATCGCCTGCGCGAGCTCGGCCCACTGGTTCATGCCGCCGCGCATCTTGGCTTCTTCCACGTTCATCTGCGTCTTGACGACGCGCCTGAGGCTCGGGAAGAGCTCCGGACCCGGCTTCTTCGAAACGAACCGCTCGACGTCCGAGATCATGAGATTCCGGAAGCCGTCCTTCGACAGCTGCCCGTCCAGGACCGCGCGCCGAAGCGTCGGGGACTTCATGAAGTCCGCGTACACCGCCGACGAGACGGCGCCAGCGAGCTCGCGATCGTATTTCCAGGCAGCGGTCATAGATCCTCCGTTAGCTGGCCTTCGAGGCCCCGTAGACGACGACCGGAACGGCCAGCACCCACCAGGGGAACGAGCTCGAGGACCCGCCGCCGGCGGCCGCCGTGGCGCGGGCCACCTTGTCGACGAGCTCGGCGTGCCCCATCGCCTTCACGCTCTCGAGGTCCTCGAGGGGGACCGAGATCAGGCCGCTCTTGGCCATGAGCTTGAGGCCCGTCGACGAGCCGTCCAGGAAGACCTCGACGCGGTCTCCGGGGGCGGCGTTCTTCGCGATCAGGTTCGAGATCTCGGCCGACGTCTCCGCCGTGCCGACGCTGCGCCCCTCGATCTGGAGCTCGTACTTCCCCGTGGGGCCGGCGACGGGCGCCGCGTCGTCGGGCTCGGCGCCCTGGTCGTACCACTGGTCCGTGGGGTACGGGGAAGAATAGGGGCCCGCGCCGCCTCCTCCCGGGGTGGGCGCGGAAGGGCTCTGCGGCGCGGGCGCGGAGTTAGGGGCACCGTAATCCGGAGCGCCCGGGACGCTGACCCCGGACGGCGGAGCGGATGGAACGCTGACGGATCCAGAGCTCGGAACGGTGACCTGGGTTCCGATCGGGGTGTCGGGGGTGATGCCGGCGGCCGCGCCCTCCTCTTCGCTCACGATCGAGTAGCCAGGAGGCATCTGGCCCTTCGAGAGGGCGTCGATGATCGCGACCTTCGCCTCGAGCGAGAGCGAGTCCCAGCGGGACTGCGTGATCCCGATCTGCTCGAAGACGGCCTTGTTGTTCGCGTAGATCGTGTTGCACTGCGCCAGGACGTCGGCCTCCTGCTGCTGGACCTGGACCTGCAGGGCGGCCGCTTCCTTCTTTCCTGCGCGCTTGGCCTCGTCGGCGGCCTTCTTGGCCTTGTACATCGCGAAGGCGGCCGAGGCGAGCGCCGTGGCCGCGGCGAGCGTCGCGCCTCCCGTGAAGGGCGCCAGGATCGCCGCGACGACCAGGATGATGATGTTCCCGTACCTCACCAGGATCCGGCGGGCGGCCTTGCCGGCGCGGTTGATCGGCGCCTTGATCTTCTTCTCGATCTTCTGGACGAACTTCGGGGTGATCTTCGCGTGGACCTTTCGGACGGTCTTGGCGACCTTCTTGAAGGTCTTCTTCAGGCTGAACTTCCCGAGGCCGCCGTCGGCCAGGTCCCCCGCGGGACGCATCGCGTCCTCGATGGTCTCGGAGAGCTCGCGCGCCAGGCGCTCCGCGGGGCGAGCTCCACGGAGGATCTTCGAGATCTCCTGGCGCGCCTCCGGATCGTCGAGCTCGTTCTCGACGATCCTCCGAAGCTTCGGCGGAAGCGTCGCCAGGACCTCGTCCTCATGTGCTCCGAGACCGTAGTACATAGTTTCCTCTCAATCCAGAGCCAGGCTTACTTGCGAATCGCCGCGACGGCGAGCTTGATGAGCATGGGGAGCAGCTGCTTGCCGTAGTCGAGCACGATGGCCAGGGCCTTCTTGAACGACTCCCTCGAGGCGGCCGAGGCGTTGACGGCGACGGCCGCGGCCATGAGCTCCATGGTGTCCTTCACCGTGTCGAAGCTCGAGAGCGCCCGGTCGAGCGCCGCGTGATCCTCCAGGGCCTCGGCTTTGGCGATCTCGAGCGCGATCTCCTTCATGCGCCCCATCCGGTCCTCGACCAGGATCCGGGCGTCGTCGTTCTCCTCGAGGAACGTCCCGGTCTGTGCCCTGACCAGGTCGACCAGGCTCGAGACGGCGTTGTCGATGGTGTTCTTGATATCGGGGTTCATGTCGTCCTCACTTGTCCAGGCTGTTCACGAGAGAGGTGGTGGCGAACTTGAGCGCCTGGACGAACTTGCGCTCGTCGTCCTTTTCCTTCTCGCTGAGCTTGGGGTCGGCCTCGACGTACTTCAGGTACTTGGCGCCGAGCTTCTCGGCCTTCTCGTCGACCACCCGCGCGCCGCCCTTCTCGGCCGCGCACGTGCACGAGACCGGGACCAGGGCGACCAGGAGCGCCAGGACCAGGATCAGCTTTCTGATCACTCAGAACCTCCTTTCGACGAATCGCCGTCGCCACTGGCGTCGTCCACACCGGGCGACACTTTCTTGAGCAGGGCCTTGACGGCGTCCATCAGCTTGTCGTGGAACATCATTCCAAGGATCGCGACGAAGACCAGGCTCACCAGGTGGAGCACCCAGGCCCGCGTGTCCGTCTCCCCGTAGACCGAGGGGATCAGCCACTTCGCCAGCGATCCGAGCACGAAGGTCAGGAGCAGGACCAGGATGTTCTCCCGGCCCGTCACGATTTTCGGCACGGACATCTTCACGCCCTCGAAGAGGAACGCGGTCCCCGTCGCGATCCCGAGGTACCCCGAGAGGAACCCGAGGACCATCGTCTTGATCGCGTCGTCCTTGGCGTCCGCGATCGCCATTCCCATCGTCATCATCATCGCCATCAGAATGCCCATACCCATCCTCCCAGCGGTCGCACTACGCGCCGCGTTCTTCGTTCCGTTTCTCGGTCTCGCGCAGCCGGCGTCCGGTCTGCTCGCGCATCGAGGTGTTGAGCGACTCCGCCATCTGTTTCCGAAGCGCGGCGAGCTGCGCCCCGGCCTCATTGAGGCCGGCGTTGTCCAAGGTCCCGGAGAGGATCTTCAGCTGAAGCTCCGAGATCCTGCGCTTGAGCTCGTCGCCCAGGCGCTCGACCTCGGCTTCACGAAGGTTCGTCTTGGCGACCCACGTCGGCGTCGGCATCAGACCTTACCTCCACGGCGCTCCTTGTACACCACGCGCTCGAGCGTCTGCACCAGGTCCAGCGCCGATTTCATATCCTCGATCCGCTTGTCGTACAGTTCGTTGATCTTCAGGCCCATCTCGGTCACCTTCTTGTCGTGCAGGTCGTTAAGCCTTCTGACCTCCCTGCCGTGCTTCTGCCAGGTCAGCACGATGAATCCAGCCATGCTGGCGATCACGCCGGCAAGGATGACGAAGACCGTCCAGGCCGTGCCCGAGTCGATCGACCGCACGTCGTTCGCCAGTTTCCACAAGGACAAGAGTACCAACATCGCCTCACCATCCTCCTGCCCCCGGTCGCACCCTAAGTTTACAGTACCGTATCAAGAAAATTAGTACTGGGATCCCTGGAATCTTGCCGGCGCCGTCGGAGTGAACGTGTCGTCGTAGTTCGCGTAGTCGTCGCCGCCGCCGAAGCTGCCGCCGTTCCCGCCGCTCGACCCTATCGGGAGCGGCACGACCTCGGGATCCCAGAGCCCTCCGCCGTTGGTGGTCCCGAGCGTGACCCCGCCTTCACCGACCACGAAGACGACCGTGGTGCTCAGCGCCGAGGCACTCAGGAGGTCCTGCGTCGTCCCGCTCGACTGAGGCGTCCAGGTCCCGCCTCCATTGGTCGTCGAGAGAATGACGCCATTATCCCCGACCACCCAGCCCACGGTGCCGCTCGCGAAGTCCACTTCGTTGAGGTCCTGCGTGGTTCCGCTCACCTGAGGCGTCCAGATCGCGCCGCCGTTCGTCGTGACCAGGATCACGCCGCCGTCGCCCACGACCCAGCCGTTGGTGGTGCTCGTGAAGGTCACGCCGTTCAGGTTCGTGGCCACGCCGCTCGTCTCGGGTGCCCAGGTGGTCCCGTTGTAGAAGAGGATCACGCCGCCGTCGCCCACGGCCCAGCCGTGAGTCGCGTCCACGAAATAGACGTCGTTCAGATCCGTGGCCACGCCACTCGTTTGCGGGGTCCAGGTGCCGCCGCCGTTCGTCGTGACCAGGATCACGCCACCGTCGCCTACCACCCAGCCGTTCGTGTTGCTGATGAAGTAGACCGAGTTCAAGGTCGTCGCCACGCCGCTCGTCTGCGCGGCCCAGGTCGTCCCGCCGTCGGTGGTCGCGATAATCGTGCCGCCGGCGCCGACCGCCCACCCGTGGGTCGCGTCGGAGAAGAAGACGTCGTAGAGGTTCACGTTTACGGTGCTCACCTGAGCGACCCACGTCGCCCCACCGTCGGTCGTCTTGAAGACGAAGCCGCCGTCTCCGACGGCCCATCCCACGGTCGTGCTGATGAAGAAGACCGCATTCAGGTTCGGCCGGATCCCCGTGCTCGCGTAGGAGTTGATCAGGAAGTTGCGGTTCCAGAGAGACTGGTTGTCCTGGATGACCAGGTTCTGAGGCGAGAAGTGAATTTCGCCGTTGGGGTTGGCCCCGGCCTCGATGTCGACGACCTGGTCCGGAATTCCTCCGGGAGAGCTCGGATTGGTCGGCGGAGCGCCAGCAAGGATGTCGACCGTGGCGATATTGGTCGATCCGATGGCCGCGCCCCCGGTGGGCGTGTCGATCGTAACCGTAAAGCTCTGCGTTCCGGATCCTCCGGAGAGGATCGTGATCGTGATCGTCTTCGGGCCGCCCTCGTTCGCCGCCCAGGAGAGCGTTCCCGTCTGTCCGGTGTATGCGACGCCGGCGACCGCGGTCCCGTCAGTCGTATGGAAGCTGCAGCCGACGGCTCCCTTAAAACCGTTGACGCGCGCGACCTGAAGCACCACGGTCGTGGTTCCGCCGGGCCGCTGCACGGAGTACGGCGTCCCGGCGAAGTTTAGCGTCCCGTTCGTCATCCGGACGATCGTGACCTGGAACGAGTCGCTCAGCGAGTACCGAGGCCCAGGGAACGGGAGGATACTTCCGCCTCCCGTAAAGATGTAGACGCCCCTGGTGTTCGACGCGATCCCGACGCCGGTGATGTTGAAGTTGAAGTACTCGTTGACAACCTTCGACGTCGCCAGAAGGGGGACGCTCACGCTCTTCGGGGTCTTGTCTCCCGAGAGCCACGTCACCGATCCGGAGGTCGCCGTGTAATCGGTCCCGGCGGTCGCCGTCCCGTCGCTCGTGCTGTAGTAAAGGGTGATGTTGGCGAAGGAACCGTACATCCGAAAGAACGTAATGACCGCGCGCCCCAGCTGCTCGTACCCCACGACGGAGTAGCCGAAGGCCTGGCCGTTGACGGCGATGACGCCGGTGAAGTTGTACTTCTGTCCGATTTCAGCGATCCCACCCTTAGGCGGATCCTCGGTGAAGGCGTTGACCGGGACGTTTCCGGGGCCGGAAAAAAGTCCCATCGGGCTACGCCGCCCTCACCGCAAGCTGTGGTCCGATGCCGCCGTTGGAGGCGACGACTTTGCTCGAGACCACCTGGAAGACGCCGATCACGCCGACGTCGATCGGGACGGAGACCAGGGTGTTCGCGGGGATCGCTCCGTCCACCCACACGAACTGCGGGAAC
>Ga0310812_10000256_pt1 | contig 21902 bp, 15 predicted proteins | sample NN3metagenome_FD_205747 | JGI IMG/M metagenome (GOLD analysis project Ga0310812, IMG submission 205747) | Soil microbial communities from experimental microcosm in Duke University, North Carolina, United States - NN3 | ecosystem: Engineered > Artificial ecosystem > Soil microcosm > Unclassified...
AGGGCTGGTAGCGGGCCACCTCGATGTCGAGGTTGTGGTTGAGCGAGAGGCTGACCGCCTCGCGCGCCGAGAGCGGCATCTGCCGCCGCTTGACGGGGGCCTCCTTGTCGTCGCCGCCGCCCAGCAGGGCCGCCGCCCAGAGGATCGCCAGCATGAGCCCCATCCCATCCCCCAAATTTGAAGTCTCACGTTACCGGCAGGTGACGTATAATTATAGGTACGTAGGGGGTAGTTCGGAAGGGACAGCTACCGTGCGGGAGCGCAGATGAAACTGTTTGCTCTGGCGTTCGCATTCCTGGTGCCGCTCGCCGCTGTTGCACAAGAAGAGCTCGACAAGGTCCACGTCCGCGTCGCGAAGAGGGTCGCCCCCGCCACGGTGGCGGTCGACGCCGGCGGGATGCGCGGCTCGGGCGTCATCATCGACAAGAGCGGCCTCATCCTGACCTCCCCGACCGCGGTGGGGATGTCCACCAGCCGTGTAACCGTCCTGACGAAGGGCGCCCGGGCCTACACCGGCAAGGTCATGGGCCGCGCGAACGACCGCGAGCTCGTGGTGATCAAGATCGACGCGGGCCAGGACCTCCCCTTCCTCGAGCTGGGCGACTCGGACACCGTCAAGCCGGGCCAGATCTCCTACGTGTTCGGCGACAGCTACGACAGCATCCGCTCGGACGACCAGGCGGCGATGTCGCTGGGCGTCGTCTCCGGCATCTACGACCTGACGCAGCGGCACGACAAGTCGCTCTACACGGGCAAGGTGCTCGAGACCTCGGCGGCGGTGAACCCGGCGCAGAACGGCGGGCCGCTCGTCGACCGCGAAGGGCGCCTGCTGGGGCTGGTGACGCTGAACTACGACGACTCGAAGTTCACCGGCCTCGCGGTCCCGATCAACACGCTCAAGCCGGCCATCGAGAAGATCCGCAAGGACTACACGAACGCCCCCGTGGTGATCGGCCCCCTGCGGCCCGAGCCCGCGGCGGAGGCGAAGAAGCCCGCCGAGGCCGGCCCGAAGGCGGAGGTGGGACAGGCCTGGCTCGGCCTCGAGGTGAAGGCCGTCGCGGGCGGCGTGGAGGTGACGCGGTCGACCCGGAGGAGCCCGGCCCACGCGGCCGGCATCCGCCGCGGCGACATCGTCAGCATGGTCGACGGCGCGAAGGTCGCGAGCGTGGACGCCTACCTGGCGCTCCTCGCCAAGAAGTCGCCCGAGGATACGGTGCGCCTGACGGTGCAGCGCGACGGCGGCGGCACCCAGGAGCTTCTGGTGAAGCTGGCGGCCAAGCCGGTCTACTAGAGGGGGCCTTATGATGCTTCGAACCCTGGTGCTGGTCCTTGCCCTCGGCGGCGCGGCCGCCGCCCAGGACCGGCAGAACATCAAAAGCGACGACGTGATATCGTCGCTCGAAAGCTCCTACCAGAAAGTCTGCGAGAAGGTGGCGCCCGCGGTGGTGGCCATCAAGGTCGACCGCGAGCCCGAGGCCAAGGCGCCGGCGGCGCCGGGGCCCCGCCGCTTCGGGATGCCCGAAGACGTGTTCGCGAAGCGGCCGGCGGGCTGGTGCAGCGGCCTGATCGTCGAATCCGGCGGCACCATCCTGACGACCTACTTCAACGTCTCCGGCAAGGTCCGCTCCATCAAGGTGCAGCTGCCCGACGGCCGGGAGCTGGACGCGGCGCTCCTGGGCTTCAACGCGACCTACGACCTGGCCGCCCTGAAGGTCGAGGCCGAGGGGCTCCCCACCCTGAAGACGGGGCGGCTCGAGGACCTCAAGGTCGGGCAGCCGCTGCTGGCGCTGGGCCGGGCGCCGAACGGGAAGAGCCTGACGGTGAACCCGGGCATCGTGAGCGCGCCGTCGCGCCTCGCGGGCAAGGGGATCCAGATCGACTCGAAGCTCAACTACGGCAACGTCGGCGGGCCGGTGGTCGACCTGGACGGGCGCCTGCTGGCGGTGAGCTGCAAGGTCGACGTGAAGTACGCGCCGATCTACGGGCAGAACTCCGGCGTCGGCTTCGCCATCACGCACGACCGCTTCTCGAACATCCTGGCGGACCTGAAGGCGGGCAAGAACGAGGCCGAGGCGCGGCGCCCCTTCCTGGGGATCCAGTTCGACCAGAAGAGCACCAAGGAGGGCGTCGAGCTCGAGAGCGTCCAGCCCGGCGGGGCCGCCGAGAAGGCCGGCATCAAGGCGCGCGACGTGATCGTCGAGTTCGACGGCCGCAAGATCGGCGCCTTCGACGACCTGCGCGAGTCGATCCTGCGCAAGGCGCCCGGCGACAAGGTGAAGGTGAAGGTGCTGCGGGGCGAGGACGAGATGGAATTCGAATGCACGCTGGGCTGGGCCCCCGGAGAATAGCATGCGCACGCTGGCGATTCTGCTGTCCCTGACGACCCTCGCTGCCGCGCAGGACCAGGCGGCGCGCCTCCAGAAGCGGGTCGAGGAGTGCTCGCGGCAGGTCAGCGAGCGCTTCGTGTACTTCGGCGGCGGCTCGGGCGTGATGATCTCGGACGACGGCTACTGCCTGACGAACCACCACGTGGCCGGCACGCAGAACAGCACGAAGGTGACGCTCTTCAACGGCAAGCAGTACCCCGCGAAGCTGGTCTGCACCGACTCCATCGGCGACCTCTCGCTCTTCAAGATCGAGCCGGGCGACGAGAAGTTTTCCTTCATCCAGCTGGGGGACTCCGACAAGCTCGAGATGGGCCAGTACGTGGTCGCCTGCGGCAACCCCTTCGGCATCACGATGCGGGACGCGGACTCCAAGATGTACCCGACGATCACGCTCGGCATCGTCTCGGCGGTCCACCGGAACCAGCAGACCTACTTCGACTGCATCCAGACGGACGCGGCGGTGAACCCCGGCAACTCCGGCGGGCCGCTCGTCACGCTGGACGGCAAGCTCGTGGGCATCAACGGCCGGATCGCGACGCGCTACATGAACCGGGTGAACTCGGGCGTGGGCTACTCGATCCCCTCGAACCAGATCCGGAACTTCCTGCCGCGGATGATGAAGGGCGGCGAGGGCGGCAAGATCCACCACGGCATGGTGGCGGGCCTGCAGATCGTGGACCAAAATACCCAGGGCGAGGGCGCGAAGATCGGCGCGGTCCGCTCCGGCACCACGGCCGACGCGGCCGGCTTCAAGAAGGACGACCTGATCGTCGCGGTGAACGGCTACAAGGTCTTCAACCGCGAGCGCTACCTGGGCGTGATCGGCACCTACCCCGAGAAGACCGAGGTGACGGTCCGGGTGAAGCGCGACGACGACACCGTGGACCTGAAGGTCGAGCTCGACCGCTACAACACGATCGAGGGCCTGGGCTTCGGCCTGCCGCAGCGCCCGGCCCCCTCGCGCCCCAAGGGCAGCGGCTACCTGGGCGCCTACGTGGAGGAGACGAAGGACGGCGTGAAGGTGATGGACGTGCGCCCCGCCTCCCCCGCCGACGAGGCCGGCCTCCAGACCGGCGACCTCATCACGGCCGTGAACGGCCGCAGCATCGCCGGCCGCGACGAGCTCCTCCAGCGCCTCTGGCGCCTCAAGCCCGGCGCGAAGGCCAAGCTCACCGTGAAGCGCGACGGCAAGGAGGTCGAGCTCGAGGCGACGCTCGGCCGCAACCCCGACGACGAATAGCCGAACACCGAACACGGAACACCGAACACCGGATCCGCGGGAACGTGTCGCTAGAACTCTTCCGGCTGCCCCCCCAAAGTCCGGTCCCGCAAGCGATAGAGCATCGCGCACACCGCGTCAAGGCGGTCGTCCAGGTCGGCGTCGGGCTTCAGGAATTCCAGATCTCGCGACAGGATGAGGTAGTGGCGGAGTTCCTCCGCGGATGTCTTCGAAATCTCATAGAAGCGAGCCCGGTCTTTGGGCGTCCACCGCCCGAAGCCTTCCGCGATGTTTGCCGCCACGGATACGGACGCCCGTCTCATCTGGGAGGCCAGACCGTAGCGTTCTTCCCGCGGGAATGTCGCGGTGATCCGGTAGATGTCCAAGCTGACTCGGTGAGCGGCTTTCCAGACCCGGAGATCGGTGAATCGGTTTGATGCCATTGTCTTCCTCCCTTTCCGAACCTATCCAACGGAGTAGTGCGAAAAGGGGCGTTTTTCTCGACACGAAATCCGCGCGCTTTGCGAATTTTCCTCGGGTTCCTTCCGGTCGGTGTTCCGTGTTCGGTGTCCGGTGTTCGGGGTAAAAAAATGCCGCTGGAGCGACGAGCGTCGCCCCAGCGGCATCGAGAGAGGGAGGAAAAGGACAAATTTGTCGGCCGCGGGTACCCGTTGGTGCGGTCGCGCTGCGGATCAGGATGCTTGCGTCTCGAGGCTCCCTGACCCGCGGCCGGAATTTTTCCCCTACACCTTCATGTCCACCCCGGAGGCTTCGAACATTTCGACGCGGCCGACCACGCGATACACCGCGTCCACGTCGTCATGGGTGAGGAATTCCAGGGGGAACTCCTTGTTGAGCGGCTGCAGCACGATGTGGTCGCCCTGCTCCAGCATCACCTGGCGCACGAGCGCCTGGCGCTTCTGGCGCAGGCTGAAGACGATGTAGACCATGGAGCCGTTGCGGATCTTGTCTTCCTTGGTCAGCAGGACCACGTCGCCGCGCGAGAAGCCGGCGCCGCCCTGCTGCTCCATCGAGTCGTCGCAGACCGTGACCGCGCAGGAGAGCGGGACGCGCGACTTCGGGAGCGCCAGCGTGGCGCTCACGGCGGGCTTCACGCGGCCGTCGGCGCCGATCTCGGAGGCGTAGCCGGTGACCGAGGTGTTGAGCAGCGGCACGTGCGTAAGGTCGACGGGGGATGCGCCCTCCGTCTCGGCGAGGGCCATGACGCGCTGCGCGTCCTCGCGGATGATCGCGGGCGCCTTGTCCGCCCACGCGATCCGCACCAGGGTGCGCTCATCCTGGTTGAAGAGCTTGGCGAACTTCTTGATGATCTTGACCGAGGGCGGGTTCACCTTGTCGTTCTCGATCCCCGAGACGTAGCCCTTGTGGGATCCGATCTTCTTCGCCACCGCCTCGAGCGTCAGGCTCCTTTCCTTCCTCAGTCGCTTCACCAGGTCGCCAAAGTTCGACACACTCGCCTCCTCGTCAATGTTGCAGAACTAACCAACCATCGCCTCGATACGCTTTTTGAGTTCCACGAGCCGCAGGGGCTTGGGAAGGAACGCGTCGGCGCCGCTGCGCCGGACCTCCAGGGGGTCGATTTCCCCGCCGTAGGCCGACATCGTCAGGATCGGCACGTTCCGGGCCTTCTTGTACCCCTGGAAGTGCCGGCAGACCTGCAGCCCCGAGAGGTCCGGCAGCCGGATGTCCAGGAGGATGACGTCGGGCTGGAAGGCCGTCAGCCGCGAGGCGGCGTCGAGGGCCGTCGACGCGACCTCCACGTCGTAGCGGTCGTGGAGGGCGTCCTTGAGCAGTTCCAGCAGGTCCTGGTCGTCGTCCACGATGAGGACGCGCGGGCGGACGACGCGGCCGAAGCCCGGGAGGTTGTTGTCCTTCATGAAGCGGTGCAGGCTCTCGGCCGAGACCCGGCGGTGCTTGGAGCCGGGGAGCGTGTAGCCGTCGAGCTTGCCGCCGTCGATCCACTTGATGACGGTGCGCTTGGTGACCTGGCAGATGCGGGCCACTTCGCCGGTCGTGTAGGACGTCGGTCTCGCGTCGGATGCCATATACAAGCTATACAAAGTGTACAGAGTGTACCCCTCAAGTCAAGGGTCTAAAAAATTTTTTTTGGACCGGGGGATTCAAACGTGACTAGGGAGGCAGCGGCAGCTCCACCCGGAACACCGACCCCTTGCCGGGCTTGCTGCTCACCGTGATGTTGCCGTTGTGGTTGTGCACGATCATGGCGCTGATCGACAGGCCCAGCCCCAGCCCCTTCCCCACCGGCTTGGTGGTGAAGAACGGCTCGAAGAGCTTGCGGCGGATCTCCTCCGGCATGCCGCGGCCCGTGTCGGCCACCTCCACCATCACGTGGCCGTTCTTCTGCTGCGTCCGCAGCGTAACGGTCCCCTTCCGCTCGATCGACTCGCCCGCGTTCTTGAGCAGGTTGAGGAAGACCTGGCTCATCTGGCCCCGCAGGCAGCGGACCTGCGGGATCCGCCCCAGCTTCCGCAGCACCCGGATCCCCGGCCGCAGCTCCCGCTGGATCAGCGTCACCGCCTCCTCGAGGCACTGGTTCAGGTCCACCAGCTCCGCCGTCCGGGTGTCCCGCGCGAAATTTCGGAAGTCCATGACGATCTCCCGCGCGTGCCGGGCCGCCTTGAGGGCGTCCCGGATCATCCCGCGGAACTTCGCCACCTTCGCGACCGTCCCCCGCACCTTCTTCGACTTCGCCCCCTCCACCGAGAGCGGCAGCAGGACGTCGCTCACCTCCGCCAGCAGCTGCAGGTTCCCGTACATCACGTTGAGGGGGTTGTTGATCTCGTGGGCGACGCCCGAGACCAGCATGCCGATCGACGCCAGCTTCTCGGAGCGGATGAGCTGCGCCTGCGCCTCCTTGAGGTTCTCGTACATCTGCCGCGTCTCGGTCGCGGCTCGCCGCAGGTTCTCCTCCGTCTGCTTCCGCCCCGTCACGTCGCGGAAGTACCAGACGCGGCCGTAGAGCTCGCCGTCGGGCCCCTTCACGGGCGCGCTGAAGCGATCGAAGGCCCGCCCGTCCTTGAGCTGGATCTCGTCGCGGCTCTCCTGGTCGGGATGGTCGTAGAGGTAGCGGACGCGGTCGAGGAACTCCTTCGGGTCCTTGAGCTTGCCCAGCACCGACTGCAGGGCCCCCTCGTCGGTCTTCGAGCCCAGCACCTCGTCGGGGATCTCCCACATCTGGACGAAGCGGCGATTGTAGGACGTCATGACCCCGTCGCGGGACACGACGAGGATGCCGTCGATGGCCGCCTCGCTCTGGGACTCGAGGAGGCTCTTCTGGAAGCGGAGGTCCGCCTCGGCCCGCTGCCGCTCGATGAACTGGCCCAGCTGCCGGCCCAGGGTAGTGATGACGCGCAGGAGCGCCTCGTCGCGCTCCCGCACGTCGCCGCTCAGGAACTCGAGGACCCCGAGGGTGCCCTGCGACCCCTCCACCGGCGCCGCGAACGCCGAGTGCATTCCCGAGCGCTGCGCCGCGGGCCGCCGCGGGAAGTTCGGATCCTTCCACACGTCGGTCCGGAAGCTGAAGCCCCGGACGGCGTCTGCGAACTGGCGCGCCGCCGGGGTCGAGGCGTGGCTCACCCCCCCGAAGCGCAGGACGTTCTCGGCGGCGTCGATGGTCCAGAGCAGGCCCAGTTCCCAGTCCAGGCCCTTGCAGACCCGCTCGAGCACGCGGGGCACCGCCTCCTCCAGGGAGCCGGCCTCCGACAGGATCTGGGTCACCTCGTGCTGCACCTTCTGGCGCTGCTCCGCCTTCCAGCGCTCCGTGATGTCCGTCGAGATGATCGTCGCGGCGGCGACGCGGCCGTCCAGCACGACGGGACCGACGCGCGAGGAATACCACGCCTTGGTGCCGTTGGGCCCGCCGGAGAGGGTTTCGTAGGAGACCGAGCGCCCTTCGCGAAAGACCGTCTCGATCGCCAGACGGACCCGCTCGACGAACTCCGGGGGCACGAATCCCCAGACGATCTTGCCGACCACCTGTTCCCGCGGGATGGTGGTGACCAGCCGGTTGATGGACTGGATCCGCCCCTCCCGATCGACGGTCGTGATGATGTCCGGGGCGTTGGCGACCAGGGAGCGCCAGCGCTCCTCCGACTCCCGCAGCGCCTTGTCCGCGGCCCGGCGTTCCGTAATGTCCGTGGCGATGAAGGTCGCGCCGGTGACCTGGTCCCCGATCCGGATCGGACCGACCCGCGTGTCGTACCACGCCTCCGCCCCGTTGGGGCCGACGGCCCGGGTCTCGTAGGCGTGCGACTTCCCCTCCTTGAACGCCTTGTCGAGGCCTTCCTGGACCTTCGCCCTCGATTCGGGGGCGGTGTATTCGAACACGTGCTTCCCGATCACGTCTTCCATCCGGAGCCCCGGCACGACCCGATTGATCGACTGGATCAGTCCCGCGCGGTCCACCGTGAGGATGAAATCCGGGGCATTGACGATGAGCGAGCGCCAGCGCTCCTCCGAGACGCGCAGCGCCTCCTCGGCGAGCTGCCGCTCGAGCTCCACGCCCGCCCGCGCCGCGAAGATCTTGAGGACCGACAGCTTGAGCTCCTCGTCGGAAATCGGCCGGCGGTCCATGACGACCAGCTGCCCCACCACCGCCCCCGTCGAGTCCGCGATCGGAACGCCCAGGTAGCTGTCGACGCCGAGGTCGGCGAGGGCCTTGAAGTCCGGGAAGAGCCGCTGCACGTCGTGCGAGTAGCAGCAGGCCTCGCCCGCCAGGACGTCCTCGCAGGGCGTGCCCTGGATGTCGTACTCCATCGGGTCGGCGAAATCGGTCCCGTTCCAGAAGGCGATCGTCCGCGCGCGTCGGGCCGGCCGCCCGATGCCCTGGACGACCAGCGCGTAGCGCACGTTGAGGGCCGAGGCGAGATGCCGCGCCAGCGAGCGGAAGAACGAGCCGCCCGTAACGGCGGCGGTGCCCTCGAGGATGACGCGCAGCGTGTTCTCGGCCCGCTTGCGCTCGGCGATCTCGTCCTGCAGCAGCGCGTTGGCGCGCGCCAGCTCGGCGGTCCGCTCGACCACGCGGAGCTCCAGCTCCTCGTGGGCCTTCCGCAGCAGCTCTTCCGCCTTCTTGCGGGCGCTGATGTCCGAGAAGACGCCCAGCGTCGCGCGCTCCCCCTTGTAGGTCGCCAGCCGCAGGGACGTGATGCCCCAGAACTTGCTGCCGTCCGGCTTCCGGAACTGCAGCTCGAGGTCGCGGACGAAGCCTTCCCGGGTGAGACGCGCCTGGATCTCCTCGCGGTCCCGCGGGCGGGCCAGAAACTCCCCGATCGTGCGGCCGTCCACGTGCCTCGAGTCCAGCCCGAGGGACTCCGCGGCCGTCCCGTTCGCGTAGAGGATGCGGCCGTCGCTCGCGCGGGCGATGATGACCGCCACCGGGACCCCTTCCGTGATGGCGCGGAAGCGCAGCTCGCTCTCCCGCAGCGCTTCCTCCGAGCGCTTGCGCTCGTCGATGTCGATGAAGGACCCGAGGAGCGCGGGTCCCCCGTCGAACGTCATGAGCCGGAGGTTGACGACCGTCCAGAACAGGGTCCCGTCCGGGCGGCGGAACATCACCTCCATCCCGGCGACCGAGCCCTCTTTCTGGATCTTCTCCCAGACGACGGCGCGGTCGGCCGGGTCGGCGTAGAACTCCGCGGCGTTCCGCCCGGCCGTGCCCTCGGGCCCAAGGCGGAAGAGACGCGACGTCGCCTCGTTCACGTAGAGGATGGTGCCGTCGGGCCGCGTGATCGTCACGGGGAGCGGCGTCGCCTCGGTGATGCTCCGGAAGCGCGCTTCGCTTTGCCGCAACTCCTCCTCGGCCCGCTTGCGCTCGGTGATCTCCTGGATCGTCGTCATGAAATAGAGCGGCTTCCCCCCGGCGTCCCGGATGAGCGTGCTGGAGAGATCGACCCAGACGACGTGGCCCTTCCGGTGGATGTAGCGCTTCTCCAGCCGGACGGACGTGCCCGCGCCCTCGACGACCTTCCGGAATCGTTCGACGTTGCCCGCCTGGTCCTCCGGGTGCGTGAGTTCCGGGAAGGAGGTCGCGAGCAGGTCGCGTTCCTCGTAGCCCAGCATGTCGCAAAGGGAGCGATTGACTTGGATGAAGCGGCCGTCGGGGTTCACGATCGCCATCCCGATGCCGCCCTGGGCGAAGGCGCCCCGGAAACGCTCCTCGCTCTCCCGCAGCTGCGCGGTCCGCTCCGCGACGTGCCGTTCCAGGTCCTCGCGCGAGCGCCGCAGCTCCTCCTCGACCTTCACCTGCTCGGTGACGTCACGCATGATGGAGAACACGTAGCGGCGATCCCCCCGGTAGATCATCGACGAATTGATGTCGACCGTGACCGGCGGCGCGCCGGGCCTGGGAAGCACGGACCTCATGGAGTGCCGCTCGCCCGCCATGAGCTTGCTCCAATAGGCCTGGTAGGCCGCGGTCCGTTCGGGCCCGATCCTCTCCATCCAGGTCTTGCCGATGACGTCCTCGCGCCGCGCGCCGATCATCTCCAGGCACTTCTGGTTTACCGCGACATAGACACCCTGATCGTCCCAGAGGGCCAGGCCGTCGCTCGCGTTCTCCTGCACGTGCTCGAGAAAGGACTTCGCCTCCTCGAGCTCGCGCGCAACGCGCTCCTGCTCCGTCAGGTCGCGGCAGGAGGCGATGTAGTAAGGCCGCCCGGAGATCTCCACCCGCGAAACCGCCTGGTCCGTGGGGATCGTCGTCCCGTCCTTCCGGTACAGCATGCGGCGGTCCCGGCGGTACCCGGCCCCCGTCCGGACCGACGCGTGGAAGTCCGGGATGCGGTTGCGGTACGGCGGCGGCACCAGGTCCACGACCCCGAGCTTCAGGAACTCCTCGCGGGTGTACCCGAGCATCCGGCACGCCGCCTCGTTCGCCTCGACCACGCAAAGCCCGTCGTCCTTCACCAGGTAGAGGGCGTCGCTCGCCCGCTCGAAGAGGACGCGGAAGAACTCCTCCGCCTTGAGCTCCTCCGTCACGTCGCGCTGCACGGCGATCACGCGTTTCCGGCCGCCGATCATCACGGTCTTGAGATTGACGGAGCAGGGGAACGTCGACCCGTCCTTGCGCCGGTGGAAGACCAGGCCTTCGCGATGGCCCTTCTCCTGAAGTTCCCGGCTGTGCCGCTCGATCTGGTCCGGGGTGACAGGCACCACGAACTCGTCGACGCGGAGGCGGAGGAAGTCCTCCCTCGAGTACCCGTGCAGCGCGGCGGCCTTGTCGTTGGCGTCGACAACCTCCCGGGAGACCAGGTCGACGACCGCGACGGCGTCGACCGCCTGCTCGAAAAGGACGCGGTGGAACTCCTCCGCCTTGAGCTCCTCCGTCAGATCGCGGTGGACGCCGATGACCAGCCTCCGGCCGAGGCCGGTCAGCGTCTTCAGGTTGAGGGAGCACGGGAACAGCGACCCGTCCTTGCGACGGTGGAGCTGGCGGCCCTCGTAATGGCCCCGCTCCTCCAGCTCCCGTCCGATCCTCGTCACCTCGTCCGGCGTGGGCGGCGCCGCGAAGTCCTCGACGCGGAGGCCCAGGAACTCCTCCCGCGTGTAGCCGTGGAGTTCGGCCGCCCTGTCGTTGGCGTCGAGGATCTTCCGGGTGGGATGGTCGATGACGATGATGGCCTCGCCGGCCTGCTCGAAGAGGACGCGGTGGTACTCCTCGGCCTTGAGCTGCGCCGTCAGGTCGCGGTGCACGCCGATTACCAGCGTGCGGCCGCCGATCGCCACCGTCTTGAGGGTGAGCACGCAGGGGAACGACGACCCGTCCTTGCGCCGGTGGACGCGCCGGCCCTCGTAGCGGCCCTTCTCCGCGAGCGTCCGGGCGACCTCCGCGACCCGGGACTGGGTCGCCTCATCGGCGGCGGCGAGGTCGTCGATGCGGAGGCGCAGGAACTCCTCCCGGGAGTAGCCGTGCAGCTCGCAGGCCCGCGCGTTCGCCTCCAGGATCCGCCGCGTGGCCAGCTCGACGACCACGATGGCCTCGCCGGCCTGCTCGAAGAGGACGCGCTGGAACTCCTCGGCCCGGCGCTGCGCCGTCAGGTCGCGGACGATGGCGACGGTGTACGGCTTGCCGCCGATCGAGACCAGCCGGATGTTGAGCGACCCGGGGAACGACGAGCCGCCCTTGCGGCGGATCAGCTCCTGGTCCGACTGGTAGACGCCCATCCGTTGCAGGCTCTTGATGATCTCGGCGTCGGAAACCTCGGCACCCGGAGGGCGCAAGGCCGAGGTGTCCAGCGTGAGGAATTCCTCGCGGGGGTAGCCGTAGATCCGGCAGGCGTGCTCGTTCACGTCGACAACCTTGAGCGTGGACAGGTCGACGACGACGATCGCCTCATTGACCTGCTCGAACGCGACGCGCTGGAACTCTTCGAGGCGCTGGCGCTCGGCGACGTCGACCGCCGGCAGGTCTTGCGCCACGATGAACCAGCCCACGGGATTGCCCGAATCGTCCAGGAGGCTCGCGGCCGTCCCCCCGACCGTCAGGACGGCGCCCGACTTGGTCCGGAGCCGGAAGCCGACGTTCATCCGCGAGCGCGGCGGCGTCGCCTCGAGGACGCGGCGCAGCTCGCCCGACTCGTCGAGGCCGGGCAGGTCGAGGCCGAGCAGCTCCTCGGGGGTGTAGCCCAGCGCCTGCTCGGAGCCCCGGGTCGACGCCTGGACCCCCCCGCGGAGGTCGGTGACGAATCCCAGGTCCCGGCTGCCGGAGAAGAGCCTGGCGAGGTCGAGCACGGCGGGCGCCAGTCTATCGCTTCCCCGTAGGGAGGTCAAATTGGACCCGGGCGCCGCCCCGGGGGCCGCGCTCGAGGCTGATCTCGCAATGGTGGGCCTGGAGGATCTGCCGGGCCAGCGTGAGGCCGATGCCCATCCCGGCGTAGCGCAGGTCGGAGGTGGTCCGGAAGGGCTGGATGTCCGCCTTCCCCTCCGGCAGGCCCACGCCGTTGTCCGTGACGCTCACGCGGATCTTCCCGTCCTTCGCCCCGGCGACCTTGATCTCGATCCGCGCGTCGTCGGGCGTGAACTTCTCGGCGTTCGCCAGCACGTTGGTGATCACGCTGTGGATCTTGCGCTCGTCGCCGTCGACCCAGACGCGCCCGCGCGGGAGCGCGGTCTTCACCCGAAGGGACTTCTTCCGGGCCCGCGCGCGCAGCGATTCCACGCACTCCTCGATCAGCGGCCGCAGGTCGAAGCGCGCGATCCGGAGCTCCTCCGGCCGGAAGCGGGCCTTGGCGAGCGCCAGCAGGTTCTCGATCAGGCCCAGCAGCCGCTCCAGGTTCCGGTGGGCGATCTTGAGCCCCTTCTCCTGGCGCGGGTCGAGGTGGCCCATGCCGCCGGACAGCAGGAGGTCCACGTAGCCCATGCCCGACACGAGCGGCGTCTTGAGCTCGTGCGAGCAGTTCGCCAGGAACTGGTCCTTCAGCTGGTTGAGCTCGCGCAGCTCCCGGTTGGCGCGGAAGAGCTCGTCCACCATCCGGCCCATCTCCTCGTTGAGCCGGCGGTTCGAGCGGATCAGATCCAGGTGCTCCAGCTCCTGCTGGATGGCGAGCTTGAGCTCGGCGGAGTCGAAGGGCTTGGCGATGTAGCGGTGGACGTGGCCGCGGTTGATGGCCTGGATGGCGTTGTTCACGTCGGGGTACGCGGTGATGAGCATGCGGACGCAGTCGGGCCGGGCCTCGCGGGCCTTCTCGAGAAGCTCGACGCCCGTGAGACCGGGCATCCGCTGGTCCGTGAGGATCAGGTGGATCTCGTTCTTGCGCAGCAGCGAGAGCGCCCCCGAGGCGTCCAGCGACTGGTGGAGCGTGTACTCGTCGCCGAGGATGTTGGACAGGAGGTTGATGTTCTCCTGCTCGTCGTCGACGATGAGGATCGAGTGTTTCTTCACGGTCCCGACCTCTCCAGCGTCTGTCGGAGCCCCTGCTCCAGGGACAGGGCGGCGCTGAAGCCGAGGTCGCCCTTCGCGGCCGAGACGTCGGCGTAGGAGTCGCGGACGTCGCCGGCCCGGGCCGGCAGGAACTCGACGTCGGGCGCCCGGCCCATCAGCCCCGCCAGCGTGCGGCCCATGTCCAGCACGGAGACCGGCGTGCCGCCGGCGACGTTGTAGACCCGGCCGGAGATCCCGGGGACGGACGCGGCCAGCAGGAGCGCCCGCACGGCATCCGCCACGTGGATGAAGTCCCGCGTCTGGCCGCCGTCCCCGTAGACCGGCATCGGCTTCCCCTCGCGCAGGCGGCGCCAGAAGATGGGGATCACGGCCGCGTAGGGCGAGTCGGGGTCCTGGCGCGGCCCGTAGACGTTGAAGAAGCGGAGCGAGACCGTCTCGAGCGCGCCCCTCGAGGCCCAGGAGGCCGCGTAGAGCTCGCCCGACAGCTTGGCGGCCGCGTAGGGCGAGCCGGGCTGCGGGGCCATCGACTCGCGCTTCGGCAGCGTCGGCGAGTCGCCGTAGACCGCGGAGGAGCTGGCGAACACGAAGCGCCGCACCCCGGCCCGCTCGGCGGCGAGCAGCAGCGCCAGCGTCGACTGCGCCGTCGCCCGGTGGTTCTCGAGCGGCTGTCGCACCGAGCCCGGGACCGACGGGATCGCCGCCAGGTGGTAGACGTCCGACGCGCCGCGCAGCGCGTCGGCGGCGACGTCGTTCACGTCCCCTTCGAGGAGCTCGGCGCCGGGCGGCACGTTCGAGCGGCGGCCCGTGACGAAGTTGTCGACCACGCGCACGCGGCGGCCCTGCGCGCGCAGCGCCTCCGCGAGGTGGGAGCCGACGAAGCCGGCTCCGCCGGTCACGACGACGGTATCTCCGTTCATCAGGTCAGGCCGAAGAGGGTACGGGCGTTCCGCGAGGTCGTTTCGTTCACCTGCTCCAGCGGCAGCTTCAGCACGTTGGCGATCTCGGCCGCGGCGTAGCGCACGTAGGCGGGCTCGTTCCGCTTCCCCCGGAATTTCTGCGGCGGGAGGAGCGGGCAGTCGGTCTCGATCAGGAGCCGGTCGAGGGGGAGCTGGCCCACGACCTCGCGAAGCGCCTGGGCGCTCGGGTACGTCACGGGGCCGGCGATCGAGAGGTAGAAGTTCAGGCTCAGGTAGCGCTCGGCGTCGGCCGCGTTGCCCGAGAAGCAGTGGATCACGCCGCGCAGCGGCGCGTGGGCCCGCAGGATCGCGTAGGCGTCCGCGTGGGCCTCCCGGCAGTGGATCGAGACGGGCTTGTCCGCCTCGAGGGCCACCTCGAGGTGCCGGACGAAGAGCTCCTTCTGGTTCGGGACCGAGGAGTAGTTCTTCACGTAGTCGAGGCCCGTCTCTCCCACCGCGACGGCCCGGGGATGACGCGCGAGCTCGCGGAGCTCGGCCAGGTCGTGGGTCCGGTCCGCCTCGTGGGGATGGATGCCGGGGGAGAACGTCACCTCGGGACGGCTCTCGGCGATCTCGCGGGCACGGCGGGACGACTCGAGGCTGGTGCCGATCGTGACGATGCGCTCCACCCCCGCGTCGCGGGCGCGGTCCAGGACCGCCGGCAGGTCCGCCGCGAAGGCCGGGTCGTCCAGGTGGGCGTGGGAATCAACCAGCATCGGCGGGATTGTACCACCGGACGGGGCTATTTCTCACGTCCTGGAAGGGGATCGCTCATGGTCCGGACGTTGATGGCGTACTCGCAGGCCCTCATGATGTAGGCCTCGCACTTCACGAACTTCTGGATGCTCTCCGGGTTGATCTGCTGGTCCGTGTACACGAAGGCGCGGGCGTTCTTGTCGCTCCCGACCGTGAAGACGCGGGTCAGGCTGCTGGTCTTCGGGTCGACGGAGAGGCGGGCGAAATCCTCCGGCTTGAGGTCCTCGGGCTTCCGGGCCTGGAGATCGTTCAGGCCGAACTCCTGCAGCTTCTTGACGTACTTCGCCATCGAGATGTCGGCGACGTAGCCGAGGTAGATCTCGCCGGGCGCCGCCTTGGCCAGCGGCTCGCGGGGCCCGTCCCCCATGCGATCCTGCCAGGACTGCGACATGATCGCCCGGAACGCCGGCTTGAGCCGCTTCGTCTTCGCCTCCGGGAAGGCCCGGAAGTAGGTGATCTTCAGGATGGCCCCGTCCTCCACGGGATCCGGCGCCGGGGCGCTCCCGCCGCCGCCGGAGCAGGCCCCCGCCAGGCAGGCCAGGACGATGCTAGACGCGATAGTTCGCAAGTTCATTCTTCACCGTCTCCACGACCTTTTCTAACGAGACGCTCGTTTGCTCCGGGTTCTTGCGGGTCCGCACGTCGACCGTGTTCGCCTCCAGGGTCTTCTTCCCCACCGTGACCCGCACGGGCAGGCCCAGCAGGTCGGCGTCCGCGAACTTCACGCCCGGCGCCGCCTCCCGGTCGTCCCACAATACCTCGAGTCCCGCTTTCGTCAATTCATCGTAGAGGGTATGGGCGGTCTCCACGATCTGCATCTTCTTGTGGTCCAGCGAGACGATCTCGACCTGGTAGGGGGCGAGCTCCGGCGGCCAGAGGATGCCGGCGGCGTCGTGATGGTTCTCCACCGCGGCCGCCAGGATGCGGTTCACGCCGATGCCGTAGCAGCCCATCACCATCGGGTGGAGCTGCCCCTTCTCGTCCAGGTAGACGGCGTTCATCTTGCTCGAATAGCGCGTCCCCAGCTTGAAGACGTGGCCCACCTCGATGCCCGGGGTGAAGCCCAGCGGGGCCGTGCAGCGCGGACAGGGGTCCCCGATCTTGGCGAGGCGGATGTCCGCGGCCAGCTCGGGCCGGAAGTCGCGGTTGGCGTTTACGTTCTGGAGGTGCGTCTCCGCCTTGTTCGCGCCGGCGACGCCGTTGCAGACCGAGAGGGCGGCGTAGTCCGCGATCAGGCGGATCTTGAGCCCGACCGGCCCGGAGAAGCCGAGGGGGCCGCCGGTCGCCTGCTGGATCTCCTCGGGCGTCGCCATCGCGAGGGTTTCGGTCTTCGCCGCGCGGCGGAGCTTGGATTCGTTCACCTCGTGGTCGCCGCGGACGAGGGCCGCGAGGAAGGCGCCGCCGTCCACCCGGTAGATGATGGTCTTCAGGAGCTGGCGCGGCGGGACCTGGAGGTAGTCGGAGACCTGCTCGATCGTGTGGGCCCCGGGCGTGGGGATCTCGTCGATCGGCAGGATCTCGCGGGTCTCCTCGATGGCGCTGCCCTGCCTTCCGGGCGGGCACTCGGCCTTTTCCTTGTTCGCCGCGTACTTGCAGCGGCCGCAGGTGACCACGGTGTCCTCCCCGAAGGGAGACACGGCCATGAACTCGTGCGAGACGTCGCCTCCCATCAGGCCGGTGTCCGCCTCCACCGGCAGGAAGTTCAGGCCCGCGCGCGTGTAGATGCGGACGTAGGCGTCGTACATCGCCTGGTAGGAGCGGCCCAGCGCCTTCTCGTCGACGTCGAACGAGTACGCGTCCTTCATGACGAACTCGCGGGTCCGGATGATCCCGTGGCGCGGCCGGGCTTCGTCGCGGAACTTCCCCTGGATCTGGTAGAGCGTCAGGGGCAGCTGGCGGTAGGACTTGACCTCGTTCCGCACCAAGTGAGTGATGACCTCCTCGTGGGTGGGCCCGAGGACGTGGAGCGCCCCCTTGCGGTCCTTGACCTTGAGGAGCGTGTCGCCGAAGAGGTCGAAGCGCCCGGTCTCCTGCCAGAGCTCCGGGGGGTGCAGCGACGGCAGGAAGAGCTCGATCGCGCCGGCGCGGTCCATCTCCTGGCGGACGATCTCCTCGGCCTTGCGCAACGCGCGATACCCCAGGGGAAGGTAGCTGTAGCTCCCGGCGGCGAGCTGGCGAATCAGCCCCGCCCGGATCATCAGCTTGTGGCTCGGACTCTCCGCGTCCGAAGGCGCTTCCCGAAGCGTGGGGATGAACGTCCGGCTCCAGCGCATGATCGCGTCAGTTTATCAAAAAAAGAAACTCTCAGGGGGGAGTTTTCCAGGCCTCCGCCCCTGAGAGTGGTTCGGTCCGGGGGAGAACCCTTACTTGCCGAGCGAGTGGCTCGTGTCGATCGTGAGCTTCGCCTTGAGGTCCATGTCGTCGCCGCCGCCCGGGTTGGGGATCGTGGCGCTCACCTTCACCCGGAGGTTGCTCTGCGACTTGGACGCGCGGCCGTCCGACACCGAGAACAGCGTCTTGCCTTCGCCCTCGCCCTCGGTCTTGATCTTCACCTGGATGTCGCCCGCGGGCGCCTCGTCCTTCTCGCCCGGCAGCTTGCCCACCGCGAACTTCGACTTGATCACGTAGACGTCCTTGCCGTCGAGCTTCTCGACGGCGTCGATCGAGTTCGTGGCGCGGATCTTGATGTCGACCGTGCCGCCCACGCCGGGCATGCCCAGCTTGAGCTCGTCCTTCCAGCTGTCGCCCTTGGCGACCGCGTCCTTCGGGAGCGGGCCCATCAGGCCGTTGAGCGAGCGGAACGCGGACTCGATCTCGCGCAGCTTGTCCCCGCCTTCCACGACGGTGACCTTGCCGAGCTTGTCCGCGGAGAGCTTGAGCGGCGTGCGGACCATCTTGCCGAGCTGGTCCTGGAGGTCGCCGAAGCCCTGCAGCGTCAGATCCTCCGGCTCTTCCTTCTTCTTCGGCTTGTCGTCGCCCTTCTTGGCGACGTCGTAGTCGAAGTCGATGTCGTTGACCATGATGTGGCCCTTCGCCTTCGCGGTCCTCCAGGTCCCGTTGAGGCGCGCCGCGCCGTCGTCCGCGACCTCGGTGACCTCGAGGTCGAGCACGCCCTCGAACTTCACCGCGATGGGGTCCTCGCTCACGACGCCCTGGAGGATCTCCGGGACCTTGTCGAGCTTGACGCTCAGCGCGTGCGAGAGCGCGAGGGAGAACTTTTCACCTTTCTTGAGGCCGTAGCGCAGTTCGGTTTTGCCGTCCTGGGCCAGGGCCGAGAGTCCGAACACGAAAGCCAGTGCCGCCAGGGCCGTCCGCTTCATCGTTGCCTCCAAGTTACTCCTTTGGGACAGCCCCCCGAGCGCTTTTGTTCGGAAGAACCGTCCCCCTTCGATGAACCAATGGTGTCCTATATACGTCCGTAGATATAATAGGTTGAACGTGAGGCGGAAGGTAGGGAACTCTGCCCTGGTCGTCGCGATCCTGCTGGGAGCAGCGGGACCGCTCCTCGCTCCATTCGACTCGCGCCTGGAGCGGGCGGCGCTCGCTCAGGACAAGCCAGCTGCGGACGACGCCCACAAGCGCGTCTACCAGGGGGTGGTCGACTCCGTGGTCGCGGTCCGCGCCCTCGCCCCCCTCGGCGAGCGCTCGGGCAGCGGCGTCATCCTCGCCAAGGACGGCCTCCTCCTGACCAGCTACGCAGTCTGCCCCGACGGCGCCACCAACATCCGCGTCTGGGTGAAAGGCCCCCGCCTCTACACCGCCGAGATCGTCGGCACCTCGAAGAAGGACGAGCTGACCCTGCTGCGGATCAAGCCCCGGGGCGAGCTCAAAGCCGTCGAGCTCGGCGAGTCCGGCAAGATCCGCCCCGGCGAAGTCTCCTACACCATCGGCAACGCGGCGAACTCGATCATCCTCGACGACCAGCCGTCCTTCAACGTCGGCGTCGTGAGCGCCGCCTACCGCCTGGCGGACGAGCGGGCCAACTCGACCTACGTCGGCCCGGTCCTCGAGACGACGGCCGCCGTGAACGTCGGCATGGAAGGCGCCCCCTGCCTCAACGGCGACGGCAAGTTGGTGGGCGTCGTCACGCTGAACTACTCCCCCCACCGCTTCCTGGGCACCGCGATCCCGATCGACGAGATCCGCCCGGTGATCGAGCGGCTGAAGAAGGGGGCGGTCGCCGGCGCCGAAGAGGTGCCGGCCGGCGAGGGCTGGATCGGCTTGAAGGTGAAGATCGACGGGGGCAAGGTGGTCGTCGACTCGGTCGAGAAGGACGGGCCCGCGGAGCTGGCCGGCTTCGGCAAGGGCGACGTCATCCTCGAGGTGGGCAACACGCCGGTGAAGACCCCGCGCGACCTCGAGGAGAAGCTCAAGGGCATGGAGGCGGGCTCGGTGATCTGGTTCAAGGCCGACCAGGCCGGGCGCGTCGAGACCTTCAAGGTGACGCTGGAGAAGAAGAAATGAATCTCCTCCTGGCGCTCCTCCTGGCCGCCGTCGGCGACGATCCGTTCGCGCCGATCCTCGCGAAGCTCCGCGAGACGGCCGCGAAGTCCGTCGTGGCGATCGACGTGGAGCGCGACAGCGACCCCGACGGCATTACCGGCTCGGGCGCCGTGTCGCAGCACCGCGACTACTACAACCGCCCGAAGGGCCCCACGTCGGGCGTGATCTACGAGGCCGACGGCTTCATCCTCACGAGCCGCTTCAACATCTCGGGAGGGATCCGCAAGAACGGGATCAAGGTCACCCTCTGGGACGGGCGCCAGCTCCCCGGAGAGCTGCTCGGGACCGACGAGCAGCGCGACATCGCGCTGATCAAGATCGACGCCAAGGAGCTTCCGGTCCTCCCGCGCGCGGACGCGTCGGCGATCGGCCAGGGGAGCTTTGTCGCGCTGCTGGGCCGCTCCCCGGACCGCTCGAACTCCACGGTGAACCTGGGCATCCTCAGCGCGACGAGCCGGATGCAGAAGACGGCCGTCCAGACGGACGCCGAGATGAACTACGGCAACGCGGGCGGCGCGCTGCTGACCCTGAAGGGCGAGCTGGTGGGCGTGGCCTGCAACATCAAGCCCGACACCGTGTGGGGCCAGTCCGGCGGCGTCGGCTTCGCGTGCAAGACCGCCGAGATCGACGCGCTGCTGCCGCGGCTCAAGAAGGGCGAGAAGATCGAGGCGGAGAAGCGCCCCTTCCTGGGCATCCGGGCCGGCGAGGGCAACCCCGACGTCGAGGGCATCCAGATCGCGGACGTCGTCAAGGACTCGCCCGCCGAGAAGGCCGGGATCAAGAAGGAGGACGTCCTCGTCGAGCTGGCCGGCCTGAAGATCACGGACTCCGAATCCCTGAAGGAGGCCCTCGAGCCGCGCAAGATCGGCGAGGAGATCGAGCTCAAGGTGATGCGGAAGGGCAAGGACGGCTGGCAGGAGAAGGCCTTCAAGCTCAAGCTCGAAGGGAGGGCCGAGCCATGAACGCCCTCCTCGCCCTGGCGGTCCTGCTGTCGCAGGAGGCCGAACTCCAGAAGATCCAGGAGCTCCAGAAGAGCCTCCGCGACGTCGTCGAGAAGGTGAAGCCCGCGTACGTGTTCTTCGGCAACGGCTCGGGCGTCTGCATCTCCTCCGACGGCTGGGCGCTGACGAACTTCCACGTCTCGGGCGACCGGCAGGGCCAGCGGGTGCGGATGCCCGGCGGCCGGCAGTTCCTCGCCGACATCGTGGGCTTCGATCCGCTCGGCGACATCTCGCTCTGCAAGCTGCGCGACGCGAAAGACCTCCCCTTCTGCGAGCTCGGGGATTCGGACGCCCTGCAGGTCGGGCAGCACGTCATCGCGGTGGGCAACCCGTTCCTCCTGGGCAACGGCAGCTGGGAGCCGACCGTCACGTTCGGCATCGTCTCGGCGCTGCACCGCTACATGGACAACCCCGGCTACTTCGACGCGATCCAGACCGACGCGCAGATCAACCCCGGAAACTCCGGCGGGCCTCTCATCACGCTCGACGGCAAGGTCGTCGGCATCAACGGCCGGATCGACATCAAGCGCTTCATGAACCGCGTGAACACCGGCATCGGCTACGCGATCCCGTCGCGCCAGATCCAGCGCTACATGGAGGCCTTCAAGCGCGGCGGCCGCGTCTTCGAGGGCTTCATCGACGGCATCCAGATCGGCGAATGCGGCGACAACCGCTACGACAACGTGGGCGAGTACGGCGACGGCGTCTTCGTGGCGCGGGTCGACGCCGACACGCCCGGCGGCAAGGCGGGCTTCGAGCCCGGCGACATCATCTACGAGGTGGAAGGCTACCGCATCGGCAACGCCAACCGCTTCCACGGCGTGGTGAGCAACTGGCCCGAGGGGGCCACCGTGCGGGTGAAGGTCCGCCGCAAGGCCGAGGAGAAGGAGCTCAAGGTGTTCCTCGGCGACCCCGTGAAGATCCTCGAGCGGAAGCGGGCCCTGGAGGCGACCGACCTGGGCTTCGTGCAGGGGCCGGGCCTGAAGGTCGGCGCGCTGCAGCCCGGCGGCGCGGGCGCCAAGGCCGGGCTGAAGGAGGGCGACGTGCTCACGCGGGTGGACGGCCGCCGGGTCGGCAGCTGGACCGAGTTCCGCGCCCTGCTCCGCCCCAACGCCGAGCTCACCCTGACGATCACGCGGGACGGCAAGGACGTCGAACTGA
>Ga0310812_10000258_pt1 | contig 21848 bp, 24 predicted proteins | sample NN3metagenome_FD_205747 | JGI IMG/M metagenome (GOLD analysis project Ga0310812, IMG submission 205747) | Soil microbial communities from experimental microcosm in Duke University, North Carolina, United States - NN3 | ecosystem: Engineered > Artificial ecosystem > Soil microcosm > Unclassified...
GGTGCGGGATCAGATGAGGGGCGAGCAATACTGCCGGTACGCGCGGAAGTGGGGCGCATCGACGCCGCAGAGGGGCGCGGGACGGAAACGACAGTCGCCCAGGTCGAAGTGAATGATCCCGGGGGCGGTGGGGTCGTTCGGGTCGTAGACGGTGAGCTCCACCGTGTCACCGAGGTCCGCGTAGGCGTAGGCGAGCACGGAGTGGTTGAGCCCGACGCGGGGAAAGTCCGAGATGAGGAGCTGGGTGGGGCGTCCGGCCTGGAGCTCGGCCACGATTTCCGTGGCGACGCGCGCCTGGTGCACACGGGGATGCGGATAGACGATGCGCCAGTTCGAGACGCGGACGATGCTCCAGAAACGACGCGAGAGTCCCGCCTTGACGGCGGCCTCGAGCTCGCACGTGAGCTCGTGGAGTGACGCGAAGCCCGGGATCACCACGCGCGCGTCCGATGGCAGCGCCGGGCGCCAGGGCGCGCGCCGGGTGATGCGTCGCACCCGCTCCGTGTACGCCTCGGGCGCGAGGCGGGGCAGCGTCGGCTCGAAGCGCGCGAAGCGCGTGAACTGCACCACCGCGCGCGCCATCACGAAGCACCAGTTCGCGTACAGATCCGGCTTGCCCCGGTGGTGGATGCGGCTGTCGTTCCGGAACGCGAAGGTGTCGACGCCGAATCGCAGGGTGGGCCCGGGGGCGGGGCGACGCAGCAGCAAGTCGAGCGGCGGCGCCCAGTGCCAGATGGTGGTGGCGAGTCCGATCGAGGCGGGAACGAGCACGAAGATGAGCAGACACGAGGTGATCATTCGCCGGGGGCATTCTACCCCAATCGGCGCGCGCCAATTCTTGACCTTCCGCGGCGGGGGCGCTAACGTGGCTCGCTGCCATCACGCGCATCCAGGGGAGGCCGCGTGCCCATGCCTGCACTCGTCATGGCCCTCGTCACCACGCTCGGGATCGGGTTCCTCGTTTACGACGGGACCCAGGACATCGCGGTGCTCGGGGTCGTTGGCGCGCTGGGCGCGATCGGCATCGGCTTGATCTTCTGGGCGCGCAGCGGGGCCGCCGCGGACGCCGGCCGGCTCCGGGCCACCGCCAACGTGCGCGAAACACGCCTGGGGAGTCTGCAGGCGGAAATCGAGCGGCTCCGCGACGACCTCGTGCAGGCCAGCGCGCGGCAGCGCGAGACCGATGAGCAGGCGCGCTCGGTCGCCGCCACCGCCGCGGAGCGCCAGAAGCAGCACGAGAGCGCGCTGCGGGAGAACCGGGCTGAGCTCGAGCGCATGCGCAGGGAGCTGGATCACGCGCGCCGCAAGGCCGCGGACGCCGCGGTGGCCGCGGCCACCACTCCTCCCGGAGCGCCCGCCGGCCCCGCGCCATCGCCCGCCACGCGGCCCACGCCGCCTTCGGTACCGGCGGCTACACCGCCTGCCCCGCCCAAGCCGGCGGCCACCCCCGCCCCGCCGCCTGCGCCGCCCAAGCCGGCGCCCGCGCCCACCGCGCCGCCCAAGCCCGCGGCCTCCCCCGTCCCGCCGCCTGCGCCGCCGAAACCCGCGCCCGCTCCCGTGGTGGAGCGCCCCGCGTCCGAGCCCGCGCTCGCTGCGCCGCCAATCGGCACGCGTGAGCCCGACCCGCCGCCCGGTTCGGCCGTGGGCACCGTGCTCCTGGTGGACGACGATCCGAGCTTCCTCTTCGTCGCGGCCAACATCCTGCGCCCCGCCGGATTCCGCGTGATCGAGGCCGAGAGCGGCCAGGCCGCGCTGGATCAGGCAGGTGCTCAGGCGGCCCAGATCGACCTCCTGGTGACCGACATGATGATGGCGGGCATGAACGGGCGGCAGCTCGCGCAGCGGTTCACCAAGCTGCGGCCCGGGGTGCGCGTGCTCTACGTGTCGGGCATCGTCGACGAGGGCAGCGCGCGCGAGGCCATCGAGGGCGAGGAGGCGGATTTCCTCGCCAAGCCGTTCGCGGCCGACGCCTTCGTCACGAAGGTGCGCGAGCTGAGCCGCGCCCGCCGCTGATCGTCAGTCGAGCAGGCGCGGGTCCAGGGCGTCGCGCACGGCGTCGCCCACGAAATTGAGCCCCACCACGGTGAGGAACAGCGCCACGCCCGGCCCGAACACGATCCACGGCGCCTGCTGGAGATAGCCGCGCCCGGCGTTGATCATGCTGCCCCATGACGCGGCGGGCGGCTGGATGCCGAGCCCGAGGAAGGAGAGCGAGGCTTCGGCGAGGATCGCGAAGGCGACGCTCAGGGATGCCTGCACCACGATGGGAGCCAGGGCATTGGGCAGCACGTGAGTCACCGCGATGCGCCAGCCCGTCGCCCCTAGCGCGCGCGGCGTGGACGTATTCCCGCGCGGTGATGGTGAGCACCTGGCCGCGCATGAGCCGCGCGAAGGCCGGCACGTAGACGACCCCGAGCGCGATGACCACGCCGATGAGCCCGGCGCCCAGGACCGCGCCGAGGGCGAGAGCGAGCACGAGCGGGGGAAACGACAGCACCGCGTCCATGCACCGCATGACGAGCCCGTCGGCGCGGCCGCCCGCGTAGCCGGCGGCGAGACCCAGCACACCGCCCGCGGTCATCGCGATGGCCACCGACACGAAGCCCGCCACCAGCGAGACGCGCGTGCCCCACACCATGCGGGAGAGCACGTCGCGACCGACATTGTCGGTGCCCAGCAGGTGGGCGCGGCCGAGATCCTGCTTGAGGGGATCGTACGGCGAGATCGCCGGCGCGAAGATCGCCACCGCGAGCGCGGCGAGCAGCACCGCCACGCCGAACGGCGCCAGGCGCGCGCACGCCGCGCGCCGGAGCGCGCGCCACCGCGGCGAGGCCACCGGCGCCGAGGCGAGCGCGCGCGCCGGCGCGCCCTCAGCGAGGCCGGATCCGGGGTCGATCCAGCCATAGGAGATCCACCGCGAGGTTGCTCAGGATGAAGCCCACCGCGATCAGCAGCACCACGCCCTGGACGAGCGGATAGCCGCGCGCGAACACCGCGTCGACGACGAGGCGACCCACGCCAGGCAGCGCGAACACGTACTCCGTGATCACCGCGCCACCGATCAAGGTGCCGAGCTGGAGGCCCAGCACCGTGACCACCGGGATCAGCGCGTTCTTGAGGACGTGGCGCCGGATGACCGCGCCTTCCGAGAGCCCCTTGGCCCGCGCGGTGCGGACGTAGTCCTCCGCGAGGGCCTCGAGCATGCTCGCACGGAGCGTCCGCGTCACCACCGCGGCGAGGGCCAGCCCCAGCGTCACCGCCGGCAGCAGCAGCGAGCGGAGGCCGTCCCACGGCTCCTCCAGCGGATCGACGTAGCCCGAGATGGGCAGCCAGCGCAGCGTCACCCCGAAGAAGAAGATCAGAAGGAGGGCGAGGAGGAAGTTCGGCATGCAGATGCCGAAGAGCGCGAAGGTGGTGCCCGCCCGGTCGACCGGCCCGTTCCGGCGCGCCGCGGACAGGACGCCCACCGGCACCCACCACGTTCTTGTCCGCCTTTACCGCGGCGACGTCGCGAGGCTGCACGTAGTCCATCACCTGGATCTCGCCCGCCTGGAGGCTCTGCAACTTCACGGTGTCGTCGGGGATGGGCCGGTAGCGGATCTGGTCGAGATAGGGCCCCCTGCTTGTTCCAGTAGTTGTCGTTTCTCTTGATCAACAGGTGGTCGTCCTTGACCCACTCCGCGAACTGAAAGGGGCCGGTGCCCGCGCCGGTGGCGTTGCGCTCCAATTCTGCGCCGCGCTCCTGTATGGCCTTGGGCGACACCATCATTCCCGCGCGGTCAGTCAAGGTGGCGGGAAGCGCGGCGTCCGGCCGCTTGAGGTTCATGCGAATCGCGTAGGCGTCGACGACGTCCACGGTCTCGATGCTCGCGGTCTCACCCTTGCGCACCGACTTGGGTTCCGTCTTCATGCGGTTGAAGTTGAACTTCGCCGCCTCCGCGTTGAAGTCGGTGCCGTCGTCGAACTTGACGCCGCGCCGCAGCTTGAACACCAGGGTCTTCGCGTCCACCAGCTGCCACGATTCGGCGAGCCCCGGCTTGATGCCAAGATTCGCGTCCAGCGTCAGGAGTGGCTCGTAGATGTTGTGGTAGATCTGCCGGTCGATCTTGCTGCGGGACAGATGCGAAGCCGACACGGAGGGTGCCGCCCCGCTTGGGCGCGGTTTGCGCGCCGGCGGCGCGGATCGCCCACGGGGCGGTGAGGCCGCCCGAGGCCAGCGCGCTCCAGCGCAAGAAATCACGTCGAGTGACGGTGGAGTGCTGGCGACCGCGTGGCGTCGGAGACATGCGCGCTCCCTTTGGGGGCCGAATGGCCTCACATGGGTGGGACCAGCTTGTCCCGGCCCACCAGCACGCTCGTGGTGGTGATCGTGCCGTCCGGCAAGCGGGTTCCCTGGACGAAGATATGCGCTCCCGGCACGAGCTGGGAGATGTGGCCGATGCCGAACGTCACGATGGGCGCCGCGGCCGGGACGTACACGACCGCCTCCCCGCCCTTGTACTTGAGCGTGAGCGTGCGCCCATCGCCCTTGGCCTCGACCTGGGCGACGGTGGCGTTGGTCATGGTGCTGTCGGGGGTAAGGTCCCAGGGGGTGTGGCCCTCGGCACTGCCCCGTGCGAACGCGGGGAAGATCAAGACCTCCTGCGCGCGGAAGGTGCCATCGGGCCGGCGGAGCGCCGCGGTGCCGACGTAGTCACCGACCTTGACCTCGGTGAGCTTCGCTTTCTTGACCTCCATCAGCGCGTAGTTGTCGGCGAGGCGTACGGAAACCGTGGCGCCTTCGCGGGATTTCACGGTGAGGATCTGGCCGGTGAGATCGACCACGGCGCCGCGGACGCGGACGGTCGTCTGGGCGAGGGCGACATTGACCAGGATCATCACGAGAGCCACGCTCGACCCCGCGATCCGAAGCACGGGCCAGATCATAGCGCGGAGCGCGAGCCCGCGCACCGGCACCTCGTCCGGCCCGCCTGCGGTATCCTCCAGGCGGAGGAGGTGTCTCATGATCGAGCAACGTCCATTCGGGCGCACCGGCCATCGGAGCACCGTCACCCTGTTCGGCGCTGCCGCGCTCGCGCAGGTCAGCCAGGCCGACGCCGATCGCGCCCTCGAGCTGCTGCTCCGCCACGGCGTCAATCACATCGATACGGCCGCGCGCTACGGCGACTCGGAGCTGCGCATCGGGCCGTGGATGGCCCGGCACCGCAAGGATTTCTTCCTCGCCACGAAGACGGGCAGCCGCACCGCGGCCGCCGCGCGCGAGGATCTCCACCGCTCCCTCGAGCGCCTCCGCGTGGACCACGTGGACCTGATCCAGCTCCACTCGCTCGGGCATCCCGACGACTGGGACCAGGCGATGGGTGGGGGCGGCGCGCTCGAGGCCCTGGTGGACGCGCGCGCGGAGGGTCTCGTGCGCTTCATCGGCGTCACCGGCCATGGCTGGACCATCCCCGCCATGCACCGCCGGAGCCTCGCCCGCTTCGACTTCGACTCGATCCTCCTCCCCTGGAACTTCTTCATGGCGCAGAACGAGCGCTACCGCCAGAGCGTGGACGAAGTCATGGCGATCTGCCGGGAGCGGAGCGTCGCGGTGCAGATGATCAAGACTATCGCGCGCGGCCCGTGGGCCACCACCGAGCGCACGCACACGACCTGGTATCAGCCGCTCGAGCGTCCCGCCGACATCGGCCGGGCCATCCACTGGGCGATGGGGGTGTCCGGCGCGTTCATCAACACCGTCGGCGACCTCTCCGTGCTCCCGACCGTGCTGCAGGCGGCGGGCCGCTATGCCGGGCGGCCGGCGGACGAGGAGATGCTGACGATGCAGGGGGCCGCCCGCATGACTTCCCTCTTCGGGCTGCCCACGTGAGCGCGGTGAGGTTCAGCCCGGCCGCGCGCGGCTTCCTGGCCACCAAGGAAGTCGTGACGCTCGCCACCATCCAGCCCGACGGTTCGCCGCTCGCCATGGCGATGTGGCTCCTGCCCGAGCCGGACAGCATCGTGATGATCAGCGTGGACGGGCTCGGAAAGGTCCGGAACATCACGCGCGATCCGCGGGTGTGCATCCTCGCCGAGGCGGGCACGCGCGGCGATGCGCGCGGGGTGGCGGTGCAAGGCCGGGCCACGTTCCTGCCGGACGGAGAAGAGCGGCGGCGGCTGGTGGAGCGGTTCCTGAAACGCTACGACCCGGAGCTCGCCGGGTATTGGGGCGGGCACGCGATGCCCGCCAACCGGGTGATGTTCCGGGTCGTGCCCAGTCGAATCCGGACCTGGGGGCTCGGAGAGGGCTAGGCGGCCCGCCGCCGCCGCGCCAGCGCCACGCCGAGACCCAGGCCCACGAGGAGCAGCGCCGGCGGCGCCGGCACCTCGACGTCTTGCGTGAGCGTCATCAGCACGAGAAGGTGATTGATCCGTCCCTCCGCGGTGATGATCTGGCCCAAGCTCAGGTCGTCCGGGCTGGGGATATCACAGCGGGCGAGGCTGGTGTCGCTCGTATCGCAGCTCGTCGAGAAGCTCAGCGTGAAGGACTCGCCCCCCGACGTGAAGTGCAGGCTCGCGAACGTGCCGAGCGGGAACGTGAAGAAGTCGTCGCAGGCCGTCCCCGAGATCTGCGTGGTCGGGTCGCACGGCGCCGTGTTCGGCGTCTCGTGGAACTCGACCGGGACATTGTCCCTGCTCACGACCAAGGGCGTCACACCATCGAAGATGCTGAGCACCGAGAAGATATCCACGTGCTGGAGGTCCGGCGCGCTGATGATCTGATTCCGGTGGAAGATCTCGCTCAGCACCACGGTCTGGCCCACGTTGATGCTGCCGCTGTGGCCGATGACCTGAAGCGCGCTCTTGTCGGCATTGGGCCCAGGCCCGGGAATCGTGGTGAAGGACGGCGCCAGCGAGAGATCCGAAACGACCCCCGCGTCCGAGCCCCGCCCCCAGGCGATGGTGCTGTAGGTGTTGAGGCCGGTGGGAAGCCCCGAGGATCCGTCGGTCGTCGAGACCACCGGACCGAAGAACATGATGCCGTCGAGAGCGCTCGGGCCAGCAGAGCTCGTCTCGGTGCCCTGCACGAACCCGCTCACCTGGATGAAGGTGAAGGCCTGCGCGCTCGCGGCCAGCGTGAGCGAGACTCCGAGAGCCCCGGCCACCGCCAGGAGCTTCTTGGTCCCGTCGACGATCATCGAGAACCTCCCCGGGGCGCCCGCCTCGTAAGACTCCTGCCGCGGGCGCCTGCAGATACTGCACGCTTTTCAGTTTCCGTACCAGTCGTCGAATGCTTGGATGTCGGCTACTTAGGGCCGGGTCGAAAGGGTCCGGCGGCGGAAGTGTAATCATCACCGACGGGGGTGTTGAGTCTTTCCCTAGAGGGTGGTCGAGTCAAGCACCTAGAGGTTTCAGTCTTTCAGCGGAGGGGGCCCAGATGAGGACGCCCGGCGGCGCCGCGGAGCGCAGCGCCGCCGAACATCACCCGAACGCGACGGCAGACCTGCTACTTGAGCGGCGAGAACGCGGACGGCATGACGATCTTCGTCTCCTGCGTGATGAGCCGCCCGCCGCCGCCCGGCGGAGGCCACACGCCCTTCTTCCGCGCCTCGTCGCGAATCTGCATCCGCTGGTCGAGGGTCGAGTAGGCCCAGATGTGCACGAAGCCGTTCGCGGTGCCGAGCTCGACGCCGCCCGCGAGCACCACCGGCGACATCTTCATGCGCTCGGGCAACGCGCCTTCCCAGCCCTTGGCCGTCTCGGGAAGCATGCCGGACTTCAGCGTGTAGTAGCGGATCTCGAAGAACGGGCCCATCTTGCCGGGCTGCACCTCGGGGACGAAGGGAAATGGCGTCACGATCTCGGACTTCATCGTCTGGATGAACTCGCCGATCTTGGGCGGCCAGTTGGGATCCTTCGACGCCTCGCTGCGGATGCGCGCGCGCTCGGCGAGATCACGGTAGCTCCACACGTGGATGATCTCGTTGAGCGGCCCGATCTCGGTGTGCCAGAAGGCGGTCAGCTCGGAGTACTTCTTGCGGTGCTCGTAGCCCTCGCCGAATCGCTTCTCGACCTCGGCCAGGCTTCCCGGGGTGATGCGATACGTCCGGATCTCGTAGATCACGCTCGGCTCCTTTCGACGTAGAAGAGGCGCGCGCCGCGCCGGGCCCCCATCGGCCGGCAGGGCGGTCTCATCGTAGCCGAACGGCCGCGGCAGGGCCAGAGGCCCTGCCGCGCGTCAGCTCAGCTCCGAGCGGGATCGATCAGGTGCGCTCTTCGAGCGCTGCCGGCTGCGCGGGTGCGCCGTCGGAGTCCGAGCGCTGCTGTCGCCGCTCCCGCCACTGCTGCATGCGTGCCATCATGAGGCCCTTGAGCTTCGCGCGCTGATCGGCGGTGAGCTGCGCCTTGCCCTGCTCGTCGGCGCGGAACCGCGCGATCGTTCCGTCCGCGCGCATCTTCTCGATGTCGCGAATCTTCGCTTCGACCTTTGCCGTGTCCACGGGGTCGGCACGGCGAAGGGTCATGAGGTCCAGCCCGGCGATCTGCATATCGGCCCGCCGCTGGATCCCGGCCCGCACGGAGTCCGTCTGGAGCTTCTCGAGGGCCTCGACTTGCTGCGGGTTCAGGCCCAGCTCCGCCTGATGGCGAAGGGCAATGCCGGCATAGGTCGGCATCCGGCGGTGACGCATGTGGCGCGGCCAGCCGTGGCCTCGGGCGTGGCGGTACTGGCCCGGGCCCTGGGGGCCGGGATTCGGGGCGGCCTGGGCGAGCACCACCCCATCGTTCGCGAGGGGCGCGGGGGCCTCGAAGGCGGCAGCCGGCACTGCCAGGCCCAGGCCCAGCGCCAGCGCGGCGAGTGTCTGTGTGGTCTTCATATCGTTCCTCCCTACCCCTACTGACGAGGGAGCCCCGCCGCCGGTTGACGCCCCTATTGACCTGGCGCCGGCCGGAGCGCAGGCTACGGGCGACGGCCGCTGCGCCTTCTAGCCGAGAGGAGCCCCAGGCATGTACGAGATCACCGTCGACGACGTCGAATATCTTCGCCACGGCGACAAGCCGCTCCTCGCGCGCCTGTTCAGGCCCAAGGGAGACGGCCCCTTCCCCATGATGGTGGATCTCCACGGGGGCGCCTGGTGCAACGGCAACCGCACCAACGACGTGGCGATGAACGAGCCGTTGGCGAAGAGCGGTGTCATCGTGGCCGCGCTCGACTTCCGCATGCCGCCCGATGGCGGCTATCCCGCGTCCCTCATCGACACCCACTACGCGATCCGCTGGCTCAAGACGCGAGCGGGCGAGCTCCGGGGCCGCGCCGATCGCGTGGGGGCCATCGGTATCTCGAGCGGAGGCCATCAGGCCATGCTGCTCGGCATGCGGCCGACCGACCCGCGCTACGCCGCCCAGCCGCTCCCCGCGGGCTCGGCGGCGGTGGACGCGCGGCTTCGCTGCGTGGTCCTCTGCTGGCCGGTGATCGATCCGCTCGCGCGCTACCACTACGCCAAGAAGCTCAAGGCGGGCGGGCCGCCCTATCCCGACGTGGTGGACCGCGTGCTGCCGCTGCACGATCTCTACTGGCCGGGCGAGGCCGCGATGGCGGAGGCCAATCCCGTGCTCGCCCTCGAGCGCGGCGAGACGGTCGAGACGCCGCCCGCCCTCTACATCCAGGGCACGAAGGACGTGGCGCACCCGCGCCCCGACCTCGACCGCTTCGTCGCGGGGTATCGCAAGGCGGGCGGCCAGGTCGAGCTCGAGCTGTACGAGGGGGAGGCCGAGGGCTTCGTGAACCGCAATCCCGGCTCGCCCGCGGCTGCGCAGGCGGTGGCCCGCATCGTCGAGTTCGTCCACAAGCAGCTCGGCTGAGGGCGTGACCCCGGCGGGCGTGAGGAGTGCGGCGTGACCGCCGAGCCGCCGAGCTCCTCCGCCGAGCCGCGCGACGCGACCCCGCACACCGCGGCCCGGAACCGGGCCGTCCTGGACGCGCTGCCGTTCGCCGAGCGCGAGGATTTCGCGGACGCGGCGCGCGGCTTCGTCGCCACGCTCCCCGATGTCGAGATCAAGAACGCGCAAGGGCGTGTGGTGTGGAGTCTGCGCGAGTACGCGTTCCTCGCCGCGGAGGAGGCGCCGCCGACGGTGAATCCCAGCCTGTGGCGGCAGGCGCGGCTCAACCTCCACAACGGGCTCTTCCACGTCGCCGACGGGATCTACCAGATCCGCGGGTTCGACATCTCCAACATGACGCTGCTCGAGGGCGAGCGCGGCGTCATCGTCGTCGATCCCCTCATCTCCACCGAGACCGCGCGCGCCGGGCTCGAGCTCTACTTCGCGCATCGCGGGCGGCGGCCGGTCGTCGCGGTCATCTACACCCACAGCCACACCGACCACTACGGCGGCGTGCGCGGCGTCGTCGACGAGGCCGACGTGCGCGCGGGCCGCGTGCCCGTGCTCGCGCCGGACCGCTTCATGGCCGAGGTCGTCTCGGAGGCGGTGATCGCGGGTACGCCGATGGTGCGGCGGGCGCAGTTCCAGTTCGGCGCCACCCTGCCCAGGGGGCCGCGCGGCCAGGTCGACGCGGGGCTCGGCAAGGTGACGTCCCGCGGGACGGTGACGCTCATCCCGCCGACGGTGACGATCGCGCAGCCGTTCGAGACCCACCGGCTCGACGGGGTGGAGATCGTGTTCCAGCTGACCCCGGAGACGGAGGCGCCGGCCGAGATGCAGATGTTCTATCCGGAGCGGCGCGCCCTGAACCTCGCGGAGAACGCCACCCACAACCTTCACAACATCTACCCGATCCGCGGGGCCTAGGTGCGGGACGCCAACGGCTGGGCGAAGTATCTCGACGCCGCCCTGGACCGCTTCGGCGGCGACTCCGACGTGGTCTTCGCCCAGCACCACTGGCCGGTGTGGGGTGGCGACCGGGTGCGCGACTTCCTCGCCAAGCAGCGCGACCTCTACAAGTATCTCCACGATCAGGCGGCGCACCTCATGAACCACGGTCTCCGCCCCGCCGAGATCGCCGAGCGCCTGGCCCTGCCCCCGGGCCTGGCCGGCGCGTGGCACGCGCGTGGCTACTACGGGACGCTCAGCCACAACGTCAAGGCCGTGTATCAGCGGTACCTCGGCTGGTACGACGCCAATCCTGCGCATCTCGAGCCTCTGCCCGCGGTGGAGCGGGCGCAGAAGTACGTCGAATACATGGGTGGGGCAGAGGCGGCGCGCCGCCGGGCTCACGAGGACTTCGCGCGGGGGGAGTACCGCTTCGTCGCGGAAGCGATGAGCCATCTCGTCTTCGCGGATCCCGACGACGGGGAGGCGCGTCGGCTCGGCGCGGACGCGCTCGAGCAGCTCGGCTATCAGGCGGAGTCGGCCACCTGGCGGAACGCCTATCTCCTCGGGGCGCGCGAGCTGCGAGGCGGCACGCCCGATCTCGCGGCGCGGGCGCCGGTGAGCCCGGACGTGGTGCGGGCGATGCCGCTCGACCTCTTCTTCGACTATCTCGCGGTGCGGATCGACGGCGAGCGCGCGGCCGGCGTGACGCTGGCGCTGAACTGGACCCTGGAGGACACCGGCGAGCGCTACGCCCTCAGCCTGTCGAACGGCGCGCTGACCTATCGCGGCGGGCGGCAGCACCCGCGGCCCCACGCGACGGTCACGCTCTCGCGCGCCACGCTCGATCGCCTCGCCCTCCGGGAGACCACGCCGGCCGAGGCGATGCGCGGCGGCGCGCTCCGCGTGCACGGCGATGGCGACACCCTCGCCGTCTTCTTCGGGCTGCTCGACGATTTCCGCATGATGTTCCCCGTGGTGGAGCCGCCACGCCACGGCCGCGGCGCGCCGCTTGACTCCCCCGTGCCGCGCCCCTAGGGTTTCTTCGGGAGGCTTCCCATGCCCGCGACGACCTTTGGATTGACCCTGCCCAATCGGGCGGTGGTGCTGGGCGCGATCAAGGCCCGCGATCTGCTCGAGCTGACGGTTGAGGCGGAGGCGTCCGGCGCCTTCGACACGGTGTGGGTGGGCGACAGCCTGCTCGCCAAGCCCCGGCTCGAAGCGGTGACCCTGCTGTCGGCCCTGGGCGCGGTGACGTCGCGCGTCCGCCTCGGGGTGGGGTGCATGGCCACCTTTGTGCATCGTCATCCGGTGCTCTTCGCCCAGCAGTGGGCGAGCCTCGACGTGATCTCGGGCGGCCGCGCGTGGCTGGTCGTCTGCCTCGGCGGCCCCGACGAGCAGAGCCCGGCGCAGGCCCTCGAGCACCAGGTGATGGGCATCCGCGCCACCGAGCGGGTGGGGCGCATGGAAGAGGGCATCACGATCCTCCGGCGGCTGTTCGCCGAGAAGAAGGCCTCGCATCATGGGCGCTTCTATCAGTTCGATGGCGTGACCATCGAGCCCGCGCCCGTCCAGCAGCCACACCCGATCTGGATCGCGAGCAATCCCACCGGTCTCACCTGGAAGGGCGGCGCGAGCGCGGAGGATTCCGTGGTCGAGCGCAGCTTCCGCCGGGTCGCCCGCTTCGCCGACGGCTGGATGACCAACAAGGTGAGCCCCGGCCAGTTCCGCGAGCAGTGGGCGCGCATCGCCGCGATGGCCCGCGAGGAGGGCCGTGATCCCGCGCAGCTCGGCAGCGCGCTCTACCACAACATCCACATCAACGAAGACCGGCCGGTCGCACTCGCGGAGAGCAAGGCCTTCCTGGACGCCTACTACACGAGCAAGTTCACCCCCGCCTTCGTGGAGGGCTGGACGGTGGCGGGCAGCCCCGCGCAGTGCATCGCCGAGCTGCGCGCGTACGCCGAGGCGGGGCTCAGCCACATCGCGCTCCGGCTCACGTCCTGGGACCAGCGCGGTCAGCTCAAGCGGTTCCTCGGCGAGGTGGCGCCCGCGCTCGCCGGTCGATGATCTCGGGCATCGACCATCTCGTCATCGCGGTGCCCGAGCTGGACAAGGCGGTCACCGCGTATGGCGAGCTCGGCTTCACCGTGGTGCCGGGCGGGCGTCATCCCATCGGGACCCACAACGCCCTCGTCGCCTTCGAGGACGGCGCCTACCTCGAGCTCGTCGCGTTCCATCGCGACAGCCCCGAGCATCCGTGGTGGGCGGCGCTCCAGGACGGCGGCGGCCTCGTCGACTATTGCCTGCGGACCGATGACCTCCTGGCGGACACGCGCGCCCTGCGCGCGGCGGGGGTGGAGATCGTGGACCCGGTCCCGCAGTCGCGCGCGCGCCCCGACGGCTACCGCGTGACCTGGATGGTCTCGCTCGTCCGGGCCCGGCACCAGGGCGTGGCCCCCTTCCTCATCAAGGACGAGACCCCGCGCGCGGAGCGCGTGCCCCGCGAAACGCGTCACGCGAACGGCGTCACCGGCATCGCGCGGCTCCGGGTCGCCACCACGTCCGCGGAGCTGCCCGCGGTGCGCCACTGGTACGCCAAGGTGCTGAAGCACCCGGGCGAGGACATCGTGAACGCGGAGCTCGGCGGCAACGGCATGCGCTTCGCCGTCGGACCGAACGTGGTGGAGTTCCTGGGCCCGCGGCTGGCCGGCGGCCCCATCGAGCGATGGGTGACGCGCCACGGGGCATCCCCGTTCGACGTGGCCCTGCGCTCGCGCTCGGGACGGTTCGGGCCGCTCGATCCGCTGCGCACCGGCGGCGCGCGGCTCGTCCTCACCCCCGCGTGAAGTAGTCGCGCGTCTCGAACACCGTCGCCGCGAAGCGGCGCCCTTCGGCGGCGATGCGCCGCTTGAGCACGAAGTCGAAGAGCAGCGGGTTGTGGCGCCGGATCTCCACGATCACCGGCACCTCCGCGGGATCGAGCAGCCCCAGATCGGCGATGGCGTGCACGTGGATGACCGGCAGCACGCCGGGCAGCGGATAGTCCGACCCCCAGAGGAGCCGCGCGTGCCACTCCGGCCGCGTGAGCAGCGCGCGCAGATAGCGCTTGCGATTGCGCTGGACGGTGGCGGAGATGTCGGCGTGGAGCAGCCGCGCGTAGCGCGCCTCGCCCATCAGCCGCGCGAACAGGTCGAAGTTGGGCACCTTCGGCCCGTTCGGTCCCGCGTCGAGATCGACGCCCTTGCCGTACGTGGCGCAGTGGGCGACGATCACGCGCACGCCGTGATCGAGGGGACGGCGCAGCCGCAGGGGGTTGCCGAGGTCCTGCCCGCCGCCCCACGCATCCACGGTCCCTTCCTCGCCCGCGTGAGAGAGGAGCGGCATGCCGGCGCGCGCGAGCGCGGCGTAGAACGGGTCGCAGCGCGGGGACGCGGGATCCATTCCCATCGAGTTCGGCAGCCACTTGACGGCGCGGGCGCCCCGCCGGCGCGCGATTTCGAGCGCCTCCAGGGCGTCCGGCCGATACGGGTGGATGCTCGCGGCCCACTCGAAGCGCTGGGGAACGCGCTGGGCGACGGCCGCCGCGTAGGCGTCCGGCGTATAGAAGGTCGAGCGCGCGAGCTCGGGGCGCCCCTCCGCGTCGCGGTGATAGTCGAAGGCGAGGAGCACGCAGCGTACGCCGGCGGGGAACGCGTCGATCAGCGCGCGCAGGCGCTCGACAAAGCTTCGGTCGGCTGCCTTCGGGTCGACGCAGGCCCCGTTCATGAGGGCCGTGCGCCGGAGGTAGGCGAGCGGGTGCCAGAGGCTTTCCGCCTCCGGCGGCAGCCAGGGGCCCTCGCCGGAATCCCCCGTGCCCACGAGGTGCACGTGCACGTCCCACACCCGGGTCGCGTCCACGCCCTCCCACGCGGCCTGCACGATCTCGTGGCGCGCGAGGTGCTCGGGAAGCCGGCTGTCCAGGCAGGGGTTGCGGAGGCCGTCGTCGATGAGGGGCAGCGCCTCGACGGCCGGTGCCCGGGCGCCCGCCGCAATGCCGAGCCCCGCGGCCGCGCCCACGAGGAAGGCGCGGCGACTCAGCACCCGATGGCGTCCGTGATGACCTGCTTCATGCGGACCGCGGTGTCGAGCTGCGCCCGCGGCGGCGTGCCCTTCACCACGCTGTTCAGGCAGAGATGCGTGGCCCCGAGGGTCTGCCAGCGGCGCGCCGCGCGCACCCACTCCGCGGGCTCCCCCGCCGCCCGGATGCGCGCGTCCAGGCCGAAGGCGGCGGGGTCGCGGCCCTCTTCCTTCAGCACCGCGCGCAACCGCGCCACCGCCGCCTCCGGGTCCTCCGCGGGCGGCAATAGTGGCATCCAGCCGTCGGCATGGCGCGCGAGGCGGCGCAGCAGCACGTCCCCCACGCCGCCGCCGATCCAGACCGGCAGGGACCGCGCCGGCCGCGGGGCGATCGCGACTCGGTCCAGCAGATGAAAGCGGCCCTCGAACGAGACGAGCGGCTCGCTCCAGAGCCGACGCAGCACCACCAGCTGCTCCTCGAGGCGCCGGCCGCGGCTGCCGAAGTCCGCGCCGAGCGAGCCATACTCGGCGAAGTTCCAGCCCACGCCCACCACCAGGCGGAGCCGGCCCCCGCTCAAGAGGTCGACCTCCGCCGCCTGCTTGGCGACGAGCGCGGTCTGGCGCTGCGGCAGCACGAGCACGCTCGTCACCAGCTCGATGCGGTGGGTGAGCCCGGCGAGATACGCGAACAGCGTGAAGATCTCGTGGAAGGGGCTGTCATGGACGTACGGCGGCCCCGCGAAGCCGGGAATGGTCACGTTAGCGAAGCGCTCGGGATGGGCGCCGGTCACGTGATCGTACGCGATCAGATAGTCGAAGCCCGCCGCTTCCACCGCCTGGGCGAAGTCGCGGATGGCCGCGGGATCCGAGCCGATGTCCGCGTGCGGGAATACCGTGCCGATCTTCACCGCGTGCCGTGCCGTCTCATGAGATGTCCTAGACGCGTCGTGCGTCCGGCCGCCCCAATATCCCATACGGCCGGACGAACAGCACGCCGAGGAGGAGCAGGTAGGGGGCCACGCTGCTGAAGCCCGCGCCCACGAGCGGATCCACGTAGCCCGCGGTGAGGCTCTCCAGCACACCCACGACGATGGCGCCCACGATGCTGCCCGGAATGCTGTCGAGCCCCCCGATCACCACGATGGGAAACACCTTGAGCCCGAGCAGCGCCACGCCGAATCCCACCCCGGCGATGAGGGCCCAGAGCGTGCCCGCCAGCACGGACAGCAGGCCCACGAGGCCCCAGGTGATGGCGAGGTGGCGGTTGACGTCGATCCCGACGGAGAGGGCGACCTCCTGATCGTCGGCGAGCGCGCGCAGGGCCACGCCGGTCCGCGTCCACCGGAAGAACGCGGCCACCGCGACGATGGCCACGATGGCCACGCCGAGCGCGACGAGACGAGTGATCGGCACCGCGATGTCGAGCACGACCAGCGGCTCCTCGGGAATCGGAAGAGGGAGCCGCCCGGGCACACCCGCAAAGAGGAACGGCGCGGCGCCGCGCATGAGCGCGCCGAGCCCCAGCGTCACCATGATCACCGCGATCAGCGGCTGTCCCACCAGCCGGCGCAGCACGACACGGTTGAAGACCAGCGCGAGGGCGACCATGGCGGCCCCGGCAATCCCGAGCGCGGCGGCTCCGCCGAGGCCCGCGCCGTGCGCGCCCGCCGCGGCGAGACGCGACCCGTACATCACCCATTCCCCCAGGGCGAAGTTGATCATGCGCGAGGCCTTGTAGACGACCACGAAGGCGAGCGCGATCAAGGCGTAGACCGCGCCCGCGAGGACGCCGTCGAGCAGCAGCGCCACGAGAAAGCGCACGGGGTGAGCCTACCACCAGCGGGTGGCCGGACCACCCTTGACGCCGTCGCGGCAGCGGGGCACCATGCTGCGCAGGAGGGCATCGCCATGCCGAGGGTCCTGACCGAAGCGCAGGTGCGCGCGTACGAGCGCGATGGCTATCTCTTTCCCATTCGGGCGATGTCCGCCGAGCGCGCGCGCCACTACCGGGAGAAGTTCGAGGCGCTGGAGGCGCGGGTGCCCGACATCAAGAAAATGAAGACCAAGTCGCATCTGCTCTGTCCGTGGGTGCTCGAGATCGCGGAAGACCCGCATATCCTCGACGTCTTCGAAGACCTCATCGGGCCCAATCTCCGGTGCTGGAGCATGGCGTGGCGGGTGAAGAAGGCCGATCGCGAGACCTTCGCGGGCTGGCATCAGGACTCGGCCTACGGCGCTGCGCTGCCGGTGGTGCTGGCGGGGCTCGCGCTGTCGGAGTGCGGGGTGACGCAGGGCTGCCTGCGCGGCATTCCCGGCTCGCACAAGGGCGGCATCCTCACCCACGGGGAAAGCGCGGATCCCAAGAGCATTCTCGCGCGGGGGCAGCACATCACCGATCGCTTCGACGAGGACAGGGCCCTCGACTTTCCCTTGCAGCCGGGCGAGATGGTGCTGTTCGACAACTCACTGATCCACAGCTCCGGCGTCAACGCGGGGCCCGACCGTCGCTTCCTGCTGCTGGTCGAGATGCACCCGACCTGGGCCAGGCCTCCACGCACGCGCCAGTCCACCATGCTCGTGCGCGGGGTCGACACCTACGGGAATTTCGACGACGAGCCCCGCCCCGACGCTGAGTGGAGTCCCACCGCGCTCGCCAACTGGGCACGGATCACCGAGAAGCGCGCGAATCTGATCTTCGAGGACAGCGTCATCGGCCCCAGCGAGGCCTACGGGGGCAAACGGCCGGCGACGTAGCTCGGCCGGCGGGGCGGCGGACATGTGGACCTAGCCGCCGCCGCCCAGCGCCTTCATCGCCTCGCTCAGCAGCGTCTCGCCGCGCGCGAGCACGGCCTGCCGCCAGATCTCGTCCTCCGGCGAGAAGGCCTCGCGCAGCGCCCGCTTGGCCGGATGCGTCGGCGCGCTGCCGCCCCAGTGGTGCCAGCGATTCTCCTCCCGCAGCGCCCGCACGATGTGGATCGGGCGATATGTCCCGAACTCCTCGGCCACGAAGTGCAAGTCACGACCGGGGAAGACACGAGCCAGCATCTTCTCGTAGCCGCCGCGGATGCGATACGCGGCACCGCGATCGGCATCGGCAAGCGTCACGCGCGCGCCGAAGATGCGGCGGGCCGCGTTGAAGTCCTCTTCCTCGGCGAGCAGCAGCTCCTCGCCGTACTCCCCGACGCCGGTGTGCACGTCAATGGCGATAACGCGCGAGGCACCGCTCAGGCGCTCGCGCAGGAACGCCTGGTAGCGCTCGGGCCCCTGCTGCAAGCGCTTTCCGCCGAAGAAGAGGCCCTTGGCGTAGTCGTACTGCCCATTGGCGACCGCCTGCTTGAGCGCGGTCATCCCGTGCCGCGCCACCTGCCCGACCGCGCGGACGTAGAAGAAGTCCCACCCCGGGGGGCTCGGGGGATTGAGCAGGACATCCAGCGCGCCGTAGCCCGTGGGCGCGCCGGTGTACGCTTCGTCGGGACCGAGGAAGTTTCGGTTGAGGTCCACGTTGTCCTCGTTGGCGCGGCGGAGCCAGGCCACCCCATACGGATTCAGGAGATGGACGAGGACGATGGCGGCGTCGGCATCGAGCCGGGGCACCGCGTCGAGGAGCTGGAGCTGTATCGCCGAGCCCGCGAAGCCCTCCACGCCGTGAATGCCCGAGGAGTGGAGCAGCACACGGCGCGGCCGCGCGGCGCCGAACCACCCAATGTCGATCGTGAGCGCCTCGCCGGCCGGGCCGCGCGCGTCGATGGGAATCTGGGCCAGCCGACCGTGGGCGGCCTCGACCTTCGTGCGGAAGCGCGCCCGGGCGGTGTGGTAGTCGGGCGAGAAATACCGCGCCGTTTCGGGCGACACCGGGGTGTGACGCTGCCAGCCGGGCGGCGGGCCGACCACGATCCAGAAGGCCGTGCCGGCGCCGACGCCGAGCGCCGCCGTGAGCGCAAGCAGTCCGAGCCAGGGATGGCGAAGAAGCCAGCGCATCGCCGCGAATACTCTACCATCGCGCCTGCGCCGGAGCCGCTCCCAATACGTACTCAAAAGGACGGGAATTGGCTGACCACAAACGCGCGCGCCTCCCGGATACTGAAGGTCGTCTCATGCCCGCCACCGTCCTCCACCCCAGCGCGCCCGCGGCATTGGGCCAGGAATCCGCCTACGCGTGGACACGGCTCGCCGCGGCGCTCCTCCTGTCCGGCATCGGGGGCGTGGGCATGTGGTCGGTGATCGTCGCCCTGCCCGCCATCCAGGCTGAGTTCGGCATCGCGCGCTCCGCGGCCTCGCTCCCCTACACCGTGACGATGATCTGCTTCGGCATCGGCAGCATCGTGATGGGGCGCCTGTCCGACCGCTACGGCATCATCGCTCCAGTGATGGGCGGGAGCGTGGCCCTCGGCATCGCGTACGCGCTCGCGGGTCAGGCGGCGAACCTCTGGCAGTTCGTGCTGACCCAGGGCGTGCTGGTGGGGGTGGCGGGCTCGGCGACCTTCGCGCCGATCATCGCCGACACCTCCCTCTGGTTCACGCGCAACCGCGGCAAGGCGGTGGCCATCATCGCGAGCGGCAGCTATCTCGCCGGCACGGTGTGGCCGCCCGTCGTTCAGCACTTCATCCAGACGGCGGGCTGGCGTCCCACGTTCCGGGGGATCGCCGTATTCTGCGTCGTCACGATGCTGCCCCTGGCGCTCGTGCTGCGCCGGCGCTCTCCCTTGGGGGAGGGCACGCCGGGACGCGCGGCGCTCGGCGCCCGCCACGCGCGCCCGCTCGACATGTCCCCGGGGGCGCTTCAGGCCGTGCTGGTCATCGCCGGCCTCTCCTGCTGCGTGGCGATGTCGATGCCCCAGGTCCACATCGTGGCCTACTCGGCCGATCTCGGCCACGGCCCGGCCCGGGGGGCGCAGATGCTCTCGCTCATGCTGGGCTTCGGCATCGTGAGCCGCCTCGCCTCGGGGTGGATCTGCGACCGGATCGGCGGCCGGTGGACACTCCTCGCGAGCTCGAGCCTCCAAGCGCTGGCGCTAGTTCTCTTCCTGCCGTTCGAGAATCTGCCCGCGCTCTACACGCTGTCGGCCCTGTTTGGTCTCTTCCAGGGAGGCCTCGTCCCCTCGTACGCGGTGATCGTGCGCGAGTTCTACCCGCCTCAGGAGGCGGGCGTGCGGGTGTCGATCGTGATCACCTCGACGGTCTTCGGGATGGCCCTCGGCGGCTGGATGTCCGGCCTGATCTTCGACCTCACCGGCTCGTATCAGACCGCGTTCGTCAACGGCATCCTGTGGAACCTGCTGAACATCGGCATCGCGATCGGGCTCTTGCGGCGTCCGGGACGGCCGCTCGAGCAGGCCTGGCGCTAGATCAGCGGGCGCACGACGCGGCCTGGTACATCAACTCCGCTCCCGGCGCACGATGAGACAGCCCTTCTCGCATTCCACGCTCTGGGTGGCGAGGCCCGGGATCTCACGAGACCACCGCGCGAGCGCCTGCTTGACGTGGGCCTCGTGCCCGTCGTCGAGGAAGGCGACGCCGCCCACCCGTAGGCGCCGCAAGAGGACCGGCCCCGCGGGATAGCGGGCGAGAGGGCCGGTGTGACCGGGGGGTCCGTCGATCACCAGCGTGTCGATCTCCAGGTCGGGCAGCTCGTTCACGGCGTACCACGACCATCGCTCTCCGGCGAGCTCATGGGGCACCAGCGGTGACGCGAGTACGTCGGCGCGATGCGACAGCTCGTGCCGGGTGAGCTCGGCCCGCGTGGTGTCGGCATAGCCGGCATGATGCTCGAGGCTGTAGACGTGACCGGCCTTGTTCAGCTCGCAGCAGCGCGCGAGCACGACGGTCGAGACGCCGCTGCCGCACTCGACGATGACGCTCGGCCGGGTGGCGAGGACGTGGCGGGCGAGCACGGCCAGGAAATCGGGAGAAGCCGCCCAGCCCCGCGTCGCAGGAAGGCTTCGATCGAGGCGGAGATCGACGTAGAGCGCCTGCAACGTCTCGATCTGCCGGAACGTCTGCTCGAGGGGGCTGAGCCGATCCTGGACGCGGAAGAGGCTCTGACGGATGTGCCGGACCTTGAGGAAGGTGGCGGCGCCCATGAGGAGTCCCAAGAGGAGCAGGCCGACCACGAGCGCCATGCTCATCGATGTGGGCTCGATGGGTTCCAGAGCGGCCAGCGCAGACATCGTCGCCATGTCCGGCTTCACGCGGCGTGCCAAGTGGGTGTGCCCGAGAAGCGCGCGAACATATGCATCCTCGACGTCATGATGCCGCGATAGCGTGCAAGTTCTTCCATTTCAGATCGCGCCCTCGCGCGGTACTTTCCCCCTGGGGCAGGAGGTACGCTTATATCCTATAGTTCTATTTAACCGGTAGTTCCCCCTAGCAACCCGTGGCAAAAGTGCGTTTTCACGACCAGGTAATCAAACCAGTCGACGTGCGCCGGGCTGGGCACGTCGTGCAGATCCAGCCCCAGGAAATCCCGCAATGCCAACGAATCGGCCGCGCGCCAGGCGATCCCGCGCTCGGGGTCGATGCCTTCGAAGTCGCCAATCAGCAGCACTCGGAAATAAATCCCAGGGGGCGGCCCATCGTGGCGGCGTAGAAGCCGGCACATTGCGCTTCGACGAAGTCGTCGAAGCCATCGACATGGGCGAAGTGTAGTACCGTTCTCTCGTATGTCGAAGTTGATCTACATCACCCATGCGTCACTCGACGGTTACATCGAGGACCGCACCGGTTCCTTCGATTGGACCAATCCCGATCAAGTCTTCGATTTCATCACTGAGTTGATGCGACCGATCGGAACCCATCTCCTTGGGCGGCGACTCTATGAGACGATGGCGCACTGGGATGGGCCGCTGGAGGGCTATCCGCCCGAACACCGCGACTTCGCACGGGTCTGGCAGAAGGCCGAGCAGATCGTCTTCTCACGAACGCTGACACGCGCTCCGACACGCATCGCGCGTGTCGAGCGGGAGTTCGGTGCCGAGGCAACCCGG
>Ga0310812_10000261_pt1 | contig 21732 bp, 21 predicted proteins | sample NN3metagenome_FD_205747 | JGI IMG/M metagenome (GOLD analysis project Ga0310812, IMG submission 205747) | Soil microbial communities from experimental microcosm in Duke University, North Carolina, United States - NN3 | ecosystem: Engineered > Artificial ecosystem > Soil microcosm > Unclassified...
AGCGTCGCGAAGGAGTAAATCCGGAAGCGTCGCCCGAGAGCGAACGCGCCGAACCCGATCGAGGCCAGCATCAGGACGACCAACACCGCGGTGAGGATTATGTGGGGCACGCTTTCCGAGAACGCTCCGGCGCCGCGCGGATGTGCGGCGAAGCGACCGGCGACGACCATCGGGATGGCGGCGTAGGCGAGCAGCACGGCGCCGGTGATCCGCAGCGCCCGTCTCCCGGGCGACGCCTCGCGAATGACGCCGATCGCGAACGCGATCGCCAGCAGCCCGTAAACAATGAAGATCGAGTCGACCAGCGTCTTGGTCGGCGCTCCTACCGCCATGAGCTCGCTAACGCCTTGCGATGTGAAGTCGTAGCCGGGATACCGCAGCGAACCGAGAATATCCGTGACCAGGTAAACGAGTGCGGCCAGCGCCCCGCACACCAACATGTTGTCCTGCAGCCGGTTTCTACTGCGCGCACTCGCTACGGCCGGCGCAGCGCTCCCGCTCGACCGTTCGGTGGCAATTCCAATCGTCGTCATGGCGGTCTCCGTCGCGTCCTGGCGGGCACTCGGCAATCGAGTCGCGCTGTCCAGCTTGACGATGGTCGAAACGACGCGAAGTGTCTGTCGGCCGAAGGCCGCAGGGAGAGTCGGGCGGCGCCTTACCTCGTCATCGCGGAGCCTGGGCCGCGGCGAGAAACGCCGAAATCTGTCCGTTGAGGAACGCCTTGTCCGCGGGACTGGCGCCCGCGCCGGCTGGATGCCCCCAGATAGACGGAATGGGCTTCAGCGTGACGTTGCGAATGTACTTCGCCTCGTAGCGCGCGTCGCTCACCGGGAAGTAGAGGTCGGTTTCCGACGGCATGTAGAGCACTGGAACCTTGATTGACCCCAGCGCCCGTTCGGTGTTGCCGCCGAAGCCTTTCGTCGTGCCGACATCGTGGCGTTCCCACGTGCGCGCTTGAAGGATCAGGTCGTTCGGATCGGCGCGGCTGAGGAAATTTCGGATCATGTTCGTCCGGAAGGTCTCGAGCGACGTCGTGTCCGCCGCGCCGCGCTTCCATGACTCTTGTCGCCACCACTCCTGGGAGTACAACCAGCCGGCCCAGATCGACGCGAACATCTGCACGCCCTGCGTCGGCCGTGTCGTGTAGTCGCCATTGCGAAACGCGGTGTCCATCCGGATCGCGCCGATCTCAGCCTCGAGTCGAACCACGCCGTGCGGCCAGCAGCGTGCCGTGCCCGATGTCGCGACAATCCGGTCGGCAAAGTCGGGATAGCTCACCGCCCACTGAAACGCCTGCTCCGCGCCCATCGAGAATCCGATCACCGCTCGCAGGTGCGTGACGTGGAGGGAGTCGACGAGCAGCCGATGGACCGCCTCGACGTTGTCACGAATCGTCGCCACCGGAAAGCGCGGACCATGGAACGGCTCGGGTGTGTTGCTCGGACTCGACGACTGCCCGTTGCCGAACAGCTCCGTCGCGACGAGGAAAAGCTTTGTTGTGTCGAGCGCGAGCCCGGGGCCGATCAACCACTCGTAGCCATGGTGGTTCGCCATGTAGTGCGACGGCAGAAGCACGACGTTGTCGTGCGCGGCGTTGAGATGGCCGTACGTCCCGTACACCACCTTCACGTTCGGCACGGTGGCGCCCGACTCGAACGTGAACTTGTCGATCACGAACGTGTGATGCTCGGCGGGATGCGGGCCCTGGGCTGTCTGTGCCGACAGGACGCGAGTCGGTGACAGTGTGGCGATCACGAAAGCGACGAGCGTTCGACTTTGTCTCATGCAATCTCCTGGCGGGCCGCGGTCGGAAGGAAATATCCAAGCACCGCGCCACCCGCGAGCGCCGCCGCGAGGGCGCCGAGCGATGTCACGACGATCATCGTAGCGCGTCGCGCCGCGTCCGGCGCGCCGATTCGCCAACCCGCTTTGTCCATCGCCTGATACACGAGCAAATGAGCCGCTGCCGCGGCAAGTCCGCACGCCAGCGCGACGCGCCATCGTTTGCTCGCCTCTATGCGAAGCCCGGCGCAGAGTACGAGCACCGTGCTCGACGCCACGAAAAAGACGGCCGGCACGAAGAGAAAGCCGTACACGATGTGGATGGGCAGTGCGGGGCCGCGTTGCTGCTGCACAAAAATTCCCTCGAACACCGTGAGTACGAGCCCGGCGGCGATCGCGCCTGGCCCAAAGCCGAACGCGCCGGCGAGCGAGGCGCGCCGTACGTCGGGCGCACCGAGCCGAAGCGCGAGCTCGCGCCCCCACCGCCGGCCGCCGAGAATCATGCAAGCGAGAGCGATCGCGCCGGCGATAACGTCGCGCGTCAGAGCCAGCGGTGAATGGCCGGGCGTCCCCACGGCTCCGCCGATGCCGACGCCGATGACGAACCCGCCGAACAGGTAGCCGGTGGTGAGTAGCGCTCCCGACAGCGGCGTTACGCGTTGCATCTCTCGATTCTACGGCAGCGGTCCCACTTGGCAAACGCGCCATCTACCGAACAAACACCGATAATGATACAATGGCCGCATGGTCGCCGACGTCCGGATTCTCTTTCTCGCCGATTCGCACATTGGCTTCGATCTACCGATTCGTCCGCGCGTCGACCGGCACCGGCGCGGCCACGACTTTCTCGCGAATTATCACGCGGCGCTGCAACCGGCGATGAAGGGCGAAGTGGACGTCGTCGTGCACGGCGGCGACGTCTTCAACCGGTCGAGACCCTTGGCGAGCGTCGCCTATCAGGCCCTCGAGCCGTTGCATCGCCTGGCCGAGCGGGGCACACCGGTGTTCATCGTTCCTGGCAACCACGAGCGGTCTCGAATCCCGCACGCACGTTTCGCCGCGCATCCCAACATCCGAATCTTCGACTGCCCGCGGACGTACACAATCGATATTCGCGGCCGTCGACTCGCGTTCGCCGGCTTTCCCTATGAGCGCGACGATGTGCGGTCGCGTTTTCCTGAGCTCCTGCGCGAAACCAAATGGGCCGCGCACGACGCGTCGTCCCACGTTCTCTGCATGCATCACTGCGTCGAGGGCGCGACGGTTGGACCGGCGGACTTCACCTTCACCACCGGTTCGGACGTCATTCGACTCCGCGATGTTCCGTCTGCTTTGAGCGCCGTGTTGTCCGGGCACATTCACCGGCACCAGGTCCTCACCAGCGATTTGAGCGGCCGACGACTCTCCACGCCGGTACTCTATCCGGGGTCGATCGAGCGAACGTCACTCGCCGAAATCGATGAGCCGAAGGGTTTCATGATCGTCGCGCTACGAGCCAACGAGCCGACATGGGAGTTTCGCCGTCTTCCCACTCGCCCGATGATCCGCCGCGAGCTCGACGTGAAAACGACGGACGTCGAAATCAGCGAGTGGCGACGCCGCACCAACAGCGGCTTGGCAGCGCAACACCACCTGCCGTTGTGAAACGCGTGAGCTGCTCGTCGATCGCCGAGCGAAATTTCTCGCGAGTCTCCACGGGCAAGGTTCGAACGAGCGGGCCGAGGGCTGTGAGCTCGACGAGAAACGCCCAGTAGTCGTCGGCGTCGGCGAAGGTCCACGTCATTCCCACCGCCTCGACGTGCACCGACGTGAAATCGGCTCTGTCGATGAGCGTGAGCAGACGCGTGCGGTCGGCCAGCGCGAGGATTCCCGGCTGCCAACCACCGGTCGGCTTGGGCAGGAACCCCCAATCCATGAGGATGCGCGCGGGCAGGGAAGCGAACGGGTTTTCTTCCGGCCCGGTGAAGACCGCGAAAACCAGTCGGCCATCTGGAATGAGCACACGCCGACACTCGCGAAGCGACGCAAGCGGATCGGGCATGAGCATGAATCCCCAGCGGCAGAGGACACCGTCGAACGACTCGTCGGGCAAGTCCATCGCTTGGGCATCGAGGACACGATAGTCGGCGTTCTTGACGCCGAGCTCTTCGCCGCGCTTCCGCGCCGACTCGACCATCGATGGCGAGAGGTCGGTCGAGAGGAGACGGCCGTCGCCTAGTCGCTTCGCGGCGAGAAACCCGGTATCGCCCGGTCCCGCCGCGATCTCGAGCACGCGAGCGCCGGGCCGCGGAGCGAGGTGGTCGACCATCCACTCATGAATCGGCCGCGACGCGGCGAAGAATGATTCCCTCTGGCGAAACCAGGCCGCGGCTTGACTATCCCAATCCTGCCTGACGCGTTCCGTCGCATCGCTCGTCATTGAACTATTCTCATTTCAAAACAGTTGGCGCGGCCGGGTCGGGCGGCTTGCAACCTTGCGGCCCGCCCTCGCAGCGCAGTGTCGTGAATACCTCCGACTGGAGACGCCAGGCCCCTCGCGTATCGCGCTGCCATTTCGCGGCGTACGATCCATTGACCCGGACGGGCCCGTCCGGCGCCGTGAGGTGGCCAGTCCAATCGCCCAGCTCTTCGGCGAGGCCCCATGCCGGATTCGCTCGAACCTCGCGCGTACGGCGCACATACAGCAGTGTGGAATCCGCGAACATCCCTTGCCAGATCGCCGTCTCTTCGGCGATGCCGTGGCTCTGGACGCTGCGCCCGGTGACCAGGTGATAGCTCGGCAGCAGCAGCGCGGCGATCGTTGCTGTGTCGCGCGACGCGATCGCGCCGTTGAAGCGTTCACGGGCCGAGCGGATCGCACTCGCGGTTGCGGCGTCGGCGGTGTCACGTCCGGCCAAGGACGGTCCGGTGCAGGCTACGACGAAGAACAAGAGAAGTGTGGGAGCGAAGCGACGCATGCCGGCGGCTCAGTCTGGTCGCTCTAACGTAGAGTCGACGTCGGTGGCCTGCCAGGCGTCGTTCGCGGCGTAAGCATCGCCGTCGGTCGCTCCATCTAATACCTGAGCGTTCCTCAGGAGCTACGCATGATCCGCTTCATCAGTCTGTTCGCGATCGCGGCGACGGTCGGCATCACATCCATCGGCGAAAACCGTCCCACGAGCCCTAGCCCGCTGGTCGTGCACGAATGGGGCACGATCACTACTCGACACACCGTCAGCGGAAGCCCCGAAGGGCGGCTCAATCGCGTCGACTACTACGAGCCGCTCGCCGACTTCGTGCACCGATACGAGCCGCCCGCGACCTCCCGCGATCCGCTCGGCACGCTGCTCAAGGTGCCCGTCGGTTCCGGTCGCGCCGACGTGACGATGCGTCTCGAGACGCCCGTGATCTATTTCCATCCCGCGCCGGGCGCGCCGCCGCCGCCTCCCTTCGACGTCAGCGTCAATTTCCGTGGAGGCGTACTCAACGAGTTTTACCCGGAAGCGACGCCGTCGGTGAATGGGTGGAACGGCGAGCACTTGAGCGATGCTGTCGTGAGCACGCTCGCCTGGAAGTCGATCACGCTCACCGAGAACGCCCCCTTGCCGGCGACGAACCGTCACGTCTGGCTCGCGCCGCGCGCCGTGAAGTCGACACCAGTCACCGTGAACGGCGGCGAAGTCGAGCAGTACTTGTTCTACCGCGGCGTGGCGAATCTGCCGGCGCTCCTGCAAACGGAGCTCTCCAGCGCCGGCATGGTGCTGCGAGGTCCGGCGCGAACGCCATGGCTCAACGCGGCGTCGGCGACACTTGGCACGGTGTGGGTTGTCGATATTCGCGGCAACGGCATCGCCGCCGTCCGCGCGACGGATCCGCTCACGCTCACTCGCGGTGACAGCAGCCGAGTTCTCGCGCGCGTCGCGCCGTTCAATCCACGCGACTACTCCGAGCTCGCCCTCCCGCGGCTCCGTGAGGTGATGCACGCCGCACTCGTCGCGCGCGGACTGTACGCGGACGAAGCGGCCGCCATGCTCGAGACGTGGAAGAACAGTTACTTCCGGGAGCCTGGCCTGCGGATCTTCTACATCGTGCCGAGCGAATGGACCTCGTACTACCTGCCGCTTACGATCTCCACGCCGCACACGCTGAATCGCGTCATCGTCGGACGGATCGACATTCAAACGGGGACGCCGTAGTCCGAGCGGTTGCGCTGTCGCTGCACACGTGGTTGCTTTGGACGCCTCCACGGTCTCGTCCGCATGCCCCTCGGAAAACTCGGCTTTCGCATCCTGGCGTCCCCACCGCGGCTCGGCGCCGCGCTCCTCGACCGCTTTCGCGGCCTCGCGACGCCGAACCTCGCCGACGCCATGGGGCGATTCAACTTCATGGACGCCGGCATGCAGTCGCGCACCGGACTGCCCCTTTGCGGACTCGCCGTCACGGTGAACGCGCGTCCGGCCGACAATCTCATGATCCACAAGGCGCTCCAAGTCGCGTCGGCGGGCGACATCGTCGTCGTCAACACCTGCGGCAACACGACGAGCGCCGTGTTCGGTGAACTGATGTGCAATACCGCGGTCGCCGCGAAGCTCGGCGGGATCGTCGTCGACGGCGCTATTCGCGACATCGACGGACTTACTACCCTCGGTTTTCCCGCGTTTAGCCGCACCGTGTGCGCCGGCGGCTGTGACAAAGATGGCCCCGGCGAGATCAACGTGCCGATCAGCTGCGGCGGCACGGTCGTCATGCCGGGCGATATCGTCGTCGGCGACCGCGACGGCGTCGTCGTTGTCCCCCGCGACCACGCGGAAGATGTGCTGTCGCTCGTCGGCGCGCTCGTTCAGCGCGAGACGAAGCGCGTTGCCGAGATCAGATCGGGCGGGCTGTTCCGCGCGGAGATCGATGAATCGTTGCGCCGGAACGGTGTCATCGAGTAGCATCGGGCGATGAGCGGCCTCTCCCTGCCGAAGCAGATCTTCGCCGGCCTCGCCGCGGGCACCGCGCTAGGCGCGCTGTCGCAGGCGATATCGACTCCGTCGCTACGAGACGCGCTCATCGCCATCGAGCCGGTCGGGACCGCGTTCATTCGTCTGGCGACGATGATCGTCGTGCCACTGGTGATTGGCAGCTTGTTCACGGCGATCGCTTCGCTCGGCGACGTCCGCCGCCTCGGCGCGATCGGCGGCCGCACGCTCGTCTATTTCCTGACGACGACGCTCGTCGCCGCGGCTATCGGCTTGCTCGTCGCGAGCATGATTCCTTTCCACACGGTGCCGCGCCTGGCGACGAACGCTGCGACCGGGCCCGCGGCGACGATGCCAAGCGCCGCGCAACAATTGCTCGCCCTCATCCCGCAAAATCCGTTCGGAGCCGCGGCGCAGGGCGAACTGCTGCCGCTCATCGTCGCGGTCTGTCTCTTCGCCGCGGCCACCACGGTGCTGCCCGAGGAAAAGCGCCGCCAGGTCGTGACCGTCTTCGAGCGACTCAACGATCTGTCGATGATTCTCATTCGTTGGGTCATGCAACTCGCGCCGATCGCCGTGTTCGTGCTCATCGCCGCGATGGTCGCGCGACTTGGCGCGTCGGTGCTGGGCGATCTCCTCGCTTTTGCCGGCGCTGTCGTGCTCGCGCTCGTCATTCACGCGAGTGTGGTGTTGCTCCCACTGGCGCGCGTCGTCGCCGGCTATCGCGTCCGTGAGTTCCTGAGCAGGACATCGGACGCCCTGATGCTGGCCTTGGCTACGGCGTCGTCGAGCGCGGTGCTTCCCGTGAGCATGGCCGCGGCGGCGCGAATCGGCGTGCCGAGTGAAGCGTCGAGTTTCGTCTTGCCCGCGGGCGCGACGATCAACAAGAACGGCGCGGCCGTCTACAAAGCGGTGACCGCCGTCTTTCTCGCTTCCATATACGGCCTGCCACTCGGTCCGGGCCGTCTATTGACGATCGGGCTGGCCTCCGCGGCGGCGGCGTTCGCCGGAGCTGGTGTCCCGGGCAGCTCGCTGATCACGACACTCATCGTCCTCAATGCGATGGGTATGGGCAGCGAAGCGGCGGCCGGGATCGCGCTCGTCGCCGCGATCGATCGGCCGCTCGATATGTGTCGCACCGCGGTGAACACGTTGGGCAATCTCGTCGGCGCGGCGTGGGTCGGACGCGCCGTGGCCAAAGCGAACGAAATCGTCGTCGCTGGCGCGGCTCTTGATGCCGTCACGCCCGCCTCCAAAACGTTGATTTCGTGACCGCCTCCACCCCCACCCAGACGATCAGCGAAAAAATCCTGTCGGCGAAATCCGGCAGGACGGCGCGCGCCGGTGACGTTGTCGTGTGCGACGTCGACCTCGTACTCGGCACCGACGCTTCGGCGCCGATGGCAATCGGCTACTTCGAGCGGATGGGAGGAACCCGTGTCCACGACGCATCGCGCGTCGTGTTTGCGCTCGATCACTATTCGCCGCCGTCGTCGGCCGCGACCAAAGGGTTTCATGACCAAGTACGCGCGTTTGCCGAGAAGCAGGGTGTGCGCGTCTACGAGATCGGCGAAGGAATCAGTCATCAGATCGCCGTCGAGCGTGGACTGGCCCACCCCGGCATGCTGATCGTTGGCGCCGATAGTCACACGGTCACATGCGGCGCGGTGAATGCGTTCGCCACCGGCGTGGGTTCGTCGGACCTCGCTGCCGCGATGCTCACCGGCCAACTCTGGTTCCGCGTGCCGCAAACGATCCGTGTCGCGCTCGTCGGATCCCGCGCGGCTGGCGTGGCGGCAAAAGATGTCGCGCTGGCCATGGTATCGTTGCTCGGGTCCGGCGGCGCCGAGTATCACGCGTTGGAGTTCACCGGTCCGTCAGTCCAAGACTTCTCGCTCGATGACCGTCTCGTCCTCAGCAACCTCGCCGTCGAAGCGGGAGCAAAGGCCGCGGTATGGGAGGCCGATGCCGTCCTCGAGACCCACCTCGCGCGCTTTGCCGATCGTGGCGACGCGGTGTCCGCCGATCAAGGCGCGCTCTACGTACGCGACGTCGTGCTCGACCTCTCGCCGCTCGTCCCCACGGTTGCGCTGCCGCATCTGCCCGAGAACGTCGTGCCGATCTCTCGGGCGCCGGAAACGCCGATCCATATGGTATTCCTGGGCACATGCACGGGCGGGCGGGTCGCCGATTATCACGAAGCGCTCGCGGTGCTGGAGCGTGGTGGCGGCAAGTTGGCGAAAGGCGTTCACCTCGTCGTCACCCCCGCCTCGAGCGAAGTCGAGCGTGAACTCGCCGCGGACGGAACGCTCGTCAAGCTCGCGCGCATGGGCGCGACGATCACCATGCCCGGGTGCGGCGCCTGCTGCGGCACGAGCGGTGTCGTCCCCAGTGACGGCATGAACGTCATCTCCACGGCGAACCGCAACTTCAAGGCGCGGATGGGCAACGCGACCGCCTCGATCTATCTCGCGTCGCCCGCGGCCTGTGCCGCGGCGGCGCTGACCGGCCGGCTCACCGACCCGCGTTTGTTCGCATGACCAGTCACCGCGGCCGCGCGCGCCGTCTGGGCGACGACATCAACACCGACTACATCATCGCGTCAACGCGTAAGAAGGAGACGCTCGATGAGAAGATTCTAAAACAGTACTTGCTCGAGGCGGTCGACCCCGGCTTCGCGGCGTCCGTTCGCGCGGGAGATGTCCTCGTCGCCGGCGCGAATTTCGGCTGCGGCTCGGCGATGGAGGTCGCGGCCACCGTCGTGCTCGCGGCGGGCATACAAATCGTTCTCGCCAAGAGCTTCGCGCGCAGCTTCTATCGCAACGCGATCAACAACGGTCTGCTGCCGATCGAGTGCGACACGAGCGACATCCTCGAGGGCGACACCATTTCGGTCGAGAGCGACACGTCCGGCACGACAGTCGTCGACGAACGCACCGGGCGTCGCGAGCTCCGGCCGCCGCTCGGCGGCATCGCCGGTGAGATTCTCGCCGCTGGCGGTCTCGTTCCCTACCTGAAGCGCGAACGCCGTTTCGTCTCGACCACGTGAAGGACCTCGTTCTGCTTCACGGTGCGCTCGGGGCCGCTCGCCAGCTCGACCCGCTCGCCGACGCACTTCGATCGAGCTTTCGCGTTCACCAGCTCGACTTTGAGGGACACGCCACGGCTCCGCCGCGCGATCGCCCCTTTCGGATGCAACACTTCGCCGAGGACGTGATCGAGCTGCTTCACCGCAACGAGATCGGATCGGCGGCGTTCTTCGGCTACAGCATGGGCGGTTATGTAGCGCTTCACATCGCCGGCGAGTGTCCGGCGCTTGTCGAGCGGGTCGCGACGCTCGGCACCAAGTTTCGGTGGGACCCGGCGACCGCCGAGCGCGAAGCCGGACGTCTGGACCCAACGACCATTCGCGCCAAAGTGCCACGCTTCGCCGACGCGCTCGCCGAGCGGCATGCCAGCGCCGGCGGTTGGGAGAATGTTCTGAGGCGTACGGCCGATCTTCTCCGGAATCTCGGCGACCATCCTCTCCTTACCGATGCGACGATCCCGCGAATCCGACATCCCGTGCGGATCATGGTTGGTGAGCGAGACAACACCGTCTCCGTGGATGAGAGCGCGGACATCGCCCGCCGGTTCCCCCACGGCTCGCTCACGGTGCTGCCCGACACACCGCATCCCATCGAGCAGGTGGATATCGGTCTGCTCGCGTCGGCGTTGCGCGACTTTTTGCGACTTCCGTAATCGCCAAGACGCGGCGGCTATGGAGCTCCGCATTGTTGGCGCAGGCGCTCGAGCATCCGGCGGGGCGGGCCGAGATTCTCCATGTCGATCGCGCCCTCCGAGTCCGACGCCGCGGACCCCTGCTGCTCGCCGTCCACGTCGTTGTACGTCAGCGCGACATGTTGGAGCATGTCGATCTTGATCGTCGTCCGCGGATTGCGGCGAACGTCGGCCGGAAACGGTGGACGAAGATCGCCGCGCGCATCGGAATAGCTGAGCAGCTTGCCGCCCTTTCCCCAAATCGCCGTGATGACTCTCGCCGCCGAGTCGGCGTCGCCGAAACGCAGCGAGAAGGCGCGCTCGCCGGGTTCAGGGCTGGCGGTCGGCTGCGCGCAGCTCGCGACCGTGTCGCGGAATTCGACAGCGGGAACGAAGCGGCTCGGTGAATACTGCGCGTGGGCTGGTGGCGTGAACGCCAGGGCCATCAGCGCGGCTAAACGAACGTACCGCATTGAAGCGACCTGCCAATGAATGACATACCTGACAACGAGCAAACATCGCACACCTGCGCTGACCGCCCGCCGACTGCCTGCTCGCGTTCGCCGTTGTCGGCTTGGCCATTGTACCTATGACAAAACTCTGAAACCGGCCGGCGGCGGGAACATGCCTTGCCCGACTGGTAAGCATGCCGCTGATGGTGTTGATGTGGCACGCGAGTAGGACGATGGTCCTAGGGCTGTTCGCCGTGCAGCACGCGATGGCGAATCCGAACGAGGTATACGAGCCCGACTCCATTCGCGTGCCGATTCTCGTCTACCACAGCATCGCGCCGCATCACGCCGGGCAATCGACCGATCAGCGCGAGCTCGACGTCGACCCGGCGGTCTTTCATGCGCAGATGGCCTACCTCGCGCAAGCCAAGCATCCGGTCGTCTCGTTGTCCTCGCTCGTCGACGCGATCGAAGGCCGCGTCACCCTGCCGCCGCGTTCTGTCGTCATCACCTTCGACGACGGCTGGCAGAGCCAGTACGAGGACGCCTTTCATGTGCTCCAGCAGTACCGCTTCACGGCGACGTTCTTCGTTTACACGGGCGCGATCGACAATGGCCCGGCATTCATGACGTGGAACGAGCTGCGCGACATGCAGACCGCCGGCATGACGATCGGGGCGCACTCACGAACGCACCCCGAGCTGACCAAGAAAGGTGTATCGCTGGAGAGTGAGATCGAGGGTAGTCGTCAGGACATCCAGCGGAATCTCGGAACCGTTCCGCTGCTGTTTGCCTACCCATACGGCGACTGGGACGATCGCGTCGCGTCGGCGGTTCGCGCGGCGGGCTTCAAGGCCGCACGCGGGATGGGCGACGGACCGCTCAACACGCACGCCACGCTTTACGCGCTCAAGGTTGTGCTCAGCACCGACGATATGCCGGCATTCGAGCGCGCCCTCGACGGTCACGTGCCCTGATCCGGTCGCGCTAAGATACCTTGCCATTCGACAATCCTCCGGTAGATTGTCGGATGTCTAGGTATTCCGGAGTCTCTCCAGTGCCCGACGCGCGCGCCGATCTCCTCCAAGGCACCCTCGACCTCCTCATCCTGCAAACCGTCCAAAAGACGCCGCTGCATGGATGGGCCATTTCCAAGCGCATCCGTGAGCGCAGCGCCGACGTCCTCGACGTGAACCAGGGCTCGCTCTATCCGGCACTGTATCGCTTGGAGGCGCGTGGGCTCCTCGCCGCCGACGAGGGTCTCTCCGAGCAAGGGCGACGCGTACGCGTCTATCGACTGTCCGCGGCCGGCAAGAAGCACCTCGCGCAGGAGATCGCTGGATGGCGGCTCTTCTCACAAGCCGTCGAACGCATCCTCGTTCCGGCCTGACCGATGTGGAGTACGATCCGGAATGTGGCGCGTCGCACCCTCCATGGTTCACGACGCGACGACTTCGAGAGCCGACTCGACGACGAGCTCCGTGCTCATGTCGAAGCCGAGACGGACGATCTCGTTCGCGCCGGCGTGCCGCGCGACGAAGCGAAACGGCGTGCGATGGCCGCGTTCGGCGGCTTTGACCGCTGGCGCGAAGAGGCACGTGAGACGCGTGTCGGGCACCGTCTCGAGATCCTCGGCCACGATCTCAAGTTGGCGATTCGCGGCCTGCGTCATTCTCCGTCGTACACTGCTCCCGCGGTCGCCACGATCGCCCTCGGCATCGCCGCGCTCGCGACCATCACCACGCTCGCCTACGACGTCCTTCTGCGTCCGTTGCCATACGCCGAACCGACGCGTCTCGTCGCGGTATACGAGCGAAACGTCCCACGCAAAGGCGACCGCAACGTCGTCTCGGCCGTCGCCTTTCAAACGTGGCGCCAGCGCAGCCGCACGATGGATTCGGTCTCGGGTATCATGCCGGATACGCGCGTCTGGACGACAAACGACGGCTCCGAGCGCGTCAGCGGTTCGCTCGTCTCCGCAGGTTTCTTCACGATGCTCGGCGTGCATCCGGCGATCGGCGCCGGATTCTCCGGTGCGCCCAACGCGCGCGAAGTCGTCGTCAGCCACAACTTCTGGGCTCGCCGTCTTGGCGCGGATCCGTCGATCGTCGGCAAAACGATTCGCATGGATGGCGTGCCGGTGTCACTCGTCGGCGTGATGCCGCCGAACTTCGAGCCCGTGCGTTTTGGTTGGCTCGGCGATCAGGAATACTGGGCCCCGCTCACGATCGGCACCCAAGAAATGCAGTGGGGCCGGTTCCTGCTCGTCGTCGCGCGCCTACATCCGGGCGCGACAGTCGCCGAGGCGGATCGCGAGGCGCACTTGATCCACGCGCAGCTGCGAGCCGAAGGCGCGATCGCCGACGGTTGGGACACACAGGTCTTCCCGCTCGACAACGAGATCGTCGGCAGCGTGCGCGGTCCGGTCTACGCGCTGCTCGTTGCCTGTGGCCTACTCCTCGTCATGGTGCTGACCAACACCTCGCTCCTCACCGTCGCGCACGCGCGGCGGCGGACTGCGGAGTATGCGCTGCGCTCCGTGCTCGGCGCGACGCCGGCGCGGCTGCTTGGCGAGCGGGTCATGCGCACACTGGCGCTCGCGTCCGGCGCGGCGGCAATCGGTCTCGTCATCGCCGGCTGGACGATTCCCGCGCTCACGCGATTCCTGCCGTCCGACGTGCCGCGCCTCGGCGTCGTCCATTTCGGAGCGACAGCGGTCATCGTCGCACTCGGCGCGGCGGCGCTCAGCGCGATCGTTCTCGCCATCGCACCGTCGCTTGGACAGCGCGCGTTCGACGCCGCGACATTTCGTGGCGGCGCCCGCCTCACGCGAAGCGCGCGGATCGGATGGGTGGTCGTCGCCGAAACGGCGGCGGCGGTCGTGCTGACGGTGTTTGCGGCATTGACCCTGCGCAGCTTCGACCAGCTCTCCAAGGTCGACGTCGGCTTTGATGCGAGAAATCTCATAGCCTTCCGCGTCGCGTTCGAGGGTCCGGGGATGGACAGCGTCACCGCGCCGGCCGCGGGACGCGAGCTGATGCGCCGGCTTCGCGCACTCCCCGGCGTCGCCGGCGCGGCGCGGACGTCACGACGTCCGTTCAACGCCGGGGGCACCGCCACGACAGTCACGCCGGCGGGCCGGGGCGACCGCGATCGTTCGGCTTTTCCCACGGCCGACGTTCGCTGGGTCGACGCCGACTATTTCCGCACTCTCGGCGTTCCGCTCAAGGCCGGCCGGCTGTTCTCGTCGGCCGACGGCCCGAACGCCCCGCCGCGCGTCATCGTCAACGAAACCTTTGCGAGAAAGCTTTGGCCGACCGAGCAGGGGTCGGTTGTCGGCCGACGATTCGACCTTCGCGTCAACGGCACGCCGACGCCGGAAATCATTGGCGTTGTCGGCGATGCGCGACTTCAGAGTCCTCGACGCGAACCAAGGCCCACGGTGTACCTGTTCACGAATCAACAGGACGACGGGAATCAGTTCGACGTCCTGCTCCGAGTGAACGGTGACGAAACGTCGGCGTTCGCGGCTGCGCGGCGACTGGTGCAGACGATTGCTCCGGGCGTGCCGCTCTATCGCGTCGAAAGCATGTCGACGACGATCGGCAAGGCGATCGCGCGAGAACGCGCCACGGCGCGGCTGCTCTTCTTCTTTGCGGTGTCGGCGCTCGTTCTCGTCGCGGTCGGCGTGTACGGGCTATACGCTGGTGAAGTGTCCCGTCGTCGCCGCGAGATTGGAGTCCGCATGGCGCTCGGCGCGACGCGACGCACCGTCGTGCAGTCGCTTCTTTCGCGCGCGCTCGTGCGGTCGGCGGTCGGCGCGAGTCTTGGAGGCGTGGCGGGAATCCTCGCGGCGCGTGTGCTCGAATCAGTTCTCTACGGCGTCCGCTCGACCGACACCGTCTCGTTCGTGGCTTCGATCGTCGTTGTCGTTGTCGTAGCCATCGGCGCAACCCTTCTTCCCGCTCTTCAGGCCGCGCGCGTCGCGCCGAGCTTTGCCCTGCGCGCCGAGTGACGGCGTCTGTGCGGATCCGTTCTAGTGAGCGACGAGAAGTCGCGAATACCGTTTCAACACCCGGCGGGCGCGGAGCGTGACCCAGCGGCTCGGCGCCCCTACGGCGCCGGCGAGATCTTCGTACAATGTGTTCTTGTGCCGGGCATCGAGCAGCCATCGGCCGTCCTGTTGCCGGCGGCCGACGACGGCGTTGACCGCTTCCTCAATCCGCTCATCCGCCTGCACACCGCCCGCACGTAGGTAGTCGAGGGCGCGGAGTATGTCGTAGTGCCAGAGCGGGGGAAAGACGAGTTGCGTCCAGGCGGGGTCGATGATCGCGCCGTTCGACCGGCGGCGAAGCAGCCGGCGCTCGAGCAAATATGCTTCACCGCGTGCGCGCGCATTCGCCAGCGTGGCGCTCGCCCCGAACGACTGCTCGAATGCAAGCAGCCCTTCCAGCACGCACAGCGTCGTGTGGAAGGACGAGCGCACGGACCCACGCTCAGCCTCGCAGTTCCAGCCGCCGTCGGCGAGCTGTTCGCTCAGCAATCGGTCGACGAGTCGATCGCTGCGCTGGTCGAAATACGCGCCGATTGCGACGACGCGACCGTTGATGCACGTCTCGACCTCTCCTTCGAAGAACGGTGAATTGCCGAACTCCGGGCCCCAGGTGACATTCTCGCGCACGAGATCGATCGCCCTACGCGCGGGCCCGCTTGCGGGATCGATCCCCAGGTCACGCAGGAAGACGAGCGTGTACATGTTTGTCCACCAGAACGGCGTCTGCACGCCGTCGCCCCACTGGCCATCTGATCGCTGCTCGGCAAGCAACCGCGCGCCCCAACCTTCGACCGCGACGCGCGCGCGCTCGGCGGCGACGACCTGGTCGGGAGTGTCCGTGAGGTCGCGCATCACTTGCCAACGAATCGACGGATCGCTGTCGAGTAGCCAGTCGATGACCGTATCGCGAGCCTCGATCATCAAGAAGCTCGACGCAGTCGTCGTTTCATGGCCAGCGAGAGATGAGCCGGCGCTCATCCTCGCGCGTGAGTGGAAAGAAGCGCGGGGTGTCGGACACGAACGCTGACGGCCGACACGGAGCCGGCCGGCCGCACATCAGCGTCGTGGAGTCGGTATTGTGCGCGAGGCCAAGCACATGCCCCATTTCGTGCGCGATGACGTTGCGCGCCGTGTTCGGAAGATTCAGCGGCCACACGTCGCCCTTGCGAACCGCGACGACCCCCTTGCTTCCCGGCCGCCATTGCACGCTGAACGAGATCAACTCGGCTTGGGTGAGGATGATCACGACGTCGCCCGGTGTTCCGGAGAGTCTGCCGAGGAGTCGAGTGGTCGACGGCCCGCCGCCGAACACCGCCTCTCCTTGGGCGGCGCGCACTACCTCGTCGGGAATTGAATCGGCGTACACGGTGCCGGAGTCGAGCCTGAATCCCCGATCGAGACGCTGAAACTCGCTATTCCAGTGGTCGATCGCCTCGTGTGCCGCCGATAGGCGCGCGTCGCCTGCGTCGGCGAGGATCGTGACGTGCAACATCGGCCCCTCCGGTCCACGACGAAGGGCCGCCGCGTCGACGCGTCCAGTGTTTCCACACGCGATCATCCCGCAGATGAGTGCCAAGACAGCCAGCGGCCGGGTCCCCCGCATCTATCTCATCCGCGCCAACGCCGCGGCGAAGAGTGTGCGAACGTCCGCGAGACGCGTCGAAGCGTCGTTGTTGTAGTCCATGAGCCGGTGGCTATAGTCGCGATCCTTGGTGCGATCTTCGACGATCACCCGCACGAGCTCGAGCGCGGGTCGGCGATGATGGAACCCGCCCGTCACTTCGCGCGTCGCATGCTCGAGCGCGCAGTAGATGCTCCACGTCCGCGCAGCAGCGTCGCATTGTCGATTGTCCGCCCTATTCCACACGGCGTCTGACGACAGCAAGGCATCGGCGCGCATAATGATCTCGCGATCCAGTGCGTTAGGCGCAATCTGCTTGGCGGTGTCCACCTGAAAATGGACCGTCGACCCTTTCGATGAAAACCCCGATACCGCGTACCATCCATTGTACGTTCGAATCACCCCGGCCCCGCCGGCATACAGCTCGATCTCGACCTCGTCGGCAGCCGCGGCCAAATCAGCGGGCGTCAGCTTTCGCACATGCTCCTCGAGCGTGCGAAAATACTCCTGCAGCTTCCCGAAGGACACTGTCGAATCGTTGTTGAATTCTACGAGGCGGGCATTCTTGTACTTTCCCGGCGCAATGGAGTCGACGAGCCGCCGCGCCCGTTGTAGAACCGGAGCTCCAGCGTTGGTCATTCGGCCCGACCATACCTCGTTTGGTTTCGCATCCGAGCGCCATCGCCCCGTTGTTATGTCCGTCGCGCGGGCGATCGAGAACACCGTGGACTCGTCGAAGAAGGGCCCGCAGTTGCCTTCCTCGCGCCCACCGACATTCGAGAATTGGCAATCCGACAGCGGCGCAGGTACGCTGCTCGCCGACGGCACAGGCCCGTTCGCGCGCCCGACTGCCAGGTCGATCGATCGTTGCAACGCGCAGCGGAGGCTCACCGTCTTCGCCGCGGTGCACGAGCCCGCGTCGGAGCGGTTCCATTGGGCAGGCGACGGAATCATTGCGGCGGCACGCCGCACAATAGCGGCGTCCCATTCGACGATGCCTGCCTCGGTCCGCGGCAAAGGAGTGGTCTGGGCGCCGACCGGTCCGACGGCCAGGATGATGGCTCCGAAAACCCAAACGTCAACGCGAGCGTTCATGGCAGCCTCTCCGTGCAAGTCCACGCACGTTCGACACTTCACATCCGGCGGCCGTTCGCTGCCGGTCGCCGTCCAACGACTACCGGCGCCCGTGCGGTGATCGAGGTTGCCAATTGTATGGCAGCTGGTGGATGTTGGACAGGGTTCGGACCATGGGGGTGAGGAAGTGTTCCGCCGCCTTTGGCGACACAGACGTTGGCTCTACGCGACGTACATGATCGTCGCCGTCATGCGTATCCCCGCGCGCACCCGGTTCCATCTGGTTGCGCCGGCGTGCGACACGCGCCTCACATTGGAAAACGCCGAGCCATCACTGACCAAAGTGCCGCACATGGTCTTGTTCGGATTCTTCGCGCTGCTAACCGCGGCGCAATTCAATCGACTGGACCGACGAGCGCTTTACTGGAGCTTCGCGGCGACCGCGCTACTGGGTTTGGTCATCGAGCTCGAGGAGGGGGCGACGCGCACGGGCAACTGTCGGATCACCGACGTGCTCCCCGACATCGTCGGCGCGCTCGCGGCTTTATTGCCCGCGGCCGCTCTCATTGTGTCGATTCGAGCGTGGCGCGCTAATCCCGGTTCGTGATGCCTGGAGTTGTCGGTCGATCGAGGCGCTCGAAATGCGAGGCATCAGAACGTTGCGGCATCCGTCGTCTCCAGTCACCGGCGACCGAACGTGCCGTCGCGAAGAATTCTTCTCGCCAGCTCGATCGCGTCCCGCTCGTTCAATTGCGCCAACGCGTTCGTCGCCATCGCGATCACAAGTTGACGCGATGGGAGCACGAACAGAAAGGCGCTGCCCCCGTTCGACGTTCCGCCGTGGTGATAGTATGTGCCGAGCGTCGAGTCTCGGCCAATGCGCCATCCAATCCCGACTTGGGTCGAGACGCCGGCCGCCGTGCGCTGCGGGGTGAGCATCGTTCGGAGGGATGCGCGATCGAGTAGACCGGGTGCAAGGACCGTCCGGCCAAACAGAGCCAGATCATCGGTAGTCGAGAGATAGCCGCCGCTCGGCCAGCGTCCACTGAGATCGTCCTCGGGCGCGGGCGACACACGTTCGCCGGAGATCATGTACGGCGAAGCCCGATTCGGGTGCGCCGCGTGCTTATCGTCCTCGGTCGTTTCATGCAGAGAGAGCGGCTCGAGAACGTGGCGACGCATCGCGCGCGTAAACGCCAGCCCGCTCGCCCGCTCGATCGCGACGCCGAGCAGGTTGTAGCCGTAGCTCGAGTAGAGATATCGTGTGCCCGGGCGAGCGAGCAGAGAATCGTTGACGAAGACGCTCAATGCCGCGGAGAGCGAGTCGTAGTGCGTGTTGGTGAGAAACTCGCTGCCGCGATAGTGACGAACGCCGCCGAGGTGACCAGCGAGCTGGCGCAGGGTTACCCTGGCGAGTGGCGCGGGAACGTTGACGTACCGGGCGATCGGCGCATCAAGCTCGATCTGTCCCGTTTGGGCGAGACGCATGAGCAGCGTCGCCGTGAGGAGTTTCGAGACGCTGCCGATTCGAAACTGCGTCGTGGTCGCGGCCGGCGATCGCATCGCCACGTCCGCGAACCCAACCGCGTGCCGCCAGACCACCGAATTGCCGACCGCCGCCGTCACCGCGAACCCGGGAAGCCGCTGCGCCACGGCGAGCGAATCGACGAAGCGCTCGGCGTCTGCCGCGGTCGTCGCGGTCAGCGGCGGCGCATCGGGAAGGAGCGCCGGCGGCCGGCAGGCGGAAAACGCCACGGCGGCTGACGCCAAGATAGTCGACAAAATCCTGTCGTTCATCAGAAAAATGTCGTACATTTCGCACCCTATGGCAAGCGGCGTCGGGCTGCCACGGGGAATAGCGACGCGCCTCCTCGAGGCGCCAACCTCGGACTTCATCTATTCGAGCCTGTCGTTCCTGCGCGACCGGTTTCCTCACGGCATCCCGGGAACTTGGTTCGTCGAAGCGCTCGGGGAGATCGGCGTCGACGCCCGAGCCGTTCGACAGACGCTGCTGCGCATGACGAAGACTGGTGTGCTCCGCGCGGTGCGAGCCGGACGCGCCAACACTTATGCGCCTATGCCTGCGACGTGGGGTATCCTGGACGCCGGCCGTGCTCGGACGACGGAAGCGATGACCGACGAATGGGATGAGCAGTGGACGATCGTTCACCTTCGATTCGAGGACGGCGATCGTGAGTCACGGGATCGGCTCCGCGACGTGTTGCTCGTCCATGGCTTCGGAAGACTGCGCTCCGGCGTATACCTCCATCCACGCGAAAGCGTAGACCTTGTTCTCGACGCTGCAACGTCGCTCGGTTCGGCGCGATCGGTTTCGGTCTTCCGCGGGCGCCGCCATGGCTCACCTTCCGATGCGCAGCTTACGCGTGAGCTGTGGGATCTCGCCGCGCTCGCCGCGCGCTACCGCGGCTTCATAGATCGCTTCATGCCAATCGCTCGCGCCGGCGGGCGGCATTGGACCGATCAACAGTGCTTTGCCCTTCGCTTCGCTTACATGTTCGAGCTGTTCAGAATCACATGGGACGATCCCTCTCTTCCCCTCCGGTTTCTCCCCGATGATTGGCCCGGACGGGAAGCCCGAGAGCTAGCCGAGGAATTGCGCGCAGAACTGCGCCCCGGTGCGATCACCTTCGCCAACGAGATCGCAGCTCGGCAGCCGAGCCGCCGAGTAGCCGAGTAGCGAGTAGCCGAGTAGCCTCCATCCGGCTATGCTCGAACATGCGCTCAATTCGACTCATCGCATGCATCGCTACACTGGTCGCGCTCTCGCGGCCGGCGCGCGCTCAGGATAATCCGACCGGTGATCCAGTCGTCCAGAAGATCTACGACGAGGGGATGAAACGCTCGCAGGCGGCTCGCCTCGCGCAAGTCCTGATGGATTCGATCGGCCCACGTCTCACCGGCTCATCGGCAAATCGCGCCGCGAATGATTGGCTGCTGCGCGTGTACAAAGCGTGGGGCGTCGACGTGAAGAACGAACAGTACGGAACCTGGCGCGATTGGACGCGTGGACCGAGCGGTCTCGAGCTCGTTGCGCCGCGGCGACGCGTGCTCGAGGCGACGATGAATGCCTGGAGCACGGCGACTCCCGCCGACGGAATCACCGCAGAGGTCGCGCTGATTCCCTCGAAATCAGTTCTCGGCGACAGCGCCGGGTTTGCGCGATGGCTCGTCAGCGTGAAAGGCAAGCTCGTCTTGCTCAGCGCGCCGCAACCCAGCTGCCGTCCCGACTCGGATGTAAAAGCCTGGGCCGACTCCGCCGTTTACAACCACGCGGCGGCCCAGCGCGACAGCGCGGTCTCCGATTGGAACGCACGATGGGCCGTTGGCAAGTCGAACACACGGTCGGCGTCCGCGCTCCTCGAGCGTGCCGGCGCCGCCGGCGTGCTGTCGAACTCGTGGTCGCGCGGCTGGGGCGTCGACAAGATCCAGTCGGCGCGCGCGAAGACCATTCCATCATTCGACGTGTCGTGCGAAGACTATTCGCTTCTGGCACGGCTCGCCGCCAACGATCAGCATCCGCGCGTGCACGCCGTGGCCGACGCGGTCCTCGCGCCGGCGGAGTCGCCGGTGTTCAACACGATCGCGCGAATACAGGGATCGGAAAAGCCGAATGAGTACGTGATGTTGTCGGCGCATCTCGATTCCTGGGACTCGGGAAGCGGCGCGACGGACAACGGCACGGGCACGATCACGATGCTGGAGGCGATGCGCATCCTGAAGACCACCTACCCGCGTCCGAAGCGAACCATCCTCGTTGGCCATTGGAGCGGGGAAGAGGAAGGAGAGATCGGTTCGTCCGCGTTTGCCGTCGATCATCCCGACATCGTCAAGGGTCTTCAGGCGCTGTTCAATCAAGACAACGGCACCGGCGAGATCGATTCGGTGCAGACCAACGGCTTCGTCGACGCCGCGGCGTCGCTGGCGCGGTGGATGTCGCGCATGCCGGCCGAGCTCACGAAGAACATCGCGCTGATGATGCCAGGCGTCGCGCACGACGAGAGCACCGATTCGGACGCGTTCGACTGC
>Ga0310812_10000262_pt1 | contig 21725 bp, 17 predicted proteins | sample NN3metagenome_FD_205747 | JGI IMG/M metagenome (GOLD analysis project Ga0310812, IMG submission 205747) | Soil microbial communities from experimental microcosm in Duke University, North Carolina, United States - NN3 | ecosystem: Engineered > Artificial ecosystem > Soil microcosm > Unclassified...
GACGCCGATCGCGGCGCCGTCGCTGCCCGAACCTGTCGAGAGAGAGCTCCGGGCGGCCGCCCGGGCGATCAGCGACGCGGAGCCGATCTTCCAGGATGCGATGAGCCAGATCGAGTACGGGGACCCACGCAGCCTGGCCGCCAAGCTGGCCACGGTGGAGGACCTGCTGCAGATGGCGCGGGACGTCTACGCGCGGCTGCGCCATCAGGTGCCGAACCCCTCCAGCATCGATTTCCGGATGGCGGTCGTGGAGGTGAACCTCGAGGCCCTGAAGGACGGTCAGGCGCGGCTCAAGGCTCGGCCGAAAAAGCGGCGTTAGGCCGCCGACATCACGAAACGCCAGCGTCAGGATCTTCTCCCCGGATGGACGAGCCTGCCGAGGACGACCCCAGCGAAGACCCCATTGTCATTCTCGACGACGAGGATCAAGGGCAGGCCCCCCCGCCGCCGCGCCGGCGCCGCTGGATCTGGCTGGCGGGCGCTGCCGGGGCGACCCTGGTCGCCGCCCTGGGCACGATGATCCTGCTCCCGAAGGGCCGGCCCGCCGCCCCAGCCGCCACGCCCCCCACGGAGATCGCGTTCGCGGCGAAGAGTCCCGCGGTCGCCGAACCCGCGCTCGCGCCTCCGGCGGAGCCCCTGCCAGAGGATCCGACCGAGGTTCAGCCGCCGCCTCCCCCGCCCCCCATCGTCGCGGAAGTACCGGCGACCAAATCGGAGCCCCCGGTCGTGGCCAAGGAAGAAGCGGCGCCTCGACCCCCGCCCGGACAGACCGTGGCGAAGGCGCCGGAACCCCCGACGGAGCCCCCGAAGGTCGAAGAAGCGGCTCCCGTCGAGAAGGAACTCGCGGCCGCCGCGACCTCCATCCGCGACGCCGAGCCGATCTTCCGGGAGGCCGCGGAGGCGCTCGAGAAAGGCGACCCCCGGGACGTGGCCGCGAAGATCGACCGCGCGGAGCGGCTGCTGCGCGAGGCGCAGGAGACCTACGGCCGGCGCCGCCTCGACGCGCCGGACCCGGAGACCGTGGAAGCCCGGATGGCGGTCATCGACGAACTGGTCGAGGCCTTGAAGGAGGGCCGGGCGCGCATCCGGGTCCCCCTGGCCCTGAAGGAGGCCGATCAGCTCCAGCGGGAGGCCGCGCCCCTGGCCAAAGAAGCACTCGACGGGTTCCAGCCCGGCTCCCACGACGCCCAGGCGCTGGGCGTCAAGGCCGAGGTCGCGGCGGAGAAGCTGCGCGGGGCGCGCGAGCGATACCTCTCGGTCCGCAACAGCGCGCCCGATCCCAAGGGCGTCGACAAGAGCCTTAAGCGCCTCGACGCCGAGCTCGAGGCGCTCGAACGCCGCTACCCATCCCTGACCGCCCGCTGACGCGGTTCCCCCTCCGACGACGGACTGGCCCAGCCCCGAACTGTAGAGATTGATTCTTTCTTGCACTCGAGAACCGTGGGCGGGACGACGGAGGGACACTCCGGGCGGACCTCAACCCCGTATAACCTGTTGCCCGAACGCGCCCCTGTCGTATAGGGAGAGGGCTCGGAAGTCCTTGAAAGGGGGGCGAGCGATGAAAGCCCTGACGAGAACCCTGGCGCTCTTAGGCCTGTCCGCCGCGATCGGCGGTTGCGTGGTCTATCGCGAACCTCCGCGGCGGCACGTTGTCGTCTATCGCGAAGCGCCTGCGCCTCCCCCGCCGGCCCCGGCCGTCGAGACCGACGTCGTCTGGGAGGACGAGGAAGTCCACACCGTTGTCTACAGGGAGTACTTCGGGGCCACGGAGGAGGAGATCGTCCTCATTCCCCACTACCGCCGCTACTACGGGTACAGCGACGACGACATCTACTTCCTCTGGTTCGTCTCCTGCCATGCGCACGTGTCGTTCGAGATTTGCTGCAACCGGTATTACAGCGAGTGCGGCGGGGACTACAACCGCCTCGTCGTCCTTTATAACGTTCCCCGCTCCAGCTTTTTCGTCGCGGTCGGGCCGGGCATGGCCTATCCGCCCGTGTATGCCCGCACGTACGCCTGCTACCACTCGAACAGCTATACCGTGGCCTTCTCGCACGAGGAGTATCACGCTCTCGTGTCCATGAAAGTCGGCTGCGAATACCAGGGCCACCCTCCGGCCACGTTCGTGGCCAAGGTGCAGGCGGGCACCCCGCCCGGCCGAGTCGTCATCCAGTCGAGAGACCGCTGCGGCGCAGGCGGCCGCTCCGTGACCGGCGCGGCGGTCCAGAAGACCGCTCCGCGGCCCTGGACGATGCCGCCGGCTCAGCGACAGGCCTGGCAGAACGATCACCAGGCCAGGGTCACGAGGAATGAATCGTCCTTCCAGGCGTCCCACGCCGAGCAGGTGCAGCGGACCAAGGAGCGCGAGAGCGCCCGCCGAGACCAGAAGTCCGCGACGCCGGGCACCGGGGCCGACCACGGGAAGACCGACGGCAAGCCCCAGACTCACGGAGCTCCGGGCCAGGCCCCCGGATCGAGGCCCTCGTCTCCGGGCGCTGCGGAACAGGGACAGCATCCTCCGGGGCACCCGGCCCCGCCGCCGTCCCAGAAGCCGGAAGGGCCCCCGGTGAAGAAGGGGCCGCCGCCGAAAGAGGAGAAGCCCAGGGGCGGAGACGAGAAGAAGGAACGATAATCGCGTCAGCCCCCGCCGGAAGGATCGCCGCGCCCTTCAGCGGGGTCCGGGGCGTTCCTGGCGCTCCTTCTCCCCGCCCTTTTTCGGCAGCGACTCTTCCATTTCGGACACTTCCTTGAAGTGACCCGCCTCCTTCCGGTACCACCGGGTGACGGCGTTCCGGATCACCGCGTAGGGGTCGCCCTCCGGGCTGTACTCCAAGGCGACCTGGATCACCTGCCCCTCGCGCAGCGGATCCGGCCGGTCCTTCGGGAATACCTGGTCCATCACCGGCGGAACCTCGCCATAGTCCAGGACGGCTAGCGGGATCTTGTTCCGCTCGTCGTTCTCGGTCCGCACCAGCTCCCATTCCAGAAGGTGGTCCGGCTCGAACCACAGCGTGATCTTCCGGATTTCCCCGCGCCATTCTTCGATCAAGACGAAGTCATGCCCCGCGGCCGAGGCATCGGGGAGAATGGTCGGGTACGACGAACATCCGGCCGAGAGAAGCGTCAGCAACGCGGCGAGCCGGCCGCCCGCACGGAGGATTCCGGGCGCCGGATGGGCGCCTCGGGAATTCTTCGAAGGGCTCTTCGGATCAGGGTCGAACACCCTACCATGTACGGAACGGGCGTCGACATCGAGAGAGACATCGTGCAGAACTCCCCACCGATTCGGCCCTCGCTACGCGCGTTCAGGGAGGACTCCCCGCCTCGATCTGCTGGAAGACCGGCGAGAGGCGGTGCGCCGCGAAGCGCAGGGAATCGCCCCAGACGATCCAGAAGCCCACCAGGGCAGCCGCCAGCACCGCCACCGCGACCCAGCCCTTCGGGGTCAACCTCTTCAGAGCCGGCATCGCCCACAACAACCCCAGGAGCGACACGATCACCACGACCGCGTCGAAACTCGCCCGCTGCCAGTACGGCCCGCCCAGATGGATCCACATCCCGAACTCATCGAAGGTCAGGGCCAGCCCCACCCCGTAGAGGCCCGCCGTGAAGCGCAGTTCCCGACCCTTGGGCTGCCGCAGCAGGAGCGCGCCTCCCACCGCCGAGAGCAGAAAAATGCCGTAGTTCAGGTGGTGGACGTGCGTCCCGCCCAGATGCAGGTAGAGGCTCGGGATCCGGTGCGTCATGATGAGGAGCACCATGATCCGGGCGATCAGGAACGTGGCCACGAACGAGAGCAGGATCGTCGAGACGAGCGGCCGGGCCGGGGCTTCCGGGCGCGGCAGTTCCGCCGGGGGTTCCATGCCCTCTCAGACTACGGCGCCGCCCCGTCGCGTGCAACGAATGACGAGCGTGACGACCGCTCAGGCCGAGAACGTCGTCAGGAGCAGCGCGATGGAACGGGGCGCGACTTCGTAGGAGCGGCCCGTGATTTCCGGAGCCCCTGAAAAGTCCACGATGTCCTCGGGCGATGGAAGGGAGGTGTCGATCCATCGTCTCCAGGGGATTGATCCGGCCGGCGGCAGGTCGAAGCTCAGAGGTTTCCAGAAGGCGTTGATCATGCCGTGAACTCGGACCCGACCCCGCTGGAGCGGAGCGGTGAAGGCGAGGGCGTGGGAGTCATCACTCCAATCCGGCTGTTTCAGCCGAACGCCGTGCCACTCGTAGACGCATTCGCGGAGCAACTCGTTGAGCGAGATGTCCTCCACCTTCCGGGCGTTTCCACGCAAGCGATGCCGGATCAGCGTGCTCACGAAGCGGAGAAGACCCGCTTCGGACTCCAGCGTGGTCCAGTCCAGCCAGCTCGTCTCGTTGTCCTGTCCGTAGGCGTTGTTGTTTCCCCCCTGCGTGCGACGACCCTCATCCCCCATCTGGATCATGGGAGTTCCAACCGAGAACAAGAGCAGGGTCAGATAATTCCGAATCTGCCGCTCGCGCAGGGCCTCGACCGCGGGATCGTCGGACGGCCCCTCGACGCCGCAATTCCAGCTGAAGTTGTCGTTCGATCCATCGCGGTTGCCTTCGCCGTTGGAGTCGTTGTGTTTGTCGTTATAGCTCACCAGGTCGTTCAGGGTGAATCCATCATGGCAGGTGACGAAGTTGACGCTCTGCTCCGGTTCCCGGTTCTCGTAGGCGAAGATATCGGGGCTTCCGAGGAGGCGCGCCGGCAGCTTGGAGATCTGACCCCGATCCCCTCTCAGGAAGCGGCGCACGTCGTCCCGAAAGACCCCGTTCCATTCCTTCCAGCTGTCCCCCACGAAGTGGCCCAATTGATAAAGCCCGCCGGCGTCCCAGGCTTCCGCGATGATCTTCGCGTTGCAGAGGATCGGATCCGTCTCGATATCCCACAGAAGCGGCGGGTTATCGAGAACCCGTCCCTTTTCATCGCGCGACAGGATGGAGGCCAGGTCGAAGCGGAAGCCGTCGACGTGCATCACTTCCATCCAGTGGCGAAGGCTGTTGAGGATGAGCTGCCGGGTGATCGTCTGATTGGTGTTGAGCGTATTCCCGCATCCGCTGTAGTTGGCATAGTAGCGCGGGTTGTCCGCAGGAATGTAATAGGCTTCGTTCGCCAGTCCCCGCAGCGAGATCGTCGGCCCCTGCTCGTTCCCTTCGCAGGTGTGATTGAAGACGACGTCGAGGATGACCTCGATCCCCGCCCGGTGCAGGGCCTTGACCATGTCCCGGAACTCGTCCAGAGGCCCCAGGGGATCCTGGCGAGAGCTGTACGAGGCGTGCGGAGCGAAGAACGAGACCGGAGAGTAGCCCCAGTAATTGGTGTGACCCCCCGGAGCGTCCTGGGGGTCGAACTGGGAGACCGGAAGAAGCTCCACCGCGGTGACCCCGAGCGTCTGGAGATGGGGGATCTTCCGGATCAGTCCGGCATACGTCCCTCGAAGCTCCGGCGCCAGCCCGGAGCTCGGATGGCGGGTGAAGCCCGCCACATGCATTTCGTAGATGACCGTTTCGGAAAAGCGGCGCCGGGGCGCCCGATCCCCTGCCCAGTCGTACTGTCTCAGATCGGCAACGACGCTCTTCATCGCCGTGGCCGTCGTATCCCCCGGGGCGCAGGCGGCGGCCCTGGAATACGCCTTGGGAACCACGACCGCCCGCGCGTAGGGGTCCAGGAGAAGCTTGTTCCCATCGAAGCGGAGTCCCCGGTCGGGATCAAACGGACCTTTCGCCCGCCAGCCATAGACCTGCCCGCTCTGGATCCCCGGGACGAAGACGTGCCAGTAGTGATAGGTGCGGTGTTCGGGAAGCGAGAGGGGGATGACTCGTGAGGGCGCCGTCGCCTCGGCATCCGCAAAAAGCAGGAGCTCCAGACTCTCGGCGTACTTCGAATAGATGCTGAAGTTGACACCCCCAGTCCGGAGGCGCGGACCGAGAGGGAAACTCAGTCCTGTCGAAACGACCGGAGCTGGCGGCATCGGCATTCTCCCGAACGTGCTGGTCCAGTCTATCTTTTTCAAGACCGTTATTCCGGACCACCGCAATCTGCCCGGCGCCATCGCGGTCCCCTCGCACGGACCGATCGAACTTCCTTGAGCAGGGTCCGCATCCGGCCGTACACTCCATCCTCGACGCTTGGAGGACGACGCCGATGCAGCTCGGGATGGTGGGACTCGGACGGATGGGCGCGAACATCGTTCGGCGCTTGTTGCGACAGGGACACGAGTGTGTCGTCTCGGACCTCCAGGCGGAGTCGGTCCGGAGCCTGGAGCGCGAAGGCGCCAAGGGCGCCTCCTCGATCGAAGACCTGGTGCGGAAGCTGACCCCGCCCCGGGCGGTATGGGTGATGGTTCCCGCCGGGTCGGCGACGGAGGAGGTCGTCAAAGTCTTCGGCGACCGACTTCAGACCGGCGACGTCCTGATCGACGGCGGCAACAGCTATTTCAAGGACGACATCCGGCGCGCCGCGGCGCTCGCCTCCCGCGGCATCCACTTCCTGGACGTGGGAACGAGCGGCGGAGTGTACGGTCTCGAACGCGGGTACTGTCTCATGATCGGCGGCCCGAAGGGCGCGTTCGAACGTCTCAAGCCGATCTTCCAGGCACTGGCCCCCGGCAAAGCCGCGGCGGCGCCGACCCCGGGCCGGCCGTCCGGCGCGGGGACGGCGGAAGACGGGTACCTCTACTGCGGCCCTGCCGGGGCCGGCCACTTCGTCAAGATGATCCACAACGGCATCGAGTACGGGCTCATGCAGGCGTACGCCGAAGGCTTCGACATCCTGCGCGGCGCGGCGGGCCCTGAAGTGCCGGCGGGACAGAGCTACGACTTCGACCTGTCGGAGATCGCCGAGGTGTGGCGACGCGGCAGCGTCGTGGGGTCCTGGCTGCTCGACCTCACGGCGTCGGCCCTTGCGGAGAATCCCGAACTGACCGCCTTCAGCGGATCGGTGGCGGACTCGGGCGAGGGACGCTGGACGATCCAGACGGCCGTCGAGGAGGCCGTGCCCGCGCCGGTGCTCTCCGCGTCGCTCTACACCCGCTTCCGATCGAGGATCGAGCACAGTTTCGGCGAGCGGGTGCTCTCGGCCATGAGGCACAAGTTCGGGGGCCACGTCGAGCGGGCGACCGGGGGCTAGGAAGCGGACGCGGAGGGTCGACCCCCGTCAGGGGGCGTGCCAGCCGCCGACGTCGGAGGCGAGCCGTTCGGCGGCGCGCGGCCCCCACGTGCCCGGGTCGTATTCGTACACGGCCGTCTCGGCCGCGAGGAGGCCGTCCACGATGCGCCAGGCCTCGTCCACGGCGTCCTGGCGGGTGAAGAGCGTGCCGTCGCCCTGAAGCGCTGCCGCCAGGAGTCTCCCGTACGCGCCGAGGGTGTCCTCCCCCGACTGGCGGACGAGCGAGAGCTCGGTGCCCTCCCCCGCGAAGGTGTCGCCGCTCTGCCGCACCCGCACTCCCATCGCGATATCGAGGTCCGGATTGACCCGGAGCCGGACGTAGTTGCCCCGGCCCGGTGCCACCGAAGATCGAGGCGGCCGTTTGAGCTGGACCCGGATCTCCGTGGCCGTCTTCGGCAGGCACTTCCCGGCCCGGATCAGGAAGGGCACGCCCTCCCACCTCCACGAGTCGATCCAGAGCCGGACGGCCGCAAACGTCTCGACTTTGGAGTTCGGGGCCACGAAGGGCTCCTCCCGGTAGCCGCGGAACTGGCCGCGGACGAGCTCGGGGGGTTCGATCGTGCGGATGGCGCGGAAGACCTCGACCTGCTCGTCGCGCAGCGACTCCGGATAGGTCGTCAGCGGTGCCTCCATGGCGACGAAGCCGACCATCTGAAGGAGATGGTTCTGCAGGACGTCCCGGACGGCGCCCGCTTCCTCATAGAACTTCCCCCGGCCGGCCACCCCGAAGTTCTCGGCCATCGTGATCTGCACGCTCTCGATGTAGTGCCGGTTCCAGATCGGCTCGTAGAAGCTGTTGGCGAAGCGGAGGGTCAGGATGTTGAGGACGGTCTCCTTGCCCAGGTAGTGGTCGATGCGGAAGATGCAGCTCTCGTCAAAGACCTCGTGGAGGGTTTGATTGAGGGCCGCGGCGGAGCGCCGGTCGCGCCCGAAGGGCTTCTCGATCACGACCCGCGCGCCGGTCGCGCACCCGGAGGCCTGGAGCCCGTTCACGACCGGGCCGAAGAGACTGGGCGGGATCGCGAGATAGTGCGTCGGGTGCCGCGCGTCTCCCAGCTCCCGGCGGAGCGCCTCAAACGTCGCGGGGTCGGCGTAGTCGCCACTGACGTAGCGGAGGCGGGAGCAGATCTTCTCGAAGGCATCGCCCTGACAGCCGCCGTGCTCCTCCAGGCTCTGGCGCATCCGATCTCGCAGTTGCTCCACGGTCCACGGATCCTTGGCGACGCCGATCACGGGAACTTCGAGCTCGCCCCGCCGGGCCATGCTCTGGAGCGCGGGAAAGATCTTCTTGTAGGCCAGATCGCCGGTGGCGCCGAAGAAAACGAGCGTGTCGGAAGGCTCGAGGCGATTCACGGCATGAACCTAGGCCATTCCGGCGCGGGCGTCAATGGTTGTACGCCGTCTCGCGCGAGGAGGTCGGAGCATCCAAAGCGCGCGCCAACGCTCGGCTCTTCAAACACGCCTGCAGTCAGGAATCCGATCCGTCGCCTTTGGAGTTTCTCGAGCGGGTTCGACGAACTTCAGTCCTTATCCCGTGCCGGTTTTCCCCTCGGCGTCGATCCGCCGGCCGAAACAGTCCACTTCTCGACGGCGAGCATCGAGGAGGCCCTCCTGGGCCAGACGCAGGGCCGGCTCGGGCAGGCCCAGGAGCTTCTCCAGGACCGTCCGCTCGCGGGACAAGGCCTTCGTGATCCGCCGGCGCGACCGCTCCAGTCTCGAGAGCGTCTTCTGGATCGCTTCGGGGACCCGCAGCCCCCTGATTTGCGCATACGTCAGCTTTTCGATGGCGATGCCGTCGAGCGTCCACCGGGCGCCCGCGACCTCCGCCCCGTCCGCGGACGGCATGAACGACAGCGTGAGCCTCGGGTCCGGCCTGGCGACCTCCGCCTCGCGCGACAGACGAAGGAGCTCGATTTCCTTTTCAAGAATTCCCCGAAGGAGCCGCCAGCCCCACGTCGCGCATTCGATGCCCTCGTGCGGCATTCCTGTCAGGCCGCCGCCCGGAGGGAGCGGCGCCTCGGGCTCTTCGATGCGGGCCTTCCCGACCCGGGACTTCAGTGTCTGCCGGAGGGTCGTGATGGCCTTGGTGACCTTCTTGTAAGCCCCGTTCGCCGACAGCCGGCGACGGTCGAAATCGAAGAAGACCTTCCGCCTCGAGTCCCCCGCCCCCACGTGGATCACCGCGTCGTTGAGCGGCGTGGAGATGTGCTTGATCCGCCGCGCCTGCCGGCCTCCCTGGCCGCGCGGCCAGGATCTGAGGCCGGGGATCGTAAACCCCCAGTGCAGCGCCGAATACTCGTAGCTCGAATCCTTGCGCTTCAGGTAGAGCACGAGGCGCGACCGCGGCACCGCCTGCGTGAATTCCTCATTCATGTCCACGAGCGTCTTGCGGACTTCCTCTCGGCGCCCGTAGAGGTCCCAGAGTCCGGCATAGAAATCCGAGAAGCTGCGGAGCCGCCGGACCTCGAGGATGAGTTCATCGTTCATGTGCATTCTCCTAACGAACAAAGAAGGACGGGCTCAGGCCGCGTACTCGCCCGGGACGTCGTCGATGACCCGGACGGGGCACGGCCACGCCGGGAGAACTCGGCGGTCCGGACCCTCCTCGACCCGCGCGGTGTCGATGGCCAGGGCCCACGCCAGATCCGCGCTCTCCGGATGCACCTTGATCCGGTGCAGCACCCGGCCCTTCGATCCTCGCGCGAGCTCCGGCATTTCTTCGAGCGACCTGAGGATCCGGTTCTCCACCTCCGCCGAGAACGGGATGCCGATCCTGGGGAGCAGGACCTTGAACGCCTCCGGGACGAGCACCCACGTGAAGTCCGGACGCACCAGAACCGGGCTCCAGCTTCCGGGCCGATGGAAAACCCGCGCCCGGAGCGCTCCGAGCAACGTCGAGAGAAGCCGCGCGGGTTCGAGCTCCGCATCCAGCCGGAGTCCGAAGGCCTCTTCGGGGTCCCGACGGAGGACGGGCGCCGGCGGCGGCTCGGGCGGGGGCGCCAGCGGATTCCTCGGCGATTCACCTTCCGGGTCGCCGATCCCGTAGAGCTCCAGTTTCCCTCTGAAGCGCGGGAAATCCGGGAACGGCATGTTCATGAGGACGAGCTGTCCTTCGAACGTTTCGCCCCCCGGATGGACGACGGTTCCCTGTTGGACCCACAGCATCGTGTCGGAGGAATAAGGCAGCCGCTTGCCGGCCAGGAGCGCCTGGAACACCCGATCCCTCGGAGTGATTTCGTGGCGAGGGTCTGAGATGGCGGCCCGGTCTTCCTCGAAACGGTCCTCGAGGTCGGACCCGCGCTCGACCATGAGGTCGATCACCCGGTCGAAGCCGTCCGGGAAGTGGAGATAGACGTGCTTCCGACCGATGATGAGGCCGCCTTCTTTATTGAGAGGAAGGATGCCCTGCTCGACCGCCGCGCGCAGGGCATCACTGAAGTCTTTCAGGACCACCCCGAGGTCGAGCGGCGGGCACTTGATCGGGATGACGAACGGTTCGTCTTCTACCGGTGCCGGATCCGGCTCCGGCGAAACGGCCTCAGCGGGAGCCTGGGGAGCGGGTGTCCGCGCCGCGACGACGTCCGTAACAGCCGGGGCGACGGACTGGCGATCCGCCTTCGACGCCTCGATGTCGGCGTCGTGGATGACTTTCGCCACGCGAGCCGCGACCGGGTGCGTCGCCTCGGGCGCGCGGTCGAGCGTCTCCGCGATCATCGCGTCGGAGAGGAGGGCCAGGCGATGTCCCAGGTAGGCGGTGATCTTGGGCGTGAGGACGAGCGGGAAAACCATCGGGCCGTGCCACGCGTGGAAGCGGAGTCCGCGCCCGGTCCGGTAGCTCCAGAACCGGGGACCCGTTTCCTTCAGTCCGTTTCGCGCGCAAAACTGCGCCAGGGGCTCGGCGTGAGGGTCCCAGCGGTCTTTCCCGTCGGGCGTCGCCACGTCGAGGTCCAGAACCTTCCCCACGTCGTGGAGGAGCGCGCACACCATGGCGGCGTACTGCCAGCGCGGATGTTCCCGGTACTGTTCAGCGGGATCCTCCGAAACCCGGAAGACGGGGCGGCCCACTTTGTAGGCCACCTGGCACGCCACCTCGAGCGAATGGTCGAGGAGCCCGTAGGGACGAGCGTTGTGGTGTTGCTCGCTTGCCTGCAGGTCGACGACGAAGAGCGCGAAGCGAAGGAGCAGGCGGTCGACGTAGTCGCCTCGTTCCTCCCGGGGGATCCCCAGCATCAGGTCCCGGATCGATTGGCATAGGTATTGGCGCTTCGGGTCGGAGAGGATGGCCAGGCCCAGCGAAGAGTCGAGGGACGCGCCTCCGAACGTCTCCTTGGGGGGCTCCGGCGAGTCCTCGGTTCCCCACATGAGTAAGCGCCACAGCAACTTGAGCATGCACACCTCGAAAAAAAGAGAAAGAGAAACACAGACGGAGTCTGAGCGGGATCTCCTGCGGGACTACGAAGTGGCTAGAAGGCCGTCGTCGAAGGTGCTAAGCCGGCTTGGATTCGTTGGGTGCTGAGGGGCTGTCTACCGAGGCGAGGGGTTCCGGAAATCTGTTTCAACCGTTCTCTCCCGACCGAACTTGCGCATTTTAAATTCCCCGATGGGAGTTGTCTACAGGAAATCGTCCACCCTTCTTCTCAATTCTCGATTCTCGATTCTCCTTCCGCTATTCTGTTCCCCATGTCCCGCCCGCTAATGCTCTGGTATGCGTTTCTCGCGGTCTGGTCGGGCAGCCTGATCTGGATCGGCGGCGTCAGCGAAGGCGGCCTGCCGGTCGTCGTGGCGGCGGTCTCGATTCTCTACGGCACATCGCTGCTGATCCTGAAGGAGCCCGCGCGGCTCTCGCGAGGCGCCGTGATCTTCCTGCTCGCGTTCGCGGCGCTCTTCCTGATCCAGTTGCTGCCGCTGCCCTTCCTGTTTCCCAAGAACGCGGCGCTGCGCGCGACGCACGGGGTCGGGCAGCTCTGGCCGGCGACGGCGGACGTGTTCTACACGGTGAGGACGCTCGCGCAGGTCGCGGTCTACGCGATGTGCGGGCTGCTCGTCTTGCGCCTGCGCCAGGGGGGCCTGGCGACGTCGCAGATCCTGACGGGGATCATCGCGGTCCTCGTCGTGGAGGCCTCGTACGGCCTCCTGCAGGTCTTCGCGGAGATCAAGGACGTGGCCTTCTATGGGCCGCGGCCCTCGCCGGACTCGGCGAGCGGGACCCTGGTGAGCCGCAACAACTTCGGCGGCCTGATGGCGATCGCGCTGGTGCTGGCGCTCGTGCGCGCCTATGGGCGCATCGCGTGGCCGGTACGGGCGGGCGGCGCCGAGTCGGGCAAGCCGCGCTGGATGCGGCGCCTGGAGGGCGGAACGGGATGGGCGCTGGCGGCGGCGCTCTTCGCGGTCGCGATGGTGCTGTCGAAGTCGCGCGGTGCGACGCTGGCGGCCGCCGGCGGCCTCACGCTGCTCCCCTTCTTCTACCGCGGCCGCGCGAGCGTCGCGGGCGCGGTGGCGCTGCTGGCGATCGGCGCAGCGGCGGTCTTCGTCGCGAATCCGGCCGGGCTGATGCAGCGCTTCGGTCAGCTGGATCCCTTCGAGATTTCGGCGGACGACCGCTGGACGATCTTCAGCACCACGGCGCAGGCGGCGCTGAACCAGCCGCTTCTGGGCTTCGGCTGGGGCACGCACCCGCGCGCGTACCACCCGTACCAGCCGGCGTCGCTGCCGGGCCAGATCCACCACGCGCACAGCGAATACATCAACGTCTTCTTCGAGGCCGGGCTCGTGGGGCTGCTGCTCCTCCTGGCGGCGGCGGGCTTCTGGTTCGTGCGGGTCTGGCGGGCGTCGAAGCCGCTGCCGGGACCAGATCGGATGCCGGTGACGGCGGCGCTGGCGGCGATCGCGGTTCTGGCGCTGCACTCGTTCGTGGACTTCGACTTGCGGATCACGTCGATCGGGATGCTGGCGGCCGCGCTGCTGGGCCTGGGGGCCGCGGCGGTGCGGGACGGGTCGGGGCGCCCGACCTGGCCGCTGCCGGGGATCGGGCTGATCGCGGGCGCGGCGCTGGCGTTCCTGAACCTGCATCCCCAGCGGGTCGAGGGAGAGGCGGAGGCCCGTCGGGCCCTGGGACTTTCGCCGTACGATCAGGACTCCGCGTGGGAGCTGGCGCGCGTCACGGGGGATTCGGCGCGGCTCGAAACGGCGGCGGAGCTCTGGCCCGCGCATCCGGACGTGCAGCGCGAGGCGGGCCTGACGTTCTGGGCGCGCGGCGAGCGCGAGCGGGCGGAGGCGTGCCTGAAGCGGACCTTCGCGCAGGAGCCGCTGGCCGTGGAGGCGGTGCTGAAGGAGATTTGGTCGGAGGAGCGGCCGCTCTCGGACTACGAGGCGCTGCTGCCGGAGCGGCCGGGGGCGCGGGCGGCGTATGCGGCGGAGCTCGTCAAGCGCCGGCGCTGGAAGGAGGCCCAGGAGGCCTTCGACCGCGGCGTGCCCGGCGAGGCGGCAAACGCGCGCTGGTTCGATTACTTTGCGGCGCAGCTCGAACAGGCAGGCCAATGGGGGATGGAGGCCGCGGTCCGGGATCGCCGTCTCTCGGTGAAATCGGATGCCTGGGCGCACGCGGCAGCGGCGCGGGCCTGGCGTAAACTCGGGGCATTCGATCAGGCTCTGGATCGCGCGGTGACCGCATCGCGAGTGGACCCGTCGAACGCGCAGTGGGCGGTATTGCGCGGGATGATTCTGGAGGCAAAGGGAGACCGAATCGGCGCGGTGGAGGCGTACACAACGGCGTGCGGCCTAGAACCGTCGGAGTTGGAGTGGCGCCTTTTTCGCGGCCTGGTAGAGCTTGCGGACAAGACCTACGAGTCGGCGGCGGCGGACCTGCAGGAGGTGCTGCGGTCGCGTCCGAAGGACCGCCGGGCGGCGCTGGGGCTGGCGCGGGCGTTGGCGGGCCAGGGCCAAGCGTCGAGCGCGCGCATCCTGCTGGACGACTGGTTGCGCAAGGAGCCGGGGGACGGCGAGGCGGCGGCGCTGCGCGACTCGCTGCCGCGTTAGTATTCAATAAAATGGGTGAAGTCGGCTCCCGCGCACGGTATAGTTTCACAACATGTCAGAGACCTGCTCGCAGCATCCCGAGAAGGCGTCCGAAGGCAGCTGTCTGAGGTGCGGCAAGGGGACCTGCGCGCTCTGCAAGGTCGACGTCGACGGCGCCGTATACTGCTCGGTGCTCTGCTTCACCGAGGGCCCGGCCGAGACCCCGCCCGCGCCCGCGGCGGCGGACCCGCTCGCCGGAATCGGCATCGACGCGAGCTCCGGTCAGATGCCCGCGGCAACGCCGAATCCGCTCGATGACGATTCGGTCGTGCTGCCCGCCTCGCAGGCGGCGACGACGGACCTGGAGACGTCGATCCTGGACATGGGGAATCCCAAGGAGAAGGTCGGCGGCGGCGGCTCGTCGGTCGAGGTCCCGGCGGCGCTGCAGAAGGACAACACGTCGATCCTTGGGATGGACGCGATCTCGAAGCCGCATGGCGCCGGCGAAAAGATGCCGTACGTGACGCTGGGGGTGCCGGACGCGGACCCGTTGCCGATCGTGCTGCCGGGGACGCGCCGGGCAACGATCCAGTCGAACTGTGTGTTCCATCCGGACACGCCGGCGGTGGTGCTCTGCATGAAGTGCGGGGACCCGATCTGCACGGTGTGCACGGAGGACTCGGAGCACGGCGGGCGCTGTTCCCCGCAGTGCCGCCGGGACGCGGCGAAACAGGCGTCCGGCAAGAAGTCGGGCGCGCTGACGGCGGCGGTGGCGATCGCGGCCGTGGTGGTGATCGCGGGGATCTACTTCCTTGCGAAGAAGCCCGACGACGCGGCGCCGCTGAAGGCGGGCGTCGTCGAGATTGCGAAGACGGATCCCGCCGCGGAAGCAAAGGCGAAGGCGGACGCCGAAGCCAAGGCGAGGGCCGAGGTAGAGGCGAAGGACCGGGCCGAGGCGCTGGCGCGGGCGGCCGAGGCGAAGAAGGCGAAGGAAGAGGCCGACGCGAAGGCCAAGGCGGAGAAGGAAGCCAAGGAGAAGGCCGAAGCGGAAGCGATGGCCAAGAAGGCCAAGGAAGAGGCGGAGGCCAAGGCAAAGGCCGAGAAGGAAGCCAAGGAGAAGGCGGAAGCGCTGGCGAAGGCCGAGGCGGAGAAGAAGGCCGCCGAGGAGAAAGCCAAGACGGAGGCCATGGCGAAGGCGGCCGCCGAGAAGAAGGCCAAGGAAGAGGCCGAGGCCAAAGCCAAGGCCGAAAAGGAAGCGAAGGAAAAGGCGGAGAAGGAAGCGGCCATGGCGAAGGCCAAGGCCGAAGCGGAGGCCAAGGCGAAGGCGGAAGTCGAAGCCAAGGCCAAGGAAGAGGCGCGCCTGAAGGCCGAGGCGGAGGCGAAGGCCAAAGCGGAAGCCGAGGCCAAGGCGAAGGAAGCGGCACCGGTAGAGACGTCGCTGGCGGTGGCGTCGACGCTGATCCGCGAGGTGACGCCGCACTTCAAGGAGCTGGCGGAGCAGCTGAACCCGTCGATTGCGGCGCCGGGGGACATTCGGAAGGATTCGGCTAAAGCGGCGGAGCTGGAGAAGAAGCTGGCGGACGCGCGGACCGAGTATGTGAAGATCCTGCCGAAGGCGCCGGACCGCGAGAAGATGGAATGGCGCATCCAGGTGCTGGGCGAGCTGATCGAGGCGCTCGACGGCGGCCTCTCGCGGGTGAAGTCGGACCGGATGATGAAGCAGGCGGCCCTGAGGATCAAGGAGGCAATGCCTCTCTACAAGCGCTTCGCGGACCGCTACGCGGGCTCGGAGGAGACCTCAGAGCGCGAGGCGCTGCTCTCAATGGCCGACCTGGCGCGCTACAAGCTCGACGAGGCGCGCTCGCTCTACGCGGAGCTGCAGTCGACGTCGAAGCAGCCGGCAAAGTTCGACGGGAAGATCAGCTCGCTCAACGACCTGATCAGCACGCTCGATGTCGAGCTCAAGGGGAAGCCGTCCGAGCCGAAGCAGCGCTAGGACCCCTTCATCCCTTCCCCTCCGATGCTAGAATGATGTGCGCATGGGGAGCGCCCGAATCATGAAAGTCAAAATCGCGGAGGATGTCGTTTTCCGCAACCTCTCGGAAGAGGCAGTTCTCCTGAATCTCTCCACCGGGAACTATTTCGGCCTGGATGAAATCGGAACGCGAGTGTGGAATCTCCTGGCCGAAAACGCCTCGATCGAAAAGATCGTCGAAATCCTGCTTGGAGAATACGACGTCACCGAGCAAGTTCTCCGGAGCGACCTCCGCGCTCTCCTGGGGCAGCTCCAGGAAAAGGGCCTCATCAAAATGTATGAGTAGAAAGGCGTTTGCGTCGTTCGAGTCCTCGGTCGCGTCCGTCTTCCTGGTTCCGATCTTGGTGTCCCTCTCTCTCGCCAATCTTCTTGCCCTGAAGTTCATCTCGCTTCCGCAACTGGCGGCCATCCTCGTCCGCCTGCGATTGTTCTGCCCATTCCATCGAGTTGCGGACCCCCACCGTCTGGCCCTCATCAGCGACGTTGCTGCACGGATTACGCACGGACAGGGACGTTGTCTCGGCCGGTCGTTGCTCCTCTACTGGCTCCTAGGAAGCAACAAGGACGAGGTCTCAATGCTGATCGGCATCACCAAGGAGAGCCGCCTTCTCGAGAGCCATGCATGGGTGGAATGGCGCGGCGAAGTGGTCGGCGACAATCCGCAAGCCGTAGATCGCTTTTCGAGAATCCTGACGATCTCATGAGCGGGATATTCGGGGTTTTTCACCACTCCGGCGTCCCCGCAGAGCGCGAGACGCTCGATCGGATGTCCAGGGCCACCGCTCATCGGGGGCGTGACGGCGAGGGGATCCACGTCCGCGGCCCGATGGGAATGGGCCACCGGAAGCTTCTCACGACCCCCGAATCGCTGCGGGAATCCCAGCCGCTCGTGGACGAGCACCACCGACTCGTCCTCACGATGGATGGCCGAGTCGACAATCGGGAGGACCTGCGTCGGGAACTGACCGCGCACCACCTGACGTTGCGGGACGACACGGACGCCGAACTGGTCCTGAAGGCCTACCAGCTTTGGGGCGAGAAGTGCCCGGAACGGCTCGTCGGCGACTTCGCCTTCGCCGTCTGGGACGATTCGTCCCGCCGGCTGTTCTGCTGCCGCGACGCCCTCGGCGTCCGCCCCTTCTACTACTTCACAAACGGTGCCCTGTTCGCCTTCGCGTCGGATCCGGCGGCGATCTTCGCACTTCCCGGCGTCAAGAAAACTCCGCATGTCGAGGGCTTGGCAGACTATCTGCTAAACAACTTCGTGGATTCCGAACCAACGGAGTTCTCCAATCTTTATCGCCTCCGCCCGGCTCACGTCCTACTCGTCTCCGACAAGGGCGTCCAGAAATCCCAGTACTGGGACGTGAACACGGATGATGTGATCGTTCTTCCCAAGCCCGAGGATTACAAAGACGCCTTCCTGGAAGTGTTCGAGCGCGCCATCGCCGCCCAGCTCCGGAGTCGGACGCCTACGGGAGTGGCGTTCAGCGGCGGATTCGACTCTTCCTCCATTCTCTGCCTGATCGAAAGCCGCCGGAAGTCCGGCGAGCCCGGGCTGGAGAATACCGCCTATTCGGCCGTCTTCGACGGACAGCCATACGATGAAAGTCACTACATGCGCTCTGTGCAGGAGCTTTGGGGGTCCAGGATCCGCTGGTGTCGTCCCCAAGCCCCCCGTCCTCTCTGGACGCTGCCGCAAGCGATCCGGGGTGATGCGCAGCCGATGAACGTCCCTCTGGCCTACCCCATGCAGGAAGTATTCGATCAGGCCGCTCAGGACGGCACCCGGGTGCTGTTTGGAGGCCTGGGAGGCGACGACCTGTTGGACGCCCCGATGAGGCTGGGAGCGGAGCTCCTCCTGAAGGGACGGTTCCTGGAAGCTTGGCGGTACACAACCGCCCAAAGCCGCTTTCACACGATCCCCATCCACCGTCCGCTAGAGTACTGTCTGTTGCGGCCGTTGCTCCGAACCATCACCCCCGATTGGGCGAAGCGCGCCTATCTCCGCCTGCGGCGCCATCCCCGGGCACGAGTCTATCTTCGAAAGGAGCACGTCGCCTCCGGGATCGCCAGGGCGCGAGCGGAACCGTGGTACCTGCGGGGCCGAAAGTTCTCCACCGGGAGCAGGCGGACGACCTACAACGTCATCCATACGGGTTATCGAGTCCAGGCCTTGGAATGGTGGGATCGGATGGCGGCGGCCAGCGGCATCGAAGTCCGGCAGCCGTTCTACGATCGTCGGTTTGTGGAATTCGTCACCCGGATTCCCGACGAGAGAATGGTCACCGGGTACGAACCTAAGGGTCTCATGCGGTCCGCGCTCCGGCCGTATTTCCCCGACAATCTCATGCAACGGCGGGACAAGGCGGACTTCACTACGCTGATCAACGATTGTCTAATCCACACTGACGCGGAATCGGCGGAACAGATGCTGGCGGCCCCCGCCTTGGAGCGTCTGGGCGTCATCGACGGCGGCAGAGCCCGTCAAACCTACAGGGAGTACCGGTCGATGTATAGTTGTCGCTTGCATGACAATCGAGGAATAGATAATGTGTGGGAACTGCTCAGTCTCGAAGGGTGGGCGAGGCGGGCGTTTGCCTAGATCAGGAGATTCTCAATGAACAGGCCCGAGAAGGATGCCAATCGCAAGAACGATTGTCGACAGGATGCTGCATCCTCGGCCGGCAAGCGCCTCGCCTACAAGCAGCCCAAGCTGAAAGAGTACGGTTCGATGGCAAAGCTCACTCAGGGGACAAGCACGCGGTCCGGCGAAGGAGGAGCTTCTCGAAACAAGAATGGATAGATCTCCTTCCGGTTGCTGCTCGCTTTACGGCAGGAATATCCAGTTTGAACCGGAGTTGTCGACAGGTCTACCGACGGTCTCCTCCCGACGGCCGCATCATGTAATCTCCCGGCTCGCGGCTCCCCCCTCCTCCCATCGTCGACGAATCTTCTGGTACCATCGCTGGATCCGGAATGGAGACGAGATCTGGCTATCCGCGGGCATCGAGAAACAAGGCAGCTACCGACTCGTCTTTCACGAAGAGAACATCGAGTTTTTGATCTCGAGGGACGGCGCCATCATTCAGTACTTCCGTCCTCCAGCCGCCCCGCCCGGTTCCGTTAGCCATCTCCTCCACAATCAAGTCCTCCCGATGGTATTGAACCATTCCGGAACTGAAGTGCTCCATGCCAGCAGCATCTGGACTCCTTCCGGCGCCATCGCCTTCCTGGGCAACGGGGGATTCGGGAAATCGTCGCTGGCGGCCAGCCTCGTCCATTCAGGCCTCCGGCTCCTCTCCGACGACGCGGTTCCTCTTTTCCGAAGAGGCTCCGAAGTGTGGACAAGTCACGGTCCGCCGGAGCTCAACTTGTGGCCGCGCATGAGAAGGCTGCTGAACAATTCCGATGAGACGGGCGCATCGGGAAAACAGGTCGTCCCTCTCCGGAAGAGGCAGTTCTATCCGGGGGAATCCCGGCTGGCGCGAATCTACATCCTGAGCCCCGGCTTCCGGCGAACGGGCCACCGAATTGAAGACTTAAAAGGGTCGGATTCCCTGATGGAACTCGTGCGGTCGGCCCATCGCCTCGACTTACGAGACTCCGACATGCTTCGCCGACAGATGGACGTGCTCCATCAGGTCACGAGACTCGTGCGCCTGAAGAGAATCGCATATCGAGCCGGCATGCCCGACCCACGCCGGATATCCGAAGCAATTCTTAAGGACTTGGCGGACGACCGGATAACCCGCCGCCGGAGTGCGATCCCGCGGCTTTCGATGACTTAAACACGGCCACCTGCAATTCGAATCCCATGGCAAATCCGAACGACAGCCTGGAGACCCAAGCTCCCTTAGTCGGAGCGGAACCGGTTCCCAACGTCCATCTCTTCGAAAACCACGACCGAGCGTACGAGATCTGGCGCGAAAGCGGACTGAAGGAATCGCTTCTCATCCATATCGACGCTCACCACGACATGTGGTGGATCGATCCGGACGGCCATCGGACCATCGCCAACTTCATCTGCTCTGCACTGGCCGAGGATATCGTCCGAGAAGTGTGGTGGATCGTGCCGGACCAAACGTGGGAAAGCCGGGAGTGTCGGCGCCCCCTGCTCCGTCATCTTGAGAGAATCATCAGGAAATATCCCCGCTCCAGCGACCGAATCGAGGTAAAACCGGACCGGATCTCCGTGCGAGTGCTGGACAAGAACATCCGGATCCTCCCGCTCAACAAAATGCCCGCGCCCGAGGGAGAGGTGCTTCTGGACGTCGACACGGACTTCCTGGTGATCCCCCGGGTGACGTACGGCGAGTTCGACACCCATTCTCCTCTGCCCTGGTGCTGGCCGGACCAATTGATCTCCCGACTTGTCGAGCGAAAGGTCCGCACCCGATGGGTGACGATCGCCTATTCCGTCGAGGGCGGGTATACGCCGCTGAAATGGAAGTACCTCGGTGACGAGCTCAAGACAAGGATCGAGACTCCCTCCCTACAGGGCTCCATCCTCGAGGGAATGACGCAGCTGCGTCGGGGAGCGGACGCTGCCTTCCAGGGCGACCTCGCGGGAGCCGAAGAGGGCTTCCTCGCCGCGGCGCGATCGATGCCGGAAAGTCCGGCGCCCCTTCTCCACCTCGCTTATCTCTACCTGGAGAAGGGCCGAGGCGACCAGGCTCGAGAAAGCTACCAGCGAGCTCTTTCTCTCGATCCGACCTATCGGACCGCGTACAGCAACCTCGGTATGATGAGATACTACCAGCGTCTCCATCGCGAGGCCCGCGCCGAGTTTGAGCGGACCCTCCTTCTGAACCCGCGCGACCCTTACGCGCACCTGGGAATGGCAAGGCTCGCGGCTAGACAGGGAGACTGGGCGTCCGCGGAGCTCTCCCTGAACAAGGCGGCCGAGGCTGATCGCGACCTCGTCGACGTCCAGCGGGATCGGGGCGAAGTCCTCGCCCGGCTGGGAAAAATTCCAGAAGCGATCTCCGCCTACGAGACATCCTTGAAACTCGTCCTTGCCGGAAGAACGTCCCTGGATGGTTCGGTCATGACCTGTGCCGACGAATCACGCCTCTCGGATCCCGGACACGGCCGCATCCATGCCGAGTTGGCGAGACTGTATGAGCGCCAAGGCAAGCGACGCGAGGCCATCGACGGCTACCGGATGGGTATCGCCGGCGACTACGACGGGACCAACATCCGACTCCGACTTGCCCGTCTCTATGCCCAGGAACATCAGTGGAAAAGGGCGCTCCTGGAAAGCTGGCGAGCGATGGCTGCCACGCCCCGCAGCCTGGCCCAGGCTTGGAAGGAGCGGTCCGGCCGCTAGCGTCGAGCCCCGCCCTCCCCCCATCAAATCTGTCAAAAACTCGACTTTATTATCGCCACCCCGCATTCTCCGCACCCATTCACGACAAATTGCGCTGCAAGGATTCTGCTCTACACGGGGCAGAAGGAGGCCCACTATAAAAAGATCACTCTGACGGA
>Ga0310812_10000265_pt1 | contig 21645 bp, 30 predicted proteins | sample NN3metagenome_FD_205747 | JGI IMG/M metagenome (GOLD analysis project Ga0310812, IMG submission 205747) | Soil microbial communities from experimental microcosm in Duke University, North Carolina, United States - NN3 | ecosystem: Engineered > Artificial ecosystem > Soil microcosm > Unclassified...
GTATATGTTTGATGCAAAAACAAACGGGCATTTACAAGAGTTCCATGATTGCGTTAACGTTCGCGCGGCGTTCGAAAACTTAAAAGAAAAAGGGCGTAATTATTATACCCTAAAAATAACAAAAGATTCGTAAACAAAAAGAGTTAGGATTTTTAAATGGCTGGGGTTAAGGGGCGTTCAGGACGTAGGTCAATGCAGGATTGGGAAAAGCGGTACAAGATTATTGACAAAGCTTGGGATATCGCAAGCGCTTACATAAATGACGAATCTATTGAATTATCAAAGCGCATTGATGTCGCAATAAAGATTTTGGTTAAAGATATGCCGGATAAATTAACAGACGGCGATGGTGAGCCATTACAGGCGCCAATAGTTAATGTTTATGGCACTAGAAATACAAACGTACATACCGCAGAAAGCTCTAGAAGTATTACAGGCTCCGAACAAGCGGTATAGGTGTCTTTATGGCGGCAGGGGTTCGGGGAAAAGCACAGCATTTGCGACGCAGTTGATTATATCTGCTCTTTCTAATAAACGAATACTTTGTTGTAGGGAAATACAGAACTCAATCCGTGATTCTGTCCACAGGTTATTAACAGACCGAATACGGGAAATGAATCTTGATGATTATTTTATAATAACCGCGGATTCAATAAAGAGCCGGTATGGGGCTGAGATTATATTCCGAGGACTTAAAAACAATATATCCGAGATTAAGTCTTTAGAGGGTGTATCAATTGTTTGGGTTGAGGAGGCGGAAAAGGTAAGCGAGGCTTCTTGGGAAATATTAATACCTACAATCCGCGAAGAAGGTTCAGAGATTTGGGTTAGCTTTAATCCTGAAAGCGAGCATAGCACTTCTTATAAGATGTTTGTATTAAACCCGCGGGAAGATAGCGCGGTTGGATTTTTGAATTGGCAGGACAACGATTATTTCCCTGAGGTTTTACGCAAGGAGATGGAGTATGCCAAGAAAGTTGACTATGAAAAGTACCTGCACGTTTGGGAAGGGCAAGTCAAAAGATACGGCGATTCCGTCATCTTTAAAGGCAAAATATTCGTGGAAGAATTTGAAACCCCTGCTAATGTACGTTTTTACTTTGGTGCGGACTGGGGATTTAGTAATGACCCGACCGTATTGGGACGGATGTTCATACAAGATAAAACATTGTTTATAGACCAAGAATTTTATGGGCATGGGGTTGAGATTACAGAACTAGAGCGATGTTTTGATAGTGTGCCGGAAAGTAGGAAATGGAAGATTACAGGGGATTCAGAGCGACCAGATACAATATCATATATGCGTAGACAAGGGTTTAATATTATCGGGGCACAAAAAGGAAAGGGTTCAGTTGAAGACGGTATCGAGTTTCTTCGGGGGTTTGAAAGGATAGTTATTCATCCCCGATGCAAAGGTGCTATTGATAACTTTACCAATTACAAGTGGAAACAAGACAAAAACACACAGGAAATCTTGCCCGTTCCAGCGGACGGCTCAGACCATTGGCCCGATTGCGCTAGGTATGCTCTAGAGGAGTATATTAAAAGCAATATCCCACAAGTTCGTTGGCTTTAATAGATAACATTAAACAGTTATTCAATAAGCAAGCCCAGAAAATAAAGGGTTCATTGCCTTTTATCATGCTAATGGGAACCGAGAAGGTTTACGGTAAGCCACAGCCAAATGATTATAAGGCGATGATAGCCTCTTATTATTCTTGGGCGTACGCTTGTGCTTGGAAAAATGCCACCGCAGTTGCCAAATGTAAGTTATGTCTTTATACGGACACATACGATAACAAGAAAGAAAAGAAAGAAAAGAAGCAAATAATTGAACATCCGTTTCTTGACCTGATTAAATCTGTCAATCCGTTCAGCAATAAGTTTGAGTTAATGACATTAACAACGCTTAACCTAGACTTAACCGGGAACGCTTATTGGTTTATACCAAAAGGGATATTGGGAACTCCGCAAATGATTTGGAATATCCCGAGCCATTGGGTTAAGGTTGTTCCTAGCGTTACTGAGTTTATATCCGGATACGTTGTAACTATCCCAGGCAAGCCTACGCCTATTCCATTTGATGAATCAGAAATAATTCATTTTAAATATCCAAGCCCATCAGACTTATTTTATGGTCAAGGCCCGCTTTGGGCTTCAAGATTAGCAATAGACTTAAGCAATGAAATGAAGACGTGGGGGATTAATTTCTTTATGAACAATGCCCAGCCTTCTGGGATATTAACCACTGATACAAGTCTTAGTGAAGAACAATATCAAAGACTTAAAGACCAATGGAACGAAAAGTATAAGGGTACAAAAAACGCTGGTAAAATGGCGTTTCTTGAGAACGGACTTAAGTATCAGCAGATGGGAAGCAATCTTAGAGATTCAAGGTTTGATAATGTTAGCATGGAGTTGCGGGATGAGATATGCGCTATATTCGGAGTTCCGGCAAGTAAACTTGGGTTAGAATCACACGATAATAGAGCGACGGCAGAAGCTAGCGACTATACATATCAAAGCGAAACCATCGTACCAAAACTTTCTTTAATTCAAGAAAAGTTAAATGAGAAATTAATTTCAGTTTATGACCCAAGGCTTTATTGTGAGTTTGAGAATAATGTTGGTGAAGACAAAGAATATAAATTAAAAGAGCGTCAGATAAATCTTTCTACAGGATTTAGTTCTATTGATGAGTTAAGGGCAGATGACGGACTTGACCCTTATGACCTTCCTGAAACAAAAGTTCCTTTAATACCTTTTGGGTTAAACCCCGCGGGTAGCCCCAAACCTGAGCCGTTACCGCTCAATCCTACACAACCAAAAAACGTGAAAACTGTGGGCGAAGATAAATGGCAGGAATTTGCACGGGCTACCCATCCTATTGAGAAATCTATGCAAGCTATGATTAAACGGTATTTCCAGAAACAGCATGGTGAAGTTATTAGAAGGCTACACAATTTTAAGGCGATTAATAAAGATTTATATTCTTCTATTATTTTTAATTTTGAAGAAGAAAACCGGGATTTAAAGAATAAGTCAAGAAGCTACGTCAACCAGGCGTACGTTACGGGTGTGAATATGGCTGTTAGGGAAACAGGGATATCACTAGACTTTACTTTATTTAATCCACAGATATTAAGGTCGGTTGAGCAAAGGGTTAATTTTTTTGCTGAAAAGGTTAATGAATCTACGGCAAAGTTATTGCAGGAACAGCTTAACCAGGGCATTGAAGAAGGTGAGCCAATAAGCGAAATAGCCAAAAGGGTTGATAAAATATTTAATTATTCTGGGGATTATCGTTCTTTAAGGATAGCGCAGACAGAGGTTATTGGGGCGGTCAATGATGCACAGTTGAGAATATATGCAGATGCCGGAATAAAAAGAAAGAAATGGTTGACGGCTGGCGATGAAAAGGTAAGGGACAGCCATGCGGTTATGAATGGTCAGGTTGTTGGGATTGGAGAATCATTTACAACTGGTGATGGAAATCATCTTTTATGCCCTGGAGATAGAAGCGGGAACGCTCCGGCAAGCGATATAATTAATTGTCGATGCACGGTTATCGGCGTTATTGAGTGAGATTTTGTTATTACTGTTATAAATGGGTTAGCGTTGAAAGTTGTTGGATGGACATAATATGTCCTTTATGTAAAAATTTGATTAATCATATTCAAGGCATAAGAGAATATTTAAAAGGAGAATTGTCATGCCGAAACCAGAAGGATTGCAATATAAAGATATAATCGGTGAGATACGGGAAATAGGCGAAGATGGAACATTAGTTGCGGCTATTTCAACCGATGCAATTGATAGGATGGGGGAGGTTTTAGACCCATCTGGGGTTGATTTAAAAAACTATAAAAAGAATCCAGTGGTTTTATGGGCGCATGATTATGAAAAGCCTCCGATTGCCAAGGCTCAATGGGTTAAACGTCAGGGAAATGTCATTATGTCCAAGTTAAAGTTTGCCCCGACCGAGTTTGCTCAAGAAATAAAGACTTTGTATGAGCAGAAGTTTTTAAATACATTTAGCGTTGGTTTTATTCCTAAGAATTGGGAAGACGGAGAAGACGGAAACCCAAAGAAAGCAAGAAGGACATTTACGGAATGGGAGCTTTTGGAATATTCGGCAGTCCCGGTTCCTGCCAATCCCGAAGCCCTGGCGCTTGCAATGAAGAAGGGGTTTATTAAAAGCAACGAACTTAAATCTTTAATTAAAGAACCGTTGTTACAGGAGTTTAATAATGAAGAAGAAACAACGTATACCTCTTCTGGGGCTGCGGAAACCAAAATCATTCAAGTTGTCAACGAAGTTAAAGAAAATTCACAGATTACTTCTGAACTTCTTGCAGAAACCGAAACCCTACGAAAGCAAGTAGAATCGAAAGATAAAGAAATTATAGAGTTAAAGTATAAGTATTATATTTTATTAAAACAACAACAAGACAGCTTATCGGAGATAACAGCGAAAAACTTTGCCAAAGAGGTTGGGGAAGAAGTTCGCGGAGTTATTAGAAGGCTTCAAGGTAAATTAGATTAAGGAGAATACAAAATGAAATACGATGATTTTTTAAAATTAAGCCGCGAAGAACAAGACGCGCTTATTCAAAAAAGCTCAGAGATTGATGAGCTAATGAAGAAAATCGCAGATAAAGAAAAAGAGTCTGGCCTTAAACAAATTGACATGAAGACTCTTAAAGAAACCATCAAGGGCGTAATCGAAGACGTTGTTAAGCCGATGACCGCTGTTGATAAGAAATACTTTATGTTGCCTGGTATTGGTAACGATTCCAAGATGGCAGATGACAGAACGCCACAAGGAAAGTTTACCAAGACAAAAATGTTTTTGAACGCGCTTGTCCGTAAAGACGTTCAAATGCTAAACACTATGCAACAAGCCGAAGGATTAAAGAACTTATCCGAAGGTTCGACAACGGCTGGTGGGTTCTTGATTCCTGAAGAATTTCAAATGGAAATTCAAAGACTTGCCCCGTTATATGGCGTTGCAAGACGCAACTGCCGAATTATCCCGATGCAGTACGATATCTTGAATATCCCTGCTGCGGGTGCAACAGACCAATCAGTTAGCTGGACAAACGAAGTTGCTCAAATCGTTAATACTGAGCCTAACTTCCGTCAGTTAACATTAACAATTAATAAGCTGGCTGCTATTGATTCGTTCTCAAACGAATTATTAGCAGACACCCCGGTGGCTATTGTTGAATATTTAGCTAACCTTATTGCTGAGCAATTTGGTAAAGCAGAAGACCAACAAGCCTTCAATGGTACTGGTTCACCGTTCGTTGGTGTTCTTTCAGCAACCGGCGTTCCTTCTTCAACTCACGCTGGCGGTGCTGTAGCCTTGTCTTATGCTGACTTGGTTAAAGCGACTGGAAAGTTATATACCAATGCTAGAACCGACGCAAAGTTCTATTTCCATAGAACCGTTGTCGCTAATATTAAATCCTTAATCACAACCGCTGGTGCGCCTATATTTGGTGCGACCGCTAATCCTCCACAAGTTGCCGGATACGCCATTGAAGAAACTGAAATTCTTCCTAATGACGCTACAGCAACGGGTACAGCTTATGCCGTGTTTGGTTCTTTACGACGCGGGTTGGCTATGGGTGAACGTGGTTCAATGGTTATGGATATCAGCCGCGAAGCTACCGTTAACTCAAACAATATGTGGGAAAAAGACATGAGCGCCATGAGAATTATTGAGCGCGTGTGTTTTGGTGTTCTTCTTCCTTCAGCGTTTGTTAAAATCCAAGGTTAAGGAGGAATACAATGTTTGATATTAACAATATTAGTATTCAGCCATCCTTAATCGGTACGTTATCCACTATCGGTGGGACGGCTGTTGGTGCTCCGATTGACAGAATTGGCTTTAGTTACGGCGTGGCATTTTTAAGTGCCGGCGCGTTACAAGGCTCAACTGGTTCAACGGTTACGCTTTCAATCAAGATTCAAGAAAGCGCTACTGCAACCGGAACAAACTGGACAGATATTACAAATGAGGCACTCAGCAATAGCTCATATAACTTATCTGCAGTTACGTTTGGCGGAAACCTGGCTGGTGGTGATACTACCGGAACATGGCAATCATACCAAACGGTTAAAAAGTTTGCAAAGTTATCAGATGCTAATAGGCAAAGATTTATTCGATGCCATGCTACGCTTTCTGGTACGGTTGGGCTTGGCCCGAAGTTTGTCGCAGGATTCGTTTTGGGTAATCCGTTAGACACGCTTTATGTTGCAAACCCAGTTGTAACAGCATCAGGAAACATCGAATTAACAAAGTTGTTATAGTTTATACCGATATGGGGGAGGTTAAAATCTCCCCCGGTCGGGTTTTAAAATATGCCACACAAAGAAGGGTTTGAAGGAATTATAAATAAGAAGTATGGGAAAGACCGAATAATACACGGGATAGAAATAGGTCTTTGGCATGGCAATTTTTCAGCGCACATGATGGAAAAATTCCCAAACTTATATTTAACATCAATAGACCCATACGTTCAATGGCACGAGGTATTAGAAAACAATAAAAGATTTTTTAATAGGTTTCAGGTTTTGCCGGTGGCATCGGATTGCGCGGTTAAGTTATTAGATAAAAAATATGATTTTATATTTATTGACGGCGACCATAGTTACGAACAATGTAGGAAAGATATAGTTAATTATTTGGGGTTTTTAAAACCTGGGGGAATTTTTGGCGGACACAATTATCATAAGGCAGAAAACTCAGCGCACCCAGGGGTGCATGAATCGGTAGACGAAATATTTGGTGACAAGGTTAAATTAGCAAAAGATTTTATTTGGTATGTTGAAATATAAAAACAAGGCAATAAAGGAAGAAGATGTCGTTAATAAGCACGTACGACGTTCGAGTTTGGATGGGAATACCAGACAGCGACGAAACCCCAAATGCAAAGATAAGTGCAATTGCAAATGTCGTTGAAGATTTCTGCGATTCTTATACAAACAGAAAACTAGAAGCCCAAAGATATTTAACAGACCCCGCGTTTTCTTATATTGACGGTCGGGGCAAAAACTATATTTATCTTCCACAGTATCCCGTCAGCTATGTTTCTTCAATTAATATGGACGGGGATAGGGTTTTTAATTCCGGGACGTTATTTGCTTCTGCTGATTATTTTTGGTATCCCAAAAGCGGTAAGGTTAAATTAAGCGGCTCGCAATGGCCTTTTGATAATTGGTCGGGAGGATTTTATCATGGATATAGGAACATATTGGTGGATTACGTCGCCGGATATGCGCCTGTTGTGGGCGGAACTCATAATGCTAGCGTGTCTACTTATCCTTTGCCACAAGACTTAAAACAAGTTATGACTGAAATGTGCGTTGAGAGCTTTAAAGAGGGGTTAACGGCGGTGCATACGATTCAATCTCAGGTTGGCGACCCGAAGTTTACGTCTATGTTAACACGCAACAGCTTTTGGTTGAACGTTCTTAATAAATACAAAAACTTTTCATCTCAGTTTACAAGTAGGGACGAATGAATATAGATATTCAGGTAATAGGGCTTAAAGAATTGGTGGAAAAACTTGGTCGGGCAACTGCGGCAGATACATTAGATGAAACTCTTTTTAAGGGCGCATTGCTTTTACAGTTCTGGTCGCAGGAACATAGGTTTGTTAGCGGTGGCGGGAAGAAATATAAAACATTATTTCAGCGTGGGGCGGTACAAAAAGATATATTAACATCACGAACCGGAAACTTAAGGGGTTCAATAACGACTTCCAGGGCATCGAATAGAGATGCGTTGGCATATAAAATAGGAACTCCGGTGGTTTATGCCCCGGTACATGAGTTTGGTTCTGCAAAAAAGAACATAAGACCGCGCCCATTTTTAAGGCCGTCTATCGAAAACCAAGAAAATATTAACAAGATAACTCAAATGATTAATAAGACTATTCAAGAAAACCTAAAATGATTGCGTCTACAATATGGAATCAGTTAATTGCGACATTACAATGCGACGACCTTTCATATATAAAAAGGGTTTATTCGGGAAGGCGCTATGATATTGACCCCAACAGTCTTCCTTGTCTTATGCTTGAGCCTGTACGCGATGGCGAAATCAGCAAAGATTTCTCTAATGTTCAAGATATTTGGCTTACTGCTAATATATTTGCTTTCTGTCCTAGCAATTATGTGAACTTTGAAAACAGCATTGTAGGGAACCAAATTTATAAAGGTATTTTTGACATAAATAATGATGTGCGGGCTGTATTAATATCCAGCAATACGCTCGGAGGAAAAGTAATAGACATATCAATACAGCCATCAGAATTTGACAGCATAGAAGATAAGTACCCAGTTCGTGGATTAGTTATGCCAATCAGGGTGCTTTATAGACAACAAAATGGGGTTTGATATGGTACATGAAAAATCGGATAAACTAATTTGGTGGTTAATGATATCTTTCTTTTCAATAATTGTTTTAGGTGGCGGGGCGTGGGCGACAAATATAAATTCAAAGGTTGAAAAGATTGCAGGGATGGAAGTTAATATCCAAAATATAAAAGATGATGTTTCAGATATAAAAACATTGATTAAATATTACATAAAAAGAGGAGAATAAAATGGGTGGAGTATATAATTATATTAAAAAAGCCTTGTTAGCAGGTTCGGGCATTGGGGCAACGTCAGGCACGTTTCCTTTTAGAGTATATTGCGTTTTAGTGGGGTCAGGATATACGCCAGATTATGACGCACATAGTTATCGAAGTTCGGTAACGAATGAAATTACCGGAACCCTTTATTTACAAGGCGGATTTGCCTTAAGTTCTCCTTTGGTAAGCCAGGACAACACGAACAATTATGGTGTTTTAACTGGTAGCAATATTTTCTTTGCCAATGAAACACACAGCACGGTGGCGGTTGCTACGGTTCTGTATGGTTCATCTGGTTTAGGTTCGGCATCCGACCCCCTATTGGCGTATATCGAGCTTACTGGTTCAGGGTCGGTAACGGCTGGTACATTCCAGATACAATGGCAAGGTTCTGGTGGTGGGATTTTAGCTATTACATAGTGAGGTTAATATGTCTATTCAAGATGAAATATATAAAAAAATAAAAGAAGAAATAGCCAACGACCCGTTTAATGTCGGTTATGCCGGAAAAACGGATGCCGAGATTCAGCAGTTGCTTAATAATCCCGTGCCTAGGCAAAAGGTTATTGATTATTTTGACCAGGCGCCGATGAATAGGATATTAAGTGGGATTAAAGACGCTCCGAATATTGTCAGTTCGACAGATGTTACTGCGGCTAAATTGTCTGTTTCATCAGACCCAATTATAGACGGGGGTTAAAAATGTTAGGATATGCGGCAACAACAAACTTTGCACTTACACTTGCTTCTTTAGCCACAGGAAGCGCAAGAGAAAGCACGGCGATCTCTGCCTTGGTAGGTGGAACAGGTTATGATGATTATATGCTTCAATTAAATTTGGGAATTTCTACACCAACAAGTGCCGCAGATAAAGCGGTTTATGTTTGGTTCTACGGTTCTGCCGATGGTACGAATTATACCGAACCGGCAACAGGTTCAAATGCGGCAATAACGATCGGAACTAATCACAATCTTAAAGGCCCGTTTACTGTTGCTATTAATGTTGGAACACTTCAATATGATATTTGCATAGGTTCAGTAGCTCAATTCTTTGGAGGTATTTTGCCTAAGAAATGGGGAATTGTTATTGAGAATCAAGCAAATGGTTCATTAAGCGGAACAGAATTTAATCAATGGTTAACTCCCGTATTTTACACGACTTAATATGCCTATTATAAATAAAAAAGTTAATGGATTTAGATATCCAACCATCGATGCGGAAATCGATTATGGTAATGAGATTTCCAAAGGTCTTTCATTCGCAGTATTATTTAATCAGCCAAATACCCTTCCTGTTGATTTAGTAAGAAGAATAAAAGCCGGTGGATTTGTAACCAGTAATTATGCAACTAAAAGAGCTATCGGAGGAAGAACTATTGATTGGCAGAACAATGGAAGCATTTGGTATCCAAGAGGACCATCTTTTGAAAAATTACCTTGGAATATGTCTTGGGCGGCTTTTCTAAGAAGGGGTGGGACATTAAATTCCAATGCAACTCCGTTTGGAAAAAGTTGGAACAATGCCGGAGGTTCGCCATTTTTAAGTTATGCTTTTACTTATAATGCAGGCGGAGCAGGTCAAAATTTCGCCAGGGCAGATTTAGCGGAGCATTTAACCTCGCTTACTAGTACATCGAGCGTTAATATTGGTGAAACCACAATACCTCATATTATAGCCGCAACCGCCGACGGAGACACATTAACTTTATATAATAATGGTCTTAAGAAAACAGATTTAGCATATACTGGCCCAATAACTTTTGACACAAGCAATACTACAGGAAATTTTATAATCTCAGGATTGTCAAATGCCTCTGTAGTTAATCCTTGGAATGGTGATATTTATTGGGTTTTAATATGGCAGAGAACTCTTAGTCAAAATGAATTAAGGGAATTATATAAAGACCCTTACCAATTATTCAAACCAATTAAAAGAAGATTTATATTTCCTGTCGCTCAAGCCGGAGGCGGTGGAACTTCTGCAACGGCTACCCCAAGCCTTCAAACAATAACAGCAAAGTTGTTTTCTGCCAATGTTTCGATATTGGTATCAAGAAGTCAAACTACCACTCCTGCTCTATTGACGGCGACCGCAAAGCTGTTTACGCCAACGGTATCATTTTCTAAATCTGAAAGTAGAATAACAACTCCAGCTTTATTAACAGCAACTGCTAAATTATTTACGCCCAATGCGGTAATAACCAAATCAGAAAGCCGAACAACAACACCATCTTTATTGACGGTTACCGCCAAAATATTTAATCCTACGGTTGTATTTGGAAACTCGTTTAGCAGGACAACTACGCCGGCACTATTAACAGCAACGGCAAAATTATTTACTCCAACGGTTGCTATATCTAATAGCCGAACTGTTACTCCGTCAATGATTTCAGCATCAATTATTACATTTAGCCCAACGCAGAAGTTTACACAAAGTCAAGTTACAACCCCAGGGTTAACAAAATCTAGTTTTATTATATTTGGCGCAAGGGCGAATGTAACTACCGGAGTAATAGCGTCCCCTGGCTTATTAAAAACAAGCATTGTAACATTTAACCCAACCGTAAAGATTACGGCTTCCAGGATAGCTCAACCTGGATTAACAACGTCAAGAATTACAACCCTTGGGGCGACGGCTATTTTGCCAGGAAGCGTTAGCGGAATAACAAATTACGCAGTTTATAAATCACAAATTGAAAAGTATTTATACAATGGTTCGTTGATTGAAAACAAGGTTACCAAGAAATCACAAATTGAAAAGGTTGTTTTAAGTGAAAGCGAGCTTAATTAATGGTTAAGCATTACCTTGGCGAGGCGGGAACGCTTCTTTTGTTTGATACTGGAATTTTGGTCGGTTCTGTAAATAGCCGATGGATAAAATATAAAGACCCATCCGGCGTTGAAGGAACATGGGTAGCTTCTTTATATTCAAGTTATTCTAATATCGCGCAGGCGATAGGAACATATTTTATAAGTTATACGTTGCTTCAGTCAAATTTCACTAAGCCCGGAGAATGGAAATTCCAGCCACACGTTGCGGTTGTTGATGGTACATGGTTCGGGGAAACAGTAACCTTAAAAGTATTTGATGCTTATCAATAAAAGGAGATATATATGTTAACAAGACAGACAGTAGTTTGGTGTGCCAGAGAAACAACTTACGGGACAGACCCTGCCATGACCTCAACCAATGCTTTATTGGCATGGGATGTTGACCTTAAATTAAACGGCGAAACACTTTTAAGACAACCTTTAAGAGATACGTTAAGCCCGATTGCTCATATCGTTGGTATGAAAGATGTTGAGCTTACATTCAAAACTGAATGGAAAGGCGTTGGCGCGGCTCCGGGGACGGCGGCGAATATAGCGACGTTTGAACTTGACCGGCTTTTATCAGGATGCTCGTTTAATACTGGAACGCTTAACAGCACATCAATAACTTATGCGCTATTGAGCAACGATTCATCTTTAAACTCATTGTCTTTTTATGTTCATTTTGGGGATTCTAATTCCGGGAATAGACACAAGGTTGTTGGAAGCCGTGGTTCTTTCAAATTAACAATGGAAGCCGGAAAATTCGGGGTGGCAGAGTGGTCGTTTAAGGGGCTTTACAACTCGGTCATTGCCGCAACCCTTCCTGGATTGGCTGGTATTAGCTCATTACAACCTCCGGTTATTTATAACGCTTCTTTTCAAATCGGCGGGTTTTCACCGGTGTGTAGCAAGGCTGAGATTGATATGGGCGTTGATGTAACACGCAGAGAATCTTTAAATACTGTAGCTGGCGTTCATAGTTTTAGACAAACAGCAAGAAACCCAAAACTAAACTTTAATGCCGATGCCGTTGTAGAAAGCTCAAATCCGTTCTGGGGAGATTGGGAAGGGAACGTCGTTGATACCTTCGGCATAACCATTGGAACAAACGCAAATAACCGTTGCGATATTAGCGGCTATTTTGAATACGTTCAGCCTGCTTATGGCGACGCTGACGGTGTTCGTATATATGATTGTGAAGCGGCAATCAAGTCTTCTGCCCCTTCAACAGGCAACGATGAATTAACAATTAAATTCTGGTAAAAAGGAGAATTATGATTTCAGGATTAGACTTAAACGCAACCGTAGAATATACGCTCAAATCGGATACAGATAATCCGACAGTTTGGAAGTTGGGGATTATTCCCAGCTATTTATTTGCCCGCATCTCAGCGGATGCGCCAACTAAAGAAATACAAACGGCTTATAGAGTTTTACAGATTGCGATTAAGGGATGGGAAAACTTTAATGTCCCATTTACAACAGAAAAAGAAAAATTGTTTGACCGTGAAATTGATTGTGTTCCGCTTTCAACGCTAGAACGATTACCGTTAAATGTTGTTACTGAATTGGCGGGGAAAATAATGGAAATTAACGGGCTTACCGCCGAAGAAAAAAAAACTTAAGTATTGCGATTAAAATATTAAAAGAAAACAAGGGACATTTAGACTGTAATACCTGTGATGAAACATTAAAAGAAGAACGCGGGCATTACAAAGAAGGGATAGTACCCTTTTTCGTTGATGGGAAATGGGTTAAACGATGCCCCTTAACTTTGATAACGCCTTTATCCTATGAGTATATAAAGGCGTTTTCACTTTATGAGCAAGGGTTTTTACCAAACGGAACGGCTTGGAATTTTGAAAGCAATAAGTTTATTCAAGCGATGCAGGTTGTTCAAAACGAAATAACAAAATTAGAAACCGAAGAATCAGAAAAACAAAATGGCAGAAACAGAACTAAGCATAGTCCTAAAGCTGATAGACAACGCATCAGCAGACCTTAAGAAGACGATATCTGGGGCGATTGAGGGAACCAATAAATTAAAATCCGCCAATGACGAAGCCTATTCCCAAATGGCAAAGTCAATAGAAGAAAATCGAACTGTCTTTGAAAGGTTTTCTAATTCATTTAAAGAAAAATCCGCGGGAATGGTTAAAGCCCTGCAAGAATCTTCTTCCGAGCTTAAGCATCTTGGAAGGGAGATAAGACAGGTCGGGGCAAACATAGCGTTTATTGGCGGGGCTATATCTTCAATATTTATTAAGGCACTAAACGACAGTTCAAAATATTCTGAAAATGTAAGGGATTCGCTACAAAGATTAAGCCAAGTTACGACACAATTTGGAATTATTATTGCCAATGCGGTTGTTCCGGTAATCAACGGATTAACGGTTATACTTGACCGCCTGGTTACTGCGTTTGAAAGTTTATCGCCGGAATTAAGAGATTCTATTTTAAGATGGGCGTTTCTTTCCGGGATATTCATTACAATAACCGGGGTTTTAATTGCCCTGGGTGGACAATTCGCGATATTTTTAAGCGCAATAAAGGGAATAATTGCAGCCATTATTTCTTGGACTGCTGCAAACATAGCCTTATTACCATCAATACTTGCGATAGGAGCCGAGATTGCGACTGTTATATTTTTAATGTATAAATTTAAACCCGTAGCTGATTTTGTTCTTAATGTTTTTGAGTTGTTATTTAAAAACATTCAACTTCAGCTTGAGGTTGTAAGTTTAGCCTGGAATAAATATGTGGCGTTGATTTTAGATGGTTCATCTAAGATATTTGAAACGCTTGCTAAACTTAATTTTGGGAACAAAGAATTAGCTATATTTTTTACAAATGCCGCAAATGCGGCAAGTGGATTGGCTACTGAAGCTAAAATTTCTGCTGATAAAAGCGTATTTGAGATTCAAAGAATATCAAAAGAAATGCTGTCTTTGGCGCAAGGAAAAGAAGGAAGTTTTGCCATAAACTTCGATAAGGCTAAGACATCTATTGATGAAATTGTAAAGGCAATTAATGGTATTGGAAAAGGAACAGAATTAAAAATTTTATCTGGGAACGATTTACAGCTGGCTCAGCAATCTTTATCTAATTTCAATCAAAAACTGGCAGACCAAAAGATTTTGTTTGAGGCGGGAAAGATTAGCGCAGATGAATATTATCGAGGCTTGATTGCGGCACAAAATAGTTCTATTAATTTAAACCAGATAGCATCTCAACAATTACAACAAATGGCACAGTTGCAGGCTGAGGTTACGAATAATCAGTTTTTAAACGCTCAGCGTTCTACGCAAGAGCAAATTAACCTTTTGAATGAATACAAGGCTAATTTTATGGTTGCCCACGCCGGAATGACACAACTGGTTACTAATTTAAGTTCTTCTATAAGAACAAATTTGGCTTCAGCGATAAGCAGTATCGCAACCGGAGCGGCAACGGCGAAGGATGCTTTCGCTCAATTTGGCAAAACTCTTATCGGAGTTATTGTAGAATTTTTGGCTCAAAAAGTAATTGCTTTTGCTTTAGAAAAAACATTACTAGCTGGTACTGTTGCCTCAGCTTCTGCGGCGGCATCAGTAATAGCTGCTGCATGGGCGCCGGCGGCGTTCCTAGCCACGGTTGCAACATTTGGAGCGGCTGCGGCACAAGCACCAGCGGCTTTAGCGGCAGCAGGAGCAGCTAGCATAGCTGTATCAACAGGATTAAGTGCGGCATCCAAGGCTGCTGGATTTGGAGCCGGAGCGGGTGGAGCAACTAAATTTCATAGTGGCGGAATAATCAGGGCGCATGATGGATTGGCAGTTGATGAAGTTCCAATAATTGCCCAGACTGGCGAGGGGGTTTTATCCCGGCGCGGAATGAAAGCCCTGGGTGGAGCATCAGCATTAAATCAGCTTAATCGAGGACAATCACCATCTAACAGTTATGGCGATATAAATTTATCTATTAACGTAAACTATCCACAAGTCAGCAAAGACCAGGAAATAAAAAAACTAGCAGAAATGTTAGGGTTTGAAATTCAAAGACAACTGACTTATGCGAGGAGCTAATGCCATCACCAGCAGCGTTTAGAATATTGCCGTTAAATTACCTTAAGGATTGGGGAGAGTTTGAATCTTGGGCGCAGGGCGTTGCTTCTGCCCCGGACGGATGGATTAAGGCGACCGCGCCAACGGTTGCCAGGGAAGCCACGTCAATTAAGTATGGTTCTTATTCTGCGCTTGTCATAGGAAGCACGGGCGGGATAGGCGGGATTTATCTTACAATACCAAACGGCGTAGACTATGCAGGGCGAACATTTTCTTTGGGGGTGTGGGGAAAGTCTTCATCCACAGGCCCGTATATTGAAATACACGACGGAGTTACTTCGCACACGGCGCATTTAGATGGGCTTAATGCTTTTTCTTTTGTAACAACACCTATACATAAAATGGACTATGCCACAACGCAGTTTAAAATAAGCCTTTTTGCAACACAAAACGCAACGGCTTATTTTGATGGTGCGGTTCTTTGCGAGGGCGAAGACTTATTTACGGAATTAAGCCAAAGCAACATTTTGGTTGATGATTGGTCGCCGACTATAAATATAAGGCAAGACCAATACGAACTTGCACAGCGCGAGGGTTCAGAAATTCCGGATGCCCATGTTCAGGCGCAAAGCATAAGGCTTCGCGGAACGGTTGTAGGAACGGATGTTAGAAGTTGCCGAACAAATTTTGACACACTTCTTAAGGCGGCGCTTTCCTGGAAGACAAATGAAAAAAGACATATTTATTTATATGAAGACCGATGCAGGGAAGTATTTCTAAAGTCTTTTGATTGGCAGTATATAAACAGCCTTCAATATATAAAATACAATATGCAGTTAACGGACGCCGACGCATCTTCTCGGTATATCGGGAAAATAAGGAATAGAACGGTTATCGCCGCAACGGTAACAGAATTTAATTTTGCGTATAATGGAAACTTTGAAAGCAAACCATACATTTCAATCATTGCGAATCAGGGGGCAACGATTACGACCTGCCTATTAGAAAACCTTACAACTGGTGAAAACTTCTCATATACAGGCACAGTTCCGTCGGGGGTTGCCCTTAACATAGACTGTTTAGCTGGAACGGTATTAAATAGCAGCGCGGATAGCATATCATTATTTTCTGGTGATTTTGTAAGGCTGGTTCGCGGGACTAATTATTTTAGGTTTTCTGGACAAAACTGTGAAATTGACATTGATTATTTTGAGCGCTACTTATGAAATTCAGGGTAGAAATACGGGACACATCTTTCACAACGCAATACATTTTAGACAATGAGTATTATGACCTTAGCTGGTCGTATTCGGCGAAGGGTGGGTGCGGAGAGTTTTCTTTTTATTTGCCAAGGAAGCTGTTTGAAGAAAGGGCAATAAGTGGAGAATATAATGTCAGGATTTATTTTCGTGACCCTTCTACTGATAGTTTTGTTCTTAGATACCAGGGGTTAATTGAGAACAAGCTACCATCTGTTCAGGGATTAACAGAAAAGATACAGATAACCGGGCATGGGTATTACACCCAACTTGGTCGTGTTTATATAAATAATATAACTTATACATCTACGGAAATATCTGCAATAGTTACCAATATTTTGGATAATTATATTGTTCCAAATACGAATATTTCCTATAGCGCTTCAAACATACAGAATACTGGAATAACGCTTTCATCAATTCAGTTTAACGAATATGCGGATACCGCGCTTCAAAAGTTGGCAGATATAGCAGGGAATGTAGAGTATGGCGTGGACATGAATAGAAATTTTTATTTTAAAACACAAAGCACATCGGTTGGGTTTAATTTTCCGGTCGGGTTCAAGATACAAAACTATGATGAGAACCAAGATTTTAAATCAATCATTAATAGAGTTTATGTTCAGGGTGCACAAGCTGGCGGAACGTATGCTTTTTTTGGGCCGTATGACCACGCAGGAAGCCAACTTAAATATAATTTAAGAGTTAAGGTTCAGCAGAACTCATCAATCAGCGATTCTACGGTAGCTTCTCAATATGCCACTTCGATATTAAATGAATTTTACGATGCTTCAATTCGTGCTGGATTTGACTTAATGAATTATTCAACCCAAATAGAAGCTACAACTCCGATCCCCTTATTAAACATATTTATTAAACAAGATAAATATGCCGAAAAAAGATTCGGGGAAGGGCTTTATTCCGGTCTTGTAAATTTTGATATTAACAGAATTAATTATAATTTATCTAACAATTCCGGACTAAAAACAAGTATTGACCTTGGCAAGCCCAGACCAAAGATAAGCGAAACATTTTCGGCGGTTCTTTACGAACTCGACCAAGTTAGGAGCGCAACACTATGACGAATACGCCATCATCGTACCCAACAACAACAGATTCGTTTACAGTTAAACAGAATCATATTGACGTTTATCAAGACGACCATATTAACAAATTACAAAATAGTGTTGTTGCCCTACAGACTTATATAGGAACAAACCCGCATGGGAGCAAAACAAATTTAACCGAGAGGTTGGCTGTAAGCCTTGGCAGTAGCGGTTCTATTCGTTTAGGTTCAACCTTTCCAGCATCTCCAGTTGATGGACAGGCTTTTTGGAACTCAAGTGAGCCGGCTTTTTATGTTTATAGTACGCTAACAGGGACATGGGCTTCTTCTCAAAATTTAAGCAATGTGGTTTTTGAGTATACCGGTGTTGTTGATACTGGCGGTGGTGCGGAGGTAATAGCCACAACACAAAATGCCGGAGCAAGCCAATCAACTTGTTATAGATATCTATATAAAACTGGCGCAGGATTCGGCACTGTGTTTTATTCTAAATTTAAAAAGGTTGCCGGCATGACAACAATTACCGTTTGGGCAAGGCTATGGAACCTCGGTGTCAATGGTTCAGTTTTTAGATGTACCATTGGAACGGTAAACGGAACAATATTAACCGTTGTTGGTGCGCCGGCATGGGTTTCTGTCGGGATTGGTATTTCTGGTTTAACCAATGGAACAACTTATGATGTTGTTGGAGAGCTTAACGCATCGGCTTCTAATCCGGCATATTGTGGAAATATAATTGGAATAGTAAGTTAAAAAGGAGATGAAATGAAAAAATTATTATTAACCTTAGGAATTATTTTTTTAAGCATCACAGCCTTTGCGGATGATACAGCGCTTCCGATTGAGATAGGCAACACCCCGGCAACTGAACCGGTGGCAATTAAAATAACGGATATAACCCCGCCTTCGATTATTGATAATTTGCCACCTCTTAAGAATATGGCTCTTTACTCTATTAATGATGGAGGGATTAAATACGGAGCCTTATTAGACGTTCTCAAGTGGAAAGGGCTTGCCTTATCAGTTGGGTATGTTCCAAGCGATAGTATTATCGCGGGCGTTTCTTATGATTTATTTACGCTTTCTAAATTTGGCGTAGAAACACCAATAATTAAGAATGTCGGACTAGAGCCGTTTATTGGATACAGCCTTGGAAGGCTTAATTTAACAGACACATCTGACGCCAAAGAATCGGTTTTAGTTGGGATTAACGTGGTCAATATTCGTTTCTGGTAAGGAGGGAATATGGATTGGATAATTAAAAACTGGGGGCAAGTAACTGTGGCGGTCTTGGCTTTTGATGCTCTTTTATTCGCCATCACAAAGTTAACGCCAACGGTTAAAGACGATAACATCTATGCGATTTTACATGGATGGATAACAAAGTTTTTTCAACCCAAACAGTAAGCGCCCGCCGTTACTGATAAGGGTGGCTATAAAGTTTTTAGAAACAGGCAGGCTTCCGTTTTGGCTTAGGATATTGCTTCATATCCGGTTTGGAAAATATCTTACGCCCAGCGGAATTGAGTATAAAGGTTTCAAGGTAGAGTTTAAATTTTAGGGCAAAGGCTAAAATCTTTGCCCTATTTTTTGTAAATAAAAAGTGTTGACAAACTTTTACATTATGTTATACTTTAGTCAATGAAAGGGAAGGCGATGAAAAAGAAAAGTTACAAGATGATAAGAATACCGACGGAGATACACCGGATTTTACAGATACAAAAACAACGAACCGGAATACCATTAACAAAAATAATTGAGTTCGCATTTACAAAAAAAAATTTAAATGAAACCCGACCTTAGCAATATAGACTTCTTAACTGAATATGAAAAAATAGAAAAAATGAAAGATTATCAAGAATATATTTTTTTAAGAAGCGCCAGGTTTGTTTTTTTAACAGTTGTTTTCTCTTTTGTTTTATTAACATGGACAGCTTATGGGTGTTCAAGGGATATTGATTTATTAACCGCTAGCATGAAGTCAAAGTTTTTATTGCTCGAAAAGGAGGCGGCGAAAAATGGAATATCTATTAAGCCTATCTGTACATATAGAAGTTCCGAAGAACAATTACAGCTATATTCTATTGGAAGAACAAAACCAGGCAATAAGGTTACTTGGGTCAAACATTCTAAACATTCTGACGGAACAGCGGTCGATATTGCAGTCTATCATGGAAAAAAAATTTCCTGGGAGCCGGGTGAGTATCGAACCGTTGGAAATCTTGCAAAAAATCTAAACTTAACCTGGGGCGGAAACTGGAAACAACAAGACCTTGGGCATTTTGAATTAAAGGAGCCTAAATGAACAATGAAGAATATTTAATGGAAGTAGCTAGCGAGGCGTATGGTACCCTTGGAACTTTGCGGGCAATAGTTTTATATTATGAAAAGTTTGGGCTTAGCGACGCAGAAATTTGTATGTCCCAAATTATTAGATTAAAAAATGAACTTGAACAAAAGTTAATCAAACTCAAGGAGGAACGCTATGGACTTTTACCAAAGACAGTCGTTAATTGATTCTATCGCCGAGGGTAATTCCCATAAGTGGGCGATGGATAAATTAAGAGAAAGATTGGAGGCTGAATATGAGCCAGATGAAGAAGATGAAGGATAACGAAGAAATGGTTATATGTTCTTATTGTGGAACCGAGGAATATGAATCAGAGTGCGTAATTACCGGGGATGGGGCATCAGGACTGAAGTTTTATGCCTGCCGAAAATGTATTGATGCCTGGGCAGAAGAATGTGAAAGGAAATACCATGAGCGTTACATTAGAGGGTAAGTCAATTAAGATGATGTTAGAACAAGCCTTAATAAATGAAAGGGCAGAACGTTCCAAAAGGGAACGAAGTGGTAAGTGGTCGCCGTCAAGCCTTGGTCAATGTATGCGCCGACAATATTGGAATAGGCTTGGAGAGCCGGAAAGCAATCCTCCGGATTCGAGGGCGTTGTCAATATTTAAGGTCGGGAATTTATTTGAAGACTTTATATTTAGCATCCTTCCCAAAGAAATTGAAAGGCAAGTTAAAGTCCAAAGTGAATTTATTTTCGGATATGCCGACGGGGTTACAGAAGATGAAGTCATTGAAATAAAAACCCAGCATAGCCGGAAGTTTTGGCACGTTAATAAAGAAAAGAAAACCAACGAAGAATGGACAATTGCGGAGCATAATCCGGAACATATTTTACAAGCCGGAACCTATGCTGTATTATTGGGGAAAAGTTATATTCGTATGATTTATGTTTCCAAAGACGATATGTGCATTGACGAGTATAGGGTAAAAGTTACACCAGAATTACGAGATAAGATTACAACCGAAGTTGCCAATCTTGAAACGTATTGGGTAAAGAAACAGCTTCCTCCGGCTGTCCCGCGACTTTATCCCGACAAGAAATATGGCGGATTTAAAGAGTGTACTTATTGTTCTTGGCATGATAAATGTTTCAAAATGGAAGGGAAAAGATATGACCGTTGAAAGATTAAGAGAGTTAATTGACGAGCTAGACCAAAAGATTCAAGATTTAAGTTTGTCTTTAGATGAGCAGGACGCTGCCGAGAACGCGCTTAACGTGGCAAAGTCTAAAGTTAAAAAATTAACAATGTTGCGCGATGCAGTTAAAGAAAAAATAATGGCTGAAAAAATATTAATAAAGGAGATTAAATGAAAGTTCAGGTGGCTTTTAAAATAGGCGGCGTTGATTACCGTTTAGAGGTTGACGAAAAAGACGAAATGGATTCATTGCATAAAGGCATTGTTTTGGGAAATCCGCCGAGATATTGTCAGGAGTGTAAGCAGGGAGAGGAATTTAAGCT
>Ga0310812_10000268_pt1 | contig 21441 bp, 33 predicted proteins | sample NN3metagenome_FD_205747 | JGI IMG/M metagenome (GOLD analysis project Ga0310812, IMG submission 205747) | Soil microbial communities from experimental microcosm in Duke University, North Carolina, United States - NN3 | ecosystem: Engineered > Artificial ecosystem > Soil microcosm > Unclassified...
CTAACCGTTGAGTGATTAGCTGCGTTGTATTACACTAGTTTGTAATCGCGTAACAGTGATTTAACTAATATGTCAACGTCATTTGATTCATACATAGTTGTTCTAAATATTTTTATTATATTAACGTAGTGCATATTGCCATTGCTCACTACGTTAACATCGTATCCCGTTTTATCCGTAATTTGTCGCGCAACGTGTGTTAATTGATTCATTTTTTATCTCTTAATAATCAGTTAAATAATTGTCGTCTCGCTCATAGCACGTATAATCATCATACGCGCAAGTTAATTCTTGGATGTACCGCTCTAACTCTTCGATAAACTCAATCATTTGTTCATTATTCATCGCAAAAACTTCAGTCGTTTTCATTATTGTATTCCTGTGCGGCCTCGTTTAATTCTTGGTGATAATCGCAGTTGCAGTATCGGTGACCCTCGCAATCGTTCTCGTCACCGTGCACGTTGTCTATGTCAATCATCGAAGTCCCTCTTTTAATAGTTGCTGTCTAAACGCATTGGTGGAATTAGCGCTAATATAACTAAGCTGCTCCTCAATTAGTGCTGTATCTGGCGCTTCGCGCAACTCATCGGCATATTCGAAATCGTTAGGGATATAAAAACCCTGTGCGCTGTAATCGTCAGTAATTAAAGACGGCAGCTCTATATTGCATTTTTCGCACGATGTTTTAACGCAATCACACTGCATTTCATCCGGCTCATTTAAAAAGCTTAAATGAGGTAAATCGGGATAAATGTAAGATTTTGAAAACTCCTTGCCGTCCGATGTGATTTCTAAGATAGTGATTACATTTTTAAAATCAGTGCCGTATTGCGCATAAAACCGACTAAGTGCTTGGTCTTTTTCAAATCCGCTTGCGCCTACCTCGTTTCCCTCATCGTTTAATCCCGTGACTAAAAACATTGTATTGACTGTGTAAGTTGCCATGTTGTTTCCTCTGTGTTGTTGTTGATGTGGGTATATTATCCCATCGATATTATCGGGTCAATAGTATTTACAAAAATAATTTAATCTTTTTTAAAAACGGCTTGTGATACTATTAGATGATTTGACGGGGGTGTTATGTTATGCATTAAATGCGGTGGCACAAAAAAACGCAGAACCATAGGTTTTGTAATGGTGAATTGTAATTGTGATCAAAATTTAGTAAAATCAACTGATAAAAAAGTATTAAAAATAGACAAAAAAGCCGAATCCTACAAAACGGCAATTAAAGAAATTATGGCGCTTGATTCAAATATTACACAGAAACAAGCGGAAAAGATGTTTAAAGAATCCTACCAAAAGGTCTGATTATGGCCGAAAAAAAAGAATCTACAAAGATTAAAAAGAATGGAAGGCCAACGCTTTATACGCCGGAATTAGCTGCTGAAATATGCGAAGTAATAGCGTCTAATAAGGGGGGGTTGAGTCAGCTTTGCGCAGAAAGACCTCATTGGCCTGTTCCGTCAAATATATTTATCTGGCTCAGACGTTATAAAGAGTTTCGGGAGTCCTACGCCACCGCTAAATCAGAGCAAGTTGAAGTAAGTATTGACTACATGCAAGAAATGATGACAGAACCCCATCACTATACAGATGAAAACGGCAATAAACGGGTTGATGTTGGTATGATGCGCGTTAAAGTCGATGCTATAAAGTGGAAAGCTGGAAAACTGCAGGCTAAAAAATATGGCGTTAATCAGAGCGATGAAGCGTTAATTCATCATAATCAAGCGCTACTCGATGAACTCTTGAAGTTACGCGCAGAATTAGATGATAAAAATAAGAAAGACTATTGATGAAGCAATATGTTGATGTAGACCTAAAATCAATAATGAATGATGAGAATGACGGCAGCCTTTTTAGTACGAGAGGACTTGCGTTTTATCTCGATAAATTAATTGAGCAAAACAGCGTGATTATTGAGCTACTCATAGAATTAGTTAAGAGCAATAAATGAATAAAATAGGCACGACAATCAGCTACATTATTGAAGACAATCTCGTAACTGTTTACGCGCAGGATAATGCTACTAATATATTTGCAAAAGCGTCCGAATCAATTGATTTAAGCGCACATCCGATTGACAGAAATAATAGTGTTGAATTAGTCGAAAAAAAAGCGCTTGAATTGTTGCGTCAGAAAATGAGTATTTCGCATGCACAGTAATCAATTTAAAAAATACGAGCTAGTTATTCTAAAATGTCTAACTCTACAGCATGTCAATCAATTCAGACAGAATAGTGACTGTATAGAGTTAATGCATAAAATACAATCGATGATTGATAACTATTGCGAGCATGACTGGAATGAAATAGGTAGTGAGCGGGAATATTTTAGATGTTCTAAATGCGGTGAGGAATCATGAATTCAATACAGAAAGAAAAGTTGCCGATAGAGATTCATTTCCCATTAAACGATTTAGATATTATGAAAATTTTGAAGGGCGTTGAGTATACTCAAAAAGTTTACTTGAATCACAAGCAAATGGTGCACATCAAAGTTTTTTCTTCGGACAGAGTAAAACCTATTTCTTGGGAAAATTGGCGTCGCCTTTTTGCTGTCTGTGATTCACATCCAGAGCTACAAAAAGTACTGCGATTTATTGAGGCTGAAAATGAGCACGGGATTAACCCATTATGAGTCCAATACAAAAATTACTGGTGGGAATTATCGTATCTCAAGGGGTGATTATTATCTCGTTGGCGCTCATCGGCTTTAAATTGGTTAGGTAATTATGAATAATCCATGGGAATGCCCGCGCTGCAATCGAATTAATGCGCCGTTTAATATGTTCTGCGATTGTACTGATAATGAAGAGTTAACCCCAGCGCCTCCAGATAAAAGTAATCCATTATACAAAATGATAAATGAGACTGATTTTGAAAAAATAGGCAGGGAATCAGGAAGATTTATAACTAAAGAGTCTAGTAGAAACTGGGATACACATAATCTACCCAAAGAAATCACTTTTGAGTTGTCATCAAAATATCCGCGATGCACCGATTGCAATGGCCTTCATGGTTTTGGCGTTAGGTGCGTAATGTTATGAATAGAGATGACGTAAGGATAGGCCAAAAGGTTTTTATTTCGAATCAAGGTGCTGAGGGGTATGTCTCTTGTATCATGGTTCCTTTTGATTCCTTTTGTCTTGTTGAGTACGGATTACCTTACACTGTGAATATTATTTTGGATAATAACGAACAAACTATGGTCTCTACCGATGAAATAGAGTTAGTGAATGGCGTATGAGTTGTTTAGACAAAACATTCTGCGCATCGCCTAATTGTAAAAACGAATGCGGTCGTAAAATGACCGATAAAGAGCGAGATGCGCTTGATAGACTGCCACTGCAAGAGCGGGTTATTTCGCAGGCGTATTTTTGCAGTGAGCAGGCGAATTTAATCGGAGAGCGATAAATGTTGGATAATAAATTAGCGTACATGACACAAATAGCTCAAGACGGATTAGACCGAATGAGCGATATTAGGCAGAAATTTATCGATTTAGATAATGATTTACAGCAAATAGAATTAGGTATGGACAAATCAGACCAGCCGCGCTACTCACAAACTATGCGCACTATTGCGTTGGCACGCACGAACCTCGAAACGTCATCAATGTATGCGATTAAATCGCTGTTTATCGCGCACGAATTCAAATGAATCTAAAGCAATTCATTGTAATAACGGTGGTTTTTGTTTCTATTGGCATGTTCATTGGCTGTCTAATTAATTAACTTAATTCTTTAGTGATTAGGGTTAAATATGTCTAATATCGAAATTAATACAGGAGAAACCATTTGGGTTTTTGGTGATTTTTACTGCGGGGGTGATGATTATGTTGACCCAAGTAACCTAGAATTGAGTTCTCATGTGGTGAATTGTGTTGTCGAGGGTAATGTAATTTGCGGCGCTCATTCATTCTCGCAATCGATGGTATTTAAAACAAAAGATGCCGCGATTGATGCATTTATTGAGAAATTAGAAATCATTAGATATTCTTGACGTTTAAATTAAATGAGCAAATAATAGTCAATGATTATCAATCAAGACAAAGAGCAGTTATCGTCCGAATTACGAGGTAGTTTGCTGCGATTTACCCGATTTTTTTACCCAATTTTGACGGGCAGGGATTTTATTGTATCAGAGCCTATTGGCAGAGAGTCGCATCATATCACTATTTGCAGGGCGTTAACGCAAGTGGCCCGTCTTGAAATACCAAATCACCGTTTATTAATCAATGTAAGCCCAGGAAGTGGGAAATCCACTCTTTTGTCAATGTGGGTTGCGTGGACGTTAGCGCAGTACCCTGACTCAAGATTTTTGTATATTTCCTATTCTAAAGTAATTGCCTCAAAACACACTGAAACTATTAAACGAATTATGCAGTTGCAGCATTACAGTTACCTGTTTGATGTCCATATTCGTCATGATTCTAAGGCCCGCGAGTATTTCCAGACAACGGCGGGGGGCGCAGTTGCCGCATTCGGTAGTTCGGGAAGTATTACGGGCCAAGATAGCGGCCTTCCCGGGTTAGATAGATTTAGTGGTGCATTAATAGTTGATGACCCGACAAAGCCCGATGAGGCACACAGCGAAACGATTAGAAAATCAGTTATAGAAAATTATAGAGAGACTATCCAACAACGTGCTAGAGGAACGAACGTGCCGACTATATTTATTGGGCAACGTTTGCACGAAGACGATTTAGCGGCCTACCTCATTGCAGGCAAAGACGGTTACAACTGGCATAAAATAATACTAAAAAGCATCGATGATGCAGGAAACGCGCTCTATCCTGAGGTTAATACGCTCGAATCACTACTGATTAAAAAAGAAATTGACCCCTATGTTTTCGCATCGCAGTACCAGCAAGACCCAATACCCGCAGGGGGAGCACTATTTAAACCGGAGTGGTTTGTGCTGCTCGATGAAGAGCCTGAAATACTCTACAGTTTTATCACGTGCGACACAGCAGAAACGGCAAAATCATACAATGATGCAACGGTATTTGGTTTTTTCGGGGTGTATGAAATCGAATCGATGGGCGTTAAAACGGGAATTCACGGGCTTCACTGGATAGACTGTATTGAAACGCGAGTAGAACCAAAAGATTTAAAGCAAGCGTTTATTGATTTCTGGGCGCAGTGCATGCGTTATAAAAGACCGCCGCAATTGGTTGGTATAGAAAAGAAATCTACAGGAGGAACATTATTGAGTCTTTTGGATGAAATAAGAACCGTAAGATTAATGGATATACCAAGAAACGCGAACAGTGGCAACAAAACAAAGCGGTTTTTAGATTGCCAGCCCTACGTTGCCGAAAGAAAAATATCGTTACCCACGTACGGTAAGCATACAAAAATGTGCATAGAGCATATGAGTAAATTAACCGCAAACGAAACACACCGATGGGATGATATCGGTGACGTGTTGAGTGATGCTATAAAAATAGCACTAATTGATAAAACTATTATATCATCAACTATTAATGCAGTAGACCATTCTGATATTGCTAGCAGATTAATGGGCAAACAGAATAAAATCAATAGATTACGCGATAGACGAGGATAGCATGCGCAAGGTTCCCGATGAGCGCCAAAACGATTTAGCAAAAATTAAGGCGAACGTGCGAAATGCGCACGATTATTTCCGCCCAAATTACGATAGATACAACGATTTCAGACGATTTGTGTTTGAAACGTCATTGAGCGCTGACGATATAACGCTGCTCGAAACAATGGGTTATCCGCAGCTAGAGTTTAATGTGCTCGAGGCGTATGTTAGTAGATTGCTCGGTGAATACTCTAAGCAAGAACCCGACATCGCAGTTAATGCGTATGATGAGCAAAAATCCGACCCAGTCACTATTAAATTTGTAGAGCAGCATTTGCGCCACGTTTTCGGTGATGATGACAACGCGCATTTACGTTACGAAGTTTATTTGGATGTGCTGTCCGGCGGATTTAGTACGGGCAAGGTCTATACAGAATACGAGCATCCCATGAGCATGAATCAAGTTATTAAGTTCATGCGCACGGAACCCACGCTGACGGGCTTTGACCCACTCGCGCGATTAAGTCACAAAGGAGATGGTAATTTCTGTTTTGAATTGTTCCCGAAAGAAAAAGAAGTGTTCGAAGAAGAGTACCCCGATGTCTCTATAAAGACGGTTAGTTTTCGCAGGGATTTTGAGGGGTTTAATTGGTCGTATCAAACGGATAAATCAAAAATAGTATTGGTTGCCGACTACTACAAAAAAGAGCGTAAAGAAGAGTCTATTATTGAGGTTAAAGACCACGGAGTCATGACAACTAAGCAATATCGAAAGATGCTGGATGAATGGGATGACATTACAATGCCGCCTGGCACTGTCGGTAAGCCTCGAAAAACATTGATTGATAGCATTAATAGGTATCGCATCGTAGAAAACGAGGTTATAGAGTTTGAAGAGACTGATTTTAGGTACTTGCCTCTTGTGTTTATAGATGGTCATTCGCTATTAATTCGAGCTAATAAAAACAGTAATATACGCCAAGTAACTCGCCCCTACGTTTATCATGCTAGAGGCGCACAACGCTTAAAGAATTTCGCGGGTATCTCACTAGCAAACGAGATTGAAAACACCGTGCAGCATAAATTCATGGTTGCTAAAGAGGCGCTCCCGAAAGAAGAAGACTATTTAGATGCTTACAAAGACGTGCAGCGACAAAGCGTCCTTGTTTATAACTCCGTCTATGAAAACAACCCCGACCAGCCTATTGCAAATCCCATTCGAGAAGTTCAACGTGTACCGCCGCCCCCTCAGATAGTTGAAGCATTTACTGGTGCTGATTCGCTAATTCAGAATGTGTTAGGCTCCTACGATGCAAGTCTTGGCATCAATAATAACCAGTTGTCAGGTGTTGCAATCGTTGAAGCCGCAAGTCAGTCCAATGCAACCGCGATGCCTTATATTGTAGGCGTAATGCAAGGATTCCAGCGCATGGCTCAAATCTACGTTGACCTGATGCCAAAATACATCACCACCCCTCGAACGATGCCGATTATTGATGACAAGGGCAAGAAACATGCAGTTCTTATTAATCAACCCGATGGCTTGCCGCTAGATTTTGACCCGAATGTATTAAATGTATCGCTCAAAGCGGGCGCGTCATTCCAAGTTCAAAAATCCCGAACGATTATGATGGTGAAAGAAATGATGGGAATTTCACCGTTGTTCAGTCAGTTCATCGCGGAAAAGGGTCTGAATTTTGTTCTGGATAACATGGAAGGCAAAGGAATTGAAGAATTAAAAGCGTTAACAGATGAATGGCTGCAACAATACCAGCAAGAAAAGGCACAAGCACAGCAGCAACAACAGCAAAACCCTGCCGCGATGAAGGCGCAAGTTGATATGGCCAAATTACAACAACAAGGCCAGATTGACCAAGCAAAATTACAATTAGATATGGCCAAGCTTCAAGCTGACCACCAAAAAGTGATGGCAGATTTACATTTAGGGCAACAATCAGCGCACGTTCAAATGGCAAAAGCCGAGGCTGAAATATACGGCAAAAAAGTTGATTTAGAATTGCAGCACAAAGAGCAGCGCCACAAACACGCCAAGGAGGCGATAGAATTGCATCATACTATTCATAATAAACAACATGAGAGAGTGCATCATGAGTAAAATCACATGGCAGGACATGAAAGAGGCAACCGCCAAAGAACTAAAAACTACCTACAAACTAAATGATATGCAACTAGAAATGCAGGTAAGACGTCATTTAGATGGGGCGAATCTTGAAGAGCGAAGGGGCGTTTATAAAGAAGTTTATGATAAAAAGAGGTAATTATGCCGTTAAAAAAAGGGTCATCAAAAAAAGTTATAAGTGAAAACATTTCAGAGCTAAGGCATTCTGGCAGACCTGAAAATCAAAGCATAGCTATTGCCCTGTCTGAAGCCCGAAAAAACAAGAAAGGAAAGAAAAAATGAAAGACAAACCAAAAAGCGGCATGAGCAAAAAGCGTCACACGGACGAAAAAGAAGATAAAAAATTAATTAAAAAGATGGTTAAAAAGCCATGCATGAAATAAATAAGGCCCTCAATGACTTAAATGTAATGCGTGAGGAGTTCGAGCAATCAATCACTATAATGATTGAAGGCATGGATACACTAAATAAACGTATAGAGCGAATAGAAAAATGGCTATTAGAAGAGAACCTGTTAAAAATAGAGCGGTCAAAAATCCATACGATAGACACGAGGAGCGCGTTACAGAGAAAGCCTTTAAATCGGTAGAAAAATCTGTAAAACCCGTTGCAAAAGACACGAACAAAACAAGACGGGTCATGAAAAAACCAACATCAAAATAAGGAATTTAGCCATGATTAGCGAACTAACCAAAATAGGATTGGGTTTATTGGATAGGGTTCTGGTTGACGTAGAGCCGGAAATAGAAGAGTGGCTAATCAATGAGTTAAAAATTTCGGCTAATCATATACAATATTATCTGGCCGAAAAAATGGGCGAATCTAAATAACCGGAGAGCGGCATGGAATACAAATGCAAAAGCGGCATGATTGATAATAGAATGGTTAAAGACAACCATCAACAAGGTATTGAGCGAGTAAAGCAGCGTAAAGAAGACCGTAATGATGTGGCAGGTCATAATGGCAAAATGGGGATGCATAAGGGGAGCGAATCTCATTGGAAACGTGGCGATTCATTGACTCCACGGAAGGCTTAAATCATGACTAAAGTCTATCAATTACCCACCCAAATTACGGGTACTGTTGGGGTTTTACCTACCCAGAAATATGCTATATTTGGCGATGATTTAGCGACCGTTACAACGGCGGGTTATTTAAATCAAGCAAGTTTAGAAGCAAATCCCGTGTCAGCATCTGATATTATCCAAGCGCTTTATTCCTATAATTTACAAACTAAAACAGGAACCTACGGGGTATTTACGGTAGCTATTAACAATTTAGGCGTAATTACATTAACCGCATGGTCAAGTCCCGGGGATGTAGTGCTGCCCGTTGTTGACAATGATTTTGCAGTGTTTAACGGCACGAGCGGGCAATTACAGGATGCGGGTTACTCGCCTACTGACCCCGCAAAAACAAAAGTGGTCATGCTCAATGCAGCGCCTACTATTAATCACGTGGCTATTTTTACCAGTGCTAACGGCACTATTGGTGATGGCGGCGTGCTCGGAACTGCTGCAGCTAAAGCGGCATCAGATAACACAAAGGCCACCGTTGCATCTGTTAATGCAGCGACTACCGCAAACAACTTTGCAATGTTTACAGATAATGCCGGAACGGTTGGTGATATATTAAAAGCTGACGGCATTGAGGCGGCAAATGCTGTTACTGCAAGCGGTAAAGCGGGGGTTATTACGACCTCAGCATTAACCACGGCTGCAGGGGCGAGTTACGCCATTACGTGGACTAATACGCAAATTGCTGCGGCATCATCCATTCAATTGACGCTAATGGGTGGTACTAACACAGTTAAAAGCATCACATTAGAAGCCACTGCAGGGGCTGGCACATCGACATTGACAATATACAACGTAGGGCCAACCGACCCATTAGATGGCACGCTGTTGATTGGTTATGTCGTTGTTTAATTATTAACAATAAAGTAAAATATTTTATTTACGAGACCCGCGCGTAAGTCGGGGCAATTTAGCGTGACGGCGTTAATAGTCCGATACCTGAACCGAACAGGGCATTACCGTGGCGGGGGAACAGCCGGAGGATAGTTTTGTGGATACAGCAAACGAGAGTACAGTAAATAGCGAACATCAAGCGGAAACGTCTACACAAAAAGAAGAAAGGCTTTTTAGGCAGGCAGAACTTAACGAGATTGTTGGACGAGCCAAACATGAGGCGGTGGAGTCATACAAACGACAGCACCAAAATCAAGCAAGCTCATCCCCCCCAGCAATGCGTTCGGGAATGTCTGAAGACGATGTTAGGCGATTAACAAGCGAGGAGCTAAGCAGGCAGCGCGAGACTTGGGAAAAAGAATCAAGAGAGCGCATGAATGCTGAAGCTGCCGAGCGAGTGGTCAATGCCTACCGCGAAAAAATTGGAGCGGGTAAAGAGAAATATCAAGATTTTGAACAGGTTACCGGCAACGTTGATATGAGGCGTTATCCACATGTGGTTCAACTCTTAGCGGACCACGTCGATAATGCGCACGATGTGCTGTATCATCTGGCAAATAATCGTTCAAAAATGGTCAATCTCGAAATTGCCGCCAATCATTCACCTGAAGATGCTATTTACGAAATACAACGATTAGCTAAATCGATTAAATCAAACGAGGAATCGAGCAATGCTAAGACGTCTCGTGCGCCGCTATCGCAGCAACGCCCTTCCATATCTAGTGTAGATTCCGGCGGTGCATTGTCTATGGCTGATTTAAAGCGCAAATACAAAGGATGATGTCAGCCGGAATCTTCTATCAACCTAATAGAGGATTCATTAAATGGCTGTTTTTCCTAATAATATTTTACAGCAGGTCCAAACCTATCAACGTTCGGGGCTTGCTTTGCTGCAAAACCTGTGCTGTCACATTGCTACAGCAAATACTAAATTCAAAGATTTTGATAAAATCCAAGCGAACCTTGGTTCAACTGTTACATTTGACTTACCCCCACGCGCAACCACCGCAAAAGGGCTTGTTGCATCATTTCAAACTGCAGAGCAGCGTGTTCAACAATTGGTTTGTGACCAAGCTAACAACAGTTCATTTGCTGTGACTTCTCAACAACGTATTTTCAATTTAGAAAAGGGCGAAGAGGATTACATGCGAGTTTTCGGTAAATCCTTTATTGCTGAATTGGCAACCGAAGTTGAAGCGGACGTTGCGAAAAACTGGGATAGCTCCGTGCAAAGTCAATTGCCGGGCGGTACTTTAAACACGTTCTCAGGCCCCTACCGTTTTTTTGGCAATGGCTCTACTGCACTAACAAGCTATCAACAATTAGCACAAGCCATCATGTACTTTAAAAACTACGGCTCTGTCGCTGAAGGCATTAAAGTGTACCTTCCCGATACCGTTGTTCCATCAATTGTTGGTAATGGGTTAAATCAATTTGTACCGCATAGAAACGATGAAATTGCGATGAGCTGGGAAATTGGCGACTTTGGAACGCCGTTAGTGTCTTATTATCAGTCAAACTTAATGCCGTTGCACGTTTCCGGTAATACAGGCGTCTTGCAGCAAACATTGACCGTTATTTCTACAAATGACCCAACCGGTAACAATGTAACCCAAATTACAGTGAGTGGCGCAACCGCCAGTGATGCGAGCGCTGTGTTTTCCGGCGACCTGTTCGAGTTCCAAGATGGCGTATCGGGTCAGCCCAACATGCGTTATTTGACGTTTATCGGGCATCGCCCAAGTGCAAACCCTGTGCAATTTAGAGTAACTGCCAATGCTGTTGCTGATGCATCCGGTAATGTTGTGCTAAACATCACACCCGCATTAAATTGGGCTGGTGGTCGTAATCAAAACCTTAATAATCCCATTGCAGCGGGCATGCAAATCCTTGGTTTACCATCGCATCGAGCAGGCGGTATTTTGGGTGGCGATGCGTTTTATCTCGCAATGCCTCAATTACCTGAGCAAAGCCCCTACGATACAGCTAATGAATACGATGAAGATACTGGTGTCTCATTGCGATTGACTTATGGTTCATTGTTTGGTCAGAACCAGACCGGAATGATTTATGATGAAACGCACGGCTCAGTAATTGTGCCTGAGTATTCAATGCGGTTTGTTATTCCATTGTCTCAGGGTTAATTAATTAATGCGGATGTAATAATCCGCCTACAAGAGGTTTTATTATGGCTACTGTACAAAGTGCAAATACAACACAAAACGACCCGATTTATTCATTACCGTTTTTGTATATTTCTGGGTTAAATATTTCTGTCGCGTCTACGACTATTATTGCAATTGCACCGGGGCAGGCGCGAGATTCGAACGACAACATTGACATGCCAGTAGGATTCCCAAATCTTCAGGGTGATGTTGAACCGTCTGTATATATTCAAGATTACCGTCAACCCTTGTTATTAAATTCTGCGGTGACTGGTGCTAACGGGTTAGACCGTGGAACATTGGCTGCAAGCTCTAGTTATTGTGTGTGGTTAATTGGGGATTCTCGCGGTTACAAACCGGTTGCGGGGTTAATTAGTTTATCGTCCAATGCCTATCCATTAATGCCATTAGGTTACGACTCCTTGAGATTGTTGGGGTTTGTTACGACATCCGCTGGCACAGCGTTTCAGGCAGCATCGTTATTAAATACGGCCTACTCTAAAGCGTATTATTTGCAGCCTCCCGTGTCTGAAGTGGCGGCAGGTAATGCTACAACATTCACAGCAGTTGACTTGGCAAGCTCCATTCCTACGACTACTTCGCCATTTGTTATTGCCTTTTTGTTGGTGACATTCACGCCCGCAGCAGCAGCGAGTAACGTGCAATTTCGCCCCACAGGCAGTACCGCTACTACTAACTTAGTTACTATTTCTGCAATTAGTGCAGGCGTTCCGCAACAGCAATACGTGCAAGTTATTTGTGGCGTATCAGGTGGGCAGCCAAGTATTGATTACAAGGTAACAAGTGCCAGTGATGCGGTCACTGTATTAGTAACTGGTTACGCCGTAACGTTGGCTTAATTTAACTCACGAGGGGGTGACATGCCTTATTTAGCACAGGATTTGATAACCCGCTCGTGGTTTTTGTCGGGTATTGTTGCGCGTAATCTTCAAGTTCCAACAGGGGACCAAATTAATGACGGCCTTCGAATGCTCAATGATTTACTTAATTTTAAGCAAATTGAAACGGATTTAATTCCCTATTGGCAGTACATCACATTTGATTGTGTGCCAAATCAAGAGAACTACTATTTGCCTTGCGTTGCCGCCATTGAATCCTCCACTTTCAATCTTGACGTAGTGCGCTATCCAATGTCCGGCACCACGCGAGGCGATTATTACGGTTCGTCACGGGTAGACAATATATCAACGTTGCCTTTCTCATGGCATTATGAGCGCAGTGTGGGGGGCGGTACGTTTAGCATGTATTTTAAACCCGACCAAAACTACCCTATAAAAATGATGGCGAAAATTTTTTTGGTCGATGTGACGCTACAGACTGACCTACAAAATGTCACTGAAACGTTTAATAATACGTACAACATCCCTTTTTATACTCCCTACACGTTTGTTAATAATGGAATTCAAGGATATGACAGTTCTTATATTGAATATTTGCGCTATGGGTTAGCGAGGCTAATGTGCTCAGAGTACGGGATTATGTTTAGCCCTGAATCTGCTCAAATATTAAAAGCCTATGAGCGTAAACTGATGTATATAGCACCCCCTGATTTAAAGAATAGGAAAAACTCTATATTAACGTCTGATAGAGTAAGTGGGTTTAACTGGGGAGACTGCAATATTGGCCGTGGGTGGCGTCCGTCCTAGACCTACGAATCATTGACGATGGATTGATTCCCAATTAAAATGCTCTTTTTAAATAAAAGGGCTAAAAATGATAGTTAAAATATGCAAAAAACATGGTGAGTTAAATGAAAGTCAAGTTACTAAAGAAAAGAACTCGCAATGCGTTTTAGGTTATCGAATTAGATGCCATCAATGCAGGTTGGATAAAGATAGAAAATGGAAAATTAATAACCTAGATAAACATCGGCAGACCGCATCAAGAGCAAGAAATGAAGCGAGAAAGCTATATAGAGAAGGAATTATAGATATTGAGCCAAGAGCTAATGTTTTGGCTAGAGAAGATAGAAAAAATAACCCTGAAAAACATAAACAATGGTCAAAAAATAATAGAGAAAAGGAAGGTCAACTAAGAAACACTAGAGAAGTATGCAGAAAAGTTAATATTGACGTATCTTATTATTATGAAATGTTAGAAACGCAAAATGGATTGTGTAAAATTTGCAATAATCCAGAGACTAGAAAATCAAGAACTGAAGGTAAAGTATGTCAATTGGCTATCGACCATTGTCATAAGACGGGAAAAATTAGAGGTCTTCTTTGCCATTCTTGTAATGTAGCGCTTGGCAGCTTTAAAGATAGTATAGAACTCTTACAAAACGCAATTAACTATTTAAAACTTCATGAACATGCAGAGGGTAAATAATGATAACCAGAGGCCAAAACTTTAAGCAATTCCCACTAGACATTGTGGGTAGTTCATCTTTTGGCCGTTATGGTAAAATTAGTACCCAAAAGACCTATAATCTTTTTATCAGCGACAACTTTTTAGTTCCTTACTCGGGCTACCAAATCGCTATGCGTGCGTCTGATTTTGGTAATGGCCTTGAGGGTCGCGGATTATTCACGAGCACTAAATTCAATTGCATGATTGCGGTGATTGGTAAAAATGTCTATCGCGTCACGATTACGTATAATCAAATTTACAATACTGTTACATTTAGTCAGGCTATTTTTATCGGTGAATTGCAAACCTCAAGCGGGGTTGTGTACATTGCCGAAAACAATAAACCTCAGATTGGCATCTCAGATGGTACGGCGTTTTATATTTACGACCCGACCTTAACGCCTGTATTTCAAGTAGTGGCGCTCAATTTCGTTCCGGGTTATTTAACGTTTCACGATACGTATTTCATTCTTGCTGCATCTGAAGATACGACAAACGGCCCTCCAATCAATAATACATGGCGATTATCTGAATCAAATAATGGCCTGTCCTTTCCGCCTGACTCATCACATGTGGGATTTTTACAGACAAAACCCGATAATGTGAAAGCCGTGGTTCGTTTTCCATCTAAAGGAAATATGATTTTTGTGATGGGAAGTATTGTTACAGAGGCGTGGTTTGATACGGGCGCTCAACTATTCCCCTACCAGCGCAACAACCAATTCAATATTGACTACGGTTGTTTGCAGCCTGCAACGGTTGCCTACATGGACCAAATTGTTGTATGGCTCGCGTCAAACGAGAAATCAGGCCCGATTATTATGTATTCCGATGGCGGTATGCCCAAAAAGATTACAACTGATGGGATAGACTATTTATTCTCGACATTGCAAAACCCTGAAGATTCACAAGCATTCCTATACCGACAAGACGGGCATTTGTTCTACCACATCAATTTCTATCAAGATAATATTTCACTGTTTTATGATTTTAATACGGACAAGTTCTACCACGCGTCTGACCAAAATTTAAACTATTACATCGCCTCAGAAGTTGCCTTTTTTAATAATCAATATTATTTTGTCACTAAAAATAACGGCAATTTATTTGCATTAGATACGCAATTTTACTCGTATCAAGACGTTGATGGCGTGGGTAATGTAATAACCTACGAAATACCAAGAAGCCGCACGTGCGCTAACATCAGAACCCCGGGTCAAGATTATATGGTCATTAATGATTTAGGGTTTACTATTGAATCGGGAGAAACCGATTATCAGCAGCAATCGCTTGGTGAAATCATTTTAATTACACAAGATGGTAATATCTTGGTGACGCAAGGCGATTTTATTAGTCTCTTGACGCAAGACGGCAATAGTTTGGTTACTCAGCTTGATGATAATCTAGTAACACAACAAACCGATGACGGCACAAGCGCGTGGCTTATCGCCCAACAAGAAGCGAACACCGGTTACTCTAATCTCTCATTACCGCACGTTGATTTGTCTATTTCGATTGATGGGGGCGCGTCATTTGGTAACGAGTGGGCGTACTATTTACCGCCAATTGGTCATAGAAAAAACAGGCTCATGTGGTGGGGTATAGGAATAGCTAATGACTTCGTACCCCAATTTAAATTCTGGGGTATGGGACGTTTTGTGGTAAGTGACGGGTTGATTAATGTGCGAATTTAGGAATTAACCTGTTTCCATCTATTTTTATCTATTTTATCTAATGCATTGTCTTTATGAGTTCCTGCATAAAGATGAAGTGGATTGGTGCAGGTGGGATTATCGCATTTATGACATACTATTAACCCATCCGGTATTTTTCCGTGATGAATTTCATAGGAATATCGGTGGGCTTTAATACTCTTTTCTATCCAAAAAATAGAGTACCCGTTTTTATCTTTTTTTAGATGCCATCCCCAGCAATCGTTTTCCTTTTTTCCTTTTTCTACTGCATCCCAGAATCTTTCTTTAGGAGATTTGCTGTATAAACATGTTTTTGAACAATATTTAACCGTTGTTCTTTTTAATTTACATTGAAATACCCTAAATCTTTTTCCACAAAATAAGCACTCTTTTACCTCATGAGTTCTTTTTTTTGGAAAGAAATAGTTAACAGTTTTTGTATTTATTTTTTCATTGTTTTTTCTATAAGTTAATACGCATTCATTTCCGCAAAAAACATTTTCTTTATTGTTTTTTACTTTAGATGGGTATTTTTTGAATAGTTTTTGACAATTCGAGCATTTTAATTCTATTTTATTTTTTATTGGTCTGGCGCATGCGGTGGAGCAGTAAACAGTTCTTTTTATGTTTCCTAATTTATTTTTTATAATTGATAATTTATTGTCGCAGCGTTTGCATTTTTTCATAATTCACTCTCCAGTGTACTCAATAGGGAGCAAACCAATCAGTGAGTTGCTGATTGTTCGTGCTGCAGGCACTAGGTTTGCTGTATTATTATATAATGATTGGAAATATAATAAAATGAATTATTTAGGATAAACCATGGCCGTATCACCTCTTAAACTTCAATCAATTTTTCCAGATTTGCCCCGCGAATCACCTGCCGTGGATAAAGACGGTAATTTTTCGGCGCTTTGGGATTTGGGGTTATCGTCCCTGTTTCAAGCACTTCAAGATAATTTTAAAAACGAGGGTATTGTTTTCCCGCCGTTAAGTGCGGCCAACATTCAATTAATTCAGGATATTTACACGCCTTTGATTGGTTCGCCTCTGCCTCAAGGCGTCCCTGATATTAGCGGCCAGACTGTGTTTGATAGCACTAATCGCGTTTCAAAACAATTTGTAATTACCTATGATGGGGCCACGCCACCGAATATAATAACTGCATCATGGCGTCAATTCGTCTATCTATGAGGTGAAAAATGAGTTTCTTTAGTCAATTATTCGGCGGTGGTTATAAAGACCCCTCAAAAGCGGCAATGCCTTATTACAGCCAAATACCAAACCAAACAGCGCAATACCAGCAACCGTATTTTAATGCGGGTACGCAGGCTTTGCCTCAACTTCAAAACCAATACCAAAGCGCACTAGAAAATCCGGGTGGGAAAGTTAATGAGATTGGCCAAAACTACCAGCAATCCCCCGGATTTCAATTTGCATTACAGCAAGCCTTAGGTGCTGGCGACCATGCAGCCGCAGCCGGAGGAATGGCTGGCAGTCCTGAGCACCAACAACGCAGTATGCAAATGGCTACAGACATCGGGAATCAAGACTACAATAATTGGTTAAACCATGCGCTAGGCATGTACGGTCAAGGATTAAGTGGCGAACAAAACCTTGCAGGCATGGGCCAACAATCGGGTAACAGTATGGCAGACATGATAGCTAATTCATTATCACAGCAGGGACAATTAGCCTATACAGGTCAACAAAATAAAAACCAACAGCGTGGCTCTATGTTTAACAATATTCTAGGCGGTGTTGGCGCATTGTCTGCATTCACGCCTTGGGGTCAAGCGGGTGGCGCATTAGATACTGCATTAAATAGATTTGGGGGTAGATAATGGCTTTTCAAACGTTTCAATTTCAGCCATCAAGCCAAAATGAATACCCGTTGCATGACATGATTGGTAAATTGCTGGGGGGATATAGCCAAGCATCGCAGGCTAGATTTTTGCAGCCTAATCTTCGCGAAGACTTGCTTAAAAAACAGCAGTATAACCAATATTACGGCCCCGATATGCAATCACAAATTGGGTTGCGTAATTCCCAGCGCAAAAATGTTGACATTCGAAATCAATATTTGCCTCAATCATTGCAAGAAGCGTTAATAAAAGACCGCCTATACAACAAGAATTACCAATCCAATAATGACTTAGAGCAAGCATTAAAGGCCGCCAATATCGGCAATATTAGCGCAATGACAAATGAAAAAAATCTTCGAAATAAATACCTTGAGCCATCATTACAAGAGCAGTTAGCATTGCTTCGCGCCAATGTACAGGACAAAGAGGGATTTAATCAGTTTCTTCAACAGCATTTAGGCGGCGGCCAAGGTCAAGGTGGGGAACAGGCGCCAATGCAGGGTAATGAAAACGCCAATACTTACGTTCCAAATCAAGGCATGCCGCCCTTTGCGCAATCGGATGAATCGGGAATGCAGCAAAGCGCACAGCAAAACCAATCACCGATTCAAGCACCAATGCAGCAATCGGGTGCGCCTCAATTAACCGCAGAAGATATTCAAAATAAACATTATCTGGGTATAGATACCTTTGGCCCCAAATACAAAGCATGGGTTGATACGCAAGCAAAAGGAATGGAGAAAAAGCAGGCTGAGGCGTTTAAGAATGATGCGAAGAAAGAATATAAAACGTATGAGAAGGTCGAGGCACTGAATCAGGATATTCCTGTTATTGAAAATACATTACAAAAAGCAGTTGAATTGAGGGATATAATCCGGCAAAACCCTTCTTTTTATGGGCATATTACGCCTATTGGTTTAGGTAAATTTTATAATGCGGCAGAACGATTTGCTAAAACCTCCAATAATCCATTGGTAGGTACAATACAAACCGAAATGCTGCCGTTGATTGCTAATGCCGAAGGAAAATTAAGTGAGAGAGGAAATCAACTAGCGCTTAAAATAGGCGCTGGAAAATTACCGCAGTTTGATGATAGCCCCCAAGTTGCGCTTGGAAAAATGAATGCGATTATTGATTCCTACCAAAAACAGCGCGACCTCTCAACAAACAACTTAAATCGTTTGCAAGGTAAATTAGGGCAAGAGCAAAAAACAACCTCTAAATCAGGTTCAATCGTTAAGGCGATGGATAAAAAATCAAATAATGAAAGATATATCGTTCGTTATAATGGCGTAGAGCATCTAGTACCTGCAGATAAAATAGAAATGTTTAAGGGTAAAAAGGGGGTGACAATTGAAAGAGCGAAATAATGAGGATTGGGAAAGTGAGCTTGCAAAGTACCGAGTTAAAAAGCCATCTTCTAATGAATCCGCCAATGACGATTGGGAAAAAGAATTAGCAAAATATAAAATAACGCGCCCAACGTCTGCCCTTCAAACATTCGGTCATGCTGCGGTTACGTCAAGCCCTCGGCTTATTTCTAATGTTGCAGAAAAATCAAACAGCCTAATAAATCGGATTGTATCTGGTTTAACAGGCCACATGATGAACAAGAAAGACGATTCTATCGGTGGTTTTTTAAAAAACAGTATCTTAAAGCACGCCCCTGAAGCGTTACCAACCAATCAAATCAATCAAGCTTTAAAAGAGCGGTTATTAAGCGAAACCCCAGAGCAAGTTGCAGGTCGTGAAGCGCACCCTATATCTAACTTTTTAGGTGATTTAGTAGGTAGTACGCCTGTTTTTGGTGGTGCAAGTGGTGCATTACGTTCTATTCCTGCGATTAGTAAAGTAATTGCTAAAGCATCTCCTTCACTGTTAAAGCGCATGGGTATTCACGGCTTAGAAGGCGCGGGTCTTGGTGCTACGTTCTCTCCAGAAGGGCAAGAGGGTGAAGGTGCATTGTACGGTGGGGCGCTAGGCGCATTATTGGGTGGCCCTGCGGTGTCTGCGGTTCGCGGCCTCCCTAAAGCGCGAGAAAGCTTAAGAAACCTTGCCAATATCGAGGAATTAGGCGCACAACGAGAACAAGCGCTAGGTGCTCATGAAGAGCAAAAAGCGTTGCTTAACGACCTTAAAAAGCAATACAAGGAACAAGAGGCGAATATTCAAAGCCCTGAATCAATTACTAGAAAAATCAGCAATAAAATGGGGGAAAAAGAAGGTCTTCAATCGTCAGCAGAAATGCCGGAAGAATCGTTACTAACTAACGAACGAGGTGCGCCTATTGATGAAGAGGCGGTCAATCATTCGCTTAATCAAAAAAGTGAGTCAATTAGTGCCGCAAAGAATTATTTAGGTCATAACTTAGATTTAGACGTTGAAATAGCGAAAGGAATAAAAAATTCTGTAAAACAAGCTAAAGAGCATATACAAAAAGAATATTATAAGCCTGTTGATGAATATGCCAAAAAACACAATGTAAGGTTTGTTAAAACCCCAACCATTGAAGAGGTTAATTCGCAGTTAGATAAAGTAATAAACGATGGTGCGTTTAGAGAAAGCCCAGAATTTAATAAATTGCGAGAGTCATTAATAGAAAGTGGTAAAAAAGAAAAGATGGTGCCTGCCAATGAATTCATTAATCAATGGAAAGAAACGAAGCAAGCCGCAGCGAAGGCTCGAAGAAACGGGTATAAAGAGGGCGGTGAGAATCAAGCTTATTGGCAAAATACAGCCGTTAAATTGCAGAAATTGGCGGATGACCAACTAAAAGTATTGGGTAATAATCTTCCAAAAGAATACTACGATAAATTAGTTCGAGCCGGTGAGTTATGGAGAGAGGAAATAACCCCATTCTATGGCAATAAAATATACGAGGGCGCCAAGAAATTAGGTCGAATTGATAAGCCCAACATTATGAAAGAAGTTCGAGGTTCGGGAATGGGGCAAGAAAAAATGCAGGAGCTTTTGTTGTCGCATCCTGAATTAGCTAGAATGTCTATTGGTCATACGTATGCCAAAAACCCTGAAGGATTATTAAGTGCGCCAGAACATGTTCAGCCTTTTATTAAGCAATTACCAGAACTTCAACAGCATTTAGCGCGAATGGATAGAGCAAGCCGTGCCCATGAAATAGCTAAAGCGCATCAAAAAGTTAATACTGAGATTATTAAGCGTCAAGCTGAGCGTACAAAAGCCATAAAAGAATCAAATAAACTTGAATCAGACATAAAAGAACTTGAAAGAAAGCGTAATCAACTTATTGAGCGATTAAAGAAAAAAGATATAACTAAAGCTGAATTTGAACGCCTCGATAATCAACATAAAAGCGCGTTAGAATCAAAAAGAAAACTGTATTCATCGCTTAAAAAGGCGGCTTATCTTGCGGGCCTTGGTGCGGCATCTAAAATTACAGGATTATTATAATGGCAATTAACACAAGTTTACTGGTAGCAAGCCCCACGTTTCAGGAAGCGCTTGTTGATAAAACGGGTATTCCGATGGCTAATGGCACCGTTACTTGCTACCAAGACATGAGCCGCACCACACTAAAAAACTGGTACTACCAATCGGGAACCCCCGGTAATTACACCTACATTAAACTGCCTAACCCGTTGCAATTAAGCGCTGCTGGCACGGTGTGTGACATTAACGGGGTTGATACGATTCCATTTTT
>Ga0310812_10000269_pt1 | contig 21428 bp, 22 predicted proteins | sample NN3metagenome_FD_205747 | JGI IMG/M metagenome (GOLD analysis project Ga0310812, IMG submission 205747) | Soil microbial communities from experimental microcosm in Duke University, North Carolina, United States - NN3 | ecosystem: Engineered > Artificial ecosystem > Soil microcosm > Unclassified...
AGCCCTCTCCCACTCCCTCCGGCTCGAGCCCCAGCCGGCGCAGGGAGATCTCGGCGCGATCCTGCATGCGGGCGTCCTCGGCGTCGAGATTGCGGGTGAAGCAGCAGAACTCGAGCTGGATGCCGTTGGGATCCCGGAAGTAGATCGACCGGGCCCAGTCGTGGTCCACCACGTCGGTGACCTCGACCCCGTTCGCGAGCAGCTCGCGGCGCTTGTCCCGCAGCGCGGCCTCCGAACCCGCCTCGAAGGCGAAGTGGTAGAAGGCCCCCGGCACCCCGAGGCCGCGATTGATCCCCGCGTCGTAGGTCGTGGGGACGCCCGGCACCCCCCGTGCCTCCATGAAGGCGAGCAGCTGGTCGCGCCCGGTGTCGAAGAAGATGTGCCGGATCTGGCCGCCCTCCTTCACCTTCAGGACGTCGCAGCGGACCGCCTTGAAGCCCAGCACGTTCTCGTAGAAGTCCCGGGTCCGGTCCAGGTCGAGCGTGGAGAGGCCCACGTGGGAGAAGCCCTTGTTGGTCATCGCGTCCTCCTCGCCGGATACAGTATCGTGTCGTGGTAGGATTCGCCACACGAGGAGGACTTCATGGCAAAGATCAAGCACATCGCGCTCTCGACCCAGGACGTCGACCGGACCGCCGCGTTCTACGTGAACGTGTTCGGCATGAAGGAGATCGCCCGCATCGACAGCCCGAACGCGCGGGGCTACTACCTGAGCGACGGTGATCTGAACCTGGCCATCCTCAATTTCAAGAACGACGCCGCGGCGGGCGCCGAGCGGGGCAAGGCGTGGAGCGGCCTCCACCACATCGGCTTCCAGGTGGAGAGCCTGGAGGCGATCACGGAGAAGCTCGCCGCGGCCGGGTCGGAGCCGCGGCACGACGTCAACGAGGCGCTGGGAGTCGGCCACGGCGCCCCGCGGCACGAGAACGTCGAGGTCAAGTACAGCGGCCCCGACGGGGTGATGGTGGACGTCTCCGAGACCGGCTGGGTGGGGACCTCCTCCGGCTTCAGCGTCTCCTAGGCGCCCGGCACGCAGGCGGTCCCGTCGGCCGGGCCGACGTCGAGCCCGCCCGCCGGCTTCCCTCGTTTCCTTTCGCCCGCCGGGTTGTTTTCGCCCGCCGGGTTGTTTTCGATTGTCGACGCGCCGGCCTGCGCGGGCCGGCGCGCCTCCGGTCGAGGCTCCTCGTGATCGTAGAACCCGTCCGGGGTGAAATAGTGGGAGACGGTCGGCCCCACCAGGCAGTGCAGGTCCACCGGCTCGGCGCGCCACTCCCCGGACAGCTCGAGGCTCACGATCCGATGATCCTTCGCCTCGACCCGGATCTTCACTTGCCTGCTCTCCTCGCGCGCTCGCCGACCTCTTCCCAGTTCACGTTCGAGAAGAAGGCCTCGATGTACTTGGCGCGCTCCGACGGCTTGTAGTCGAGCAGGAACGCGTGCTCCCAGGCGTCCATCACCAGGATGGGGCTGTATCCGGCCGGGACGCCCTGCTCGTGGAGGGTGATCCACTGGTTGGTCATGCGGCCGGTGATCGGATCGCGGAAGAGCACCGCCCAGCCCACCCCGCGCGTGCCGCCGACCGCCATGAAGTCGGCCTTCCACGTCTCGAAGCTCCCGAAGGTGTCCTCGAGGGCCTTCGTCAGCTGCGCGCTCGGCTTGCCCTTGCCCTTCGGGGCGAGGTTCTCGAAGTAGTACTCGTGCAGGATCATGCCGCCGTACTCGTAGCCGAGATGGCGGTTCATCTCCGCGTAGGCGGGATTCTTCGCCGCCTTGCCGGCCTTGGCGAGCTCGGCCAGCTGCTCGGTGATCTGGTTGGTCTCCTTGACGTAGCCCTCGTAGAGACCGAAGTGCATCTCGAGAGTCTTGTCCGAGATGCCGGTGAGGCCGGACAGCGGGAAGCTGCGAGCCTTGAAGCTGGTCGTCATGACGACCTCCTTTCTTTGTCCATATTTGCAGCATCGGATGTGCCAGACGGTTAAGTCGCGCTGGGTATGGCTACGGGGCGGGCGACGGCAAGAATCGGATGACGGGCGCGGCAGTCTTACCGGGTAGCTTCGACCGCCCCGAGGACGGCGGGCCGGGGATCAGCCGCGCGCGGCGGGCGTGAGCTCGTAGAGATAGCAGGCGACCTCGTGCCCGGGGTCGACGGACACGAACGGCGGCGGAGCCTCCGCACAGCGGGGCATCGCGAACGGGCAGCGGGTGCGGAAGCGGCAGCCCGACGGCGGATCGATCGGGTTCGGCGGGTCGCCCGCGATGGGCGGGCGGTCCATGCGCCGGTCGGGATCCATGCTGGGAGCAGAGGCGAAGAGGGCCTGGGTGTACGGATGCCGCGGCGACTCGGCGAGCGCCTCCGCGCTGCCCGTCTCCACCACCTCGCCGAGATACATCACGAGCACGCGGTCGCTCACGTACTCGATCACGTTCAGATCGTGCGAGATCAGCACGTAGGTGAGCGCGCGCTCCGCCTTGAGGTCCTGCAGCAGGTTGAGGACCTGGGCCTGCACCGACTTGTCGAGCGCGGAGACCGGCTCGTCGAGCACCAGCAGGCGCGGGTCCAGCACCAGGGCGCGCGCGATGTTGACCCGCTGGCGCTGGCCCCCGCTCAGCTCGTGGGCGTAGCGCCGGCCGTGCATCCGCGGGTCAAGGCCCACGTGGCCGAGGAGAGCGCGGGCCCGCTCCCGCGCCTCCCCGCGCGGAGTGCCGTGCACCAGGAGACTGAACGCCACCGCGTCCTCGATGGGCAGCCGCGGGTTCAGCGACGCGTAGGGATCCTGGAACACGAGCTGGAGGTCGCGGCGCAGCCGCTTCATTCGAGAGCGGGACGCGCGCAGCACGTCCTCGCCCTCGAAGGTCACGGTGCCCGCGTCGGGGTCGACCAGGCGCAGGAGCAGGCGGGCCAGCGTCGACTTGCCGCAGCCCGACTCCCCCACGATCCCGAGGGTCTCCCCCGCGTTCACGTCGAACGAGACCCCGTCGACCGCGTGCACCCACGCCCGCGTGCGCCCGAGCAGCCCGCCCCGCAGCGGAAAGTGCTTGGTGAGGCCGCGCGCCCGCAGGAGCGGAGCGGTCACCCGCGCACCTCCATGGCGTCGCGCAGGCCGTCGGAGAGCAGGTTGAAGGCCATCGAGGTGGCGAAGATCGCCAGACCGGGCAAGGCGGGCACGAGGGCGTTGACGTAGATCGACTGGCGGAGCGTGTTCAGCATGAGGCCCCACTCCGCGGCGGGCGGGGTGACGCCGAGCCCCAGGAACGACAGGCCCGCGGCCAGGATGATCGAGAGCGAGACCTGCGTGCTCGCGAACACCAGGATCGGCCCCAGCACGTTGGCGAGCAGGTGGTGGCGCACGATCGCTCCCATCCCCGCCCCGCTAACCCGCGCCGCCGCGATGTACTCGAGCCCCTTCACCTGCACGGTGGCGGACTCCGCCACCCGCACGACCCTGGGGATGAACACGATCGAGAGCGAGATCAGGGTGTTGGCGAGCCCGGGACCCAGGGCCCCCGAGATGGCGATGGCGAGCAGCACGGACGGAAACGCGTAGAAGATGTCCATCGTGCGCATGATCAGGGTGCTGGTGGTCCGCCCCACGAACCCCGCCGCGATCCCGAGGGCCGAGCCCACCACGAAGGCCACCAGCACCGGGGTGAGACCGGCCACCAGGGTCATGCGCCCGCCCCAGAGGAGACGGCTCAGCATGTCGCGTCCCTGCTCGTCGGTGCCGAGCCAGTGCCCCGGCGTGCCCGGCCAGGCCAGCCGCAGGCGGATCGATCCCGCGCTCGGGTCGTAGGGCGCGAGCCACGGGGCGAGCAGCGCCGCCAGCACGATGACCAGCAGCCCGCCGCCGGCGGCCAGCGTGGTCCGGTCGCGCCCCAGCCGCCAGCCGACGGTGCGCCAGTAGGACATCGGCGCCGCCGGCACCGCGGCCACCGCGTCGGTCGCCGCCTCGACTCCCGCCAGGGGCGCCATCAGTGGCGCGCGATCCGGGGATCGATCAGCGTTTGCAGCAGATCGACGGCCAGGTTGAGCAGCACGAAGAAGGTGGCCAGCACCAGGATCACGCCCTGGAGCACCGGGATGTCACGCTGAAAGATCGCGAGGTTCAGCAGGTAGCCGGTCCCCGGCCACGAGAAGACGGACTCCACCAGGACCGAGCCCCCGAGCTGGAAGCCGAACTGCAGGCCCAGCACGGTGAGGATCTGCGGGGCCGAGTTCTTCAGTACGTGGACGAAGACGCGCCGGGCGGCCAGGCCCTTGGCGCGGAGGGCCGTCACGAACTCCTGGTTGAGAATGTCGAGCGCGGCCGACCGGACGACTCGCGTGATGACGCCCAGGGGGATCAGGGCCAGGGCCACGGTGGGCAGCGCGATGTGCCGGAGGAATGGAAGGAGCCCCGGGTCGTCGGCCGCGCCCATCGCGGGCAGCCAGTTGAGCTGCACCGAGAACACGATGATCAGGATGATGCCGGCCCAGTAGTGCGGCACCGACACCCCGATCACCGCGAGCGCCGCGCAGAGCTTGTCGAGCAGGCGTCCCTGCCGGAACGCGGAGAGCAGCCCGAGCGCGATACCCACCACGAACGCGAGCAGGGAGGAGGAGAGCGCCAGCACCAGGCTGTTGGCCAGCGCGTCCCGCACGTCGAGGATGACCGGACGCCGGGTGGCGATGGACCGGCCCAGGTCACCCTGGGCCACGCGCTGTAGCCACACCAGGTACTGCACGGGCAACGGGCGATCGAAGCCGTAGGCGCGCTTGGTGGCCTCGATCTCCGCCGCGCTGGACTCGGCCGGCATCACCGCCGCGATCGGATCGCCGGGGGCCAGGTGCACCATCGCGAAGACGATGACGCTGGCCCCCAGCAGTGTGGGGATCGCGAGCAGCAGACGCCGGCCGACGTAGACCCACACGGATGAGCCGCTAGCGCACCGTCACCGAGGTGAGGTCCACGAACCAGCTCTGGGGCTGCACGAACCCCTTCACCTTGGGAGCGAGGGCGCGCGGATTCTGGTCGTGCACCACGAAGATCCACGGGGCGTCGTCCACCACCAGCTCGTGCACGTGGGCCAGGATCTCGTTCTGCTTGCCGATGTCGAAGGTGCGCTCCGCCTCGTCGATGAGCTTGTCCGCCTCCGGGTTGATGTAGGGCATCGTGTTCACCGCCACCGGCACCACCGACTTGCTGTGGAAGAAGCGCCCGAAGCCGCTCCACGGCTCCAGGAAGTTCCACGAGATGTTCCAGGCGTTGAGGCCCTCGTTCTCCGGGGTCTTGAAGCCGGCGCGCCAGCGGGTGAGCAGGGTGTTCCACTCCACCGGCTGCAGGTCGACGTCGATGCCCACGTCCTTGAGGTTCTTCTGGATCAGCTCGTTCATGGCCAGCGGCAGCATCTGCCCCGAGCCCGAGGTCGAGATCAGGTGCACCGCCTTCGCGGGATGCTTGCTCGCGTCGAAGCCGGCCTGGCGCAACAGATCCTTGGCCTTGTTCGGGTTGTACTCGTAGATCTCCTTGGGCTTGCCGAACCAGGGATGCCCCTTGTAGACCACCCCGGTGGCCGGGATACAGGTGTCGTTCAGCAGGTTCTTGCAGATGCCCACCCGATCGATCGCGTAGTTGGCCGCCTTGCGCACGAGCTTGTTGCTCCACGGCTCCTTGTCGAGGCGCAGGGTGTGGGTCCAGTTGTGGGGATAGCTGTTGCGCGTGATCGTGAAGCCGGCCGCCTTGAGCTGCGGGATCGAATCGGGAGGCGGCACCTCCACCCAGTCCACCTGCCCGCTGCGCAGCGCGGCGAGCCGGGTGGTCGGCTCCGGCATCGGCAGCAGCACCAGCTTGTCGATCTTGGGCCGGCGCTTGGCGTCCCAGTACGTCTTGTTGGCCTCGAGCTCCAGGCGCTCGCGCGGGACGAAGCGGGTCACCTTGAAGGGCCCGGTGCCCGACGGCTGCTCCGCGAACTTGCGCCAGTCCTTGAACTTCTGCCACTGGGTCGGGGAGACGATCACCATGTAGCAGATCTGGTACGGCACGAAGCTGGTGGGCTTGTTGGTCTCGAACTCCACCGTGTAGTCGTCGATCTTGCTGACCCCGACCAGGGAGGCGAGGCGGAAGCCCACCTGCCCCGAGCCGTAGGGATCGAAGTGAGGGGCGTCCTTCTTCTTGATCGACTCGAAGGTGAACACCACCGCGTCGGCGTTGAACGGGCTGCCGTCGTGGAACGTCACGCCCTTGCGCAGCTTGAACACCCACTTGGTGGGTGCGTCCTTGCGAACCTCCCACGACTCGGCGAGGCCCGGCACCAGCGCGGCCAGCCGGTCCGCGCGGCTGAGGTCCCACTGGATCAGGGGCTCGTAGATCTGGTAGCCCACGAAGCGGAAGCCCTCGAAGCCGTTGTCGGACTGCCCGCCGGTGTACGGGATGTCGCTGGCGGTCATGCCGATGCGCAGCGTGCCCTGGGCCAGGGCGGGCGCGACGAGGGTGAGCGGGAGGATCAGGGCGAGGAGCAGACGGGCGAGGGCTCTCATGCGTTCCTCCTTCAGGCGACGAGGTGGCAGCGGGCGGTGTGCTCCATGGCCACCGCGCGGACCGGGGGCGCGGTGGCGCAGACATCCTGGGCGAGCGGACAACGGGGCGCGAAGGCACAGCCGGGGGGCAGCGAGATCAGGCTCGGCGGCGAGCCCGCGATCGGCACGAGCGGGCGGCCCTTCTGCCCGCGGCGCACGGTGGCCTGCATGAGCCCCGCGGTGTACGGGTGCGCGGGCCGGCGGAACAGCTCGCGGATCGGAGCCTGCTCCACGATGCGGCCCCCGTACATCACCGCCGCGAAATCGGCGATCTCGGCCGCCACTCCCAGGTCGTGGGTGACGAACACGACCGCGAGGTCGAGCCGCTTCTGCAGATCGCGCAGCAGCCAGAGGATCTGGGCCTGCACCGTGACGTCGAGGGCGGTGGTCGGCTCGTCGGCGAGCAGCAGCGCGGGCTCGCAGGCCAGCGCGATGGCGATCATCGCCCGCTGGCGCATGCCGCCCGAGATCTCGTGCGGGTAGCTCGCGAGGCAGCGCTCCGGCGACGGCACCTGCACCAGATCGAGCAGGGCGCGGGCGCGCGCCGCGGTCCGGTCGAGGCCGCGGCGCGCCAGGGTCTCCGCGATCTGGGCCCCGATCGTGTATACCGGATCCAGCGCGGTCATCGGCTCCTGGAACACGAGCGACACCACCTCGCCCCGCAGCGCCTCGCGGGCGCGCTCGCCCAGCCGGTTGACGTCGCGGCCCTTCACGAGCACCTCGCCGCCCACGCGGGCGTGCGGACCGTGGTGCAGGCCGAGGATCGCGCGGAGAGTGACGCTCTTGCCGGAGCCCGACTCGCCGAGCAGGGCCAGCACCCGCCCCGCCTCGAGCGAGAACGACACATCGTTCACCGCGCGCACCGCGCCGTCGCGAGTGTCGAACACCACGCTGAGGTCGCGGACGGAGAGCAATGCCATGCGAGCTGTCCCCCAGGTGCCGGGATGATAGCGGGATTGCCGGACGAGCGCCACCGGAGTAGTCTGCCGCTTGCCATGCGCGCACGTCACGCGGTGCTGCTCGTCCCGGTCGTCCTCGCCGCGGCCTGCGCGCGGTCGACGGTCTCGCCGGGGATGGTCTGCGTGCCCGCGAGTCAGGCGACGCCCTACGCGGCGGGCAGCTGGTACTGCCAGGAGGTCATGGTGAGCGTGCGGGAGCCCGGGCCGCAACCCGAGCAGCACCGCGCCGGACAGTACGCGGACCTCGTGGTCACCGGGGTGGGCCGCTGCCCCGACGGGCCGGGCCCGTTCGCCCCGGCGGTCCGGGTCAAGAACATGGGCCCGGTGCCGGCGGGCGCCTTCAACGTGGCGGTCGACGTGGGCGTCTTCGACACCGGCGGCGCGCCCGCTGTTTCCACCGCGGCGGTCACGCGCGTGCCCGGGCTCGCCGCGGGCGCCGAGATCGCGGTGGCGCTCGAGCGCATGCAGCCGTTGATGCTGCGGGCCGGCGACCGGGTCACCATCACCGCGATCGCCGATCCCCAGCAGACGCCCGCCGCCGCGCCGCTCGGCATGGCCGGCGAGATCGTCGAGCTGGACGAGAGCAACAACAGCGCGGTCCAGAACTGCACGGTGCCGGCCCGCTAGCGCCGGCGACCTGCTCGGCGCGCGGGGCCACTCCCCTCCTCAGCGTCGCGTGCCGGGCGGACTGTCGTCGAGCCGTCCCACGTCGGGGCAGCTCTCCGGGGCCAGCGCTCCCCAGCGCAGATTCTCCGCCGCCGCGGCCGGGCTGCTGACGTCCGGCGGCTTGCCGGTCAGGAGCGCGCTGCGCTCGCACGCGGTCGGCGTGAGACCCGCCGGTGCCGCCGGCCCGCGGGCGGGTGCTCGAGGCGCGGTGGATGCGCAGCCCGCGACGGCGCACAGCGCCAGGGTGACGGCCAGGGCCCGCGCCGCGCACGCGACGCCGGGCGGGAGGTGGAGGAGCACGGCGGCGCCCAGCCGCGGGGACGAGCGACGCCGGGCGGCTACCGGCGAATGCGGCCGAGCCCCCTCACCCGGGGAACGGGGTGACGACCGGGATCTCGGCGACGCGCAGCTGCACGCTGTGGACACCCGCGACGTCGCGCGCCACCGCGCGCGCCACGTCGGGATCCGCGCCCGCGGGCAGCTCGAGCGTGACCATGCCGCGGTCGCACTCCGCGTCGATCCGGTGGCGCCGCATGTCGGGGTGAGCGGCGAGTGCGACCTCCACCTGCGAGGCCAGCACCCGGTCCGCGACCAGCTGCCGGGCCGCGTCGGTGGTCTCGAGCTCGGGACGGCGGGCGGCGTCGGCCAGGAGCTCCACCGCCGCGGCGCGGGAGAGCACCGCGGTGTTGATCAGCAGATCGTAGAGACCGGGCTCCTTGATCTCCGCGTCGAAGAGGTAGCGCATGCGGGCAGACTTCTGGATGTCGTCGCGGCGCACGAACTGGGCCACCGTCTTCGGGGTCACGCGCTCCTTGCCCTGCGCGGACAGGGTCGCGGTCAGCCGGTTGACCCGCAGGGGGAACGGGGCCACGATCCGGGTGCGCAGCACGTGAGGCACGCCGCGCAGCAGCCACTGGCCGCCGCCGCCCATCAGGACGACGTTGTCGTCCTGGGCGAACTCGTAGAGCACGACCTGCAGCGAGAGGATGTAGCGGCGGGTCTCCGCGTCGAAGCGCTCGACCCACGACGGCCGGTCCTCGGCCAGCCGCGCCAGCCGGTCCTCGGCGAGACCGTAGCGTCGCGCGCGGCCCAGCAGCTCCTCGTGATCGACGTAGGTGTAGCCGAGACGACCGGCCACGGTCATGCCGATCTCGGCCCCGCCACTGCCCATTTCCTGGGAGATGGTCAGAATCGCCATGGCCTCACGCTCCTGCCCGGGTCGCGCTCGCGCGGAGCCGCCGGGTACCACCGGTTGAACGGTGACGGGAGCTTAGACTCGGGACTCGACCGAGTCAAGAGCGTCCTGCGGAATTCCCGCCGGGACGACGGCGGGCCGCGGGACGGCGAGGCTCTGGGTCAGCCAGATGGCGAGCAACAGGTAGGCGGTGCCGAGGGTGAAGCCCCCCAGGACGTCCGAGAGCCAGTGCATGTCGAGGTAGATGCGGCTCACCGCGACCGCTCCCAGGAGGGCCCCGCAGGCGAAGCACGAGAGGACTCGGAAGCGGCGCCGGCGCTCGGTCAGGGTGACCAGCAGGAAGGCGACGATGCCCAGGTACACGGCCAGGCTCAGGACGTGGCCGCTCGGGAAGCCCCAGGGGGCCTCGTTCGGACGGGGCCGGGCCGCGGCCCACTTGCCGAGGTACTGGAGCGCTCCCGTTCCCGCCATGAGGAGGGGGAGCAGGACGGCCCACCGACGGCTCGGCCGCCAGAGCGCCGCCGAGCCGATGACGATCAGGGCGATCAGGCCGGTGGGCTCACCCAGGAGGGAGACCGTCCGCATGGGCCCGTCGAGCACCGAGGACCGCATCGGCTGGACCCAGCCCCGGATGCCCTGGTCGAACGGCATCAGATGATGCTGCGCCGCGTCGACCGCCAGCCCCAGATAGGTGATCAGGAGGAGGGAGGCCGTCCCGACCAGCACTGCGGCCTGACATGAGAGCGCGCGTCGAATCATGATCGCTCCGCCTCTCATCATGCCACACGGATCCAGCCCCTGCTCGATGGCACGGACTTTGTACCTTTGCTGCCGAATGCGCATCGTGAAGATCGTCTTCCTGATCCTGGGTTTGGCCCTGATCGGATGGTCCGTGCACCGCATCGGCCCGGGTCCGGTCCTGTCCGCACTCGAGCGGCTCACCTGGTGGCAGCTCGGACTGGTGTGCGCGCCGTACGCGGTGATCATGGCGGTCGACACGCTCGGCTGGCGCTACGCGTTCGCCGGCGAGCCCGCGCCCTTCCATCGCCTCTTCGGCGCACGCCTGGCCGGCGAGGCGCTCAACCTGGTGACCGCGTTCGGCTCGGTGGGCGGCGAGGCGGTCAAGGCGTGGCTCATCCGGCGGGACGTCGACTACACGGACAGCGTGCCCTCGGTGGTGATCGCCAAGACCACGATCACCATCGCCCAGGCGCTGTTCCTGCTGATCGGGGTGGTGCTGGCGTGGACCTCCCTCGCCACCGACTCCCGCGTGATCGGGATCATGGTGTGGCTCCTGGTGGTCGAGATCCTGGCCGTCGCCGGCTTCGTGGGCGTGCAGGTGGTCGGGATCGTGGGCCGGGCCGGGCGGGCGCTGGAGTGGTTCGGGGTCGTGAAGCGTGACGGCTCCACCGAGCGTCTCGACGCCGCCCTGCGGGACTACTACCGGCGCGACTGGCGGCGCCTCTCCCTCTCGACGCTCTTCCATCTGGCCGGCTGGCTGCTCGGCGCCGTCGAGGCGTACCTGATCCTCTACTTCCTCCAGATCCCGGCGGGGCTCGTGCTCGCCACCGTCGTGGAGGCGCTGGGCGCCGGAGTCCGCTTCGCCACCTTCGTGGTGCCCGCGAGCCTCGGCGCGTTCGAGAGCGCGAACGCGGCCGCCTTCGAGGCGATGGGGCTCGGAGCCGGCGCGGGGCTCGCGTTCAGCTTCGTGCGGCGCGCCCGGCAGGTGGTGTGGATCGCCATCGGGCTGCTGGTGCTGGTGGCGATGGGCTGGATGGCCAAGCGCGCCGAGCTTCAGGCCACCGTCTCGACCGGAACCTCCTCCTCGACCTCGACCTGACGTCGCACGAGCGCCGCGACCGCGCCGGGCGGCAGCAGCAGCGGCAGGGCGCGACGCATCACCCGCAGCGTCTCGCGCCGGCCGTCGCGACCGATCACCACCGTGCGGCCCCGGTGGAGCGAGATCCCGCGCCAGCGACCGGGCAGGCGCAGCTTCAGCTGGAAGAGCCGCCACGCCAGGCCGAGCTTGGAGGTGCGCGGGATCGCGAACACGTCGAAACGGCCGTCGATCGGCGACGCGGTCGGGGTCAGGGGCAGGAAGTCGCGATACGTCTCCACGTTCGCCACCGTGACCAGCACCGCCTCCTGGGCGACGGGCACGCCGTCCACCTCCACCGACACGGGCGACAGCGGCGTGGACCATACCGCGCGGATCGCGGTCCCGTAGTAGGCGAGAAGCCGTGCGGCACGGCCCCGCGGCTGGCGCCGTCCCTCCTCCACCCGCTCCTGCACCTGGTCGATGAAGCCGTAGCTCTTGTGGGAGAGGAACGGCTCGTCGCCGGCCACGCCGGCCGCCATCCCGATATCGACCAGTCGCACCTCGCCGTCGGCGAGGAGCTGGGCCGCGCGGCGCGCGGAGGATGGATGGCCGAAGACGCTCGCGAACAGGTTGCCGAAGCCGGTGGGGATCGGCACGAACGGGATCCGGAGGCGCTGGGCCAGCAGCGCCGCCGCGCTCTGGGTCGCATCGCCGCCAACGCAGAACAGCACTCCGAAGGGCGGCGCGCTCGTTCGCGCCCACTCGGTGAGCGCGCGCAGATCGTCGAAGCTCTCCACCGTGACGGTGGAGCCGCGGCGGCGCAGCACGCGGACCAGCCGGCGCGCGATGCCACGGGCCCGGCCGTCTCCGGACCCGGGCGTCACCGCGATCCCGACGGACGGCCAGCGAGTAGCCATGGCCGGTCCAGGGAGCAAGCGATGTGCCGCCTGGCGCCCTCGTGCCGTCGCCGGGTTGCGGCGACCCCAGCCCCGCGGACGGCGGTTCTTACCGGGTCGTTCGTTCTCGCGCGCGGGCCTCCCGGCCGGGAGGCCCGTACCGGACGCCCGATTCGACCGTCGAGCCCGATCACCCGGCGGGCGGCTCGCCACGCCCGGCCGGCGGCTCGCCACAATGGTCGCGCCGATCACCGCCACCAGCCCGAGGAATCCAGCCAGCTCGGGGAACGGATTCGGGCGGAACGTCAGGTGGGAGTACGCGTACCAGACTTCTCCCGCCAGCTGCACGGTGGCGCCCGCCACCACGAGCGGCAGCGCCAGGCCCGCGGCGGCACGCCGGCCCGGATCCGCCGCGGCCTCGCCACCGAGCTTGCGGTCACCGCCAGTACGAGGACTACCTCCGCTCCTGCCTCGTGCAGCATCGTCTGTACCAGGGCGGTCCCGACCATGTACCCTGGGCTCGTGCGGCCCGTGACCGCGATGCTGCTGGTCCTGTGTGCGCTCGCCGCCGAGGCGCGCGCGCAGTCTCCCCCCGCTCCCGCGATGCCCGCGCTGAAGGTCGAGACCCGCGCGATCCCCGGCCGTGACGTCAAGCAGGTGACCGGGCAGGCCCGGCTGCCGGCGCCGCCCCACGTGCTGCGGGCGGTGATCGCGGACCTCGCGCGCTATCCCGCCTTCATGCCCTACGTGAAGGAGAGCCGCGTGATGGGCCAGGCCGCGGCGGGCGACGTGCTGAACTACCAGCGGCTCTCCTTCGGAATGCTCTTCGTGCAGGACCGCCACTACGTGATCCGCATCGCGGAGCGGCGCGCGCGGGAGACCGACGGACGGCTCGGCTATGCGTTCGTGTGGTCGCTCGAGCCCGGCCTGCCGGACGACGTGAAGCCGGACGCCGCGATCCGCGTCTCGGTGAACAGCGGGTTCTGGGACCTGCGGCCGGCCCGCGACGGGTCGGAGGCCACCGACGTGCGCTACTGCGTGTTCACGGACCCCGCGGGATCCCTGCCGAAGTGGGCGGTGGGCCTCGCCAACAGCGAGGCGGTTCCGGACCTCTTCGCCGCGGTGGCCCGCGAGGCCGCAACCCCGCGCTACGCCACGCAGCCGGCCCCGGACGCCCCCGCCGCGCTCGAGGCGCGCCCGCCGCTCGCGGACTGCAGCGACGCGCGCTGAGCGCGCCCGCTCAGAGCGAGCGGAGGCCGCGCCCGAGCCGCTCGAGGGCGGCGTTGATCAGGAACACCGCCGCCGCCGAGGCCGCCGACTCGAGCACGCGCTGGGTGGTGGTCGGCGTGACCGCGACCCGCTCGGGCTGGTCGATCAGACGGCCCACCGCCTCGCGGACCCGGCGGCTGCGCGCCAGCAGCCCGGCCTCGCGGCGTGCCCGGCGCCGGCGGATCGCCACCGCCGCGGCGACCGCCCCGCTCGTGGCGAGCACGGTCACCGCGAGGCCGACCAGGTGGCGGCGCGGCTGCAAGCGCAGCTTCAGCTCCTGGACGAGGCTCGTGAGCTCGCCGCGCCGGTACATCGCCTCCACCTCGATCGCGCGCACACGCGGCTCCGCTCCGCGGACCGCCTCACGGCGCGCGGCCTCGCGCCGCTCCGCTACAGCTGACTCTTGAGCCACTCCCAGTCCTCCTTGAGTGATCGCCGGGTCAGGGTCAGGGCGGAGCGGGGGCAGGCCCGCCAGCCGACGTAGGCCGCCGCCGCTCCGAACCCCAGCACCACCACCGCCACCACGACGGCGGCCAGCCAGCCGGGCATGACCCCGGCCAGCGCCAGCACCGCCGCCACCAGGAGCAGGGCCGCGCCCAGCAGGGCGGCCACGAGCGCGAGGGCGAACGCCACCAGCGCCCGCCGCCCGGCCCGCAGGTCGCTCGCCAGCTCGGCCCCGGCCAGCTCCACCTCGGTCTGGACCAGCCGGACGATCCGGCTGCCGATTCCGCCGATCAGCGCCGGGATCCCGGCGCGCTGGCGGCGCGCGTCGAATCCGACCCGGTCCACGGTCGTCAGGGCCTGTTGAGCTGGGCCCGGATCTCGCCGCCGGGGTGCGCGGCGCTGTGGACGTTCACGTACAGCTCCCCCGCTCGATACGCGTCGAACTGCGCGCTGCTGAGCTGTGTGTTCGGCTGGACCGACCAGACGTTGGGCGCGGTCTTCACCAGGGGAATGATCACGGGGCCGTTCTGGCCCGCCGCGCCCTGATGGATGTGGGCCGCGGTGCCGTCGATGTTGCTGGTCTGGATGCTGCCGGTGACGTTCTTGTCGCCGAATACCTGGATGGTGCTCACGCCCGTCGCCTGCGTGTTCACGGCAGGTACTTCCTGGGCGCCCGTCAGCGTGGCCGACTTGGCGTCACCCACCTGCGCCATCGAGGACTGTCCCTGGCTGGTCCGGCTCGACGTCTGCGAGCAGCCCGACACGATCAACGCCGTGATCGCCAGCGCGATCATCCACTTGCCTCCGACCTCCAGTCTGCGCATGACCCTCGTCTACCTCCGTCCCATCGCGAGCATGGCCCCGAGGAGGAACCCGACGCCGGCCGCGACGAGCAGCGCGGTGGTGGGCTGCGTGCGGGCATACTCCGCGAGGGTCTCCGACATCTGCTCCATCCCGTCGTTGAGCTGCTTCCGTGCCCGATCTGCGAAATCCTTGAAGGCCTCGGTCCCCTGCATCGTGGTCGGATACGCTCCGCTCTCCGTCTGCATGCCCGCCTCCTTTCTCATCTCCGTGTGGGTGTCTTCCAGGTTTGCGCGGTCGCTCGCATCGTCGACCGCACCGCAACGCGAGAGAATTCAAGCACGGCTCGTGCCACGGGCGGGTCGCGCATCGGAGCGCGGGTTGGCGCGGTCCTCGCGCGCGGGCAGCCGACCGAGCCCACTGCCCTTACCGGGTAGTTACTTCACGCCCGATCCGGAAGACTTGACCCGCGGGCGACAGGCCTCCGTCCCTCACACCGCAAGGAACCGGCAGGTTGTCGCATCGCGCGACTGGCACGCGGAATGCCTTTCTCTCCCGCATGAGATCAGCGCCAACCGGGAGGGTTGCCATGAGGCCTCATCCGTCGAGACGCGGGTCCTACGATCAGGCCGGCCGGAGCGCGGTCGGCGTCGTGCTCCTCGTATTCCTCGTCGTGGTGATCGTGGCGGTGGTGTGGGTGTACCGGGCGCCCGGCGCCGCGCCGATCCGGGAGATGCTGCGGTCCGTCAAGGTCAACTCGCAGGACGCGGCGACCACGTCGAAGGTGAAGACCGCGCTCCTGCTCTCGAAGCACGTCTCCGCCTTCGACATCAAGACCAGCACCACCCAGGGTGTGGTGCAGCTCACCGGCGACGTGCCGACCGAGGAGACCAAGCGGCTCGCGGGGGCCATCGCGCAGGACACCTCCGGCGTCAGCCAGGTGCAGAACGATCTCGCGGTCAATCCGGCCGCGGGCCGCAACCCCGCGATGGCGAACCTGGGCGACCGCGTCGCCGATCTCGAGGTGAAGACGATCGTCACCGACCGGCTCGCCCAGAGCCCGGATCTCAAGAACAAGCGCTTCTCGGTGCAGGTGGCTCGCGGGGTCGTCACCCTCGACGGCGGGGCGGACTCCATGGCCCAGAAGCGCGCCGCCGAGCAGATCGTGACCCAGGTGCCGGGCGTGCAGGGGCTGAATAGCCAGCTCACGGTGGCGGACGCGTCGGCCACCGCCGAGGGCACCGACGACCGGCTCGCGCGTCGCGTGGAGTTCGAGCTCTACTCGACGAAGGCGGTGTCGCTCAAGACGGTGCAGATCCGCTCCCAGGCGGACGGCACGGTGGTGCTGAGCGGCTCCGTTCCCTCGCGCGCCGAGAAGCTCCTGGCCGAGAAGGTGGCCCAGGGCGTGGAGGGAGTGAAGCGGGTCGTCAACAACCTCACCGCGCAGGAGGCGGCCGGCTAGACCCGCCGCCGACCCATGTGAGCCCGCTCTCCCGCCGAGCGCTCCTGCTGCACTCGGCGGTGGCGCTCGCCGCGCCCGGGCTCGCGGTGCGGGGCCTGGCCGCGGCACCCCGGTCTCCCGCCGCGGGGCTCGCGGGCCCCGCCTTCGACGTCCGGAAGGCGGGCGCGCGGGGCGATGGGCGCACCCGCGACACCTCGGCCATCCAGGCCGCGGTGGAGGCGGCGGCCCGCACCCGCGGCCGCGTCTATTTCCCGCCCGGAGAGTACCTCTCCGGCACGGTGCGGCTGCGCAGCGACGTGACACTGCATCTCGACGAGGAGGCGGTCCTCATCGCCAGCCGCGACGACGGAGACTTCGACCCCGTCGAGCGGCTCGCCCACGAGGCCCACGCCGACGCCGAGACCACCGACTTCCGCTTCGCGCTCCTGCAGGGGCAGGGCGTGGAGCGGATCCGCATCCTGGGCCCGGGCCGGATCGACGGCAACCGCTCGAGCCGCGAAGGCCCCAAGCCCATCGCGCTCAAGAGCTGCCGCCAGATCGACATCCACGACGTGACCATCGCCAACGCGGGCAACTACGCGATCAGCCTGCTCGGGTGCGACCAGGCGGAGATCGCGCGCGTCACGATCGTGAACGGCTACGCCGACGGCATCGACCCGGACTGCTGCCAGAACGTCCGCATCGTCAACTGCCACGTGGAGACCCGCGACGACGCCATCGCCCTGAAGGCGAGCTTCGCCCTGGGCGTCCGGCGGGCCACCCGCAACGTGACGGTGCGCGGCTGCCATCTCAGCACGTACCACAACGCGTTCAAGCTCGGCACCGAGTCCACCGGCGACTTCCACGACGTCTCCTTCCTCGACTGCACCGTGGTGGGACGCCCGCATCCCTGGAAGGGCGAGCTCAGCTCCGGGATCGCGCTCACCACGGTGGACGGCGGGCGCCTGCAGCGGGTGACGATCGCGAACGTGCGGATGCGCGACGTGCGCTGCCCGATCTTCGTGCGCCTGGGCCAGCGGGGCTGGGGTCAGGACGTGCCCGCCGCGGGGCGGCTCGAGCGCGTGACGATCAGCGGGGTGTCGGCGTCGGGGGCCCTGCTGGCGGCCGCCATCACCGGCCTCGCCGGACGGCCCATCTCCGACGTGACCATTCAAAACGTCCGGGTCAGCGCCGCGGGCGGCGGCAGCGCCGAGGCCGCGGCGCGCAGCGTGCCGGAGCTCGAGAAGACCTACCCCGATGCCTACATGTTCCGGGACCTGCCCGCCTACGGGCTCTACTGCCGGCACGTGGAGGGGCTGACCCTCGATCGGATCGACCTCTCCACCGCGCAGCCCGACGCGCGCCCCGCGCTGATCCTGGACGACGTCCGCCGCGCGCGTGTGCGGGCGATGGGGGCGACGCCGCCCACCGGGGACGGTCCCCTGATCTGGCTCCGGTCGGTGCGCGACTGCACGCTCGAGGACCTCCGGCCCCGCGCGGGCACCGGGACCCTGCTGCGGCTGACCGGGGCCGAGACCGCGGGGATCCGGCTGGTGGGGACCGACCTCAGCCGCGTCGGGACGCGGGTGACGGCCGGGACGGAGGTGGCGCGGACGGCGCTGCAGCTGCCCCGTTGACGCGCGCGCCGCCGGGGAGACCGGCGTGGCGATGGGCCGCCTCCAGCAGCGCGTCGACCGCCTCCACCGGGGTGTCGAAGGCGCACGCGATGCGGATGACGCCGTCCTGCATCGGCCCCCGGCGCGAGACGCTGTAGCCGTCGGCCACGTGCCCGTCCCACTCCGGCTGGGGCAGCGCCACCAGCACCAGGTTGATGTCGGTGGGGCTCGGGAAGCGCACGCCGGGGATGCGGGCGAGGCCCTCGCGGATCCGCTGGGCCATGAGATTCGCGTGCGCGGCGTTGCGGAGCCAGAGGCCGTCCCGGACGATCGCGTCGAGCTGGACGGAGAGGAAGCGCATCTTGGAGAAGAGGTGCCCCGCGCGCCGGCGCCGGTAGCGCACGCTCTCGGCCAGCTCGCGGTTGAAGAACACCACCGCCTCCGCGGTCAGCGCCCCGTTCTTGGTGGCCCCGAACGACAGCAGGTCGACCCCCATCTTCCAGGTGGCCTCGGCCGGCGTGCAGCCGAGCCGGGCCACCGCGTTGGCCAGGCGCGCCCCGTCCATGTGGACCAGGAGGCGCCGCGCGCGGGCCACCTCCACGATCGCGCGGATCTCGTCGAGCGAATAGACGGTGCTGGCCTCCGTGCCCTGCGTGATGCTGACCGCGCGCGGCGGCACCTCGGTGGCCGGCCGCGCCATCGCCTCGTCCACCATCCGCGCCAGGTCGGCGGGCTGCAGCTTGCCGTCCACCGTCGGCACCGGGATCGTGCGCGCGTTGCCCCCCGACCAGAACTCCGGCCCGCCGCACTCGCTGCCGTGGAGGTGCCCGGCGTCGGAGAGGTAGATGGCCCCGTACGGCGCGGAGAGGATCGACGCGCAGAGCCCGTTGGCCGCGGTGCCGGTGCCCACCGGATAGACCTCGACCGGCGTCTCGAACAGGGCGGAGAAGCGGGCCGTGAGGCCCTCGGTGATCGGGTCCGCGCCGTAGGGTGCGGTGTCGCCCGCGTTGGCCGCGACCAGCGCCTCCAGGACCTCGGGCGCGGCACCGGACACGTTGTCGCTGTAGAAGTTCTTCTTCACGGTCACGCGGGCCTCCTTGGCTCGGCGGGCTCGGAGAGGGAGGCCGCGACGGCCCGGGCGCCGCGGCACGTCCACCATAGGCGAGGACGCCTCGCCCGGCAACCGGCGATGGGACCGCGGCGCCGGCTATCGGCGCGGGCGGAGGAACTCCACGATCCGCTGCTGGTGGAGCTTCACCACCTTCTGGGCGGCGAGGATCATCAGCGCCGCGTTGCACGGAGAGACCTGGAAGCGGGTCGGCACCTGGCTCACCGACTCCTTGACCGCCTTGGCGGTCACGTCGGCGGGGAACTCGCCGCGGCAGGACTCGGGGAGGTCCCGGTACGTCCCCCAGTCGGGCTCGGTGTGCTGGAGCACCTCCACCCGCAGGCTCTCGAAGCTGGGGAGCACGACGCCCTCGGACCGCAGCGCGTCCCACAGCATGAGCTGGTAGGCGTTGGCGCGCTCCTCCATGATGCCCACCACCCGCGCCGGATCCTTCTTGAACACCTGGAACCCGCGCCGGCTCGTGTCGAGGAACGCGGCGTTGGCGCTGAACGGGAAGGCCGCGTCGATCACGATGATGAGGCCGCGCTTGGCCCCGCCGGTGCCGAGCTTCTTCAGGAACAAGGTGGTGAGCGACTCGGTGCCGAGGTTGTCGAAGAGGCCGCCGTCGCCCACGTGCTGGTAGGGGGGCTCTCCGCCCACCGCGTAGGTGACCGGCCCCACCGCGGGGGGGAACGACGCGGAGGAGGCCACCGCGAGCGACAGGTGCAGTCCGCGGTGGTCGGCGCCGAGCTGATCGAGCGTCAGGGGGAGGAACTGGGTCTTCGCCTCCTGGAGGTTCTGCCGGATGATCTTCATGCCCTCCGGGTTCACGCGCGGGGAGCGGGCCACCAGGTCGTCGAGCAGCCGCTTCACGAAGTCGTAGTCGAAGTCGCTCGCGGGCAGCGTGGTGAGGGCGACCCGGCGGCCCGTGTTGTAGGAGGTGCCGTTCAGGATGACCCGGGGACTGTCGCCCGCCCGCTCGCGCGCGTAGAGCTGCTCGAAGGTCATGTCGTGGAAGAAGCGGGCGTCCCACACCTCGGAGAACGAGAACGCGGCCTTGGTCGGATTGAACGCGCGGAAGAACGCCAGCTGCCGCCAGGCCGCCGCCCACTCGAAGTTCTCCTGCATCGCCGCCTTGTACTCCCGGAAGAAGTCCTCGTAGGCGGGCGAGAGGCCGTCGGGGCCGGGCCCGAGGACCGGCTGGGCGCGCGGCGGCTTCCGGGCCGCGAAGTAGCCGGTGGCCAGGCTGCCGCCCGACACGCTCGACATGTACTGCACCCGTTCCAGCACGCTACGCTCGCCGCCGGCGCCGTCCGGCATCCGCACCCGGGCCAGAGCCTCCAGCACCGCGGCCGCGAAGGTGGCCGCTCGGCTGCCCCCGCCCGAGATCGCGAGCCCCACCAGCAGATCCGGGTCGGCCTCCGGCACCGGCGCGAAGGCGGGGGTCGCCGCGCGCGGCAGGTCCTGGACCTTGGCGAAGCATCCGGTGAGCAACAGCGTCAGCGCCAGGCCCCATCCGGCCAGGCGCGCGAGCCTCGCGGCCGCCCTCATGTCGTCCTCCTCGCTCCGGCCCACGTCACGGTGACTGGGGATCGGGCCGCGCCCCGCCCGCGCGGCCCGGCGTCCCCTGGATCTGCTGGAGGAGGAGCAGCGAGCGCTGGAGGTCGGAGAGCTTGCCCTTCCGGGGCGCGGGCGTCGGGCGGCCGGCGAGGAGCGCGCCGAGGCTCGACGGGGTGTCCTCGAGGGCCCGCGGGGCGTCGAGGAAGTCCGCGTCGTCGAGCACGTTGGCGCGCGCGTCGCGCCGGGTGAGGAAGGCGGGCAGGCCGAAGAGCCCCTTGAGGGTGGCGAGGAGCGAGGTGTGGTCGTAGACCCGGTGGTCCGCGCGGCCCTTGCGCACCCAGGGCGAGATCAGCAGCGCGGGCACGCGCACGCCGAGCCGGTCGAACTTGAACTGATCGCTGCCCGCCGAGGCGTCGTCGGGCGGCTCCGCGGCGGGCGGCGGCACGTGATCGTAGAAGCCGCCGTGCTCGTCGTAGAGGAGCAGGAGGAGGGTCCGCCGCCACAGCGCGGGGTTGCTCCTCAGGGTGTCGTAGACCCACGCGATCAGGCGCTCGCCCTCCATCAGATGATGCGGCGGGTGCTGGTCGCTGGCCGGGCTGCCCGGGACGTCCATGTACTGCGGCTCGAGGAACGCGTAGTGCGGCAGCGTGCCCGCGGCCACCTCCGCCGCGAAGGCGTCGAGACGGCGGAAGTTGTCGCTCGCGTAGCGGTGAAGCGAGCCGATGCCGAAGGCCTGTGCGTGGTCGCCGAAGTACACCGCCCACGTCCGGCCCGCGGCCCCCAGACTCTCGAAGATGGTCCGGAACCGGAAGCGGGTGCCGAGGAAGCCCGCGAGCTGCTCCAGGTTGCCCGGGCTGTCGATGTAGCCGTTCGACGTCGCGGCGTGGACGAAGAAGCGGTTGGGCCACGTGGGGCCGGGCGCCGAGGAGAACCAGCGGTCGCAGACCACGAAGCTCCTGGCCAGTGTCGAGATCACCGGCACCAGCGAGGGATCGAGGCACGCGAGGCCCGCCGCGGCCCGCTCGGCGCCGATCGGCCGGCCGTCGTCGCCCTCCTGCCGGGCGTAGTTGGCCACGAAGCCCTTCATGGTGGGCTCCGCCA
>Ga0310812_10000276_pt1 | contig 21130 bp, 15 predicted proteins | sample NN3metagenome_FD_205747 | JGI IMG/M metagenome (GOLD analysis project Ga0310812, IMG submission 205747) | Soil microbial communities from experimental microcosm in Duke University, North Carolina, United States - NN3 | ecosystem: Engineered > Artificial ecosystem > Soil microcosm > Unclassified...
GTCTTGGCGATCCCTTCCGTGAGGGCCTGGATCAGATTGCGGGTGTACTGCCATTCGTTGGTGTTGGGATCTTTTTCCAGACGATCCATGCGCTCCCGGAGCTTGTCCAACTTCGCGAAGGTCGCCTCGACGTCGAGAACCATCATTCCGTAGTACCTCGTTCTAGATTTGACCTACCGACACGGTGTGTATCATACCCATTTATGGGTGGCGATGATAGCCCTGATCGCGAGTCTTGTTGAAGTTTATAACCTATTTATCGTCAGATACTTACGTAGGAATTATTTGAATTAGAGTCGACGCACCCGATCCTTGCTATAGTGGTCGCATGTCCGGCGACGAGGCCCCGCTGCTCCGCTTCCTCGCGCTCGAATGCCCCTTCCTCCTCGAGACCGGTCGCCGCATCGTCGCCGAGGGACTCTCCGACATCCGCGCGAAGGCGCTCCTGGCGGAGGAGATTGACGCGCGACTCCGCGCCAGGCCCCCCGCCGACGATCCTCTGGATGCCGGCCGCACCCTGGACTGGACGCGGGCCCTGCTCCTCACGCTCGTGGACGGGTTCTTCCGGCGACGGGAGATTGAGGCGTCCCTCACGAGGGCCGAGAGGCTCGAGATGTACCGCGTCATGCTGCTCTCGCGCCGGCTCGACGACTGCCTCAAGCGGCTCCATACGGAGAAGAAGATCGCGTGGAATGGCTTCCCCTCGCCGCAGAAAGGCTTCCGGGCTTCCGGGCAGGAAGCCGCGGCCGGGCTGCTGCTCCGGCTCCGACGCGGGCGCGAGGGCGGAGACGTCGTGAGCCCGCTGACGCGCGGCCTGCCGCTGCTCCTGATGTGCCTCGACGATCCGGCGCTCGCCGCGCTGGCCCAGGTCGGGAAGAAGGGGACCGTGCTGGACGGCCGGGACCTCCAGGCGGGCGACCTGTCGCGCGGCGTGCTGCCGCCGACCGCGCCGCTCGCGATCGGGACGCAGACGCTCGTGGGCATGGCCTACGCGGCGAAGCTCCGGAAGGAGGACCGCGTGTTCCTCACGATGATGGGCGAAGGCGGCACGTCCCTCGGCGAGTGGCACGAGGCCGTGACCTTCGCGGCCGCGCAACGCCTTGCCGTCGTCTTCGTCGTCGAGAACAACCGCTGGGCCCTCGGGACGCACTGGCGGGAACTGACGGCCGCCCCGCGCTTCGCGCTGCGGGCCGCGGGCTACGGCATCCCCGGCGTCACCGTCTTCGGGAATGATCCCGACGAGGTCGCCGCCGCCGGGACCTGGGCCGCCGAGCACGCCCGGGCGGGGAAGGGGCCCGTCCTCGTGGAGCTCGCGACCTACCGGCGCTCCGGCCACGCCCACCATGACGACGACCGCTACCGGGGCGCCGGCGGCATCCAGGGCTACGAATACGAGGAGGAGCGGAAACGCTGGGAGTCCCTCGACCCCCTTCCGCTCTACGAGGCGAAGCTCCGCGGCCTGACCCTGCTCGACGACGCGACGGTCTCGGCGATCCGGGAGGAGACGGCGCGCCGCGTGGCGGAGGCGGAACGGGCGGCGGAGACGGCGCCCTGGCCGGAGGGGGCGGAGATCCACGATCGCTGCTTCGCGCCGCGCGTCGATCCCGTCCCGGCGACCCCGGCCCGCACGAAACCGATGTCCTACGACGACGCGATCCGGGAGGCGCTGACGGAAGCGATGGACCGCGACCCCCGCGTCTTCGTCGTGGGCGAGGACGTGGGTGGCCGCTACGGCGGCGCCTTCGGCGTGACGCGCGGGCTCGTGAAGCGCTTCGGCCCGGAACGCTGCCTCAACGCGCCGATCGCGGAGAGCGCGATCGTCGGCTGTGGCGTGGGCGCCGCGCTGGCGGGCCTCCGGCCGGTGGTCGAGCTGCAGTTCGCGGACTTCCTGGCCTGCGGATTCAGCGCGCTGGTCAACAACGCGGCCAAGGTCCACTGGCGGCAGGGACGCGCCGTCCCGATGGTGGTCCGGCTGCCCTACGGCGGCGCGACGGGGACCGGCGAAAAGCTGCTGGGCGGCGGTCCGTACCATTCCCAGTGTCCCGAGGCCTGGCTGCTCCGGACGCCGGGGCTCAAGGTGGTCGCGCCCGCGACCCCCGCCGACGCCAAGGGATTGCTGACGGCGGCCCTCCGCGACAACAATCCGGTGGTCTACCTCGAGGCGAAGGGCCTCTACGGGATCTTCCGCCCGGATCTGCGCGAAGAGGTTCCCGTGGGCGACTTCGAGGTCGCGATCGGCCGCGCGGCCGTCCGGCGCGAGGGCAAGGACGTCTCGGTGCTGACCTACGGGGCGATGGTCTGGACGGCGCTTGCGGCCGCGGAAACGCTGGCGAGGGAAGGGCTGAGCGTCGAGGTCGTCGACCTCCGCACGCTCGCGCCGCTGGACGAGGAGTCGATCGCGAAGTCGATCGCGAAAACCCACCGGGCGCTGATCCTGCACGAGGACACGCGGACGGGAGGGGTCGGGGCGGAGCTGGCGGCGCGGCTGGCCGAGCAGTCCTTCTGGGACCTCGACGGGCCGATCCTGCGCGTCGCCGCTCCCGACACGCCGGTGCCGTACTCGCCGCCCCTCGAGCATTCGTTCCTGCCGAAGGCCGGCGACGTGGTCGCGGCGCTGAGGACGGTCCTGAAGGAGAGCCGCTGACTCAGAAATGGCCGAACGAGCTGGTCATGCAGGCGATCCAGAGGACCACGAATCCCAGAACCGCAAGACCCACCAGAACGGCGATCATGATTCCGATCACCTTGAGAACCATCCCGCAGCCTTGTTCCAGAGAGCTGCCGAGGCTTTGCTCGGTTCGGACGGGGGCAGGGCGCGGCCGGGGTCTGGGGGCGCCGACGGCCGGGGGAAGCGGTCCGGCCTTCGGAGCCGGGGGAGGGCCTCCTGCGGCGGAGACCTCGGGCGTCGCCGTTCCCCCTCTCTTCAGGAAGGCCAGGAGTGGAAACAGGAATGCGGCCGTGAGGCCGAGCGCCAGGGCCGCTCCCATGAATCCGTGGTCTCTGGCGAAAAGGAGCGCCGCGCCCAGGAGCGCCGTCGCCACCAGGGCGGTCAGAACGTTCCTGGAGGAGTTGATGTCGGCATTCGCCTCACGCTGGACCGGAGCGATCTGATGGGGGCGCTTCCCGGCGGGTTCGGCGGACAGCGGCTCGCCGCAGCCCTTGCAGACCTGCCGCTTCTCGTAGTCCGTAATCTCGCCGCAATAGACGCATCGAACGATGTTCATGGCGTCGCCGTCCTCTCTTCGTCCGCCGCCTCTTCCTCGGGTCGGATCCGGTCCGCGTAGTCCAGGGCGAAGCGTCGGGCCTGGCGTACGGCCTGCCCGGCGAGCACCCCGGCGCCGATGAGGCTCATCCCCACGATCACGTGTTCCCGCTTGGTGACCTGCCACTCGGGCCGCTTCCAGCGGGCATGGCCGCTCACGAAGCCGTAGGCCAGGAGCGCCAGCAGCGTCGCGACCCAGACGGCGCGGAGCTGCAGCCGCAGGGGAGCGGTGGCGATCAGGAAGAAGAGGAGCAGGACGAACGGGCTTCTCGGACCGCCGGAGAAGGTCATCAACGAGGTCATCATCAACGCGTCCCAGCCCAGGACGCAGTACTTGAGGGGCGGCGGGTTCCAGTGACGGGCGAGGCAGAGATGGAGGATCCAGGCCCCGATGGCCCAGGCGCCCGCGATCGCGGAGACGACCAGATGGTAGTTCCGGGGAGACTCCACCCGGAGCCAGTAGTAGTCCACGAGGTGATGGCCGTAGAACGCGCCGATGGCGATCAGGCGGAACAGGTTGGCGCGGAGCTCCCCGGCCCACGCTTCCGCGCGCGTGGCGCCGATCCAGGGGAGGGAGCTTTGAGGCGAGAGCGTCATGAGCGAACTCCCTTCAAATGGTCGGGATCAAAACGCGGCGCCGCCTCCTCGGGGATGCGGGGCGGTACCGCCACGTGCCGGGGCAGGGACCCGCGGCCGGGCCGGTGGACGGAGTCGGGATCGCAGGCCAGCCAGGTGCCGGCGGGAACGACAATGCCGGGAGCGAGCAGGCTTCCGCCGAGCGCCTTGGCCTCTTCCTGGAGGAGCGCGCCCAGGAAGCGCCCTCCGTACTCCCGGATCCCGGATCGGGTCGCCATCCGGATCGGCCGGCCGTCGGGGCGGTAGTCCATCATGATGGTGGCGAAGGCGGCGCTTCCGGATTGGAAGGCCGAGAACTGGTACGGCCCATGGATCAGGAAGACCTCGTCCTCCAGGAGGCAGCGATAGCACACGAGATCGTGCATGAGCCAGCTGCCGGGTCCGACGACCGAGAATTCCACCTTCGCGCCGTCGTGAAGCACGGAGCGTTCCCCAATGTGGCTGTAACGGACCACCGCGTGGGCGCCGATCCGGACGTTCGCATCGATGACGGATCCTTCGATGACGGCGGTCGGATGAACGTCGGCCGTCGGATGGATGCGGGCATACGCCAGGCTCAGGCGTCGCTTCAGCCCTCCCGATCTCCGGCCGACGAGCGCCCGGGCCCAGGCCCGGAGACTCCGCGGCACGTCGCGCGCCAGACGGGAGAAGAGAGCGATTTGATTGGCGAAGAGAAGATCGATGTCGCCCTGGTAGTCCATGAGGAGCGCCAGCGGCGTCATGACCGGAGCCGGATCCGCCAGCGATCGAGGAAAGTCGGGGATCGCCGAAGAATAGCGGAGCTCCAGCACGATCGTGTCCCGTCCCGGGCTGCCGGCGGCGCTGCGCCGTGCCGTCACGGGGAGCGGGATCGACCCCGCCTCGTCCAGGGCGCCGCCCAGCGAGTAGTAGTCGCGATGGGCCGCGGGGTCGAGCCGGAGCCGGAACCCGATCTCCGACGACGTTCCCCGGTACCCCCGCAGCGCCTCCGTCAGGACGCGAAGCCCGCTTTCGTCGAAGAGGAGCGACGGGCCGAGCGTCAGCGTCCAGTCGCTCCCCTCGCTTCCGGCGGCCGTCACGGCGTCCTGGAGGAAGCGGGAGGCCGGCCGGCCCAGGATCTGGCGCCGGGAGATGTCCCCCAGCGGACCGGAGTAGTCGATTCTGCTCATGGCGTCCCCCGGGCCTCGAGGATCTCCGCCTGCCGGAGGATCCGCGTCCGCAACGAAATCTGGAAAAGGCCGGTCGCCGCGACGGCCAGGGCCAGCCCCTGGTAGTAGCCGATGCCCATCCAGGAAGAGGCCAGCGGCTCTCTCAGGAACTCCAGGCCGAATCTCAGCAGACCGTAGGCGGCAAAGAGAACGAAGAGGCGTCGATGCTCGAGGAGCCGGCGACGATGCAGCAACTCCATCAGGGCGAAGAGGCCGAAGAGGAGCGCCGCTTCGATGGCCTGGACGGGCCAGCGGGGGGTTCCGTCTCCGAAGTCCCAGCCCAGGAAGGAGTCGGTGGCCCGCCCGAAGCAGCAGTGCTGCGCCATGCAGCCCAGGCGGCCGACCGCCATCAGGAGGCAGCCGCCGCGGGCGAATGCGTCACTGGTGTCGTAGGAGATCCCGGCCGTCCGCTTGACGACCACCGCGCCCAGGAAGCCGAAGAGGAGGCCTCCCAGGACCGTCTTCGGCGTCACGATCTCCGTCCAGGCCAGCGCTTCGATGGCGCCGCCGGCGAAGAAGGCGGGAATGGCGCAGCCCAGCAGGGAGCCGAGGCTCACCCCGGCCAGGACCAGGATCCGATCTCTCCGGCAGAGCGGCCAGGAGCGGCTGTCTCGCTGGATCAGCGCCGCGCCCAGAAGCGTGGCGCTCAGCACCGCGAGCGAGTAAAGCCCTCGGCTCCCCGACCGCAGGATCGCGTCGTAGCAATCGTTCATGGCGACCCCTCGGCCCGAGGATGGAGTCGAAGTTCATGCCAGGCCTTCCCGGGTTCTTCGTGATGCTCGTGATGAAGGCCGTTGTTGAAGAGCAGCCGGTTGTACCAGGAACCCGTGATGCTCGGGATCTCCGACTGGAACTTCGGAGGATGCTGCCGATAGTTGTGCACGCTGACCAGCGCCCAACCCAGGTAGATCATCGCGACGTAGAGCGCCGCCCCTTCCCAGAAGAAGGCTCCGAGCAGAAGCACGAACGCCGCGAGCACGACCTTTTGCCGAGCCATGCGCCGGAAGGCCTTCTCGTCCGACGGCGCCAGGGTCTGGGACCTCAAGAGGCGTCCCGCCCGCATCGCGAAGACCGGCCAGCCCAGCGCGTAGCGGAGGAGGCCGTAGGGCACGGGTCCGTCCGCCGTCATCCGCCAGGTCCGCGAAAAATCGTCGGCTCCATTGGCGAAGCGGTGATGGTTGTGGTGATGGAGCCGGTAGCCGTCGAACGGCACGCCCCCCACGAGCGTCAGGAGGAAATCCAGCAGCCTCGGCAGCGGGCGCCGGTCGCTGTGATGAAGGGCCTCGTGGACGAAGACGTGGATGGTGAAGGTGTGGATCGCGGAGCCTCCGAGGAGGCAGGCCGCCGACCAGGCCGGATGGGAGCGGATCAGGAGGCAGGCCAGGGCGAAGAGTCCCCCTTCCGCGAGCGGGAACACGGCGAGCCCGAGGACCTCGAGCCTGCTACCCGGAGACATCGCATGCCTCCTTGCGCCCCGGGACGGCGGCGCGCTCTGCCGACTCCAGACTCTCGAGCGCCTGTCGGAGGTCGCGCTTCAGGTCCTCGACCTCTTCCAATCCAAAGCAGAGTCGGATCAGGCCGGGTCCAATGCCCATGGCGGATTGTTCCTCCCCGCTCAGGGAGGCGTGACTTCCGGTGCAGGGCCGCGCGACCATCGAGGTGACCGCCGCCATCCCCGTGCCGGTATCGAAGAGCCGGAGCGCCCGCGTGAAGGCGTCGTAGCGCTCCGTCAGATCTTCGCGCAGATCGCAGAAGAGGATGCCGCCGTAGCCCAGGAGCTGCCGGCCGTCGACGAGGGGGGTATGGACGCGCCGGATCTGGGGCAATCCCTTGAGAAACTCCGCGAGGACGGCCGTGACCCGCTCGTGCTCGCGCATCCGGAGCGCGAAGGTCTGGAGGCTGCGCCGGAGGAGCCAGGCGCTGTGCGGGTCGAGGATCGCTCCGGTGTAGAAGCGCTCCTCCCGAAGCCGATCGGCGAGGTCCCGGCGCTTGAGCACGAGCGCCCCGCCCATCACGTCGCTGTGCCCCGAGAAATACTTGGTGGCGCTGTAGAGCGAGATATCCGCGCCGTGCTCGAGAGGGCGCTGGAAGAGAGGCGTGGCCCAGGTGTTGTCCACCACCACCAGCGCCGAAGGATTCAAGGCCTTCGCGCGCCGGGCCACTTCGGCGATCGACACGGTCTTGAGAAAGGGGTTGGTGGGCGTCTCGAAGAACACCAGGCCGACATCGGCGGGCATCCGGTCGATCTCTTCCGGCCGGCAGAGGTCGAGGGTCGTGACCCGGATGCCGCGGGAGCGAGCGAGGCGCTGGAAGAACTTGAAGGTGCAGCCGTAGATGAACTTGCCCAGGACCACGTGATCTCCCGGCCGGAGGAGCGCCGCGACCAGCGAGATCGCCGTCATGCCCGTGGTCGCGGTGATGCCGAAGGCCGCCTGTTCCAGACACGCGAGCGCCTGTTCGAGCTCCTCGCTGTTGGGGTTGGCTTTGCGCGTGTAGAAGTAGGGCGAGTCCGCGCTGAAGGCGCTGGCCTGGTAGAGCGGCGTGACCGTCGGCCGGGCGACCGTTTGGTCGATCCGGCAATGCAGGGCTTCCGTGACGGGACCGTCGGCGAGAGGCTCGACCATGTCCATCCTCCTAAAGGCTCTCCGCCGCCGGCGTCGACGCCGCGAGCGGGCGATAGACGGCATCCGCCACCTGGTCCGTCACCGGGAAGTGGGCTCGATCGAGCACCGGCAGGATGCGGATCTCCCCGTCGTGATTCCAGCTGACGTGGATCTCCCGATCCTCCTCCCCGGCGCGCGAGACGATCGCGCGCTCCAGTCCGCCGCCCAGGCGGATCCGGTCGATCTGGCGGATCCCCTGGTGCTGCACGGTGACCTCCGCGGAGGGAGCCGCCTCCGCGGCGACGAGATGGACGCTGCGGACTTCCGGAGTCCAGCGGTAGAGACGCTCCCGGCGGGCCGGCAGGGTCTCGTCCGATTCGGCCCGGGCGGGGGAAAGGCCTTCGAAGGGGAAGCGGATCGGAGCGGCCCGCCCGCAGCCCGCGCAGGCGCCGTCCGGTCGGATCCCGACGACGGTCGACGTCAGGCCGAAGCGCGCGACCTGGAGATGGCCGCAGGATCCGCAGCGCGTGTCGCTCAGCCCTTCCCGGTACACGTTGCCCAGGTAGCAATGGCGGATGCCCTCCCGTCGGGCGACCTCCCGGGCTTCCAGCAGCGTCTCGAGCGGGGTCCGGCCCACGTGGACGTACTTGTAGGCCGGATGAAAGGCGACGAAATGGAGGGGGACCTCCTCGCCCAGATGATCCAGGACCCAGCGGGCCGTCTTGGCGACGTCGTCCATCCGGTCGTTGAACTGGGGAACGACGAGCTGACTGATCTCCACGTGGCGTCCCGAGCGGTGCACGAGTTTCGCCCGCTCCAGCATGGGTCCGAGCTCGGCCTTGGTCACCTGGCGATGGAAGGCTTCGTTCATCGATTTCAGGGAGAGACTGAAGATGTCGATGCACTCGACGAGCTCGCGGGCGGGCTCTTCTTCGATGTAGAAGGCGGACTTGTAGAGCGTCCGGATCCCCTGCTTCTGCGCCAGCCGCGAGGTATCCCGGACGAACTCGTGCCAGACGACCGGATCATTGTAGGTCCACGAGATCATTCGGATGTCGTGCTCCCGGCAGATCTCCAGGATCTGCTCGGGCGAATAGAATTTAACCACCGCGGGGTCCAGATGCCGGACCTGCGACGTCGACCAGTTCTGACAGAAATCGCAGGCCATCATGCATCCGATGTTTCCGAGGCTCAGGATGCGGCGGCCGGGGCTGAAGTGATAGACGGCTTCGGTTTCGATCACCTCTTCCGTGGCGGCGACGGACTTGCCGTAGTTGAAGGTCTGCAGCGCGCCGTCGACGTTTCCCCGGACGCGGCAGAAGCCGAATTGTCCGGAACGGGGCTTGCAATGCCGGGGGCAGAGCGTGCACTCCACGCGTCCGGACTCGTCGGCGGCCTTCCAATGGTCGGCGCGACGGGATGTGTCCAGCCACGACGGCATGTTCGCCCCTCTCTGTGTTGCGATGAGTCAGTTCACTGTCGGCCCAGCGATCCGGATGCGTCGGCGGTCGAGGGGGTGGGATTCGAGAGCGACGGCGGAGTGGACGGGCTGCAGGGAGCGGTGTGAATGGCCTTCCCCCTCTCTCGTTCCGCGAGATTGTAACGCCGTCCCGAAAGGGAGTCAAGCCTCGGGGGCCGTGACCCGGTGCCGGGTCTAGTGTTTTCCCTTAGGCCGTCGCCGCCTCGATCACGCCGCGGCACTCGCCCAGGCCGATCCGCACGAGGCCCTGCCGCTCGCAGAAGCCGCGCAGGATCACCTCGTCGCCGTCCTCGAGGAAGCGCCGCGTCTCGCCGCCCGGGAGCGACAGCGGCTCGCTGCCCCGCCAGGTCCGCTCCAGCAGGCAGCCGCGCGACTCCTTGGACTCGCCCGACACCGTGCCGCTGCCGAGCAGGTCGCCGGGACGCAGGTTGCAGCCGTTGCTCGTGTGATGCGCCAGCAGCTGGCCCGGCGTCCAGTAGAGGTCGCGCAGGTTGCTCCGGCAGAGCTCCAGCGGCGCGACTTTCTGTTCGCGCATCTTCTTCGTCGCGATCAGCACCTGCAGCGTGAGGTCCACGCCGCCGTGCGAGGCCTGCCGCGGCGAGCTCAGATGGGGCAGCGGGGCGGGGTCGCCGGCGGGCCGCGCGAAGGCCGGCGTCCGGAACGGCTCCAGCGCCTCCATCGTCACCACCCAGGGCGAGATCGACGTCGCGAAGCTCTTCGCCAGGAAGGGCCCCAGCGGTTGGTACTCCCAGGCCTGCACGTCGCGCGCCGACCAGTCGTTCAGCAGGCAGACGCCGAAGAGGTGCTCTTCCGCCGAGTCGATCGGGACCGCCTCGCCCTGGAAGTTGCCGCCGCCCACGAAGAACCCGACCTCCAGCTCGTAGTCCAGGCTCTGGCTCGGGCCGAAGAGCGGCTCGCTCGCGCCCTCGGGCTTCCGCTGGCCCTTCGGCCGCCGCACGGCCGTGCCGCTGACGACGATGGACGAGCTCCGACCGTGGTAGCCGATCGGCACGTACTTGTAGTTCGGGAGCAGCGGATTGTCGGGGCGCAGCATCTTCCCCACGTTCGTCGCGTGATGGATCGACGCGTAGAAGTCGCTGTAGTCGCCGATCCGCGCCGGCATCAGCATCTCGACCGCCGACATCGGGATCAGGTGCTTCTTCGCCTTCTCCCTCTCGTCGGCGGGCGCCTGGACGCTGAGCAGGCTGCTCACGCGCGCCCGCAGCGGCGACCAGGCCTCGGGCCCCATCGACATCAGCCCGTTGAGGTCGGCCGACGCGCAGACCAGCCCCGCGCCCCAGGTGCGGCCAGGCATCAGGCCGTCGCGCGCGGCGGCGCCCACGTCGAAGATCTGGTCCCCGATCGCGACCCCGCTGCGGGGAGGCTCGGGCGAGCCCGTCCGCTGGAAGGATCCGAAGGGGAGGTTCTGGATCGGGAACTCCGCCCCGGGCGCGTTCGCGGACTCCACCCAGCTGCGCAGCGCCGGGTCGTGGGTCGCGTTGACCACGTAGTTCATAGGAGCTGGAGCTCCTTCAGTTCGGCGACGGGCTCCTCGAACGAACACGAGCCGAACGACAGGAAGAACTCCGAGCGGCTGCGCCTGGCGTCGGCCATCGTGATGCCCTTCCAGGCGGCGCCGTCGCGGAAGCGCGCGGCGTCCTGATCCTCGATCATCGCGCGGAGCGCGTCCGGCCCGGCGCCCTGCAGCGCCAGGCAGGACGCGAGGAAGAGGTTGAGGAAGCCGTGCATCACGTCCGAGTCGCAGCCCTTCTCGTAGGTCAGGGGTCGCAGGCTCCGGACCGCGTGATGCAGCCCGGCGGTGGCCTTGAAGGCCGCCCTCGACGACGCGGCCTGGAGGAAGCGCGCGATCTCCGCGGGGGAGGGCGCGGCGCCCCTGGTCGTCCCGCCGGTACGGATCTTGGCGCGTCCCCGCTCCGCATGGATGGCGTCGAGCAGCTCGGTCGGGTCCTGCGCGATCGGGATTTCGAAGAAGGTCTCGAGGCGCCGGCCGATGACGCCGGCGGCCTTCCGGACCTCGGCGGCCGACGCGGCCTTGATTTCCAGGGACGCGACCCGCGCATTCCGGAGGTGGCGCTCGCGGAACGCTTCGATGACCTTGAGGTCGGCCGCGAGATCGTTCCCGCCGAGCACGCTCAGGGGCCAGGGCTCGCCTTCCTCGAGGAGCGGGGCCGCCTTGGCCTCGAACTCCTCGAGCCGCGCCGCCGGAAGCACGAAGCGTCCGAGCGCCCAGCGGTCCGGCCCCTTGCGGTAGGCGGCGTAGTTGCGGACGGACTTCTCCATGTCGAGGCCGGCCGGAGGGAAGAGGCCCGCGTAGTCGACCGCGTTGACGAGGAGGTCGCGGGCGCAGCTCATGGGGGGCCGCCTTCGTCGAGCCAGGAGCGGGAGTAGTCCTTGTCCTCCAGCGGCAGCGCGGCCTTCGCGACGTGCAGCGGGCGGAACGTGTCCACCATGACGGCGAGCTCGTCGGTCCACTTCTTGCCGATCGACGCCTCCGCGCGGCCCGGGTGCGGGCCGTGGGGGATGCCGTCGGGGTGCAGCGTGATCGAGCCGAACTCGATCCCCTTGCGGCTCATGAACTCGTTGTTGGCGTAGAAGATCACTTCCTCGGACATCGCGTTCGAGTGGTTGTAGGGGGCGGGCACCGCGTCGGGATCGAAGTCGAAGGGCCGCGGGCAGAAGGAGCAGACGACGAACCCGTCGCCCTCGAAGGTCTGATGCACCGGCGGCGGCAGGTGGACCCGGCCCACGCGCGGCTCGAAGTCGCGGATGTTGAAGGCCCACGGATAGTAGTAGCCGTCCCAGCCGACCAGGTCGAAGGGGTGGTGGTCGAGGACGAGCTCCGTCAGGGCGTTGTTCCGCTTCGCCAGGACCCGGAACGTGCCCTTCTTGTCGTTGGTCACGAGCTCCTCGGGGCCGCGCAGGTCGCGCTCGCCGAAGGGGCTGATCTCCAGGAGCTGGCCGAAGTCGTTGCGATAGCGCTTGGGGACCCGGACCGAGCCGGCGCTCTCGAGGACCAGGAATGCATGGGGCCCCGTCCCGAGCCGGTAGCGGTGCAGGATGCCGCGCGGGAGGATCAGGTAGTCGCCCTGGCGGAAAGGCAGGTTGCCCATCAGCGACTCGAGGACGCCCTGGCCCTGGCTGACATAGACCATCTCGTCCGCCTGGCCGTTGCGGTAGAAGAAGTCGTCGTCGCGCTGCGGCTTCGCCATCGAGAGGGCGACGTCGCGGTTGTAGAGCAGGGGGACGCGGTCCAGCACGGCGCTCGGCCCCGTCGAGAGGGCCGAGGTGCGGAAGTGGCGCGGCGTGACGGTCGCGTCGGGGTCCGCCTCCCAGGTCAGCGGCCGGAAGAGCTTCACCGACTCGGCCGTGGTCGGCCGCCGCAGGTGGTAGAGGAGCGAGGACGGCCCCGAGAACCCCTGGCTCCCGATGAGTTCCTCGGGATAGAGCGAGCCGTCGGGCTGCCGGAACGCCGTGTGGCGCTTGGGCGGCACCTTCCCGAGGCGGCGATAGATCGGCATTCGAGAGCCCCTATCCTATAGATTGCCGCGCGCGGCCTGCTCGGCTTCGATGGCCTCGAAGAGCGCCCGGAAGTTGCCCTTGCCGAAGCCGCGGCTGCCGTGGCGCTGGATGATCTCGAAGAAGACCGTGGGCCGGTCCTGCACCGGCCGGGTGAAGATCTGCAGCAGGTAGCCCTCGTCGTCGCGGTCCACGAGGATGCCGAGCCGGCGGATTTCGTCCATCGACTCGCGGATCGGTCCGATGCGGGCCGCCAGGCCATCGTAGTAGTTCTTTGGCACCCGGAGGAACTCGACGCCGTTGGCGCGGAGCTTCGTCAGGGTCTCGATGATGTTGCTGCAGTGCATCGCGATGTGCTGCACGCCCGGCGAGCGGTAGAAGTCCAGGTACTCCTGGATCTGGCTCTTCTTGCGGCCCGGCGCAGGCTCGTTGATCGGCATCTTGATCGCGTCGGCCTCGCCGGCCATCACGATGCTCATGAGGGCGCTGTACTCGGTCGAGACGTCCTTGTCGTCGAACGTGATGAAGCGCTTGAAGCCGAAGACCTTCGAATACCAGTCGGCCCAGACGTTCATCTTGCCCAGCTCGACGTTGCCGACGACGTGGTCGACGCGGGTGATGCCGGCCGGATCCGCCGGCACGTCCGCGGCCATGAAGCCCGGCAGGAAGGGGCCCGAGTAGTTCTTGAGCGAGAGGAGCGAGTGGACCGTGTCGCCGTAGGTGCGGATCGCGGCGCGGCGCACGGTGCCGTTCTTGTCCGAGATGTCCTTCGGCTCCTGGGCCGGCAGCGCGCCGCGCTTGACGGCCTCGTGGAAGGCGGCGTCGACGTCCTGGACCTCGAGGGCGATGTCGCGGACGCCGTCGCCGTGGAGCCTGAGGTGCCGGTTGACCGGCCCCGTGGGGACCAGGGGCGCCGTGAGGACGAAGGTCGCCGTCCCCTGGCGCATGACGTAGGACGTCCGCTTGCGCTTCCCGGTCTCCAGGCCGCTGTAGGCGACCTGGGAGAAGCCGAAGGCGCGGCGGTAGTAGTAGGCGGCCTGGCGGGCGTTTCCGACCCAGAACTCGAGGTGATGGATGCGCTTCAGGCCCAGCGGGTTTTCATCCATGACGGTCCTCAACGGGCATCCCTATTGGACACCTTCTATCTATATTTTACCATCGTTCCCCGAGCAGGTCGAATGCTGCACCCCCCGGTCCGCGGGACGGGAACTATAATTCAGCCGCGGGATCAACTCACGAGGGGCCAGTTCCCATGCTTTCCCTTCTACGTTGGGCCGCGCTTTTCGTCGTCGCCGCCCCGCTCCTTTCCGCCCAGGAAATCCGGACGAAGCAGACCGCCGGCGTGGTCTGCCAGGTGAACGTCACGTCCAGCAACGTCCCCGACGTCTCCACGCTGGAAGCCTGGAAGAAGTCGTTCATCAAGGACGGGATGAGCGACGAGGAGAAGGCCATGGCGATCTGGAAGACGGTCGCCATGTTCCAGCACCAGGACAGCGGCGTCATGGAGTACCTGCACAACGAGGACTCCCTCACGGACGTGATGAAGGTGATGCACGTCCACGGTCATTCGTACTGCGGTCACGCGGCCGCGCACGCGATCACGCTCGCGCGGTACATCGGCCTGGAGGCCCGCGGCTGGACGATCAACTCGCACGTCGTGCCCGAGATAAAGTGGGACAACGCGTGGCACCTGCTCGACCCGTCGCTCATCGTCTACTTCCCGAAGCCCGACAAGAAGATCGCGAGCATTGAGGAGATCATCGCGGGCGTGAAGGAGTGGTACGCGAAAAACCCGGAGTACTGGGATGGGAAGCACGGGATCGACGCCAAGCTCCGCAAGCTCCACGCCGAGGGCGGCTGGCAGGGCTGGAAGAAGGGCCCCGAGATCCTGCTGAACTGCCCGACCTACGACGCCACCGGCTGGGTGCCGGCCAAGTCGCACGGTTGGTACGCGCAGATGCAGGAGTACGACGGCACGGCCGGCAACGGGGCGCCGTTCCTCTATGAGATGGGCTTCTCCCAGGGCTACCAGGTCAACATCCAGCTCCGCAAGGGAGAGCGCCTGGTGCGGAACTGGGGCCACAAGGGCCTCTGCGTGGAGGACCGCCCCGGCTGCATGGACCTGAAGGCGACGGAGGGCGCGCTGGCGTACTCCGCGACGATGTTCGGCGATCTCTCGAACGGCCGGATCGGCAACGGCACCCTGGAGTACGACGTGCCCCTCGCCTCCGGAGAATTCCGCAAGGGCGCGCTCCTGGCGGAGAACCTGGACGCCTCGGCGCGCGTGCAGGACGCGGCCAAGGACGGCGTCCTGGTGATCCGCATGCCCAGCAGCTACGTGTACCTGACGGGACAGGTCGTCCTGAAGCCCGTGATCGCGGGCGGCGGCGAGATCCAGCTCCTGCTGAGCGACAACAACGGGCTGGACTGGAAGGACGTCCGGAAGATCACGTCGGCGGAAGAGCTGACGATCGATCTCAAGCCGCTCGTCTACCGTCGCTACGACTACCGGCTCAAGTTCGTCCTGAAAGGGAAGGGCACGGCCGTGCAGAGCCTCAAGATCCGGCACGACGTCCAGCACTCGCAGCGCCCGCTCCCGGCGCTCGCGGCCGGCGAGAACAAGATCAGCTTCAGCAGCGGGGCGGAGGGGACCGTCAGCGTCGAGGGCAGCCACCACGCCGCCAACAAGGACAAGCAGGTGCTGATCACCGACTTCCATCCCACGGCGAACAACGTGACCGTGCTGGACCAGATCCTGGTGCAGGGGAGGAAGGGCGATCTCACGTTCCCTGTCGAGGCCCCGGGCGACATCACCCGGGTCCGCTTCGGCCTCTCGGGCCGGGTCCACGACAAGAACGACGCCTGGGCGTTCAGCGTCTCCTACGACGACGGCAAGACCTTCAAGGCGATCGACACCCTCAAGGGGCCCGCGCGCTTCGCCTCGAAGTGGGTGACCGCGACGGACGTCCCGCCCGGCACGCGGAAGGTGCTCGTGCGCTACGAAGGGACGAACGCCGCGGTCGCCATGATCTTCAACCTCCGCGTCGACGTCGACTACAAGGAGCCGCAGGGCGGCGTCGCGCCGGTGAAGATCACCTACGTCTGGGACGAGAACGGCCAGGAGAAGCAGAGCGTCCACGTCGCCTCGAAGGCGTCGGACGTCTACACGATCACGTGCGGCGCGAAGCCGACGATGAAGTCGATCACGCTCGAACGGGCGGACTAGTCCAAAGCGGCGACAGCACTGTCGCCGTCATTCCTCGAGGGTCCCCATAAGGCCGGGCCCGCCCACCCATATTCCGGCAAATGTTCAAAATTGACGGAATATCCGGCCATAATTGGGGCGGAGAATCGTCTCAGAGTTCGCCTGATTCCCCGCCCCAGGCCGAAGGAGAGTCCATGGACGCGCCGAAGGAACCGATCAAGGAACCGACCCCTGCCGAGCCCGAAGGGGCCGCGACCTTCGAAAAAGTCGTCGTCGAGAAGGGCTGGGCCACGCCCGAGCAGGTCGAGGCGGCCGTCAAGCACCGCGCTGAGAAGAAAGCCCAGGGGGAACTGATCTCCCTCTCGCAGGCGCTCGTGTCCCTCGGCACCATCACCCCCGCGCAGGCCCGCGAGGCCCTGGGCGCGCAGGAGAAGATGTCCATGCGCTGCCCCACCTGTCGGAAGGTGTTCAACGTCTGGGGCAAGCCGGGAGCGCGGACGCTCTGCCGCACCTGCAAGGTCGCGCTGGTCCCGACCGGCGCCTCCTTCGTTACCGCATCCGAGACGTCGACCGCGCCCGCCGCAACTCCGACCGCGACCGCGACTGCGCCGGCAGCCGCGAGCGCCTCGCCCACGGCTCCGGCACCCGTACCCACGCCCGTCCCGGCGGCCGACGCCGTCGATGCAACCCTCGCCAGTCTGATTCCGGGCTACCGCATTGTGCGGCGCTTAGGTTCCGGAGGCATGGGCGACGTCTTCCAGGCGCAGCAGATCAGCCTCGACCGTCCGGTGGCGCTCAAGCTCCTGCCGGTCGAGCTCGCCAAGGACAAGGTGTTCGTCGAGAGGTTCCTGAGCGAGGCTCGCGCCGCGGGGAAGGTGGCCCACGAGAACATCGTGGCTGCGGTCGACGTGGGCGAAGCGAACGGGCGCTACTACTTCGTGATGGAGCTCGTCGAGGGGCCGACTCTCCAGCAGGTGATCTCGCGCGAGGGCGCTCTGCCCGAGGACCGCGCGCTTGAAACCGCGCGGCAGATCGCCCGCGGACTGCGCCACGCCCACCAGCAGAACCTGATCCACCGCGACATCAAGCCCGCCAACATCATGATCGCCGCGGGGAACGTCGCGAAGATCTGCGACTTCGGCCTTGCGCGGCGCCTGGACGAGGACACCACTCTCACGATGCCGGGGATGGTCCAGTCGAGCCCCGCCTATGCCTCTCCCGAGCAGTGCCGCGGCCGGCGTGACCTGGACCACCGGACCGACATGTACTCCCTGGGGGTGGCGCTCTTCGAGATGCTGACCGGCAAGCGTCCCTTCCAGGGCGACACGCCGGGGGCGCTTTTCATCAAGCACGCGACCGAGGCGCCGCCCTCTCCGCAAAGCATCAACCCGTCGGTCTCGCCGGCCGCCACGCAGCTGGTCCTCCGCCTTCTCAAGAAGGAGCCCAAGCAGCGCTTCGACACGTACGACCAGTTGATCCAGGCGATTGAAGCGGTCCAGAAGCCGAAGGCCCCCGGCCCCGCGATGGCGAAGTCGGCGCCGCGCCCGAGCACGGTTCGCCGCGTCGCCATTCCGAAGCGCAATCCCGTCCTCCTCGGTTCGGCGGCCGCGCTGCTCGTCCTCGGCGCCGCAGGCTTCCTGTTCTTCCGCACGCCCGCCGGGTCCGCCATCAAGAAGGCGTCGACGACCGAGCCCGTGGCGAAGTCCAAGCCCGCCGCGGAGTCCGAAGCCGACCGAGTGCTCGCCGAAATGTCCGCCCAGGAGCTCCGCGCGGAAGACGTGCCCACGGAGATTCCCGCCGTCCGCGGGCGCTGGAAGGAACTGGCCGAGAAGTATCGCGGCACGCCCACGTTCCCGGTCGTCACTCGACGCCAGTCGGCCTTCGAGGCCAGGGTCTCCGCCATGGCGGAGGCGCTCGCGGTGCAGACCCTGAGCGAAGCGCAGAACCGGCGGCAGGCCGGGCGCCCCGCGGAGGCCTTCCTGCTCCTCCGAGGATTCCCTTCCCTCTACGAGGGCACCGAGGCAGCCTCGCGCATCGCCGCCATCGCCGAGGAGACCGGGAAGGCGATCGAAGAGACCTTCATGGCGGAGCGGGAGAAGGTGCTCGCCCAGCTGGCGGCGGGCAAGGCCGACGAAGCGGCGCGCGCGCTTGGCCCCCTGAAGGCGCTCGTCAGCGGGGCGGCCGCGGACGGAACGGTCGACTTCATCCGTGCGGACTTCCGGGAGCACGTCGACAAACTGACGGCCCGGATCGAGGCGGTCTCCAAACCGAGCCAGCCGAAGCCGGACAACTCCGGCGGCGGGGGCAAGTCCGAGTCGCAGGCCCTGCCGACGGCGAAGACGATCGAGCGCGGGCCGGTCGCGAGCCCCGAGTTCGTCCAGGTGCTGAGGTCCGCGGATCTCAGGGCCAACCCCCGGGAGCGGGCCCGCGCGGCCGCGGCGTTCGGGAGTCTGGCCTCGCGTTCCGCGGTCTGCCGCGCGGTGGAGGTCTACCTCGCGCACGACGACAAGTTCTGGAAGCTCGCCCCCGGAACCCGGCAGTTCGGAGAGTACCTGGCCTCGCTTCCGCTGGAGCGGGCGGATACCCTCAGCAGCGCCGAGCACGTGGGCTTCTTCGTCGGCCTGGCGAAGAAGATGTCCGAGCCGGGCGATGCGCCCAAGGACCTGCTCGCGCTCTTCGCGCTCGCCCACGTCGACGATCTGCTCGCGCAAAACGTCCGGCCCGACCCCGAGGGGATCCGGATGTCGAAGTTCCAGAGCGCCAAGACGCTGGACTTCTGGGGCCCGGCGGCGACGGTGAACCGCCTCGCCCTCGCGCGCGTGCTCGCCTCGGGCGGCAGCCCCGTCGACCTCAAACGGGCGATCGAGGCCGCGTCGACGAGCGTCGACTTCCCCACGAAGTACATGACCGCGCTCGCGGCCTTCCGCGAACCCGAGTTCGATCCGACGGCCGGGGTCGCGACCTGGAAGCGGCTCGCGGCCTGGGCGCCGGAGTCGCCGGCCGGCAAGTACTGCGACGGGGTGGCGGAGCGGATCAAGAAGGCGCTCCCCTGCGAGAGCTGCAGCGGCCAGGGCAAGTACGCCTGCAAGAAGTGTCAGGCCCAGGGAATGGCGGATTGTGACCGCTGCAAAGGGACCGGCCGCGTGAAGGAGAACCCCGACAGCAACTTCACGTTCGGCTACACGGTGCCCTGCCCGGTCTGCAAGCAGAAGGGCAAGCTCCTTTGCCCCCTCTGCCAGGGCGGGAAGGTCCAGAAGTGCGAGAAGTGCGACGGCAAGAAGGTGAAGAAGACGATGACGTCGGGTGACTTCGCGGACGTGCTTTCCGCGTCCGGGTGCGCCGCCTGCGGTGGCACGGGCAGCGTCTTCCCGCGCACCGCGTACCCTTGCCCCGACTGCGACGGCTTCGGCCGCTTTCCCACCAACGCCGGCGGCGTGGCGCCAGGCAAGGGGCCCGAGGCGGCCGCAGCGCGGGTGACCCCGGCTGCTGCCGCCCCGGAGTCGCCGGCGGTCGAAGCGGGAGACGTGCAGCGCGGTCTGATCATGCAAGGCTACCTGGGCGAGAAGTTCGAGAAGCTGGTGTACACGCAGGTCAGTCCCGCGATCGATTTCCAGTGCAACACGAACAACGGCCAGCCCCCCGCCTGGTCCGGCGGCCCCTCCGAGCACTTTTCCGTGCGATGGACCGGGTGGATCCGCATCCAGGAGCCGGGGAAGTACTTCTTCAAGGCGATGAGCGACGACGGCGTCCGGCTCTTCATCGACGACGTCCAGATCTTCGAGGACTGGGACCCGCACGCGCCGCGGCAGGCGGCGGCGATGGCCGATCTCACGAAGGGGCAGCACAAGATCCGCGTGGACTACTACAACGCGGGGCTGAGCGGCACGATGACGCTGTCCTGGCAGCCCCCGTCCGCTTCCGCGCCCGTGGTGATTCCCCCGGACGCCTTCCGTTGCCCCAAGAAGTGAGCCTCAGCCCAGGATCTGTTTGGCGGCGCGGACGACGGCGCGCGCCTCGGCGTCGGTGCCGATCGTGATGCGCACGTAGTCGCGCGTCGCCGGGGAATCGAACCAGCGGACCAGGATCTTTTTCTCGCGCCAGCGCGCGAGCCACTCCTTCGCGGCGAAGTGCGGGGTCCGGGCGAAGATGAAGTTCGTTTCGCTCGGCAGCACCTCGAAGCCCAGGTCCCGGAGCCGCGCGCTGAGCCATGTCCGCGTGGTGATGATCTTCCGGAAGTTCTTCCGGTAGTAGGGCAGGTCCTCGAGAGTCGCGAGCGCGGCCACCTGGCCCAGCCCGTTCACGTTGTAGCTGTCGCGGATCTTGTCGAGCGCGGCGATCAGAGGCCGCGGCCCCACGAAGTAGCCCACCCGCTGGTAGCAGAGCGAGTAGCCCTTGGAGAAGGTGCGCGCGACGAGCACGTGCGGGTGGCGCAGCGCCAGGCCCATCGCGTTCTCCGACGCGAAGTCCACGTAGGCCTCGTCGAGAAGGACCACGCCCTTGAGGGCGCGGCAGAGCGCGTCGAGATCGCGGGTCGGATAGGCGCGGCCGCTCGGCGCGTTCGGCGTCGTGACGAGCGTGAGCGCCGCGTCGAAGCGCCAGCCGGAGGCCTTCCGCAGCGCCGCGAGCGGCGGCAGCGTGAAGTCCGGCTGCAGGGGCGCCGAGCCCAGGCGGGCGCCGTGCTGGCGCGCGATCACCGGATACAGCGAGTAGCTGGGCGAGAACCACTGCGTCCGGCCGCTCCCCGGCTCGACGAAGGCCCGGACCGCCATCGCGAGCAGCTCGTCCGAGCCGTTGCCGACGATGATGTTCTCCGGGGCGCAGCGGTGCAGGCGCGCCAGCCGCTCGCGCAGGGCCTGGGCGGTGGGGTTCGGGTAGAGCCGCAGGCGCCCGTCGACGGCGGCCTTCACGGCCGCGAGGACCTTCGGCGACGGCGGGTAGGGGTTCTCGTTCGTGTTGAGCTTGATCAGGCCCGGGATCTTCGGCTGCTCGCCGGGCACGTACGCGTGCAGCGAGTCGACCAGCGGCCGGATGAGCTTTTTCATGGACTGCGAGATGATGCCAAAGGGGGGGAGGGGCGGTCAATTGCCGCCGAGGCGTTTCTCGCAATCGGCCACGAGGGGCTCGACCTCGCCTTTGAGGCCGGGGCTTCGCTGCACGGCCAGGCGGAACTCGGCCAGCGCCCCGCGGGGGTCGCCCGCCTTCAGGAGGGCCCGGCCGCGT
>Ga0310812_10000279_pt1 | contig 20942 bp, 21 predicted proteins | sample NN3metagenome_FD_205747 | JGI IMG/M metagenome (GOLD analysis project Ga0310812, IMG submission 205747) | Soil microbial communities from experimental microcosm in Duke University, North Carolina, United States - NN3 | ecosystem: Engineered > Artificial ecosystem > Soil microcosm > Unclassified...
ACCATGTTGCCGCTGATGTGGCGAACGAGCGTGGCGATCGAGTTGCCGTCGGCCGAGACGACGCGATTCAGCGCCTCGTCGGAGATCTGGGCCATGGCCTTTTCGGCCGTCACCCGGTACCGGGCAAATTCGTCGAGAAACGATTTTGTCAGCATGAGGGTTCGCGCTCGGAATTGGTGGTGCGACGCGCCGGACACTCTATCTTACGTCCTTCGCGCTACGGATCCCAACTCCCCTCGAACGGTCATGCTTTTCGACGACGCACCTGCTTTTCCACGCGGCTTTCGCTGCGCCAGCCGAAATTGCGGGCTCAAACCGGAAGGAAAAGATCTCGCCCTCTTCGCCAGTGACGTCGACGCGGCCGCGGCGGCGGTGTTCACCCGCAACCAGTTCCCCGGCGCGCCGGTGATCCTCGGCCGCGAGACGATCAAGGGTGGAACCCTGCGGGCGATCGTGGCGAACAGCAAGGTGAGCAACGTGGCCACCGGCGCGGAAGGGCTGGCGAACGCGCGTCGCATGGCAGCAGCCGCCGCGAAGGAGCTCGGCACGACACCCGATCACGTGCTCGTGAGCTCGACGGGCGTGATCGGCCCTCGATTGCCGATCGAGAAGATCGAGGCGGGATTGGCTGGCATGTCGTCCGAGCTGCAGTCGGATCCGCTCGTCGGCGCGGCGGGAATCATGACCACGGATACGTACGCCAAGGCACTTTCGGCGCGGATCGGCGAAGCCACGATCACGTGGGTGGCGAAGGGCTCGGGGATGATCGAGCCCAACATGGCGACGATGCTCGCCTACATCTTCACCGACGCGGCGATCGAGCCTGCGACGCTCGACCACATGTTGCGCGATGCGGTGCAACTGTCGTTCAACATGCTCTCCGTGGACAGCGACACGAGCACGTCCGACACCTGCGCCATGCTCGCCAACGGGCGCGCCGGTCGGGTGAACGAGCGACAGTTTCTCGACATACTCGTCGCCGGGTGCATCCGCATGACGGAGATGCTGGCGCGCGATGGTGAAGGCGCCGAGCACCTGATTCGCGCGCACGTGACCGGTGCGGCAAACGGGGACGAGGCGCGGCGCATCGCGAAATCGCTCGTCAATTCCCCGCTCGTGAAGACGATGGTCCACGGCGCCGATCCAAACGTCGGCCGGCTGTTGATGGCCGTCGGCAAATGCTTCGACTGCACGATCGCTCCGGCTTCAACGGATGCATCGATCAACGGCTACCAGGTCGTGCGCGGCGGATCGCGCGTCGACTTCGACGAGGCGATCGTCCGCGACACGCTTCGACGCGAGGTCGTCGACTTGGAAGTCTCGCTCGGCGTGGGTGCGGCCTCGGCGACGGCGTTCGGCTGCGATCTCACGAAGGGCTACATCGACGAGAACGCGGCGTATTACTCGAGCTGAGCCCTAACTGGTCACGCCGATACACTCGATTTCGACCCGGGCGCCAAGGGCGAGTCCGCTCGCGGCCATCGCGCTTCGTGCCGGCTTCCTCGCGCGGAAGTAGGTCACATAAATCTCGTTGAAGTCCTGCCACTCGCGGATGTCGGCGAGAAACACGGTGCACTTCACGACGCGGTCGAGCGACGAGCCGTTCTGCTCGAGCACCCGCTTGATGTTATTGAGTGCTTGTCGCGCTTCCGCCTGGAGACCGCCGGGCACCAGTCGGTTCGCCGAATCGGTGCCGATCTGACCGGAAAGAAAGAGCAGATTGCCGACGCGAACGGCGGGTGAAAACACCGGGCTCGGGCTCGGCGTCGAGATGAACTCTACTTCGAGGGTTGGGCTGGGATGCGCGCACGCGGCGGCCGTGCCGATGCATGCGGCGAGAAGCAGGAAAGCGGAGCGCATGGGGACCGGGGGGTGGGGGGGGAGGAGTGTAAAGATTGCGTCAGCATCAGCCCGCGACGCCTTGCCGCTGTACGGGCCTGACGCTATCTGAAGGCGGAAAGCAGCGTAAAGGTCTCAAGATTGGACTTTAGTCTAATGGTCGCTATGGCGAATAGGCCGCATTGGAGAGAGACTCTTTCAGGATTGGTTGTGCATCCGGTTGCCGTACCGTGAGCACGCCATTGGAGGTACCCCGTGCGGGTAGATGGGAGCGAGGTTCTGATTGGCCCCACGGAAAGCAGCGCCGCATTCCGGGTGGTCGCACAAGCCCTTGGGAATGGGAGCATCGCATGTCACTGGATTTTCATGATGCGGGAGGCCCCTGGCGGATTGCTCTCGTCGATGACGACGCGGCAGTCCTGCGCGCGCTTTCGCGTTTGCTCACCATGCACGGCTATGCCGTAACGGCCTTTCATTCCGCGAAGGACCTGCTGTCGTCACTCGCCGCGTACGAGCCGGAAATGCTGTTGCTCGACCTCCGCATGCCGGAAGTCGATGGTCTGTCGCTCCAGCAGGCGCTCGTCGACCGAGGGGTTCGGATTCCGACGGTTTTCCTGTCGGGACATGGAGACGTTCCGACGTCCGTGCGCGCGCTACGCGACGGGGCGGTCGACTTCCTCGAGAAGCCGTGCGACGAATCGACGCTCCTCGCGTCGCTGAATCACGCCGCCGATCTGGCTCGACGTGATCGCTCGCGCAACGCGATCCTTGCCGAGCTTCGCCGGCGTGTCGGGATGCTGACGCGGCGCGAGGAAGAGGTGTTCCGGCTCGTCGTGACCGGACGACTGAACAAGCAGATCGCCGCCATGCTCGGCACCACGGAAAAGACGATCAAGGTGCACCGCGCGCGGGTGATGACGAAGATGCGCGCCGAGTCAGTGCCGGAGCTGGTGCGGATGTACGACTTTCTCGCCGGAATCAAGGATCCGGCGTCGACGAGCGGCGAATTCGCCGTGTCGCGCGATGTGATGGAGGAGGATTAGGGCGCCGGCGCGACGTCGGCGTAGACGCGCGCGAGGACCGTCTCCGGCACGAGGTGCGCGCTGACGTACTGATTGATCACGGCCAGCATCGTCGACGGCGGTACGGGTTTCGTCAGTACGCTGTCGCAGCCCGCCATGTAGGAACGGTGCCGATCCTCGATGCCCGCCAGCGCGCTCACGGCGATGATGACCGTGTTGCACATCGCGGCGTCGGCCCGAATGCGTCGCGCGATCTCCCATCCGTCGAGCCCAGGAAGCACGATATCCAACAACACGACACTGGGACGTTCGGTGAGCGCTTTGTGCAGGCCTTCCGTTCCGGTCGCCGCCTCGATCACGTGGAAGCCGCGGCTCTCCAGTACGAGCCGACCGACCGTGCGACTGTCCTCGTGATCATCGACGATCAGCACCGTCGGCGAGGACGACCACGCCGTCCGGTTGAGGCGCGTCCCCCTCGATGCCGACGGGTGCGGAAGCGTGCCCGTCAGCCGCGGCGTCAACGGCTGGGAGGGGGCGAAGTCGTGGGTTGGTTTGATGTGCGGCATGCTGGGGAGTTGACGTGCGCAATGGTGTCGCGAAGGGGCCGCTTGGCTCTATAGGATCAAAGTCGTATCTGTGACGCGGATGTCGTGCGTAGTACCTCACAGTCGAGATGAGACGCATCGGTGGAATAGGCTTTCCCACGAACGTGTCGCATCCCGCGCTCATCGCCGCGGCGCGAAGTGAGTGGGATGCCGACGTCGCGATCAGCGCGGCGTCGCGCGTCGCTGGATCGGCGCGCAGCATCCGAGCGAGATGCTCGCCGTCGATGCCCGGCAAGACCATGTCGATCAGGAGGATTTGCGGCCGCGTCGCTTGCGCGAGCGCGAGGGCGTCGAGGCCCGTCGCGGCCGTGTGAACCGCGAACCCGAAGTACTCGAGAACGAGTCGGACCGCGTCGCGCAGGTCGTCGTGGTCGTCGGCCACGAGGACGCTGCACGGCAGTCGCCGCCGCGCTTTCGCCGGCTTTCTGTCAGGCGACCGCGGGGCCGTCATGGGAGCGTGTCCGCACTTGCGGCGCCTCGCGAACGCTGGCGCGCGGAAGCGTGAGCGAGAAGACCGAGCCCTTCCCCACTTCGCTGCGCACCGTCAGCTCTCCGCGCATCCCTGCCGCAAACTCTCGGCTGATCGCGAGTCCGAGCCCCGTTCCGCCGTAACGGTCGAGTAACGGACCGTTCAACTGGACGTACGGCTCGAAGATTTGACGGAGCTTGTCGGGGGCGATCCCGGGCCCGTTGTCGGCGACGTCGAAGCAAACAGAATCCCGCTGTGCTTCGCACGAGATCCTGACGACTCCACCCTTCGTGAACTTGACCGCGTTCGCGGCGAGATTGACGAGGATCTGCTTCAGCTTGTCGCCGTCCGCGGCGACGAAGATCCCGTTGCATGCATCCGCCTCGAGCCGGATGCCGTGTCCGAGCGCGAGCGGCGCCACCACCGACTGCGTGATGCGAATCACCTCGTCGGCGGCGACCGGCGCGATGTGGTACACGACATGGCCGGCCTCGAGACGTGAGAAGGTGATCAGATCATCGATCACGTGGACGAGGATCTCCTCGCTGTCGTGGACGCGGGCGAGCATGCGCGCCTGTTCGGGCGAGAGCGAGTCGCGACCACCGACGCGCAACAGGTCGATGTATCCCGCGATCGACTGCAGCGGCGTGCGCAGCTCGTGACTCATGCGCGCGAGAAACTGGATCTTCGCCCGGCCCACCTGCTCCGCCGCTTCACGGGCGCGCTCGGCCTCGACGGCCCGCCGGGCGTGCTGGACCGTCGTCACGACGAGTCGAGCGCAATTCTCGATCAGCTTGAACATCTTGCGGCTCGAGCATCGCGTGCGGCGGTACATCATCACGATCTCGCCGACGATCTCGTCGTCGAGGCCGATGAGCGGAACGATCTCCAACGTGCGGAAGCCGACCGACCGAGCCATTTCGGCGAGACTCTTCTCGCGGCGTGGCACGTCTCGGACGATGATCCTGCGCCGCTGCGTCAGCGCCAGACCGAAGGCGTCTTCGCCCGGCCGATGCCGGCCGAGCAGTGCCGCTTGCGCTTCAGTGAGACCTTGTGCCGCCGCGGGAACGACAACGCCGGCAATCTCGTCGTGAAGCAACAGAACCGTCATGTCGGCCTTTGCCAACGCGCCGGCAAGTTCTAGCGCCGGTCTGAGCTGGTCGGCTGGCAGTGGCCATGTTGCGTGCATCCCCTCTTGCTGCATGGCGGGTGTCTCTCCGGGTGGTGTCTTGATGCTACCGCCAATCAGCTAACCCGAGGATTGCCTGTTGGTCCACGGAGGGCTTACGGCCCACCTACGCCTGCTTTTGGGATTGTGAACGCTCACGCGCGAGTACGTCGGTGATGATGTCGGCCGCGCGCGGCCGGCGCGCTTCGACACCGTCGAGCTTGACGAAGGGCATCTGCTCCAGCTGGAGGCGATCGACCATGCGGACGAGCTCGGCCAACGACGACGCTTGCAGCTTCTGCATGACTCTGCCGCGATGCACCTTCACCGTTTTTTCTTTGGTGCCGATACGCGACGCGACGTGTTTGTTGAGCAAACCGCACGCGACGAGCGCCGCGACTTCCGCCTCACGCGGCGTCAGCTTCTCGACCTGACGCCACAAATCGACGAGATCGCGCCGCTCGCCGTGCGTGCGTCTCGACGAATCGGTGGCGCGCGCGATGGCCGCGCACAACGAGTCCGCCGTGAACGGTTTGGAGAGCAGATCGAGCGCGCCTTCCTTCATCGCCTCGACGACCGTCGGGACATGTCCCGTTCCGGTCATGAAGACGGCGGGGACGTCGCTGCCGGCGTGCCGCATCTCGCGCAGCAGCGCCAGACCATCGACTTCCGGCATCAGGATATCGACGAGGACGCAAATCGGCGGCGCGACGTCGAGTTCATCCAAGTAGTCGCGCGGATTCGTGTACGTCCTCACCCGATAGCCCACGGCGTCGAGCAGCCGCGAGATGGCGCGGCAGGTGGGCTCGTCGTCGTCGATAACGGCTACGAGCGGCGCGTCATCCTGCATAAGTCGGCCACCTCGTCTCGACTCGCACCGTCGACTCCGACGATTCGTCGATCTTGATCGTGGCGCCGTGCGCGGCGATGACGGCCCGGGCGAGCGTCAAGCCGGGCCCCGTGCTGCTGGCCGGCTGCTCGACCGGCTTGGGATAAGTGACCACTGCCTCCACCGAATCCTCGAAGTTCGTGATCGCGCCGCGAATCGGCTCGCCTGGCCGTCCGCCGCTCGCGTCGATCGCGTGCAACAACACATTGAGAAGGGCCTGCCGTATCAGCGTCGCGTCGCCCGACACCGACGGCGCTGGCTGCGCCCCGACGGTCAGCTCGATCGGCGCGTCGCGCAGGGACGGATCGGTGCGGATGAGCGCGATCGCTTCGCGCGCCAACGCGGTCAGGTCGCATCGTTCGTGACGCGGTTCGCGGCAGACGACGAGATCATCGAGCGCCTGAAGCGCCTCCGACATCCGCCGTTGTTGCGCGAAGATGTCCTCGAGCGCTTCGATGGCGCGATCGGTGCGCGGTTCGGCCTCGCTGAGAAACAGCAGCGCAGCCGACAAGTTCATTTCGATCGCCGTCAGCGGCTGCCGCAGATCGTGCGTAACGGCTGCGACCAGCTCACCCGCGAGCGCCAAGCGCGTCGCCCGCTCGCGCTCCGACCACGGGACTTGCAACGGCGGATTCTCGGTTTTCGTCGCGCCGAGATGCGACGATGGCGCGGACATGCTCTCCATAAGCCACGAGTTTGCGCGGTTTTCGGCGATGTACGCATTGGCTCTTTGGCCAATAGGAATCCTGGCCTTTGCGGTTGAACATGCCGAAAGCCGGAAGTGCTTCGAGGGCAGTCATGAGCGGTCCCACCGTGTCCGATCAGTATTCTCGAATTCCACTGACCATCGTCGCCGGCGCCCCGGGTGTCGGCAAGACGTCTTTGGTCCGTCATCTGCTCACCCAGACGACGGAACAGATCGCCGCCGTGGTGACCGACGAATCGGCCGTGGATCTGTCGTTCGTCGCTCAGCGTGACGGAGCTCGTCTACTCCTGAAGAACGGCTCCGTGTGCGTCATGAGCGACGACGACGGCTCGGCCGTCCTCGCCGCGCTGTCCGAGCAGAGTCATCCACCCGACCACGTCGTGTTCGAGAGCAGCCCGGCGAGCAATCCGCGCCGGCTCACCGGCTTCGGCTATATGCCGGGCTATTACCTGGATGGCATGATCAACGTCGTCGATGCAGCGTCGCTCGCCGCGCACGCCAACGACCTCGACGCGCAGGATCGCCTGCGCGAGCAATTGAGCTTCGCGGCGCTCATCGTGGTCAACAAGATCGATTTGATCGACGACGCGGCCGCCGAGGCGGCGCAACGGGTCTTGTCGCGCGTCGCGCCAATGACTCCCGCCGTGTCGTGCGAGCACGCCCAAGTCGCGCCGTCCCTCGTGCTCGGCGCGCCGAAGCGCGTCGACTCACGAGCCGTCGTCGCCGAGTGGTCGATGGACTACATGCCGGTGCGCCGCCAGCGGACGGGGCCCCGCGTCAGCCGCGCGCCCGACGCCGAGCGCTGCCGCTCGTGGTGTTTGATCAAGGACATGCCGATCGATCGCCCCGAGTTTCGCATTTGGGTGCAGCGTCTGCCGTCGACCGTGTTGAGCGGCCGCGGTGTCGTCCATCTGCGCGACGATCCCTATCATCGGCATTTCTTCCACCTCATGGGCCCTCGCTGGCGTCTCGAGCGTGGAAGACCCTGGGGACGGGAAACGCCCTCCACGCGCGTTCGCCTTGCCGGACTCATTGGACGACGACGTCCGTCCTCGCGCGCCGTGGAAGAGGAAGCCGAGGCCCAATGGGCGGGAGAGGCGTCATGATCGCCGCCGGCACCGGCGCTGGTCGCCGTATCCTGGTCGTCGACGATCATGTCGCGTCGGTCACGAGCCTGAGCCTCGTGCTCTCGCTCCTCGGCTACGACGTCCGCTGCGCCTTCGACGGCGTGGAAGCGCTGCGCTGCGCGGCGGAGTTCAAACCGGAAATCGCCATACTCGATCTCTCAATCCCACTCCTCGACGGCTACGCCGTCGCGGAACGCATGCGCGCCATGGATGAAACGCGCGACTCGCTGCTCGTCGCCATGACGGGCTGGGGATCGGCAACGGTCTCCGAGCGCGTCCGCGCCAGTGGATTCGACTTACACCTCGTAAAACCCGTGTCCGTCGATCGCCTCACGGACGCACTCCAACTCGCAGGCTGCTGAACACCTTTGCGGAGGACACGATGTCCGCTCCCGGCACGATCACCGCGCCGCGTTTTGAACCCGTTGCACCCCCGGGCGCCCCACCATTCGAGAACATGGTGTGGATCCCGGGTGGAAGCTTCACGATGGGCTCCGATCGTCACTATCCGGAGGAAGCGCCAGCGCACCGCGTCACGGTCGCCGGCTTCTGGATGGATCGCTGCGCCGTGACGAACGGTCGGTTCGAGCGATTCGTGCGCGATACGCAATACGCCACGCTCGCCGAGCGACCGCCCGATCCCAAGCTGTACCCTGGCGCACGTCCGGAGCTGATGCATCCAGGGTCGCTCGTCTTCGTTCGGCCGCCACACCCGGTGAGCCTCCACTCCGTCTCGAACTGGTGGCATTTCGTTCGCAACGCCGACTGGCGTCGTCCGCGTGGGCCGGGCAGCACGGTCGTGGGGTTGGCGAGCCATCCGGTCGTGCACGTGAGCTACCTCGATGCCCAGGCGTTCGCGCAGTGGGAGGGCAAGGAGCTCCCGACGGAAGCCGAGTGGGAGTTCGCGGCGCGCGGAGGGCTCGATGGCGCGGCGTACGCGTGGGGCGACGAATTCATGCCCAATGGCCGTCCGATGGCGAACACGTGGCAGGGACGATTCCCGCACGAGAACACGCTCGTCGACGGTTGGGAGGGAACGTCGCCCGTCGGAATCTTTCCGCCAAACGGCTACGGGCTGTACGACGTGATCGGCAACGTGTGGGAGTGGACGTCGGATTGGTATCGTCCCTACCACCGCGGGAACAGCGGCAAGGCGCCGTCACCGCCGCTCAATCCACGCGGCGCCGCGTTGGTCCACTCGGGCGATCCGACCATGCCCGACAGCAAGATTCCGCGAAAGGTGCTGAAGGGCGGCTCACATCTCTGCTCGCCGAATTACTGCCAGCGATACCGGCCGGCAGCGAGGCTCCCCGAGCCGGTCGACACGTCGACGTCGCACATCGGCTTTCGCTGCATTGTGCGAGCGCGATGAAAGAGGCAGCCAAACGCGCTGCGGTCGCCCGGCCACACCGACCTACAAACCGAGCGACCGCCGCGCTTGTTCTATCGCGTCGTCATCGGCATCGAGCCGCACTGCGTTGGCGCGGTGCAGTTCGCAGCGACGATCACGTTCCCTTTCTGGAGCTCCTCCATGACATGGCGGAGCACCGAGTCGATGAGCTTGTTCACTGATCGAGGGTTCGTCGTTTCGCTGCGCGCCGCGTAGACCAACTTGTCGGTGGCGAGCGCGTAGATCTGCGTTTCCATCGAGACGATGCGATCCTGCGCTACATAGCCGGGATCGTAGGGGTATCCCCACGCGGTGCCCCAGTAGCCGGCGAATGAGTAGTACGGTCCGCCGTACCAGTAAGAGCCGGGCACGTACGTCAGCTTGTCGGTGACATCGACGACGCGCATGATGATCGCGCCGTCGAAGCCCATGCCGGCGAGCTGCTGCCGAACCTGCGCGCCGTTCGTCGAGTCGATCGTGGTCAACACTCGATAGGCCGGCGTGGCGTTCGGAAACCTCGACGCCATCCGGTCCTCGACCGACCGCCGCATCGTTTCGCTCGTCGTCACGAACACCGTGATCGGATGCTGAAAGCGGAGCGAGCGAGCGGACGGATCGGTCCAGGTTGCCGCCATCTGCGTCGAGTGATAGCAGCCGGTGAGTGCCACCGCCGCGGCGAACACCGCGGCGGCGTGTAGGAAGGATGATCGCGCGTCACGCGAGATCATTGCCCATTGGGCTTGATGCCCTTGTTGACCATCAACTTCAGTTCGACGCGCCGGTTCATAGCACGGCCTTCGGCGGTCGAGTTGTCCGCAACCGGACGCTCTTCGCCGAGGCCCGCCGGGGTCGCGATGAAGCGCGGCTGGATGTGGTGCTGCTCCGAGAGGTACGCGACCACGGACTGGGCGCGACGACGGCTCAGCGCCTGGTTGAACTTCGGCGTGCCGGTATTGTCGGTGTATCCGAGAACCTCGAACAAATACCCGTTCATGTCGCCGGACGTCCGCGCGACGACGTCGTCGATCGTCTTCCTGGCTTCATCGCTCAACTGCGCGCTGTTCGTCGCGAAGTTGATGCTGGACGCGAACCGCGTCTCGTAGTTGTCCAGGTTCGAGATCCGATCGTTGAACGACTTGTTCAATGCGGCGAGACTGTCACGGGCGCGCTCCCGCATCGCCTCGATCGTGTCCTTGGCGCGGGCCGTCACGGCCGCAAGGCTGTCCGCCGTGCGCTTCTGCATCGCCTTGAGATCGACTTCACCCGCGGCGACGCCCTGCGCGATGCGCTGCGCGCGGCCGTGGAAACTGATCTTCGTGGCCACGATTTCGCCCTGGTCACCACCGGCGCCCTTCACTTCGACCTTGAGTCCCGGTAGCAGGTTGGTCGCATCGCGGGCCTTCCTGTCCAGGTCGAGCACGCCGGCCTTCTCGGTGATCTTGGTATCCTGCGTCACCGCCACGACGCTGAGCTGGCCCGTGGTCTCGTCGCGAACCAGGAGGTTGTCACCTCGGCGACTGATGATCCAGCCGCTCACCTTCGCCTTCTCGCCCTGCGGATGCGAAATGGGCTGCATCTGCGCCGTTTGCGCCGTCGGAGCCGCTGCCGTGGTATCCTGTGCCGAGAGCGGCATTGTCGCCACTGACACGGCGGCGGCCGCCGCGAGGAGCCGCGAAATGATCGCGCCCCGGTTGTTCGGTCGTTCTGCTATAACCCTCTGCGTCAACCGCATATCGTCACTCCCTCACTCGAACGTCGTTTGCGTGGTCACACGCGGCGACCCGATCGCCCCGCGAGTCACGCGTCTCGAACGCAAGGTGCCTATCGTTAGAGCGCGTCGGCATTGACGAATGGTGCTAGGCGCTGTGGCGTAGGCTCTATGCCCAATACACGCCCCCCGTAACGACCCTGAGGTTGAGCGTGACGGTGTGTGCTCGACCCAAGCGCGATCCTCGCGTTTCGGCCGCGCGCCACCCAATGCTGTGGGGGAACGATGTGGTCGGGATGCCTTAGAGCCTCGACAACGCGAGTCACGTTGCTCGCGTCTGTCATCGCATGCAGTGCGCGCATCGGCGGCGCGCAAACGACCGCGGCCGCGGAGCCGCGCTTTCAACCGCTCCCGTGCAATGCAACCTTCGGTGCGGGAACGGTTCCTGGGATTCCAGCGACGGCGGTGCGCTGCGGTACGGTCGTCGTTCCGCAGAATCGCCGCACGCCGACCGACGCCAGCCTGCAGTCCGTCGTGCTGCCCGTCGTCGTCTACGCGATGCCTGGCGCGACGGGAACGCCGCTGATCTTTCTCGCCGGCGGCCCCGGTGAATCGTCGATCGAGGGGTTGCAAAAAGTCTTCCTGCGCACGACGACCGGCCAGCTCATGCTGCGCGAACGGCCGATCGTCGCCTTCGATCCGCGCGGCCACTCGCCGGTGTTCGATCGCGCGTCGCCCGAGCTCGGGACGATTCTCTTTCGCCCGCGGAATCCACGATCGTTGGCGATCGCGCCACTGCGCGACTCGCTGGTGAAGCGCTACGCCGATTTCAAGAAACACGGTGTCGACCCGTCGAACTTCACGACGCGGGAAGTGATCGAAGACATCCACGACGTCGCGACGGCGCTTCACTACGACAAGCTCGTGCTGTTCGGTGTGTCTTACGGATCGCACTACGCCCTGCGCTTCATGGACATGCATCCGACGATGGTGGAGGCGTCGATTCTCGACGCGGTTGCGCCGCCGGAAGCGACGCAGCTGCTCGACTCGGCCTTCGTCGCCACGGCGGGACGCGCGATCGTGCAGCAGGTCGTTGCGGACTGTCGCACCGATGCGTTCTGCGCGACGCAGTATCAGGATCTGACCGCCGCCGTGACGAGTCTGTCGACCGCGGCCTCGATTCGGAAAACGGTGATCGCTCCGGGGACGGGCGACTGGCGCACGCTCGAGGTCAGCGGCCCGACCGTCCTCAGCGTGCTGGGCATCTCGGCCGGGTCGGAAGACGTCCTCGCGAACATCCCCCGGATTCTCACGCAGTTCGTCGCGCGTGATACGTTGCGCGACGACCTGTCTCCGCGCGTGGTGATTGCCGCCGCGGTGGACCCGGCGCTGCAGACCGCCACGTGGCAAGCCGTGCCGCTCACCTATTGGATCACGCTGTGCGGTGACCGGCCGAACGGCGAACCGTTGGCAACCAACCGGCAGCTCTGCGACGCGCTCGGCGTTCCGTACGACGGAGAAAAGGCGAGCGCGCCGGTGCGCAGTGACATTCCGTCGCTGCTGATCTCGTCCGGGTACGACGCGCAAACGCCGGCGGCGCTGGCCGACAGCACCGCACGTCTGTTGCCGCGATCGCAGCGCGTTCATTTCGCGCGCGTCGGGCATGTCGCCTTTGCGCGCAACACGGTGATGGCGTGCGCTGCCACAGTCATTCAATCGTTCCTCCAGCGCCCCGACCAGGCGCCGCCAACGGCGTGCGTCAACACGGTCGCGCCGGCGTTCATGCCGCGTGGCGACGACAGGTGATCCCAAGGAAAGGCGGCCCGATCGAAACGATCGGGCCGCCTTTCACCGCGTCGCAACCGCGGCCCTGCCCCGAGCTCGATTCGCTACTGTGGACTCCCCACCACCACGTAGCTCGTCGACGTTCCGTTGAACTGCGGCATGTACCACGTCCCGCTGCAGTCGCTGTACGTGATGCCGTTGACCACGGTCGTGACGCAGCCCGCCGGCAACGCGTACACGGTGCTTCCGATCGCCGCCGCGGTCACCGCGGAACCGACCACTGCTCCGGCGGCCGCCGCACCCCAACCCCAACCGCAACAACCGTCGTAGTGGTCGTCCCAATCGCCCCAACCGTTGCTATGGTTGACGTCGACGTCGTTGAAGTTGACATCGTTGCCGATGTTCGTGCGGTTCCCGATGTTGGTTCGGTTGCCGATGTCGGTTCGGTTGCCGATGTCGGTTCGGTTCCCGAGGTTGCCGCGATTGCCGATGTCGTTCCGATTGCCGATTCCACCCGGGTTGCCGACCGACGGTCGGTTGCCGCCGCCGATACCACCCGGGTTGAACCCACCACCGAGGCCGCCGCCAGAGGGTCGGCTGACCGCGGGTCGCGCCGACGCGCGCATGCCGCCGCCGAAGCTCCCGCTGCGCATGCCGCCGCCGCCGCCGCGCATACCGCCGCCGCGGCCACCACCGCCGCGGCCACCACCACCGCGCCGCTGGGCGTCAGCCGCCTGCGCTGTCACTAACAGCGCCAACGCCAGCGCTGGTAGGATTCGAGTGAGTTTCATCATTTGTTCGTCCCCCCACGTTTCTTCATCGCGACGACGGGCCCGCCAGCTTCCGCGAACGTGATCTTCTTCGCGTCCGGCGGAGCGACGAAGGCAAACGCCTTGTCCGTGTAGGACGGCGCGAGATTCCACACGTACTGGCTCGTGTGCTGCGGCCGCGCATCGTCATCGGTCGTCGTCAACACGAGTCGCAGCGGCAGCGGGAAATCGCCCGCCTGGATCCACACCTGCCAGTCGAGTCCCGGTTGACGGAACGCGTACTGCTCGGTGGTGATGCCGTTGACGACCGCTGGACCGATGTCCGTCGCGTCGGTGATCTGATCCGTGTTGGCGTCTGGCGTGCCCCACTTGAAGAGATCGACGAACGGCATTTCGATGTTGTACTTGTCTTCGAGCTTGAGGAACAGCTCGCGCGCCGTCGGCGGCGCGTCCACGGTCGCGTAGTATTTCAGCCGTGGTGCCCAGAGTGTGAAGCTCTTGCCGTCGTAATAGAACGTGCGCGGCTGCCGGGAGTTCACGACCTCGACGCGCAGCTTGTCAGGACGCTTCGCGATCATGTCGGCCGTGCTCATCAGCTGAAGCTTCTGACCGTCGTTGCCGACGTTTTCCGTCGTGATATCTGCCTTCACCTGGAACGCGTTCAACGTTCGCAGGTAGTCGCCCATTCTCTTGAGTGCGGCGAGGGCGTCCGGATCCACCCGTTGCGTGTCCGCCGCCGTCACCACGGTGACACTGGTGACAGTGACGGTGTCTGCTACCTGCGCGCGGGCCGTAGCCGCGCCCGCAACCGTCGCCGCCAGTGCCGCTCGAAATAGGTAGTGCTGCTTACCCATCATTAGTGCTCTCCCACTGAGGAACCGATTTCAAGCTCAGGGAAGAGCGCGACGAGGCCAATGGGACTTTGAGGCTCGACCGCTATTCAATACGGCCGCTCGCCGCGACCAGGACCCACCCCCTCACACAGCCCAGCGCGGCGGCGACCGCTCACATTGTTTCCTTTTCCCCCTACCCCGCCACCACCCGTCACTGACGACGGTCACCGCCGCGCGCAGAGTTCGCTCGACGCTCCGGTCCATGATACGCCGGCCGCGGCAGCGTCGATCGGCGGCCCGACAAACGCATCGAGCGTTGGCGCCGATCCCACTGTCGCCGCTCCGCCCAGCTGACGAACGGAAGCGTCGCCACTCCTGTAACCACGACCGCCATGAGCACGGCGGAACGAATCAGTTCATTTCCGGGAAACGCCGCCTGCCCGATCGTGATCGCGACCGCCGGGTGTCGCATCGCGGTGGCCAGCGCCAGCACCACGCGGTTGTCCTCCTCCGGACCGCCGACGTAATACCCGATTGCCAACCCGGCGAAGCACATGATGAGCATGGCGAGCAGCGTTCCATTTCCGAGCAGCTCGCGAATCGCCGGCCAAGAAATGACGAGGACCGGAATGACGGCAACGACCAGCAACCAGGTCGCGGCCTTGTCAGTCGGCTCGATCGCTCGCGCCACAACCGACGGCGCAAAGCGGTGAAGCAGCGCGCCCGCCACCAACGGGAGCAGGATGACTTCGCCGACGAGCGACAGCACCGCGCGTGACTCGACATGAACCGGGGTCGCGAAGAGTCGCCCGATTGCCCACGCCGCGGCGGGCACCAGCACGATCGAAAGCACGGATACGGCGAACAGCAGTCCCACCAGGTACGACGACGCGCCTCGCGACTTCGTGACCTTCTTCGAGAAGAGTGGCGGGACCGGCGAGATCGACAGCGCGACGAGCGCGACCTTCACCGCCGGATCGAGCCGGAGTATCGAGACAATGAGCACGGCGATGAGCGGCATCATCACGTTCATCGCGAGGAGCGTTCGCGCCAACAGCGACGGCCGCCGGAACAACCAGAGGTGATCGCCCGGTCCGGCCCGCATGCCGGTGACAAGCACCGTCAATGCGAGACTGACCTTGATGACAAGGAGAATCAGCGCGGCGGCCGTCATGGTCCGAGAGTACGCCTGGACGATTCAACGACCCATTGGCACTTGGTCCGACGCCGGCGATCGCCGCGATGCGAACGTGAGCCCTCGGTCCAATGACGTGACTCGCGCGCCGCAACGTATATGCGGCTATGAGCAGCATTCCGATTCCCACCGCGATCGCCGTCGGCGAGAAGCCCGATCATGTGTCCGTCGAGCTGTCATCGCGACGGACGGACATGTCCTTTCTGCAAACGCGCATGACCGCCGATCAGACGCTGATGAGCGTGATCCGCACGTCGCTCGCGCTGATCAGCTTTGGTTTCGCGATGTACGAGTTCTTCACCCGGCTCACCGATCAGAAACTGCTGACGGCGACCGCCGCGCCGCGGAACTTCGGCAGCGCGCTCGTCTATCTCGGCGTGGGGATGATCGCCGTGGGCATCGCGTTTCATGTTCAATTCATGTGGCGCTTGCGACGAGAGCGTCAGGAGATGCGCGCCGCCGGACTGTTGCACGATGAGAACGGCTTTCCGCTGTCGTTCACGCTCATCGTCGCGTTCCTGCTGCTGTTCCTCGGCGTTGGCGCGATCGCCAGCGTGAGCTTCGGCATCGGCCCGTTTCAATGACCCGTCCGGTGGCGGCCGCGGCGATCTGCGGACTCGTCATCACCGTCGCCGCGACATCCTGGATCGCTTCGCCCGACATCCGCGCGTGGGAGATCGAGCGCCGGATGACGGACGATGAGCGTTTCGGCATGCTCTACAGCTTGACGCCGATCAACCTCAACACCGGCAAACCCGATCCTCGCGTCCCGAACGACGTTCCACGGGGGGCCGCGTACGTACGCGGCGTGCCGCGGCTCGGCATTCCGGCGTTAGTGATGACCGACGCCAGCCTCGGCGTGACCAGTCCACCGGGGTATCGGCCGGGCGACGCGCCGACAGCCTTTCCCGCGGGCGTCGCACTCGGCGCGACGTTCAATCCACTGCTCGCTCGCCGGATGGGTGAGGTCATCGGACGTGAAGCGCGCGTCCGCGGATTCAACGTCGCACTCGGCGGAGGTATCAACCTGATTCGCGACCCGCGCGGCGGCCGCAACTTCGAATACATCTCCGAGGACCCGTGGCTGTCGGGCGTGATGGGTGGCGAGATCGTGATCGGGACGCAGGGCCAGGGCGTTATCGCGTCGCTCAAGCACGTCTCGCTCAACGCCAGCGAGACGAACAAGTTCGTCCTCGACGCGCAAATCGATCCGGCTGCCCATCGTGAGTCGGATTTGCTGGCGTTTCAGATCGCGATCGAGCGCGGGCAGCCCGGCACACTGATGTGCGGGTACAACAAGGTGAACGGCGCATACGCCTGCGCCAACGATCCCATCTTGAACGGCGTGATCAAGAACGCCTGGGGGTATAAGGGATGGATCCACTCGGACTGGCATGCCGTCCACAGCTGGGATTTCGCGTTGAAGGGGCTCGATCAGGAGTCCGGCGCGCAGCTCGATTCAGTCGAGTGGTTCAACGAGCCGCTGCGGGCGGCGGTCGCGAAAGGCCTGGTGTCGCGCGCCCAAATCTCGGACATGGTACGACGGATGCTTCGGTCTTACTTCGTCGTGGGGATCGATCGATGGGTCCGGCCGCCGCACGTGGACAGCGTCACCGACGGCGCCGTCGGTCTCGAGTTGGCCCGGCAGGCGATCGTCCTGTTGAAGAATGCTCATGGTATTCTGCCGATTGGCGCTCGAGCCCAGCGCATCGCGATCATCGGCGGCCACGCCGACATCGGCGTGTTGAGCGGCGCCGGCTCGAGTCAGGGATCGCCGCCGACCGGGCAGGTGATCACGATCCCCATCGGCGGCCAGGGTCCCGTCGCGCTTATCCGGCGCGAGGTCTACTTCGGTTCATCTCCACTCGCGGAGTTGAAGAAGGTATTGCCGAATACGGAGATGCTGTACGACCCCGGCGGCTATCCCGCCGCCGCGGCGAATGTCGCCAAGCAGGCCGACGTCGCAATCGTATTCGCCACGCGCCACGAGTCGGAAGGCTTCGATGCTCCGGACCTTTCGCTGCCTTACGGCCAGGACGACCTGATCGAAGCCGTCGCGGCGGCGAACGCGAACACCATCGTCGTACTCGAGACGGGCAGTCCGATCGACATGCCGTGGCGTGATCGCGTGAAGGGCATCATCGAGGCGTGGTTTCCGGGACAGTTCGGCGGGCAGGCGATCGCCGAAGTACTGACCGGCGTAATCAATCCGTCGGGACGACTTCCCATGACGTTCCCGCGCTCGATCGAACAGACGCCGCATCCCCGGATTGCGGGCGCCGGCGCGCCGATGGGAACTCCCACTTCATTCTGGTATCACGAAGGCGCCGAAGTTGGATATCGCTGGTTCGCGAAGATGGACGAACAGCCGCTGTTCCCGTTCGGATTCGGGTTGAGCTATACCGCATTCTCGTACACTGACTTTGTGGCAAGCACTTCGGCCGACACGACCATCGCCGCGAGCTTCACCGTGATGAACATCGGCAAGTCGATCGGCTCCGACATCCCGCAGGTCTATCTCACGAAGGCACCGGACGGGCGCCGCGAACGTCTGCTCGGCTTCGAGCGAGTGACGCTCCGCCCGGGGGAGTCGCGACGCGTGTCCCTCGTCGCTGATCCGCGACTCCTCGCTCGCTTCGATACCACGGGGCGCGTTTGGCGGGTCGACGCCGGCCTTTACGCGGTGGGTCTGGCTCGTGCCGCCGACACCGTTGTTGAAACAAGGTCGGTTCAGCTTCGCCAAAGACAGTTCGGCCGTTAACACCGAGCTCGTCGTCGACGCCTGCAGCAGACTGAACAGCGACGCAGCGTCCTATTGGACCAAAGGCCAACAACAGGCCCTGCCTCAACCGTTTCTAATTTCGTCGGCCCGGTAGGTGCGGCAGCGTACGCTGCCGCGGAGTGTCTTCGAAAAATCACCCTTTTTCGTAAGAACGGAGGCCGACGCGTGGAGGCTTATGATCGTGAGGTCCGATTTGCCCATGGCACTCTCGGCACGCATCGTCATGTGTGCGCATTCTTTAACAGCCCCGACGAAGAACAGCGCGTCCTCGCACCCTTTGTCAAAGAAGGGCTAAGCCTCGGCGAAAAGTCCATTCACATCGTCGATCCGAAGACCGTCGACGAATATCTGAGCCGTCTGAGGCGCGCTGATATCGCGGTCGATAATGTCGTCGAGTCCGGTCAGCTAACCGTCGTCGCGTGGGACGATGCTCACATTCGCGGCGGCCGCTTCGAACAGGATGCGATGCTGACGTGGGTTGACGAGATACTCACCGCCAACGACACCGCGCATAAACGTTCGCGAATCGTCGCCCACATGGAGTGGGCGCTGCTCGATATTCCCGGCGTGGAGGACCTGCTCGAGTACGAAGCACGGGTGAATCGAGTGCTTGCCAAGCATAACGCACCCGTCATCTGTGCCTATGACGCATCGAGGTTCGGCGCGAACGTGGCGCTCGACATCATGCGGACGCATCCGCTCGTCATCATCGGCGGCGTACTGCAAGAAAACCCGTTCTACGTGCCGCCGGACGAGCTCCTCATGGAGATTCGCGAGGCAAGGTCGCGTCGGCTGCCGGCTGCACGTACGCATTCATCAGTGACTTCGACCACCTGACGCAAGTGGACGCAACCGAGAATCAGCGCCTTCGAGCGGCGCTGCGAGATCTCGTTGCGGTTTCGACGATACCCGCCACGTGGGTCGGAAGAGAGCCTCCGACCATCGCGACCGGCCTAGCCGACGCGCTCGTCGGTTCGCTCCGACTTGATTTTGCATTCGTTCGTTTGCGCGATCCTATCACGGGGGTCGTCGTCGACGCATCGCGCGGCGATGCGTGGACGGATTTCGCCGCGTGGCTGCGCGACCACGACGTCTGGGAGAAAGTCACGGTCTCGGACGTCGGACATCCGCGGGGTGGGTACACCGGCTTGGTACTTCCCGTCGGCGTCCACAGCGAAGGCGGATTGGTTTCCGTCGCCTCGCGGCGGGCGGATTTCCCGACCGAGACGGATCAACTACTGATTTCCGTCGCCGCGAATCAAGCGGCCATGGCGTTTCAAAGCGCCCGACTGGCCGAGGAACGGCGTGACATCGCCGACGCGTTGCGCCACTCACGGGACGAGCTGGAGATGACCGTCGCCGAGCGCACGGCCGAGCTGCATCGCGCCACCACGGAATTGCAGACGATCCTCGATGCGTCGCCGGTGGGGATTGTGCTCTTTCGCGCGGACTTCACGGTCCAGCGCTGGAACGCCGCCTTTGAGCGCCTGTTCGGGTGGAGCGCCGACGAACTCGCCCGTCGGCCGAGCCTCTTGGCTGACGAGATCGACGATGGATGGAGCCCGGTTCTCGACGCACTCGAGAAAGCGGCGGCGCCCTTCCGCATGGAAATACGAATGCAACGCAAGGACCGGTCGGAATTCGACGCCAGCGTCGCGTGCGCGCCGCTCACCCACGACGACGGTTCGCCCGCGGGCTTCGTCGCCAACATCGGCGACATCAGCGATCGTAAGACCGCCGAGGCGTCGCTGCAGAAGACGCGGGCCGAGCTCGTCCACGTGACGCGCGTGATGACGCTTGGCGAGCTCGCGGCCTCGATCGCGCACGAGATCAATCAGCCGCTCACCGCCATCATCGCCGACGCGTCCGTCTGCCTCAATCTGCTTTCGCGACCGGTGCCCGATCTCGCGATGGTGCGACAGGTGCTCACCGAGGTTCTGGCGGGCGGTCATCGCGCCGGCAATGTCATCAAGCGGCTGCGTGAGCTCGCGACCAAGGCCGATCCGCATCGAACGCTCGTCGACCTGAACGCGGTGATCCGTGAAGTGGCCGCGCTCGTCGGCTCAGAAGTTCAGCGCCACGATGCAACGCTCCGTCTGACGCTCGCGCCGCACCTTCCGCTCGTCTACAGCGACCGCGTTCAACTGCAGCAGGTGCTGATCAATCTCGTGATGAACGGCCTCGAAGCCATGGACGCCGTGACGGATCGTCCGCGGCGGCTGACGATCGGATCCGAGGCGATTCATACCGCAAGCGTTCGCGTCGCCGTGCACGACGTCGGCGTCGGGATCGATCCGCAGCAAGCCGATCGCATGTTCGACGCGTTCTTCACCACGAAGTCGAGCGGGATGGGCATGGGACTCTCGATCAGCCGGTCGATTATCGAGGGACATGGCGGCCGCCTCTGGGCGACGCCCAACGCGAAGGTCGGCGCCACACTCCAATTCGAGCTACCCGCCGCCAAGTAAGCGCGGGACCCAAAAACGGCGCGAGATAGGGTCAGACCCCGACGGCATTTTGCGCCGGCGGAGTGTCGCGGCACGGCGATCGAGCCGATGCTATAAGGGCGAGATCCACGACGCATCCGACGTCAAGCGTTTACCGCCGTTCTCGTCTTCCCTGTGATCATTTTGGACATCAACTTCTCGCCCGCG
>Ga0310812_10000281_pt1 | contig 20851 bp, 53 predicted proteins | sample NN3metagenome_FD_205747 | JGI IMG/M metagenome (GOLD analysis project Ga0310812, IMG submission 205747) | Soil microbial communities from experimental microcosm in Duke University, North Carolina, United States - NN3 | ecosystem: Engineered > Artificial ecosystem > Soil microcosm > Unclassified...
CCTTTCCCGTTCGCCCATCCTAGGGCATCCTAGCGCGCCGCTTTCTGCACGACCGGCCGAAAAGTGTCCCCTCGCGTACACCCATTCCGTGCGCTTTGCACGATCAGCCCCCTGAGCACCCCCGCCTACCACACCCGCCCCCCGCCTGTCACCGTGCGTTTTGGCGCAATACTCGTTGCCTTTTGCCCCAACTCCTGCCATACTCAGCGGAGCGCCCCATTGCAGCGCAACGACTTAGCCGCCCTTCCAGCTTGGCCCCACTCTTGCACTGTATTCCGGTGTTGGACGGCCCGGCCCCCGAAGGGACGGCGCGACACCAGAACGCACCGGCACCTGCCCCCGCCCGAGAGCCCCATGGGACGACGCGAGGATGTGTGACCGGCCGGCCCTTGGGGCACCGCGACAGCGCGGCACATGGTGGAGCGACAGGCGGAGCAGGGAATGGGCCACAACGGCCGCGTGCAGAGCGCGACCGCCACGGTCCGCCGCCCCCTCACATGAACGAGCCCGCACCCGGACCGCCATAGAGCGGACGCCGTGACGGCCCACCACGCACCCAGCAGTGACCTCACCTTGTAGAGCCCTTCGGGGACAGCGAAGCCGAAGAGGTCAAGCGCGTGACATCGGGGCCAGAGCGAAGCGCCAGAGCGCCACCCGGTTGCCAGTGCTCGTGAAGCCACCCCCGTAGAACGCTCCCAAACGCTCTAGGATGCCCTAGGACAGCGTCGGAGCACCTTCTCTGCACAATGTGGCAGGGAGCGCGAACCAGTGCCTGAAACAGAGCCCGGCGAGGGAAGCCCCGCCCGCTCACCCGGCATGACCTCGCGCTCCCTCGCGTCGTCGGCTTCGGCCGGCCTGAACGAGCCCGTCAGGGGCGAAACGCGGTTATAAATGTGTATGTAAAGACCTAAGGAAGTATCTAACACCTACTGCGGCGGAGGCGACCGCTCGCCGTCCGGCACGGCCGCCCGCTCTGGTAGGTACCCGTACACTTTCTCAAGTATGCGAGGAGCCCCATGGCCCGATTCCGCACCGTCAAGCTGTCCCTGAACCAAACCCTGAACGTGGAGACGCCCTACGGGCTCGTGACGGTCGACCTCGTGCCGGCCTCCGGCTCCATCGGCTGCATCATCGTCCCCCGTGGCATCACGCTGACCCCCAGCGACACGGAGCCCACCCTGAACCACCTCTGGAGCAACCTGTGAACCCGGCTGCCCGCTGTCGCCTTGAGAAAGAGGCATGGCCTGACCGCTTCTGCCCGACGCGCGGCTGCCTCTGGCGCGTGAAGCACCTGCACGGCCCCGACACGCCGTGCCGCAAACACCCGCTCGAACCCGTGCTCAAGTGTGCGGTGTGCGGCGAGGACACCACGCACAACCGCTCCTCGTCGCTGTACGGCCACGTCCACCGCTACGGCGGCACCGACCACCCCTTCACCCCGAGGACCTGAACCATGTACCGTGTCACGACCTACACCCGCACCGAGGTGTTCACGTACGACTTCACGGGCGTGAAGCACGCCCTGCGCACGTTCGCGCACGCCTCGCGCCTCACCTCGCTGTACGTTCGCGTCACCCTCAAGCGCATCCCCGCCTGATGCGCTTCCTGCCCTCGCAGCCGCTGCCCGCATGGGCGGAAGCCGCACGCCCGGTCGACACGTTCCGCCCGCTGTGGCCCGTCGGTTCGCCCCCGCCGCCCCCGCGCCACGAGTCGCCCACCACCTTCACCAAGAGGCCCACATGAACCGCCCTGCGCACGAGCGGCTGCCCGGCGAGGGAACGCCCGCGTGGTCCGCACGCTGCGACTGCTACGCCGGCCACAACTCTGCGAGCGGTCGCTGCAACGTCCGCAACGTCACCGCGACCCACACCAACCCCAAGCTCCCCGTGCTCTGCGAACGCTGCGAGCGCGAGTGTCGGAGGCCATCATGATGCACTTCCACGGCTTCAAGTCCAAGGCCGCGCTCAAGGCCGCTGTGAAGGAGCGCCCCATCCGCTTCGAGAACCACGCCGAAGAGACCTCGTTCTTCGGCCCCGAGTACAAGCCCGGCGTCGCCCGCTCCTACGGCGTCTGCATGGACCCCCAGAAGCGCACGCGCTTCGCCAACATCCACGTCGATGCCGCCGGCATCATCACCAAGGTGGAGTGACCCGTGACCGACCTGATGCGTACGTGGCTCCAGAACCTGCTCACCGATGCGAAGCGGTTCCAGAACGCGACCACGACCGAAGAGCGGCTCGAAGCGTTCGACGACATGGAACACGACTTCACCAAGCTCACCGAAGCTGTCGACGAGGTGGCCTGACCATGGCAAAGTACCGCAAAGGCATCTACCACGCCCGCTACATCGTCGCTTCATGGGGCGCGGCCATCCGCATCATCGCCGGCATGAACGACAGCGTGGCCTCGTCCTTCGGCGAGGGCGACGACCAGTGGGCCGGCATCGACCTCGTCGACCACGGTGCGAAGGTCACGCTGTCCGGCCTGTACAAGCGCGTGGCCGTGGACATCGAGATTCCGGTCGACGTGGTTCCCGACGACTACTGGCTCTCACCGTACTGCGCGGAAGACGTGCAGACGTTCACGCAGCTTGGCACGGACGCGCGTGGTGAGGCGTCCTCGTGGGGCATGCGGTTCCCCGCGCGCAAGGTGCGCAAGGTGGCCGCCCGTGTCTGACGCCGTCCTCGTCACCATCCTCTGGGTGCTCGTCTTCTCGTTCCTCAACGACCCACGCTCACGGAGGTCCTGATGTTCTCCCTCGCACGCCGTCAACAGGTCGAGCGCAGCATCACGCGCCTCGCCATCCGTGCCGTCATCAAGCAGGGCTTCGACCTCGACTCCGTCAACAACGGCGAGGACAACGTCCCCGTCGACACCATCACGCAGGCCATGGAGCACGCCTTCGCCTGCGACGATGCCTACATCCTCTTCCGCCCGCGCGGTGGTCCTCGCGGCGAGAACCTGTCGTGGTTCTGGATTGTGCTCGGCAACGAGGGCTGGACCGTCATCAGCGACTACACCACCGACCTCGACCCGGCCATGGACTCCATCGACCCGGCCATCGCGAAGTACGAGGCCGAGTGGGAGAACACCAACAACAACGGCCACTAGGAGGCCACCATGTTCTACGTCTTCGTCGAAGTCGACCGCATCATCCACATCCGCTTCGCCCGCACCGAGGACGAGGCCAGCGTCATCGCCGCGTCGCTGTTCGACACCTTCAAGTCCACCCCGCACCGGAGGGCAGCATGACCATCCGCACGCTCCTCAACGAGAAGCTCTTCGAGGGCACCGTCAAGGGCAAGGGCAAGCGCATCCGCCTGTTCATCATGAAGGTGCGCAGGCAGGTCGTCATCCGCCTGTCCGAGTCCGACTTCGACACGGCCGACCCCGGCTGGGAGTCGTTCGTCATGTTCCAGTCGTGGGAGCACGACATCGCTCGCCTCGACCACCCTCGCGTGACCGACGCCCTCGTGGCCCGGCTGCGCACGCAGTACGCGGTCGACATCCTCACGGCCCTCAACGCGCGGACCAAGGTGCTCGCAGAGATGGCGGCGGCATGAGGACCACGCCCGAGTACACCGCTCGCCTCGTCCGCGACCACGAGCAGTTCCAAGGTCGCCGCTACCCGAAGTGGAACGGATGGCGCGTCCGCTTCTATCAGAACGGGTGGCTCGTCGAGTCGCTCACCTTCAGGTACCGACACAACGCGGTGATGCGCGCGTCATGGTGGCGCAAGCGCAACCGCCGGGAGGTCGCAGCATGAAGCGCATGGGTCAGGCCAACGATGTCATCGTCTGGCAGGCCGGCTCTGGTCTCATGATGTTCCGCCCGCTCACGCCCGAGGCTAAGGCGTGGGTGGACGCGCACGTCGACACGCCGATGTGGTTCGCAGACTCGTTCGCCGTCGAACACCGCTATGCCCTCGACCTCGCACTGGGCATGCGTGACGCCGGCCTCACCGTGAGGTAACCCAGCATGACCCGCACCAAGGTTCGCATTACGCTCGTCGTCACCGAGGACACGTTCACCCGCCTCAACCGCGCCACGTCGGCCGGTGACATCGTCATCGACCAGAAGGACGGTCCGACCTTCTTCCTGCCCATCGAGAAGGTCGAGTACCTCCGGGAGAAACGCTGATGTGCAAGTACATCCATCACTACGGCTGGGGCGTGGGCGCGTCGTTCTCCACGCACACCGAGGCCCGGAAGCAACTCTACAAGAAGCGCCGGGACATGCGGAAGCACGCTGCGCAGGGAGCCATCGTCATCCTGCGCGACGAGCAGGACGCCCTCATGTGGCGCAACTTCAGCAACGGTGAGGACTACACCGTGAGCATCATGCGCCAGCCCACCGGCACCTGCTGCCCCGCCGGCATCAGCTTCGACCGCTCCACGCCGTACGTGCCCGTCAAGTCCGGCGACCTGTGGTACGGCTACGACCGCGAGCGCATCGCTCAGATGGACAGGAGCGGCCGTGTCTGACCTGCCCCTGTCCGACCTGCTCATCTTCGTCATCGTCTTCTGCACCTTCACCGCCGCCTTCAACCGGAGAGACCACAATGACCGCACCCCGTAGTGCCAGCGTCCCCACCGAGAAGTCCCTCCGCCGCACCAGCGCCAACCGCTGGACCGTCGAGACCGTGCTCATCGAGCGGCTCGGCGAGAAGCACCAGTGCCTCGTCGAGTGGGCTCCGTCCGTTCACGCCCGTGGTGAGGTCGGGACCGTCCGCTTCATCTTCTGGACCGGCGGGCTGGGCCTGCCGGCCGAGGTCGCTGCGGCCCTCAACGACTCCGAGGTGCGGTCGTGACCCTCGCGCGTCCCAGCATCGGCGCGAAGTACCGCTCCCGCCTGACCGGGGAGAACGCCCGCGTCAAGGACGTGCAGGGCGACACCGTCAAGCTCCTCATCCACACGGGCGACACCGTCACCCAACACCTGCGGGACTTCAACGCGGAGTACCGCGTCGTCCGTCTCGCCACGAGGTAACCCACCATGAAGCACACCAGCATCATCAAGCTCACGCTCCCGCCCCACCGCATCCTGTACACGGGCCTCAGCCTGTCCGAGGCCAACCGCGCAGCGAGGGAGGGCCGCGAGATGGGATTCAAGGTCACCACCGCCGGCAAGCCCGTCACCGGCAGCCGCCGCCTCATCTACCACTACACGGTGGTGGGGGTGGCCGCGTGACCGTCACCCGCGTCGACTCACCCGCGCAGTACAGCAACGGCGAGTACGAGCCTCAAGAGAGCACGCCCCCGGACGGGTACGGTGGTGCCGACGAGATTCTGTACTGGTACTCGGTCGGCGACTACTGTGGCTCCGGCATCGCCCTCCTGTTCAAGGACGGCAAGGTCGCCCTCGATGGCCTCAGCCACTGCTCGTGCTACGGGCCGTGGGACCACGAGGACCGCAAGTTCGAGTACGTGGACAAGCTGGAGGTGTCCGCCGGCATGATGGAGGAACTGAAGGTCTTCAACCGTCCCGACCTCTTCACGGTCGTCGGGTAACACTGCCAGCAGGGCAACCGAGCGTCACGGCCGGTGGGCGAGCAATCGCCTGACCGCAGCGAGCACGCTGCCACGCGGTAGCCGTCACCGGGCGAGAGGTACGGCCTCTCGTGCCCTGCTGACCCCTCATGCGTCCCCGGCCGTAGCTCGGGCCATCGACGCCCCGCCTTCAGTGGCAGGGCTGCGGCACGGGGCTCGCCTTCCCTCAAGGAGAACTCGATGCACTGCACCGTGTCCGACATGGACGGTACCATCAGGCCGGCCACGTTCCTTGGCCTCATGACCGGTGAGGAATCCCGCGAGACCCTCGCGGTGGTTCGCTTCGATGACACCGGCTACGGCATGTTCCTCTTCACGTACCACCCGTCCCGCGTCACCCTCACAGGAGACCAGTCATGACCCCGATGGAACAGAAGCTCGTGGAAGCCCTTCGCTCTGGCCGCTGGGAGCAGGCCGATGGTCAGCTTCGCTTCGGCGACAAGTACTGCTGCCTTGGCGTCGCGTGCGCCATCAGCGGTGTCGGTGAGTTCGGCAACGGCCTCAGCATCGACCGTGACACGTTCGTCACGACCGACATGCAGGACCGCCGTGAGACCGCGTCCGCCATCCTCCCGGAGCGCGTGAAGAAGCTGCTCGGCTGGTCGGCCGACACGGGCCTCGTCACCATCCGCGACCGCTCGGGCCGCAAGCCGACGCTCACGGAACTGAACGACGAGGGCTTCACGTTCGCGCAGATTGCGGACATCATCGCCGCCGGCTTCGTCGAGACGTACGCGGACTGGGTCGCCAACTACGAGCCGCCGCAGGAGCCCAAGCAGGGGGACGAGTGAACCTCGACGCCCTCTTCTCCGACATGGACGCGGCCGGCACCACGCCCTTCCCCATCCGGGACGCGGTCGCTGCTGTCTTCCGCATCGGCAGCCACAGCCACGGCACGCACATCCCGCCCGAGGACGAGCACGGGATCGACGACCTCGACCTCATGGTCATCGTCATCCCGCCGGCCCGCAACCGGCTCGGCCTGACTCGCTACGAGCACTCGTCGTACAAGGTCGGGCACTGGGACGTGGTCGTGTACGACTGGAGCAAGTACATCGGCCTGCTCATGAAGCAGAACCCCAACGTGGTCGGCACGCTCTGGCTGGAGCCCGAGGACGTGCTGTACGCGAGCCCGGAGTTCGAGGAAGTGCAGCGCATGCGTCAGTACCTCATGTCGCAGCAGCTTCACCCCTCGTTCATCGGCTACGCCCGTGGGCAGATGCACAAGATGCGGCACCACGCCTCGCAGGGCTACATGGGCGAGAAGCGCAAGCGCCTCGTCGAGCGCCACGGTTACGACTGCAAGAACGCCGCACACCTCCTCCGCCTGCTCTACATGGCGGTGGAGACGTTGAAGACCGGCACCATGAAGGTGCGCCGGCCCGAGACCGAGGCCACGTTCCTCAAGGACGTGAAGCGCGGTCGCTTCGATCTGGAGACCATCGAGAACGTCGCTGCGGCGATGTTCGCTGCGGCCGATGACGCCCTGCGGACGACGCCCCTGCGGCACGAGCCCAACGCCTTCCTCGCCGACCGCCTCATCGTCGACGGCTACCTCAACCACTGGAGACCCCTGTGAAACTCTTCCTCGTGGGCGGCACCGTGCGGGACCACCTGCTCGGGTTCCCCACCTCCAACGATGTCGACTTCGCGGTCGAGGCCGCGTCGTTCGACGAGATGCGCGAGACCCTCATGTCCCGAGGGCTGCGCGTCTGGCAGGAGCGCGCCGAGTTCGTCACCCTCCGAGGGCAGATGCCGCTCGAACGGATGGGTGACTTCGGCGGGCTGCTCTCGGTGAAGCAGGGCTTCAACCGGTCGCGCGTCGTGGTCGACGCCGACTTCACGCTCTGCCGTGCCGAGGCGATGTACACGGACAAGCGCCACCCGGACACGGTGACGCCGGCCCCGCTGGTCGTGGACCTCGGTCGCCGGGACTTCACGGTGAACGCGGTGGCCGTGTCCGAGACCGGAGAGTGGGTCGATCCGTACGGTGGGAGAGAGGACGCAGTGTCCCGTATCCTCCGCACGGTGGGCACCCCTGCCCTGCGGTTCGACGAGGACCCACTGCGCATGCTTCGCGCGTTCCGCTTCAGCGTGACGCGAGGGCTGACCCTGAACAAGCGGCTGGAGTTCGTGCTCAACGACCCTAACGTCCTCGTGTCTCTGAAGACGTTGCCCGTGGAGCGCGTGCGTGACGAGATGTTCAAGGCGTTCAAGCACGACTGGCTCGACGCTGCTCAGGCCCTGTCGAACGAACTCGCTGGACTCGGCGAGGCCGTGCGTGCTACCTTCCCTGACCTGTGGCTGTCCGCCACGCTGGAGGACAAGGACTGATGGACACGTACGGGTACGCCTCACAACGCGGGAGCGCGAAGCCGGTGCTCACCGTCCTGCTCGTGCAGAGTGAGCGCGTCATCCTTGCGTCGGGCGTACACGAGGACACCGACGTGATTCGCAACGCCCACTTCGATTCCCTCAACGACGCGCTTCAGTACATCGAGCGTCGGTTCCAACCGACCTACCGGATCGTGCTCAACATCCCGAAGAACATCAGGAGGTAGCCCGTGAAGTACAACGTCATCTGGTCGCCCTCGTACCGCGTGCGCATCGAGGCCGGCGACAAGGTCCTCGCGCTGCGGCCGAGGCACGCTTCGCGGAGCTACTCATGAAACCCGTCGAGGAACACGGTCCCGAGGAGCGCGTCGTCCTGTCGTTCATCCTGCCGTTCGAGTGGCGGGAGGCGACGGCCGCGTTCAAGGACACGACCGGCATCACGCTCACCGACATCGCCCTCGCTGCCTGCAACCGCTACATCTCCGCCACCATGTCCATGTACCGCGCCCTCAAGGAGGCCCGCCAGTGTTCTGCCCCGCCTGCGAACGACACGCCCGACAGCAGTACCTCCTCAACCTCGCCCTCAGCGACCTGACCGTCGAGCGCGTTCGGCTCCGCGAGTACGTCGCCACCCTCACCACCCGCGCGCAGGTCGACAGCTTCCGCATCGCCCTGAAGACACTCCTCAACGAACGAGGTGCCAAGTGATTCTGTCCCACGTCCTCCTCATCACCGCCGGAGCCCTGATCCTCGTCCTCGCCAACGGGGCGTGGATCGCCATCTGCCGGGACTTCTGGAAGTGGAAGTCCATCGGTGCGTTCTGGCTGGCCGTCGGCGTCGCGGTCGCTGCCAACCTTGGCATCGCTGCGGCCCTCCTCATGGAGTTCGGCAAGTGAAGCCCACGTTCGATGTCCGCATCCACTTCAGCTACCGCGCCGTCAACGGTAACGACGTGTACACCTCGCGGCTCGTTCACGGCGTTGCCATGGTCGACCACCGCGACGGCGTACTCATCCTCAGCGGCTGGGAGACGCCCGACTCGTGCTTCCTCCGCCCCATGCAGGCCGTCAAGGACTGGCACTACTGGGAGCGCGTGTCGTGAGGACGCTCGTCGGCTTCGTCATCATCGCTGCGTTCTCGGCCGTCAGTCTCGGCATCGGCCACCTCGCCGTCCCGTTCATGGCCGGCCACCCGGTGCCACTGGTACTGGAGGGCCTGCTGGGGGTGCTCATCATCATGACGGTGGCTACCGTCGGCTTCGCTCTGTTCCTTATGGCCGACTCGCTCGGCGAACTCGTCATCCCTCGCAAGAAGCGGGAGCCCGAGGTCTACTACATCCCACCCATCAGCCCCTACGAGGGGCCGTTCAAGGAGTAAACCATGGCACGCAAGCACAACCTGAAGCGCAACCGCGTCTCGGCCTACGTCGAGAAGAAGGTCATCGCCACCGAGCGGAAGATCGTCCTCAACCCCACCACCAACGAGTACGAGGTCAAGGTCATCGAGACCGTGCAGCAGGGCCGCGCGGTCGGCTCGACCATCAAGGGCCGTGGCAAGCCCAACGTCGTGAACTCCAGCAAGGGAGGGAAGAAGTGAGAAGCCCCATCACCGAAGACGCCGACCGCATCGAGAAGCTGCCTCAGTGGGCGCAGTTGCACATCCTGCGGCTCGTGCAGCAACTGGAGACGGCCGAGGAGGCCCTCCGCAACACGCAGACGCTGGGCGACACCCACACGAAGAAGGGCATCGTCCTCAACCCGTACCGCGACTACCCGCTGCTCCTGCCGAAGGACGCTACGGTCCGCTTCTGGATCGAGCCCGATGTCTTCGCGCTCGACGTGGACATGCGCGCCAACCTGTACAGCCCCGGCATCCCGGCCCTTCACGTCACCGGCTACGGGCAGCGTGCCAGCAGCAGCGTTGTCGTGTACCCGTCGGCCAGCAACACGGTCTTCATCGGAGGTACCAAGTGAGCAAGCGATTCATGCAGGGCCTGTGGCTTGGCGTCACCCTCACGCTGTGGGGCGCTGTTCTCTTCACACACGGTAAGTTCGATCTCCTCGACTTCACCGTGGCCGTGTTTACCCTCATCGGCGGTGTCATCGTCGTGTCCTCGGAGATGCCCTCGTGAAGATCGACGCGCTCACCCCACACAAGTTCCTCGACGGTCCCCTCGCCGGCCGCGAGATGGCCCTGCCCCGTGGCACCGAGGTCTACCCGGTCGGTCCCGTCGGCTGCCCGTTCCTCACGTACGAGTACGCCGGCAAGGACGGCCTCATGGTGCTGCTCGCCAAGCGGCAGTCCAAGCGGTCGGTCCGTCGTCTCGTCATGCGCTACATCGCCACGAAGGGCAAGCACCCGGCCCTCATGGCACTCGGCTGGCGCAAGGTCCCCGTTCGTGGCAAGACCGTGAAGACGGGCAAGGGCGCGGCTGCGCGGGCAGCGAGGGCGGCCGTGAAGTGACGACCATCCAACTGCTCGCCATTCAGAACCCGCCCGGCCGCAAGCACGAGCACGTCCGCGTCTTCGGCTACCGCGTCGGCGACATGAAGCGACGGGTGGTCGAGGTGGCCGTGTCCGTGGCGGACGCGACGGACCTGATCGCCATGCTGCACGCCGAGAAGGCACTACCCGAGATCGAGGTGGACGACCGCGCATGGGTCACCTGCCTCAACACTGGAGACATCGAGATGATTCACCTGAAGGAAGGCCCCGCGTGAAGCCGTACCAGAAGGGACTAACGCCGGAGACGATTCAGCTTCTCCGGGAAGCGAAGGCCCACGACGCGAAGGACTTCGCCGTACCCACCCAGCGCACCAGCACGGGGTCGGGCGGTGATGCGTTCGAGGAGCCGGCCGTCGACGTGTTCGGTTCGGCGTTCCTCGCACCGACGGTCGAGGAGCAGATGAACACGCCCGGCAGCAGCCTGACCGGACGCAGCATCATCGAGGAACTGACCGAGGACCGCATGAACGGCAAGGTTGCTCCGTTCGTGCCCGGCCCCATCGGCGCGTACGTGCGGACGCCGAAGAAGAAGCCCCTGACCGACCGGCAGGTGCAGCAGATCCACAACAAGTGGCGGGAGCAGGAGCGGGCGATCATGCTCGCGCTGCGCGCCAAGAACGACGCCGCCATGGTGTCAGAACTGGAGAGCCTGTGAGCGCGACCGAAGACAGGGCAGCACGACTGGCGATCGCAAAGGAACTGGCCGACGAGCTTCGCAGGGTGCGCGTGCGTGTGGACGCCATCATCAACCACATGCTGTCCGACGCCGACTCCCTGAAGATCGCGGCGGCCGACGAGGTCTCGCGCGGAGACGTGCCGACGGTGAAGAAGGTCCGCTTCGGCAAGCCGGCCGGCGAACTGGTGGCCTCCCTCGATGCCACGCCACAGGTGATGGCGGCCATCCCGCAGATCATCGACGCGCTGAAGAAGGTGCGGCGGGCGTGCAGCATCTGCCGTCAGCCGGGCCACTGGGCGAAGAACTGCCCTAACGCTCACCTCGTGCAGGCCGAGAAGAAGGCGGCCGTCGACGCGAGGGAAGCCGCGAAGAAGCCCAAGCGCAAGATGCCCCCGCTCACGCCGGAGCAGAAGGCGAAGCGGGTCGAGTCCCTCAAGAAGGCCCGTGCGGCCAAGGCGAAGTAATGGACCCGATCACCCTATTCATCATCATCATGATCGTCCTGTTCGTCACTGACACCACGCGCCGGCCACCCCGCCGGCCGTGGTAGGAGATACCATGACCAGCAACGCAGCCATCGAGCAGATCAACAAGGCCATCGACGAGTACGACAACGGCGTCATCAGCCGCGTCGCCCTCGCCACCGTCGTCGGTGAGACCGTCGCCACGCTGGAGGAGGACGTGCGTCAGTCCGCCTACGACGAGGGCTATCAGGCGTCGGAGGACGACGCTGCGGACGAAGAGGACGAGTACGAACTCGACATCGACCTCGACGCCGCCGACTTGGTCGACGACGACCCCGCGTCCGACGATCACGACATCAACTTCTGACCATGAGGCGGCTCCTCGCAATCACACTGATCGGCTTCCTGTCAATGGGGTTCTTCTGGTCGCACAACCCACCCCTCATGGCCGCACCCCAGCCGCTCCCGAGCCGGGTGCGGTGGCGGCGGCACGACGTGGGCGGCTTCCACCTGAGCCTCGGGAAGCGGGTCATGGTTCTCCCGCAGGGCTCGCAACTGCTGATCCCGGAGGTACTTGCACCGCCCGACACGCTGCCTGACTTCTCGAAAGTTTAATGCTGCACGGGACCCTCCTTCGCGTACAATAGTGTTGCGGAGGAGGGTACCCGCATGGAGGTAACACATGAGACACCCCGGAGACGATGCACAGAGCGCGTGGAACCGGGGGCCGGAGATTCTCGCCGCCGAGCAGCACATCCTGACGTACGCGGATGCGCTCCTTACGTGGATGCGAACCGCTGACCTCGGCACGCTGATGCAGGACCCGAAGATCGTGCGCTTCTTCACGCACGAGGGCGGCAACCCGTTCACCGAGCCGGTGAGCGTGACCCGCCAGATGGTGCTGGAACTGCTGGACCCGGACGCCAACCGCTTCTTCGCCGAACTTCTCCGCGCTGCGTGGGAACGCCGCTGCTGGCGCGCACACTACGGCGAGATCACCCCTCAAGAGAGAGACGCCACATGATCTTCCTCGCACGCCTGCTCTTCATCATCCGCTGGCCCCTCGCCCTGCCCTTCTGCCTTGCGGGGCTGGCGTTTGCGATCCCCCTCGCCATCTTCATCGGTGACCCCGAGGTGTTCGCTTCGTGGTGGTACGACATGGTGCGCCCCGCCCTGCTGCGGTGGCCGAGGTGAGGCCCGGCGACTGGTACCGTTTGAACCGTGAGGTGGACCGGACCTACCACGCCTACGAGGTCGTAGCCGTCGGCCGCGACATCGTCATCTTCCGCCTCGGCATGATGGACCGCCCCCTGTACCGCACGAAGGACGACTTCGCGGCCAACTTCACTCCTCTCGTCGAGGGTCCGCATGCGTAAGTCTCACCCGCTGCTCGTCGGCATCGAGAACGTCCGTCCGTACCGCACCGTCACGGGCGAGTCGCTGTACCTGATCCGCCCGCCGGCCATGCAGATCGAGAACTTCCTCCCGGTCGGCGGCGTGATGGGCCTCACCTCCTACCCCGGCGTCGGCAAGACGTGGCTCGCCATGGAGATCGCGCGCTCGGTCGCATCGGGCACGCCGTTCCTCGGCCGGCACAACGCCCAGCGCGGCGGCGTCCTGTTCGTCGGGTCCGACTCCTCCCTCGAAGACTACGCACGGCAGTGGACGCGCCTGACGCAGGCGACGCCCGACGCGGCCGAGGTCTTCGAGCCGGTCCGCTTCCTCGTGCAGTCGACGTTCATGTTCGAGGACCGGGACGAGATCCGCAAGCTGATCGCCACGCACCGCAAGTTCGAGTGGGGCGAGACGCACATCACGGACGACGGCCCCGAGCGCGAGTCCGGCTTCCACGTCATCGTGTTCGACACCCTGAGCCGCCTCACGAGGGCGAACCAGAACGACAACACGGAGATGGAGGAGGTCTTCCGCAACATCCGCATGCTGGCCGAGGCCACCAACGCGGCGATCATCCTGCTCCACCACAACAGCAAGAAGAGTGAGTTCAACGACGGTGCCGACTGGCGCGGTGCCATGTCGCAGATCGGCGCGCTCGACTCGTGGGTCCAGCTTACGCCGCACCCGACGAAGAAGCACCTGATCGGCGTCCAGTACAAGAAGTTCCGGGGCATCACGCCGGCCGACTTCGCGTACACCATGAACGTCGACGACCCGAAGCAGGCGACCCTCGTGGCGTCCGACGAGCCCGTCACGCGAGGGCAGCGCCTGACGAGCGACACGTCCGCGAAGGCCATCCTCGACCACGTCAAGGCGCACCCCGGCCAGCGCGCGATCGAGATCGAGACCGCCCTGTACGAGCAGTTCAAGGAGTCGTTCTCGAAGCCGAAGTGGAAGACCTGCGTCAACAACCGCCTCACGGCGCTCGTCGTGTCCGAGACCGTCGTGAAGTACCAGAACCCGCAAGGGAAGGCAGTCTACCGTGAAGCCACGAAACCTGACAAGACTGGCGCAGACGCACCAGCTTGACGACCTCGACGATCTGGAGATCGAATGTCACCCGTCTACTCGTACGAATGCGCGCAAGGCCACCAGTGGGATGAGGTCCGAGGGCTCGCCGAGGACTCGTCACGCTCGGCCGAGCCGTGTCAAGCCTGCTTGGAAGCAGCCGACAATCTCGGATGCGAACTCCACGAGTGCGACCTCCCCGACTTCGCCGGCAAGAAGGTCGTCGCACAGGTGAGCGTGAAGCTCTCCGGTCACGGCTTCACTCCGAAGTTCTTCCCCAACAGGGAGCAGAAATGAGCAAGGTCCGTTGGTTCACTGACGAACTGGCTGTCGAGATGCAGGCGCGCGAGCAGATCGAGCGCACGGCGTCGATGCCGTTCGTGCGAGGGCTGGCCGTGATGCCGGACGTTCACCTCGGCAAGGGCTCGACCGTGGGCACCGTCGTGGCGACGAAGGGCGCGGTCATGCCGGCGTGCGTCGGCGTGGACATCGGCTGCGGCATGATCGCTGTTGAGACGACCCTGTGCGCGGCCGACATCCAGCCGCACGCGGCCGACATCCGTAAGGGCATCGAGCGCCGCATCCCCGTGGGCATCGGCCCCTACGGCATGAACAGCAAGCTGTACCCGGCGACCGAGGAACGCATCGCGCGCCTCGAAGAGTCGGCCCACCTCGCGTGGGGCAACGCCAACCACATGAACGCCCGCGCGAAGGACTGGCGCATGCAGCTTGGGACCCTCGGCGGCGGCAACCACTTCATCGAGATCTGCGCCGGCCGGGAGATCCCGCTGGAGCCCATGGAGCACGGGCGCGAGATCATGTACTGGAACCAGACGCACCCCGAGAAGGTGTGGGTCATCCTCCACTCCGGCTCACGGGCCGTCGGCAACAAGACGGGCGCGCACTGGACGGCGGTCGCGCAGAAGCAGGCGAAGAAGTACCTGTACGACACGTACCTGCCGGACCCGGACCTCGCGTACCTCGTGGAGCACAGCGAGGAGTACTGGGCGTACTTCGCCGAGGCCCGCTGGTGCCAGCAGTTCGCCCACCACAACCGTGAAGAGATGATGCAGCGGGTGCTCGAAGAACTCACGCGCACGGTCGGTGCGTTCGACGTGCCCACGCACATCAACTGCCATCACAACTACGTTGGCATGGAGCACCACGATGGCGAGAACCTCCTCATCACGCGCAAGGGTGCGATCTCGGCCGGCACGGGCGAGCGTGGCCTCATCCCCGGCAGCATGGGCGCGCGGTCGTACATCGTCTCGGGCCTCGGCCACGCCGGCAGCTACCTCTCCGCTCCTCATGGTGCTGGTCGCCGCATGTCGCGCAATGCGGCCCGGAAACACTTCACGCTTGAGGGCCTTACTGCGGAGATGGCAGCCCTCGGCATCGAGGCCCGCATCCGGCCGGAGATCATCGACGAAGCGCCGGGCGCGTACAAGAACATCGACATGGTGATGTTCGACGCGCGCGAACTCGTCATGCCCACGCACGCCCTGAAGCAGATCATCTCGGTGAAGGGAGACTGACGTGAAGTCGAAGGCCCTCGCGGTTGCGGTGATGCGGGTGCAGGTGCCGGAGCTACACGACGGCCACCGGTTCCTGCTCGACGCCATGACCGCCATGCACGAGAAGGTGTTGGTGGTGATCGGTGACACGGAGGCACGGCTCTCGCTGCACGATCCGCTGCCGCCGAACACGCGCCGGGACATGATCCAAGCGGCGTACCCGAACGTCACGGTCACGTTCCTCACGGACGCGCCGTCCGACGAGGAGTGGTCGAAGTCGCTCGACTGGCTGATCGGGATGTTCCGCACGGCCATGGGCACGCAGAACGAGGGCGTCGTCCTGTACGGCGCTCGCGACAGCTTCCTCCAGCACTACCTCGGCCGCTTCAAGACGATCGAACTGGACTCGCCGGCATCGGTGTCCGGTACGGAAGTGCGTGCGGCCGTGCAGGAGGAGAACGATCCGGGCTTCCGCCGGGGCATGATCTACGCCTCGAAGCACCGCTACCCGGTCTCGTTCCAGACGGTCGACGCGGCCATCCTCAGTGGTGGCCGGGTCCTCCTCGGTCGCAAGAAGAGAGACGGCAGCAAGTGGCGCTTCGTCGGCGGCTTCGTCGATCCCTCGGACCCCAGCCTCGAAGGCGCGGTGGCGAGGGAGGTCCGCGAAGAGACGGGCCTCGAAGTCGCGACGGTTCGCTACATCGGCTCCGAGCGCATCGACGACTACCGCTACCGCATCGGCTACGACAAGATCCTCTCCGCGCTCTTCGTGGTGACGATCATGTTCGGCGCGCCCAAGGCAGGTGACGACCTCGACGAGGTCAAGTGGTTCGAGTTCGCGGACCTCAACACGACCATGGTGCCCGAGCACATCGGGCTGCTGGAGATGCTCAACGAGTATCTCGAAGGAGAACGCAATGCTGAGTAACAACATCCTGCTGCTCACGGACAGCTACAAGGTCTCGCACTGGAAGCAGTACCCGCAGGGCACGACGAACGTGTTCAGCTTCCTCGAAGCCCGCATCGGCAGCGAGTTCGACGAGGTCACGTTCTTCGGCCTCCAGTACATCCTGAACACGTACCTCGCAGGGAAGGTGGTCACGGCGGAGAAGATCGAGGAGGCCGCGCGCTTCTTCAAGGCGCACTTCGGCAACGAGGACCTGTTCAACCGCGCCGGCTGGGAGTACATCCTCCGTCGCCATGACGGCGTGCTCCCGATCATCATCAAGGCCGTGCCCGAGGGCACGACGATCCCGGTGGGCAACGCGCTCCTGACGATCGAGAACACGGACCCGAACGTGCCGTGGCTCGTGAACTACTTGGAGACGCTGCTCGTGCAGGTGTGGTACCCGACGACGGTCGCCACGCAGTCGCGCTACATGAAGAAGATCATCCGCGACGCCATCGTCGCCACGGGCGCGGACATGGGCGGCCTGCCGTTCAAGCTCCATGACTTCGGCTACCGTGGGTCCACGAGCGTCGAGTCTGCCGGCATCGGCGGGGCCGCGCATCTCGTGAACTTCATGGGCACCGACACGATGGCCGCCCTTCAGGTGGTCGCGGAGCACTACCACGACTCGATGGCCGGCTTCAGCATCCCGGCTGCCGAGCACTCCACGATCACGTCGTGGGGCGAGGAGAACGAGCGTGCCGCATACGAGAACATGCTCGACCAGTACCCCACGGGACTCGTGGCGGTGGTCTCGGACAGCTACAACATCTTCGATGCAGCGCGCCACATCTGGGGCGAGCAGCTTCGGGACAAGGTCCTGTTCCGCGACGGCGTCGTGGTCATCCGTCCCGACAGCGGTGATCCCTCGCAGGTGCTCTGCCGGCTCATGCACATCCTCGGGACCAAGTTCGGCGTCTCGGAGACGGCGCAGGGCTTCAAGACCCTCAACCCGAAGGTCCGCCTGATTCAGGGCGACGGCATCGACCGCGCGTCATTGCGGAAGATCCTGCGCGACGTGATGGCGGACGGCTGGTCGATCGACAACCTCGCGTTCGGCTCGGGCGGTGGGCTGCTCCAGAAGGTCAACCGCGACACCTGCCGCTTCGCCATGAAGTGCAGCGCGGTCATGGTGAACGATGCGTGGCGTGGCGTCATGAAGCACCCGGCGACGGACCCGACGAAGAACTCGAAGGCCGGCCGCCTGATCCTGTGCGACGACGGCACGGGCGCGTACACGACGAGCGTCGAGGGAGCGGGCCGCAACATCCTGTCGACCGTGTTCCTCAACGGTGAGATGCGCACGCAGCAGACCTTCGCGGACATCCGTCGGAGGGCAGCGGAGGGCCTGTGAAGAAGATGTCGAAGCGGCAGCGGGAGATTCAGGAGGAGCACCGCTGGTACGAGCGGAACTTCCCGGACCCCGAGATGAAGAAGAAGCGGTCGCCGATGTGGCTGATGGAGATCGACATCCGCGACACGAAGATCCTCGCGCAGCGACGGGAGATCCGCCGGCTGCGTCGCAGGCTCGAAGAGGCCAAGGCAGAGATCAAGGATCTGAAGGCGGCCGTCGAGGAGTTCCTCAAGGATTCCGAGCAGGATCTTCTCGATGCCATCACGAACATCGAGCCGAAGGACGCACTGTATCCGTTGGGTGCCGTTCTGCCGAAGGTCAAGAGCAAGCACGTCTACCACGAGTGGGTCACCGATGTGCTGCCGGCCATGATGGAGCAGCGGGCCGGCTGGTGGATTCGCATCCCGTATGGCTGGTGGCTCGCGTTCAAACGCTGGTTCACCGTCTCACCGAAGGAGTAACACATGAAGAAGCCAGCCCGGCCGAACAAGCGCCGGACGCAGTTGGACCTGCTCCGCGACATGACGACGATGCGGACCGAACTGATGGAGAGCGAGAAGATCCGCGATCGTATGTCCGCGATCCTGCGGCAGGTGGCGGACGCGCTCCATGGCGGCCCGTTGGAGGACGGCTACTGGTCGTGGCATGACCTGCCCGAACTGGCGACCAAGCAGTACGCGGACGTGACGGCGCTGAAGGACAAGCTCCGCACGGCCGAGGCGGGACAGGCCGCCCTCGCGCTGTACCTGCGCACGCAGCCCGACCCGATCAAGGTGAAGGCCGGCACGGCGTACGCGGACATGGTCGAGTCCTGTCAGAAGATCGGGCTCACGCCCATGTCGCCCGAGGAGTTCGCGGCTGAGGACAAGGTCCTGCTCAGGGGCTGGAACCGTCGCCGGCATGGTCTCGACGACGAGACGGGCCGTCCCAAGGTCGACTTCGGTACGTACGGCGCGATCGGCCCGTGCATCCGCACGTTGCCGCTGAAGAAGCAGACGTTCTTGGAGCGCATCTGGGCGGTGGTCACGCGGAGGTCCCCGTGGGATCGGTGATGCCGACCCTGCTGAGTCCATGGTTCGTGGTGCAGAAGTTCGCGACGCTCGCCCATCTGGGCTGCGTGCAGTTCTACACGGCGATGGACGACGGCAACACGACGTTCGTGGAGGACGAGAACAAGGCGATGATCTTCATGTCGCTGCACTCGGCCTACCGCGTGGCGCAGGCTGAGGGAGCGCACGTTCGCGTGCTCGCCTCGGCGGACGACGTGAAGGAGTTCGGACGTGCGTAGCTGGCTCAAGGCGCTAGGTCTCGCCTGCGCTTTCATCCTCGGACTCGCGATCATCGGCACGGGCCTCCTCAACTATCCGTTGGTGGTGGTTCCGCTGCTGTTCGTCGCGTTCCTCACCGTAATGATTCGTTACGACATGAAGGAGTAACAATGGTTCAGCCCATGGGCGCGCGAGTCCTGATCTCGCGACTGCCGGCCCCCAAGCCGGCGAGCAGTCTGCTGATCGTACCCGAGAGCGTCTCGGACAAGCCGTCGCAGTTCGCGGTCGTCCTCGCTGTCGGCTCCAAGGTGCGCGAGAAGCTGTCCGTCGGTGACACGGTCATCCTGCGGGACTTCTCGGGCGCGGCCGTTCCCCCCGAGATGGCGGACGGCATCGACAACGGCTTCATCGTGCCGGAAGACGACATCCTGATGCGGATCGAGGAGTGACCATGAAAGTGTCCGTCTCATTCGTTCTCTTCGTCGTGTTCCTCGTGCTGAAGCTGACGCACGTCATCAACTGGTCGTGGTGGTGGGTGACGCTTCCGCTGTGGGGCGGCCTCGCCCTGATCGCGGTGCTGCTCCTGATCGCCTTCGTGGCCGGCGTTCTCGCCGAGACGTTTCAGTAATGGCCCGGCCCACCCTCGCGGCCATCGTGACCGCGCACAAGGCGACGCCGTTCGGGATCATGGAGAACCTCGCACGGCAGACGGTGCTCCCGACGCAGGTACTGGTCGGGGTGTCAGAGTTCCCGCTCCCGTGGGTGGTGCCCTCGTTCCCGTTCAAGTTCACCATCGTCGACTCACCGGACGAACGCGACTTCGGCTACCGCAAACGCAACCGGCTCCTCGGGCTGGTCGAGGCAGACTACGTCGGCTTCTTCTGCCACGACGACAGCTACGACGGAGACTACATCGAGAAGATGCTGGACGCGGTCGACAAGACGCGGGCCGGCGCGGTGTACTGCGCGTGGAGTGGCATCCCCGACTGCGAGTTCAAGCCGTGTGAGTCGACGCTCGGTAACTTCTTCGTGAAGCGCGAGATCATCGAGGAGATCGGCGGCTTCCCGGCGTACCCCCCGTACAAGAACGAGGGCTTCCGGGACGCGCGGCTGATCGAGGAGATCCGCAAGCGCATCGACAGCGTGGCGCGCGTCAACGTCACGATGTACTACCACAACAAGCCGTACATCAGCGGCATCCGCACGTCGTCGTGGGGAGTCATCCAGTGACGGCGTTCCAGCAGCAACTCGAAGCGATGGGCAGTGCGCTGCTGCTGATCGCGAAGCTCCCGGCCGGCACCATCTGGGGCCTCACCTGCACCAACGACGACGACGCACGGTCGATGTCGACGCTGAACATCTACGTGCCCGAGCCCGAGTGGGACGCGCTCGCCATCAGGCTCGGCCTGAAGGGTTCGTCGCAGTACGTGGCCGGGCAGTACATCTCCTACAAAGACGGCAGTCTCCTCATCTCCCTCATCGGACAGGAGTAACACATGGACAACACCGAGAACACGCCGACCGAGCCGGTCGTCGAGCAGCCCGCAGCCCCCGAGATCCCCGCGTTCCTGAAGGACGTGGACCCCGAGAAGCGCGACGCCATCCTCGCGAAGCTCGGCCGCTTCAAGGAGCAGGCCGTCGCCGTCTCCGAAGCCGCCGAGGGAGCAGTCGAGGAGCCGGCCAAGCCGCAGGGTGAGGTCGTCAGCGGCAAGGACGTGGACTGGAGCGAGTACGAACTCGACTACAGCGTGAAGCACCTGTACCCGGAGGCGCGC
>Ga0310812_10000287_pt1 | contig 20487 bp, 21 predicted proteins | sample NN3metagenome_FD_205747 | JGI IMG/M metagenome (GOLD analysis project Ga0310812, IMG submission 205747) | Soil microbial communities from experimental microcosm in Duke University, North Carolina, United States - NN3 | ecosystem: Engineered > Artificial ecosystem > Soil microcosm > Unclassified...
AGGACGCGGTGGCCCTGCTCTACAAGGTGGGCTACGACGCCGGCTTCATCCCAGTCAAGATTGTGCCGGAGTTCATCGAGTAGTTCCCCGCTTCCCCATAGACCCACCCATATGGGGAACCAACCCATACCCCTTCCCTGCTGCGCTTATGGGCTTGTGCATTGATTCTCATGCATGACAGGCTATCATTAGCGGAGATCTGAACGGGGGGTACGGGGTTGAAGACGGTCGGGCGGCTGCTTCTTGTCCTGCTCTTGGCCTCCCTCCTTCCCGCCTGCGGCGGAAACGGCGACAACCCCAAGCCGCCGGTCACCCCGGCCACTGCCCCGACAACCCTGGTCGCCACTTCTGGGAGTTCGGGTCGCATCGATCTGACCTGGATCGACACGTCGGACAACGAATTTGAATTCCGGATCCAGCGGAGCGACGACGGCGGGACCACCTATGCACAGGTGGGCTCCTCGCCCATGAATACCCAGGCGTTCAGCGATGCCGGGCTCCTCCCCAACAAAACCTATTACTATCGGGTCACCGCCTGGAACGGCGCGGGGAACAGCCCGTTCGCGGGTCCCAGCAATGCCACGACGAAGAGCCTGGCCTGGAAATCCACCATCGGCGGGCCCGGCATCCGTGCGGAGCACAGCGCCATTTATGACAGCCTCGGCCGGCGGATGATCCTCTTCGGTGGCCAGGACGACTTCTTCACGTACTACAACGACGTCTGGTCGCTGGACCTGCTTCCGACGACGGCTACGTTGACGACGCCGCCCACGAACCACTGGGCCCCGTTAACTCCGACGGGCGTTCCGCCGAGCATCCGCTTCGGCCACTCGGCGATCTACGACGCCCAGAACAACCGAATGATCGTCTTCGGCGGCCAAGACGACACGCTTCCCCCCAGCGCCTCCTACAGGAATGACGTCCATGTCCTGACGTTGGGGACGACCCCCGCATGGTCCCAGCCCGCCATCCTCGGCACCCCTCCAAGCGGCAGACTGGGGCATAGCGCCGTCTATGACGCCGCCAAGCAGCGCATGGTCGTCTTCGGAGGGAATGACGCCGGCTCCGAGAAAGTGGACGGGTTCTTCCTGAGCCTCCCGCTGACGCCGCCCTTCGTCTGGTCCAGCGCCCCGATCGGCCCGATCAAGCGGACGAAGCATTCGGCGACCTATGACGGAATGAGGCAGCAGATGATCGTGTTTGGAGGATTGGACCACGTGCAGCTGCCCGACGGATCCGATCTGAACTCGGAAACCTGGTCCTTCGCGCTCGCGGGAACGCCCGTCTGGACCCCGTGGGCATTCTCGGGCGGGACTCCTTCCATGCGCTGGGGGCATAGCGCCGTCTACGATGCGGACAATCAGAGAGTCGTGCTCTTCGGAGGCGATACGACCTTCGGGCCGGGCCCGACCGCGAACAATGAGCTTTGGAGCCTCCAGCTCCACGCCACGCCCGCCTGGACGTTCCTCAGCCCGAATTCGGGCACCCCGCCCCCCGCCCGTTGGGCTCATACCGCCATCTATGACAGCGGATCAAAGAGGATGGTGATTTACGGGGGGTATGACAGCAGCTTGTTCGCCGCGTTCCAGGATACGTGGATCCTGGACTTCTAGGCGGTCCGGAGGCTGCCGCTAGTCCTCGACCAGAGAGGGCGAGGCATCCCGCAGGATGTCCCGCGCGTCGCGGGCCGCGGCGACTACGTTGTTGATCGCCGTCTCCTGCTGGGGACTGAGGTTCCCGTAGGATCCTTCCAGGAGCAATTCCGCAAATCCCAGAGCGGCCGTCACCCGGTCGTTCAGGACGTTCCGGCGGTCAACCACCACGGCCTACTCCTCGCGGCGCTTAAGGGACGAGGGCGGGGGGTTGGTCCGGAGAATCCGGGTCCCCCCGCCCATCGTGCGACCGGGGTAAACTTTATCGCTGTCCGAAGCGGTTTCAGGGAAGCTCAGCACCAGGTCGGCGGGCCGGGTCCTGACCGAGAGGGGACCGGTCGGCGTCACCAGGGCCTGCGCCTGGGCCTCTCGGGCGAGTCCCAGCCAGGTTCCCACGGTCACCACCATTGCCGCCACCACTCTCTTCACCCGTCGGCCTCCCACGGCCTCTATCGTCCTGCCGCGACGGAGGGGAATATCGCAAGGGCCGTTCCACGAAATCCTGAAAGCGCAAAACGGTCCCTTCGGGCCCTTTGGGCCGCTCCGGAGGCGCTTTCAGCAAGGCGGGGGGGGTCCCGATTTCAAGGGCTGCCAGGGGCCTCCCCGGAGCTTCCTCAGCCGAATTTGGGAGCCGTTTAAGCCACTGGGAAGGCCACTTGGGCCAAGGGGCGCTTTTTGTAGACATACGTTTCAACTCGACACAAAACGGGCGTTATGAAAAATGGCCGGCTCAATCCAACACAGTCATCCCCGGGTCTTCCGTGAATCCCAATCCGTCGTTAAAAAAGCCCTGCTCCGCCACGGCAACGAACCGCTCGTGCTGCGCCGCGTCGAGGAGCGCATCGATCCTCCGGTACCAGGATTCCTTCATCCGGCCCACCTGCCACTCGTAGTGGCGCATGTCCAGAAGCCGCGCTTTCCGAATCTCCTCGTGACAGGTGCGGATTTCCTCCTGCCGTTCCCGAAGGACCTGGTCCACCGTCCCCTGCTGCATCGACGTCAACTTCAGCTCCCCCGCCAGAACCTGCGACAACTTCCTCCACGGACCTTCCGGAACCTTCCGGATGGCGGCCAGGGGCTCCGGAGCCTTGCCCTTAGGGTCCGGCGATGCTTGGGCCTGAACCCGGACCGCCCTCGTCGGCTCCTCCAGCCGCAGGGTCTCCGAGGCCGGGGCGTTCGGCTCCGACGGCCCCGGAAATCGTCGGCCCGGCGACGCCGGACCGACGAAGACCGGGTGAATGCCGGCGGCGATCCCGACCAGCAGGACCGCCGCCATTGGAATGGCGATTCTCACTACTCGCGCCTCCGATCACGATCGACGGCCTGAAGGGCGAGGCCCGACGGCTTCGTCTGGTAACCGCTGCGCCGCTGGATCGAGTCGGACTTCGAAGGCCGGGTGGGGCCTTGGGTAACCGTGACCGGCAACGGGAGGGCATTGGTCGTCGTCCGGTTATAGAACAGCGTCGCCTCGTACCTCACCACGTCGCCGACCGCCACGCTGAACGTCACGTCGCAGACCTGCGCGAAGGCGTAGGTGGTCGTCCCGGGATTCGGAACGTTCTGGCTGAAGCTGGTCTGATAGACGTTGTTCTTATACACGTAGGTGCAGACCTTGAAGCTCATGGGCGTGGGCATGGTGATCGTGGCGGTATAGGTGGACGTCGTCGAGCCCGTAAGATAGGCCGTGGGGCCGATGGGCGTGATGCCGCCGCCCTGCGCTTCCGCGACCATGGTGCTGCCGAGCCACACCGCCAAGGAAGTCGCTGCCCCGATGAGAATGCGCCGCATGTGATGTCTCCTCTCGTCTCTTGAATCCCCCGGGTTGACGGACAGTCGCCCACCCAACGGGAGGAGACCCGTGCAAGTTCCGAACCAGAATTAACGGCGGCGTGCCAAGGGCCATGGAACGGCCCTTTGGAGGCGTTACGCGGGCAGAACGGGGGCCGGATCGGGGACCGTGTTTTTTTAAAAAAAGTACGGCTCGACCGGTGCGGAGGACAAATTCCGGCGGGCTTTAACGCGCCAGGACGGCTTCCCGACGCGAATCGCGCGAAGCGTGGACACGACTCGCAAGTCGACGCGTTTTGGTCGTCATGAGAATCCGGCGGACCAGCTTTCTCCCGATGCTCTTATCGGAGAAGGCGACGAGGCGGTCCACCACGCCGCGAAGCTCGTCCACGTTCCCCTCCCAGCGATGCTCCGCGAGCTCCGTCAGCGCGTCGGCGGAGATCTTGCGGCGGCCCGCGATCAGCGCGGTCACCTGGTGGGGAATCCCTTCCTTCTGGTCCTTCAGGGACGGAATCCGCAGCAGCGCGCCCTCGAGGCGCGAGCGCAGCTCCTGCGTCAGCGTCTCCATGATCGTGCAGGTCGCCACCACCCGGACGTCCAGCACCTTCTCGTCCAGCCCGCCGACGGCGCGCGTCCGGCCGTCCAGCAACGGGATCAGGACCTGCTGGTCCTCCGACGACATCTGGTCGACGCAATCCAGGATGATCGTGCCGCCCTGCGCGCTCGCCACATAGCCCTGCGACGGGCGCGTCGCCCCCGACCAGGCGCCCTCGGCGTGGCCGAAGAGGTCGCTCGCCGGGAACGTCAGGTGCTCGCAGGGAACGACGACGCAGGGACCCTTGGCGCGGGAGCTCAGACGGTGGATCTCCCGGGCCGTGTCCGTCTTGTTCGTGCCGGGCTCGCCGACCACGAGGATCGGCATCTCCGACGCCGCCAGCTTCCGGGCCAGCGCCTTCGTCGGCGACGTCTTCTGATTCTTCAGCAGGGCTTCGAGGCGGCCGGCCGACTTGCGCGCATAGCTGGACGCCTTGCCGTGACCGAGGTGGGCCTCCGCGTCGCCCTTCAGGCGCCGGAACTCGACGACCCGGACGGCGTCGCCGACCTTGGTGGCGAGGCGTTCCGCCTGGCGGGCCACCCGGAAGACCTCGGTCCATTTCCCGTAGATCGCGGCGATCCGCGACCGGGCGCGCGCCACGTTCAGGGTGGCGACCCAATCGCGGCGGCCGCGCAGCAGGCGCTGCGCCTGCACCAGGCTGGACGTGGCCAGATCGACTTCTTCATTCTGCGCGCAGGCCATCGCCCGGTGGGCGTAGCAGCAGGACAGCACGCTCAACTGGCCGGTCGTGGACGCCAGCGCGATCGCGCGCTCCGTGATGACCCGGGCCTTGCTCCACTGGCCGCAGGCGACGGCGTTGTAGGCCGCGTTCGACAGCACTTCCGCTTCGCGGTCGATCTTGCCCAGGCGCCGGAACGTGCGGGCGGCCCGCAGGAACATGCCCAGCGCGCGGCCGAAGTGGCCCTGCTCGGAGCAGACGGCCGCCCGCGCCGAGCGCGCGACGGCGAGCTCCGCGGCGTGGCCGCCCTTCTTGAGCAGGCGCAGCGCCCGATCGAGGGGGCCCTGCGCGGCCGCGAAGTCCCACATCCGCGTCAGCGCGAGGCCCTGGTTGATCGCGGCCCGGCTGCGGCTCATCCGGTTGGGCGCCGACTTCTCCGCCTGCAGGTATTCCAGCAGCGCCCCGCGGAAGTCCCGCTTGGAGAACAGGTAGTTCCCGCACATGATGTGGTAGTTGAACGCCGAGCGGGGCTTGAGGCGCAGCGCGTCGGCGCGCCGCACCGACTCCCCGACCCGCTTCCCCTTCCCGATCAGGAACCACGTGTAGGCGATCTGCAGGTGGATGTCGGAGATCAGGTACTTCGGGCCGGTCTCGAACCTCAGGGCATCCCGCAGGACGCCCAGGCCCTCCCGGTAGCGGCCGACCTGCTGCAGCAGCATCCCGTGGCGGAGGTAGCTCTCGCGGCCCGGATCCCGGCTCGCGACCTCGGTCGCCACCTGGAGCGCGAGCTCGTGCTGGCCGTCGCGGAAGTGTTTGTCGCGCAGCCGGCGCAGCTCGGCCACCGACGCGCGCCTGGGAAAGGACAGCGCCGGCTTGCCGGACGGCAACGACAGCGGCAGACTCTGGACGAGAGGCTCGGAGGACTTCATTCCCTATCCGAATCGAAAGTACCCAATAATGGTATCTCGATCAAGGCCGGAACGCTTCGCGGGACTCGAAAAATGTGAACGATCGCGGCGCCGGAGTTCTAAATCTAGCGCACACCCTTAGGGTGAACCCGGTGGAGGACGTGGCCCCCCTCCAGGCCCTTGAGGGACACCGTCACGATCTCCTCTTTCAGGCCCCGGGAGGCGATGAAGCGCCGCACTTCCGGATCTTCCGCGACCGCAAGGCTGTAGACGATGTCGTCGCCGAGGGACTGAGCCTGCACCCGGGCGGCCTTGTTGACCATCGTCCCGAAGTAGTCGAGCTTGCCCGCGTTGTTGATCGCGATCGCGGGGCCCTGATGGATGCCGATCTTGAGGGACACGCCGTCGAACTCGTTCTTGCTGCGGTCGGCGACGCCGAGCTTCTGGCGCCCGGCGGTGCTGAAGTGGTCGCTCCGGAAGGCGTCCCAGTTCAGCTGCATCTCGAAGGCCGCCTCCAGCGCATCCCGGCCGCTCGCGAAGGTCGCCATCACGGCGTCCCCCATGGTTTTCACGACGCCGCCGCGGTGCAGCGAGACCGCCTCCACGAGATAGCGGAAGTGGTTCTGCACGAACGAGAAGGCCTTGCTGTCGCCGAGCTTCTGATAGAGCTCCGTCGACCCCTTGAGGTCCGTGAAGAGGATCGCCAGCGACTCGATCCCGAGCTCCTCGCCGGGCGCCACCGCCTCGCTCGGGAAGAGGTCGCGGAAGTCCTGGATCGAGGTCACCAGCGCCGCGCTCGCCGCGCTCTCCTTCCAGGTCTCGCGGTCGACCACGACCAGGGCCTCGATCGGAAGCGCGTTCTCCACCTCGAGCGTGCCGGGGGTTCCCGGCTCGACCTTGAGGCCGGCGGCCTCGACCTTCACCCGCAGGCCGCTCAGCGGCAGCATCCCGGGGGCCTGGAAGCTGCGCACCCGGAGCCCGCCGGTCGGATCGCCGAAGGCCTCGCGGCGGATCTCCCCCGGCTGCACGCGCAGCTGCACGACGATCTGGGGCATGTTCTGCGGCCCGCCGATGCAGTAGATCTCGCGGCGCGCGGGGCGCACCGCGGGGTTCACCGTGAAGCGCGCCTCGACGGACTTCGCCAGGTCCGCGCCGAATTCGATCTGGCAGGTCTCGCAGTGCGCCTGCGCCTTCAGCTGCGAGAGCGTCAGGGTCTTCCGCACGGCGACGCGGCAGCTCGGGCACAGGACGGTCCAGTTGAGGTCCAGCGCGCCCACGCGGGCCGCATGGAGGAAGAGGCGCAGGACCGCCGTCCGGTCCTCCCGCCACTGGTCCGCCAGCTCGAAGGGCCGCATGCGGACGACGTCGAGATCCGACGCGCTCAGCACATGCAGACGGAGCTTCTGGAGGCCCGGCATCCCCTGGAGGGTGGTCAGGCGGGCGTCGAGGACATCGGGGTGCAGGTCGCGCGGGTCGGGCGGCCCCGCGGGCGGGCCGCTCTCGGTCACCTGCCGCTCGAAGGCCTTGGCCAAGTCCATCATGTCGTGCGCCGCCTTCTTGGGCGCGACCATTTTGGCCAGGAAGACTCCGAAGATGTTGCGCGGGTTGAGCTCCGCGTACGCCTCGAGATCCGTCCCGCCGTTCGAAGGACTGAAGCGCATGCCCCCGACAAAGCGCTCCAGGGGCCCCTCGGAGTAGCGGCGTTCGACCTGGTAATAGCGGCCCTTCACCCACTCGAAGGGCAGCTCGTCGTAGGTCATCTTCATCCCGAGGTAGGTCGCTTCGGCCTTGTAATAGCCCTTCTTCTGGGGGTCGGGCAGCGGCACGAAGGTCACGGGCGGGAGGTCGACGGCCCGGTTCAGCCGTTCGGTGTCCGACAGGAAGCTCCAGAGGGCCTCCAGAGGGACCTTGAGGTGGGACTTGGCGGAAACGAACACCGGCTGACCCATGGCAAGCAAATTGTACCCCGCTGTGCAGCGGGCTGCACACCCGCCGAAAACTCCAAACGTCCGGACCCCGAACCCTAACTCCCTTACGGAAGGCCCCCGGGGAGCGGATCCCCGGGGGACCTGGATTTGGGAGTTCTGGACAGATGGCACGGACATTGCGTAGATGGACACTATGAGCGCACCCACGCCGGCCACCCCCGGGCGCTTCGGGGCCTACCTCTACACCCAGTTCTGCTCGGCCTTCAACGACAACGTCCACTTCTTCGCCATCTCCCTTTTCCTGACCTACACGATCAGCCATACGAAGGAAGAAGCCGGGCGCTGGCAGGCGATCGTCGGCGCGGCCTTCGTGGCGCCCTTCATCCTGTTCTCCCCGCTGGCCGGCACGCTCGCCGACCGCTTCGAGAAGCGGACGATCCTGATCTGGGCCAAGTGGTCGGAAGTGATCCCGATGACGGTCTCGTTCCTCTCGACGTTCCTGAAGCCGCCCTGGTCGACCGCCGGCCTGGTGCTGGGCATCTTCCTGATGGAGACGCGCTCCGCGTTCTTCAGCCCGCCGAAGTACGGCATCCTCCCGGAGATCGTGGCCGACAACCGCCTGGTCCGCGCCAACGGCATCCTCCAGATGCTCACGATGGTGGCCATCGTGTCGGGCGAGGCGATCGCGGGAACCCTCCTGCATCACCACGGGATCCAGGCAACGATCGGCTGCTGCCTGGCGATGGCGGTCGTCGGATCGGCGCTGGCGACCTTCATCCCCGCCGGCACGGCCGGCGATCGCACGCGGCGCCTGCAGCTCAACCCCGTCGGCAAGATCTGGAGCACGCTCGGCCAGATGAAGGGAGACCGCACGCTGCTCCTCACGGCATTCACGCTCTCCTGCTTCTGGATGGTCTCGGCCATCTTCCGCTCGAACATCCCGCTCTTCGGGAAGATGGTGCTGGAGATCGACGAGGCGAAGGCGAGCCGGCTCATGGCCTTCGTGTCCGTCGGGATCGGGCTCGGCGCCGCGCTGGCGAGCGTCATCAAGGACCCGGCGAAGTCGATGGGCATCGTCCTGCCGGGCGTGGTCGGGATGGCCGTCTCCTCGATCCTGGTCGGCCTGCTGGGCCACACGTTCCTGGGCGCCGGCGTCCTGCTGGCGGTGCTGGGCTTCTTCGGCGGGCTCTACCTGGTGCCGCAGACCACGATTTACCAGGCCCGCAGCCCGGCGGCGCACCGCGGCGAGTACCTGGCGGTCCAGAACTTCCTCAACTACCTGTTCATGCTCGGGGCGGCGCTCCTCTTCGACGTGCTCACGAACCGGATCCGACTCACCCCGAAGGAGATCTTCGTTGCGGTCGGCGTGGGGCTGGCCTGCCTGGGCGCGGCGCAGACCGCGACCATGCGGGACCTGCTGCTCGGCCCGCTCAAGGCCTTGGCGGGCCGCGGCGCGAGGCAGCCCAACGGGGAGGTTGCCTGATGCTCGTGCGCGCCTTCCGCTTCATGCTCTACATCTGGATGCGGATCTTCCACGGTCTGCAGTTCAGCGGCACCGCGAACATCCCGAAGGACGGCCCCGTGATCATCGCGGGGAACCACCCGAGCTACTTCGACCCGGTCGTGCTCTCGCTGGCGACGGCGCGGCACGTCCGCTTCTTCGCGCTGGCGGACATCCTGAAGGTGCCGATCATCGGCTGGTTCGCGCGCCAGTGGGGGATCCTGCCGGTCTACCGCGGCGGCGACAACGAGCCGACGGTCCAGAAGGCGCTGGAAGTGCTGCGGAGCGGCGGCGCGATCGGCATCTTCCCCGAAGGGCGACGCTCCCTGCAGTACGCGATGGGGACCGCACGGCCGGGTGTCGGACGCCTCGCGGTACAGTCGGGCGCGACCATCGTCCCCTGCGTGATCTACGGCACCTGGAAGGCCTGGCCCCACCTGACCGCCCTGCCCCACCCCGCGAAGATCGTCGTCAACTTCCTACCGGCCATCCAGGTGGACAAGACCGACACCCGCGAGAACCACGAGAAGATCGCCCAGCAGGTGCGGGAGCTGATTGTCTCCGAGCAGTTACGGCATCGCGTGGGCCCGGCGCCTTCGGACGCTTATCGTGAGGCTCCGGACTACTAGAGAGGCGTCTTCTCGGCGTTCTTCAACATCCTCTTCACCAGGAGGATCTGGCCCGTGTGCTGGGCTTCGTGATCCAGCATGTGGAGCAGAATCCAGCGCACGTTGAAGACCCGCCGCCCGCCGTCGCCGACGTACTCGCGCGACGTCTCGATCTCGTCGCGTCCGTAGCGGCCGAGCCTGGTCTTCGTCTCCTTGCGGGCGTAGTCGAGCGCGGCCGTGAAGATCTCCAGGGGCTGCAGGCCCGGATCCGCCATCGGGCCGTCGAGGAGCAGGATCGGCGGGGCCGTCTTCGGCATCGGCTCGTGGCGGCTGAGGTCGGTGAAGACCCAGTCGAGCTCGACGAGCGCGATGTGGCGGAGCAGCTGTCCGATGGAGTTGCCGCCGCCCGGCGGCTTCCAGGCGAGCTGCTCGGGCGTCAGGCCCGCCGCGGCCTCGAGGGTCCGGCGCCGGACGTCGTCAAGGGACGAAACCCAGATGCCCAGCTCGCCCGCGAACCCGGGCGCCGGCTCGATGAAACGACGGACGATTTTTTCCATAATTAACCGGCCGATTCAATGGCTTGCGGGACCCGCATCGGATTGAAGGGCGCCAGGTCGATCGGCGGCGCCTGCCCGGCCAGCAGGTCCGCGACGATCTCGGCCGTGATGGGCGCCAGCAGGATGCCGTTGCGATAGTGGCCGGTCGCGACGATCAGGCCCTCGAGCGGGCCGCGCCCCAGGTACGGCAGGCGGTCCGGCGTCGCCGGCCGCAGCCCCGCCCAGGACGTGACCATCGGCATCCGGCCGAGCTCCGGCATCAGCCGCGCGGCGCGGGCGGCGAGATCGCCGATGCTGTCGATCGTGACCGTCTTGTCGAAGCCCACGTCCTCGAGGGTGCTCCCGATGAGGATCCGGCCGTCGGCCCGCGGGATGAGGTAGCTCTCGCCGTCGAGGATCATGCGGCGGCAGAAGTCCGGCGGCGCGCCCGCGAGCAGCATCTGCCCCTTCACGGGCTTCACCTGCAGGTCGAGCCCCAGCGGGCGGACCAGCTCGGCCGACCAGGCGCCCGCGGCCAGCACCGTCGTGCCCGCGTAGACATCGCCGCGCGCCGTCTTCACGCCGTTGACGCGTCCGGGCACCCGGAGGAAGCCGGTGACAGGCGTGTCGGGCCGGATCTCGGCCCCCTTCTTCGCCGCGGCCTCGCAGAGCGCGACGGCCATGCGGTTGTTGCGCACCTGGGCGATGTCGGGCAGGAACAGCGCGCGGCGCAGCCCGGGCGTGAGGTGCGGCTCCATCGCGACCGCCTCCTCGCGGGTCAGGCGCTGGACCGGCTGCCCGCGCTCGCGCTTCCAGGCCTCGAGCATCCGGGCGGCCTCGTCGCCCGCGTCGTCGGTGACGAGGAGCAGGAGGCCGCTGACCCGGTACTCCGGGTCGGTCGACGAGAGCGGAGCGATCTCGCGGCAGAGCGGCTCGTAGAGCGCGAGGCTCGCGCTGCAGGCGCCCGAGAGCGCCGGGGGGTACTCCGCGAGGTGCACCGGCGTGAGCATCCCGCCCGCCGCCCAGGACGCCTCGCGGCCGATCGGCCCCTTCTCCAGGAGCGTCACCGCGAGCCCGTCCTTGGCGAGCCGCCAGGCGATCGCGGCGCCGACGATGCCGCCGCCGACGATCAGGACGTCCGGATTCCGCGCCACGGGCGCGTTATAGCACGACGCGCGCCCCGAGTCTACTTGTAGTGAGCGAGGCAACCCCCTGAAGGCCGAGTCGAACTACTTCGACAGCTTGAAGAGCACCCCGAACGTGAGCTGGAGCCAGTTGGCGCTGATCCCGTGGAAATGCGGGGGGTCGTTGACGAAGATGAAGCGCAGGTTGGCGTCGAGCATCACGTTGTCCTGGACCTCCCATTCGACGCCGAAGCCCAGGAAGGCCAGGGCGTTCAACTCCGTGGTGTCGTTGAGCCCGCGGAGGTTGCCGTTGAAGGTGGTATTGCTGAAGGTGAAGCCGATGCCCGCGGTCCCATAGGGCCGCACGGGCAGCTCCAGCGGCAGGTAGAAGAGCGCCCCGAATTCGAAGGGGTACTGGGAGACGTGGATCTGGCCGTCCTCGAAGGACTGCCGCATGTTGATGTCGAAGGTCCCCTCGACGGCTAACCAGGACATCAGCTTGATGCGAAGGTTGACGCCGAAGACGAAGTTGATGTCTTCGGCGTCGTAGGCATCCGTGATGCCCAGGTGGCCGCCGACCCACATCTGGTACTCGTCCTTCTGGACCGGTGCGGGGGCGAGGAACGGGGTTTCATCGACACTCAGACTGCGCGGCAGGTCGGTGTCGTCGGGTCCAGCGGATGCCGCCAGGCCCAGGGCGAGCGCGAGCGCGATCATCGGATGCCTCCCTATCAAGAAAGAAACGGTCTTTCGATGGTAAGGGAAACTCCGAGGCCCTCGCAAATCGGTTCCACGAATTTCAATTTGACCTGATGCGATTGCATCTGCGGCGGGACGGGGTAAAATCTTCAGCGAACCCCCACCACAACGGTCGGGTCGCTTATTTGGGAGGAGAATAGGGATGAAGAAAGCACTTCTCGGCGCTCTGCTGTTGGTCCCCCTCATGCAGGCGTACGCCCTGGCGCAGGAGCCCACGGCGGACGCGAAGGAAGGCCGCTTCTACATCGAAGGCGGCCTCGGCTTCGGCGTGGCCAGCATGGCCGCGGACGGCGGGTCGAGCAAAGGCTTCAACGCGGAGCCCCTCTTCGACTTCGGGCTGGCGGCCGAGTACGGCATCACCGATCGCATCGGCGTCTTCACGAGGTTCGGGGTCGGCCTGCTCCTCCACGACGACCCGGGCGTCCTGGCCATCGGCATGACCTTCGACGGCGCCTACAAGCTCATCGAGAAGAAGGGCGACGTTCCCGCGCTCAGCGCCTACGCCGGCCTGGGCTTCGTGAACATCGACGTCGACCCGAAGAACGGCAAGAGCGACGACGCCACGGACTTCGTGTTCGAGACGGGCATCCAGATGGACTGGGGCACCTCGGAGGACCTGTCCATCCAGCCGTTCATGGGCTTCCAGGTGGTGGCGGGCAGCCGTCCCTTCAAGGGCTACAACGGCATGCTCCAGGTGGTGGCGGGCGTCAAGGCCCTCTACAAGCTGTCCGACAACCTGTACCTGGAGCCGTCGATCACGTTCCTGGGCGGCAACTTCCAGGACCAGGTCGTGTTCGGCGCCGGCATCCAGGTCCGCTTCTAAGGTCTGAGGAACTTCAGCGCGGCGGCTCCCCGGCACGTCCGGGGGGCCGCCGTTTTTCTTTAGTCGCTGATCTTCTTGAAGTAAAAGGCCTTGTCGAACTTCTTGAGCTCCGCTACCGCCTCCGGGGGGAGCTGGGCCGCAATCTCGTCCAGCGCCCGCGCTTCGAGATCGAGGGCGCGGCTCTTGAAGCGGAGCGTCTCCCGGATCTGTCGCAGCGCCGCCTCGTTGGAAGCCGGCAGATTGTCGTGGCTCATCATCGACGACATGAACGTCTCCCCGTGCGTCTGCGTGGCTTCGGCGATCAGGGTCCCGTACTCGGCCGCCCAACGCTCGGCGATCGGTCGGAGCCGCGCTTTCGTCGCGTCGTCCAGCGCCATCCCGGAGGTGATCGTCGCGAGCATGTAGTCGGCTACCGCCTTGCGGGTGATCTGGGACGTGCTGACTGCCGACCCCGCGCTCATGGAAGACAGCACCCGTGCCGACTGGCCGTCCTTCTCGAAGAGGCGCTCGCCGAAGCGGTCGTAGAAATCCAGCAGGTTGTCCGTCGACACTTTCTGGACCGCGAGGGCCCCGGGGTTGTCCCCGAGCGCCTGGAGCCGCGCCGCCAGGCCCGCCTTCCATTCGGCGCGGCCGGCCTCGTCCCCCGTCACGCCGTACTCGTCCAGCATGCCCTCGAAGATCCCGGCGCTGAACTCCGGATTCTTGAACATCGTCGTGGAGTTCGTCATGTCGACGCCCAGCTCGGTGCAGAGCTTCATGAACTCGGTGAGGTTCTTTTGAATGTCCGGCGTCACCGAAGGCGGCTTGGTCTTCACCTGGCGCGCCATGCGGGCCAGGAGGCTCCCGAGGATCCGGATCTTCTCCTCCCGGGTCGGCGGGCGCGCTGCCTTCGGGGTCGCGGCCACTTTGGCCCGCAGCTCGGCGCAGTCCTGTTCCGCGGCGGCAAGGCGCTTGCGGAGCTCTTCCAGGTTCTCGTCATGCAGCGCCTGTTGCCGCTGCGCCTCCACGGCGCCCCGCGGCCCCGCGGGCGCGGCCGGCGCCGCGGCCTCGTTCTTCATCGGAACGCCCACGAAGCGCAACCCCAGCCCGCGGTGAAGGATCAATCCGGCGATCAGTCCCAGGACCGCCGCAATCAGGTTCCGATGCATCGTCGCCTCCGTTACCTCGGGTCCAGGGCGTCATCGATCTTGGACTTCTTGGCCGGGAAGCGGGCCGCCAGCTGGCGCGCCAGCTCGACCTCCGCCTCGCGGGCACGGATGCCGTTCTGGAAGATCTCCTTGGCGTTCGTCCCGGACCCGACGACCGTCTTCGCGAGCTTCCCGAGCATCTCGTTCGCGGCCGCCTCCAGGACCGGCCGCTCCGCCGGGTCCAGCTCCATTGCCGTGGCGACCCGGTCGACCCACTCGGAGCGGTACTTCGCGTCGGCGTGCGACAGGATCAGGAGGTCGTGGGCGGGGAGGACGTTTCGCCCCGTTTCGTAAAGGTCCGTCATCTGAGCCGCGCTCAGGCTGTTCTCGAGCTGCGCGAACGCGCTCTGCACCGCGCGGGCCTGGGCCAGGCGCTCCTCCGCCTTCGAGTCCCAGGGTCCCGACAGCGCCGCGTAGGCCGAGCGGACCGCGTTCTCGACGGCCGGGCGCAGCGTCGACGCCGACGCGGCGCGCGCCTCGAGCACGGCCACCAGGAGTTCCTCGACGACGTCCGCCTTCGCACAAAAGGAAGCAGGGTCGAAGAAATTCACGCCCAGGTCGCTTGCGAGCTCGAGGACCTCCGCCATCGCCTTCCCGTCGACGTCGACCCGCGTCTGGAGCTCCTGCTCCACCTGGACGGTCTCCCCCTTCGCGAGGCGTTTGAGCGTCTCTTCGTCCAACGGGATGCTCCCCTTCTCCACGGCGCGGGGTTGGTACATCGTCTTCACCATCGCCTGCGCGAGGCGCCGCGTGCGCACACGGCGCTCGTCCGGCGTCAGCGGCGCCTTCGAGGCGGGGACCTCGCCCCGCTGCAGCGCGGCCAGGCCGGAGCGAAGGCGCTCCTTCTCGACCCCGAGGGCGGCGATCCGGGTCTCCATCTCGCGCTCGCGGTCGGCGGCGCTGCGGAGGCGGCGCTCCACGTCGGCCGCCGCGACCCGGCGCGGCGCCTTGCCGGTTTCGTCGACGATGCCCTGTCCCGCCTCGAGGCGGTGGTAGTCGGCGTACGTCACGACGCCGGACGAGACCATCACGCCGACCACGAAACTTCCCGCCGCGACCGCGGCCTGCGTCCTGTTCACGGGCGTCACCTCCACGACAAAGCGGGTGCCGACGACCGCGACGCGGCCGAGCGGCGTTCCGATCTTCAGCCCCGAGGCCCCGTCGCGGAGCCCCGACACGTCCAGGCGTCCTTCTTCGAGGAAGACTTCGTCGGCGGCGACGACGCGGACCCGCGTCCCCTTCCGGAAGCGCATCCGGTGCTCGTGGGCCACGAGGGACGAGCGCGAGTCCTGCGCCACCAGCACGCCGCGCGACGGCACGTCGAAACCGCCCTCGAGGGCGACGCGGGGCCCGATCAGGGGGCCGACCAGGGGGACCGCGAGGGCCATCAGGAGCGCGGCGGCGACCACGGCGACGCGGCCGTGCGAGAGGCGCCGCAGCGCGGAGGGCCGCGGCAGCGTGCGGACCTCGGGGAACTCCTCGAGGAGCCCCACCAGGGTCCGCATCCGCTTGGAGTAAACGCGGCAGGCGTCGCAGCCCTCCAGGTGGCGCTCGAGGTCCTGGATGGCGCCGGGGTCGAGCAGCCCCGCCTCCCGGCGGCCCAGGTCGTCGCGGATCCGATCGCAGTCCATCACGCCTCTTCCCCTTCCATCGCATCCCCGAGTCGGTCGGTGAGCAGGCGGAGTCCCCGGGCCAGCTGGGACTTCACGGTGCCGACCGAGAGTTGGAGCACCTCGGCGACGTCCTCGACCTTGAGGTGCTGGAGGTAGCGGAGCTGGAGCGCGGCGCGGTACGGCTCGGCGAGGAGCCCGATCTCGCGCTCGACCTTGCCGAGGAGCCGGGTCCGCGCGGGGTCCTGGGCGGCCGCGGCCGGAGGCAGGGTGACGAGCGCGGCGAACTCGCGCCGGGAGCGCCGGCGCGCCGTGAGGGCCTCGTTGTGGACGATGCGGTAGAGCCAGGCGCGAAGGTTCCGGGCCTCGACGCCGGAGCGGGCGGACTGCAGCGCCTTCAGGAAGGCGCTGTGGACGACGTCCTCGGCCGCGTCGCGGTCCCCGGCGAGCCTGCAGGCGTAGACCAGCAGCTCGTCCCGGTGGACGGCGATCTCGTCCTCGATCGATGCGGAGCGGGTCATGCGAACGTCCCCTATGACTCCGCAAGGCCGATAGGGTTGCAAGAAAATTCGGGGCGGAAAATCAGGCGGGGGCGATAGACATTCGGCGGTCCGCGCGTTAAGATCGCCGTCCGCCCCCTATCGTCTAGAGGCCTAGGACACGGGCTTTTCAAGTCCGCGACACGGGTTCGAATCCCGTTGGGGGGATCTACCAAAGGGTAACTCCCCCGCCTCGTCTATCGCACTTGGACGGACTGACCCTTAGTGATAGCCCCCCTGTTGTTGTGACAAACTTCGAGTTGCCCGAGCCGTATTCCGGTCCATTTCCCTCGCAGCGCAATTCCCGATCGGGGATCTACATTTCAAGATGGTTGAGCCCCTGGAACCCCCGGCCGTAAAACCACGCGTCCTGATCGTCGACGACAAGCCGTCGAACCGGACCGCCTTTCAGGCCGTCCTGGAGCGGGACTTTTCCGTGACCGTGGCGGAGTCCGGCGAGGAGGCGGTCGAGCTGTGCCGGAACCATGAATTCACGGTGATCGTTCTGGACGTCCGCATGCCCGGGATGGACGGCTTCGCCACGGCCGAAGCGCTCCGGAAGCGCGATACGACCCGGGCCACCCCCATCATTATCTTCACGTCCGCCTACGAACAGCACATGGTCCAGATCCATCGCGCGTTCCTCTCGGGCGCGACCGACTTTCTCTTCAGCCCCGTCGAGCCCGATCTCCTCAAGCTGAAAGTCGCGACGTATTCCCAGATCTACCTGGAGCAGAGGACCCTCCGCCGTCAGGTGCAGGAGCTCAAAGAAGCCCTCGCCGCGCTTCGGGAGGAAATTTCCCGCCGGGGGCAGGCGGTGACCGAGATCCGAAGGCGGCTCGACACGGCGGAGCAGATGGCCTCGAAGATCGGGCCGAAAGATCCGACGTCTAGCGGCGTTTGACGGGGACTTCCGCCGCCCCCACACCCCTTCAAGGCAAGCAATTCGCGAAATTCATTCATGCCTAAGCGATCCTCATTTCTATGGACTGAGTTGCTTGGATTGTCCATGATTTCGGACCTGCGCTGAAGGTCGCGCGGACGGATGCCCCTAGGCGAGCTTGTGAAGCTTCGGCGGCCGGGCCCTGATTTCGTCTGTGCTCTCTAGTCGCTTCAGCCACGCATCGACGGCGGCGGGGCCGTCGGTCAGCGCGTTCAGCAGACCGGTAGCCATTCCGTTGAAGGGTGCCGGAAGCTCCATCACTTCCTGGAGCTTGACGTCCGCCGGCCTCCCCCAGACCTACCAGATGACTTGGTATCGGGTCCACTGGGGCTTGGACATCGGGCCGCCGTACTGGTCCAGGAGCCTCTTCGCTTCGGCGGTGGGGCCGTCCGAGGTCCAGAGATGGCCGTGGTCCCTGCTGAAGGTTACGGTTACGAATCCCCAACCCGTTCTAAGAAATGCAAAACCCCACGAACTGTTGAGGGAGTGTGAATAATTTCATAACCTTGCTTCGCTCCCTATGTAGAGCTATGGTAAATGTGTCGTTTAGGGGAATTCCCCGAGACGCCGTCTGAGAGAGAGGGACGTATGACGCCGCAACCTGCTAAGCCTCGTGTCCTGATCGTCGACGACCACCCGGCCAACCGCCAGGCCTTCGAATCGCTCCTCGAGAACGACTACACCCTGGGCATCGCGGCGACCGGCCGCCAGGCCCTCGAACTCGCGCTCCGCGAGGATTACGCCGTCGTCCTCCTCGACGTCAAAATGCCGGGCATGGACGGCTTCGAGGTCGCCGAGCTGCTTCGGAAGCGCGAGCGGTCGCGGCACACCCCCATCATCTTCATGTCCGCCTACGACCAGACCGTGATCCAGGCGAAGAAGGGCTACGTCGCCGGCGCGACGGATTTCCTCTTCAGCCCGGTCGACGAGGAGCTGCTCAAGTTCAAGGTCGCCAGCTACGTCGAGATGTACCTCCGGAACGAAGCGCTGCGCCTTCAGATCTATCAGCTGCAACAGACCGTGCTCTCCCTCGAGGCGGAGCTCGCCCGCCGCCCCGTGGGCGACGATGCCGTGAAGAAGACCGTCCGGGTGATCGAGGCGCAGATCAGCGACCTTCGGCGCCGCGTGGAGTCGGCGGCGTCTTAGCCCTGGCCTGAGCCCGGGAGCTCCACCACCTTCCAGCTGCGCGAGGAATCCTCGTCGGCCCGCGGGAGGCAGGCCCGCAGCGCGGCGATGCGCGCCGCGACGACGTTGGCCTGGCGGTGGAAAATATCGGCGACATCCAGGTAGCCGTTCCTGCGGGCGTCGAGGGCGGTTTCGCTCAGGGTGCGGAACTGCTTGTCCCAATCAGCGACGAGCATCTCCAGCCCTCGCCTCAGGCTGTGGGTCTGGGCTTTGAAGAGATCCCGGAGGGGCAGCTCGTGGCCGCTTTTGCAGTGGAACGAGACGGAGTCGCCGGCGGGAATCGGAAGGAGGCTGCGGCCGCAGAGAGGGCAGGCCATGCCCTCATACAGCCTGGTGTCGGTAACGCGTCCCTCGTTCAGCATAAACCCGTCGTCCCTCCGACCGGGCGATGCCATTTCCCCCGTTACCCTTTCCTGGGTCCTCCCCAGCCTTAACCCGCCCTAGAGAACCCGATGTCCCCGGAATGTTATGCCGGCCGAGAAAAGTCGACGGTCGGTGCTGGAGCCCCCGTGCAAACGTGAGTCGGCCCCGTTCAGAATTATTGTCGATGGAGTTCCGCTGCCCGTAAAATACGTTGCCAGGATTGGGAGCGCGGAAAATGGCAGCGGACATTACGCCGGGCGGCGTCGGAAGCGTCAGGTGCCCTCACTGCAGCGCTTCCGTGTTCTTCACCATGACCGGCGGGCCGCACGAACTGCCCTGCCCGGGTTGCCGCTCGAGCTTCAAACTGGACGTCGTCCATGACGGCAGGCGCTGGGCCGTACGGCGGGTCCGGCCCGGGCAGGCGCGTGGCAAGCCGCCTAAAGTCTAGACACCCCCTGACCCGACGACGACGACCGCCCCTTCGCCCCCGACAGCCCTAGCGCGGCACATTCCGAAGACTTCCGGATCACTTTTCAGGAGGGTCGGAGGGCGGCTCATGATGGGTCCAACGGTCAGGCCACGGGTGCTGGTTGTCGACGACACCGAGGCGAACCGCTACGCCTTCGAAGCCGTCCTCGAGAGGGAGTTCGATGTCATCCTCGCGACCAGCGGGAAGCAGGCCCTCGAGCTTTGCGAGCGGGAGGACTTCGCCACGATCGTCCTCGACGTCCGCATGCCCGTGATGGACGGGTTCGAGACGGCCGAGGCCCTGCGCCGGCGCGAGCGGACCAGGGTGACCCCGATCGTCTTCACCTCCGCCTTCGAGCACAGCGTCGACCAGATGACCCGCGGCTATGTCTCGGGGGCGACCGACTTCCTCTTCAGTCCCGTGGACCCGGACCTCCTCCGCCTCAAGGTCCGGACCTACGCCGAGATTCATCTCCGGCACGAGAGCATGCGCCGCGACCTCGCGCACCTGCACGAGGCGATCCGATCCCTGCACGCCGAACTCGCCCGGCGCGGAGTCGCGGTGACCCGGGTCAAGGCGCGGATGGACAGCCTCGAGGAAGAGACCCAGGAGCTGGCTCGAAAGGCGTCCATCGTTCCCTAGGAGGGGCGGCCGCCTACGGCAGGGATTCCCCTACTGCTTTGGGCGCGGGCTCCCGCGCGCCGGACTGGTGCGCGCTCGGCACCTCGATCCAGAACCTGCTGCCCCGGTTCGGCTCCGACCGGACACCCACGCGGCCGCCCATCCGCTCGGCGGCCGCTTTGGCGACGGCAAGGCCCATCCCCGTCCGGGAGTCCTCGGGAGACGGTTGCAGCCGCTCGAAGACCCCGAAGATCCGCTCGTGAAACTCCGGATGGATCCCGACTCCGTTGTCCTCCACCCAGAGGCACTCCCACCCCGGCCGCGACGCGTGGCCGATCCGGACCTCCGGCACGACTCCGGGGGCGACGTACGTGATGGCATTCCAGACGAAATTGGTAAGGGCGAGCCCGAGGAGGGCTCCGTTGGCGAGGACCCGCGGGAACGCCTCATCAGCCCGCACTTCGGCGTGGCGGTCCCGAAGGGCGGGTCCGAGCGAGCCCAGCACCTCGCGCACGATCTCGCCCGCGTCGACGGTCCCGGCTGCCGCCGGCTCGCGCACGACGCTGCAATAGGTCAGGAGGTCCCGGATGAGCGCGTCCATCCGGTTGGCCGCGCGCTCCATGCGCAGGGCATAGTCCTGGCCCGTCCCGTCGAAGGGCTTCCCGGCGT
>Ga0310812_10000291_pt1 | contig 20428 bp, 17 predicted proteins | sample NN3metagenome_FD_205747 | JGI IMG/M metagenome (GOLD analysis project Ga0310812, IMG submission 205747) | Soil microbial communities from experimental microcosm in Duke University, North Carolina, United States - NN3 | ecosystem: Engineered > Artificial ecosystem > Soil microcosm > Unclassified...
GCGCCGGCGCACGAGCTCGTTGGCGTCGGGCGGCATTCCGGGGGACGTCGTCATGACCGGTCCGGATCAGGCCTGGGCGGCGGGGCGGGCGGCGGTGAGGAAGGCGCGGATGAACGGGTCGAGCCCGCCGTCCATCACCGACTCCACGTTACCCACCTCCACGCCGGTCCGGTGGTCCTTGATGATCTGGTAGGGCGCGAAGGTGTAGGTCCGGATCTGGCTGCCGAACGCGATCTCCTTCTTCTCCCCGGTCAGGTCGGCCAGCTCCTGCTTCTGCTTCTGCTCGTAGATCTGGAAGAGTCGCGACTTGAGGATGCGCATGGCGGTGTCGCGGTTGCGCAGCTGGGAGCGCTCGTTCTGGCAGGCCACCACGATGCCGGACGGCAGGTGGGTGATGCGTACCGCGGAGTCGGCGGTGTTGACCCCCTGCCCGCCCGGCCCCGAGGAGCGGTACACGTCGATCCGCAGGTCCTCGTCGCGGACCACGACCTCCACGTCCTCGACCTCGGGGATCACCGCCACCGAGGCGAACGAGGTGTGGCGCCGGCGCGAGGCGTCGAACGGCGAGATGCGGATGAGCCGGTGCACTCCCGCCTCTCCCTTGAGATGCCCGTACGCGTACTCGCCGGTCAGCTCGATGGTGGCCGACTTGATCCCCGCCTCCTCGCCCACCAGCAGGTCGACGACCTCGGCCTTGAAGCCGGCCCGCTCCGCCCAGCGCAGGTACATGCGCATGAGCATCTGGGCCCAGTCCTGCGACTCGGTGCCGCCCGCGCCCGGATGGATGGAGAGGATCGCGTTCTTGCGGTCCTCCGGCCGGGAGAGGATGACCTTCAGCTCGAAGGCCTCGAGCTCCTCCCCGATGCGCTTGAGACTTTCCTGGATCTCCGCGGTCATGCTCTCGTCGGAGGCCTCGGTGGCCATCTCCCAGAGCAGCCGGGTGTCCTCCGCGCGGCCCGCGATCTCCTTGAAGGTGCCCACCGTCTTGGCGAGGTCCGCGCGCTCCTGCACCAGGGCCTGCGCCTTCCGGCTGTCCTCCCAGAACGACGGGGAGGCCATCTCGGTGTCGATCAGGCTGAGGCGAGTCTCCTTGGCCGGGACGTCAAAGATGCCCCCGGAGGTCGTCCAGACGCTTGTCCAGCTCCGTCACGTCGCGCTTGAGCTCGCCTAGCACGTGACGGGTGACCTCCGGAAGAAGGCGATGCCGGCCCCCGCGACGCCGGCCGCCGCGCAGGCGACGACCAGCCAGTCGCCGAGGCGTCCGTAGAGCGTGAGGGCGTCGCGGAGCGGGATCCGACGGTGCAGCGATCCGCGCGCCATGAGGGGCAGCGTGGCCGCGATGCGGCCCGTGGGCTCGACGAAGGCGGAGATGCCGGTGTTGGCGGCCCGGGCGATGGCCACGCGCTGCTCGACCGCGCGGAGCGGCAGCGTCCCCAGGTGTTGCCAGGGGCCGCTCGTCTCGCCGAACCACGCGTCGTTGGTGATGTTGGCCATGAAGCTCGCTCCGCGAGTCACGAATCCCCGGAACAGCTCGGGGAAGATGATCTCGTAGCAGATCACGGTCCCGAACGGCGCGCCCGGCAGCGGAAAGACGGTCTGGGTGTCCCCTTCCCCGAATTCCGAGATGAACTCCGCCCAGCCCTTGACGAAGCCGAGCAGGCTCGCGAGCGGAACGTATTCCCCGAACGGAACCAAGTGGATCTTATCATACTTGCCCCTAATCCCTTGTCCGGTCAGGAAAAATGCGCTGTTCAGGAACTGCCCGCGAGGGCCCTCCCGGCGGTCGATCGAGCCCACCAGGATCGGGGTCTCCACCTCGGCGGAGAGCCGCCGCAGGCGCTCCAGCAGATCGGGGTCGCCGCGGAGGAAGATCGTGGTCGCGGTCTCGGGCCACAGGACGATCGCGGGCCGTGTCGCGGCGGCCTCGCGGGTGAGACGCTCGTAGATGTCCATGATCTGCGCGTGGCGCGCGGGATCCCACTTGATGGTCTGCTCGATCGACGGCTGGATCACCGCCACGTCGAGGCCGGCCGCGGTCGACGAGGCGGGCCGCGCGAGCGCGTGCGCGCCGAAGCCGAGCGTGGCGGCCAGCAGGAGCGCCGCCGCGGCGGCCCCCGGCCACGCCCGGCGCGGCCCGAGGGCCAGCAGGCCGGCGATGCCCGCGTTCACCGCCACGATCACCAGCGACACCGCGTAGACGCCGCCCAGCTCCGCGACCTGGATCACCGCGAGCTGACCATGCTGGGAGTAGCCGAGCAGCCCCCACGGAAAGCCGCCCATGAGGTGCCCGCGCAGCCACTCCCCGGTCACCCACCAGGCGGGCGCGAGCGCGAGCGCCGGACCCGGGCCGAGCCGCCGCGCGAGCCACGCGGTCGCGCCGGCCACCAGGCCCACGTAGAGCCCGCAGTAGGCGGCCAGGGCCGCGATGGGCAGCCACGTGACCGGCCACGGGATCGCGCTGTAGTGGAGGAACGTGTAGTCGAGCCAGCGCAGCAGCACCACGTAGAACATGGTGCCGGCGAGCCAGCCGTCCCGGAGGGCCGCCCGCGGCGGCCGCGTCACGCCCGAGACCAGCGCGGGCGCCAGCCAGCCCCACGCGAGCAGCCACCAGTCGGTGGCGGGAAAGGCGAGCGCGCCGAGCGCGCCGGAGGCGATCAGGACGACGAGGGACGCGACGCGCGTCCGCGCGGTCCGCGGGGGCTCAGGCCCCACGACCGAGCCGATCGGCCAGGATCCGCGGCAGTCCCGCGGCCAGGATCTTGCGGGCCGCCGCCGCGTGGTCGTAGACGACCCGCCGCACGGTCACGGTGCGCGTCTCGCGGTCCCAGATCGCGTAGCAGGCGCGGGGGTCGCGGTCGCGTGGCTGCCCCACGCTCCCGACGTTCACGAGATAGCGTCGCCCGTCGTCGAGACGCACCCGGGCCTCGGGGGCGTCGAGCCGCTCAACGTGATCGGGTCCGCCGCTGCCCACCGACCACACGCCCGGGAGGTGCGAGTGGCCCACGAAGCAGAGGCGCGTGGAGAAGTCGCCGAACACCGAGAGACCATCCTCGGCCGAGACCAGGTAGTCCCATTCCTCGGGGTGATGCGGGCTGGCGTGCACCAGGGTCGCGTCCTCGATCGTGCGGACGAGGGCCAGCCCGCCCAGGTAGTCGCGGTGGCTGCCCTCGATCTGGCCCGCGGTCCACTGGGCCGCGGCCCGCGCGTGCGGGTTGAACCAGCGCAGGTCCAGGAGCCCGAGGGCCGCGTGCTCGTGGTTGCCCGCCACCATCGCGCTCGCCCGCTCCCCGACCCGCTCCACGCAGGCCACCGGGTCCGCCCCGTAACCCACCAGATCGCCGAGGCAGAGGATCTCGTGGGCGCCTTCGGAGGCCGCGTCGGCCAGCACCGCGGTGAGGGCTTCCAGGTTCGCGTGGACGTCGGAGATGACGGCGTAGCGGATGATGTCGACTCAGGGAGCGGGCGCGCGTTCCTTGTGGATGCGGTCGAGGATGCCGTTGATGAAGCGGCTCGACTCCTGGGTGCTGAACTTCTTCGCCACCTCGAGCGCCTCGTTGATTGCGACCTTGGGTGGGATCCCCGCGCCCCAGCGCAGCTCGAAGATGGCCTGGCGGAGGATGTTGCGGTCGACCACCGCCATGCGCTCCAGCTCCCAGTTCTCCGCGTAGCGGACGATGAGCTCGTCGATCTCCGCCTCGTGAGTCTTGGTGCCCCGCACCAGCGTCTCCGCGAACTCGCGCGCCTCCGGGTCGACCGGGTGACGCCGCCAGAAGTCGTCTAGGTGCGGACGCGGATCGCCCTCCCCCTGGACGTCGAGCTGGTAGAGGAGCTGCAGCGTCAGCTCGCGGGCCTTTCGCCGGCGACCCATCAGCGCTTCCCCCCGCGGCGCCGGCGCGCGCGCAGCCACCCCGCCATCTCGAGCGCGGCCAGCGCGGCCTCCTGGCCCCGGTTGCCCACCACCCCGCCCGCCCGCTCCCACGCCTGCTCCTCGGTGAGCGCGGTGATCACCCCGAAGGTCACCGGGATGCCGGTGTCGAGCCCGACGCGCGAGATGCCGTGGGCGGCCACGCCGCAGACGTAGTCGAAGTGGGGCGTCGCCCCCTTAATGACCACCCCGACACACACCACGCCCGCGAAGCGCCCGCTCCGGGCCAGGACCATCGCGGCCTGGGGCAGCTCGAACGAGCCCGGGACCCAGTGCACCTCCACCGCATCGCCGGTGACCGCGTGATCGGCCAGCGCGGTCAGCGCGCCGTCGAGCAGCTTCTTGGAGATGGGCTCGTTGAATCGCGCCGCGACCACCGCGAAGCGCTGCCCGCGGGCAGCGGCGGCGACGGAGCGCTTGGGGGCGATGCCGGCCATGGTCTGGTCTCGGTGAGCCGGCCGAACGATCAGTCCGGGAAGGACGAGAAGAGGTGCCCGAGCTTCTCACGCTTGGTGCGCAGATAGCTGCGGTTGGCCTCGGTGGCCGGCACCTCGAGGGGCAGCCGCTCGACCACCTTGAGCCCGTAGCCCTCGATGCCCACGATCTTCTTCGGATTGTTGGTAAGGATCTTGAGGTTCTTCACTCCCAGGTCGACCAGGATCTGGGCTCCGATGCCGTAGTGCCTCAGGTCGGCGCGGAAGCCGAGCGCGTGGTTGGCCTCGACGGTGTCCTTGCCCGCATCTTGAAGTTCGTAGGCCTTCAGCTTGTTGAGCAGGCCGATGCCGCGGCCCTCCTGGCGCATGTAGACCAGGATGCCGCGCCCGGCGTGCTGGATGATGGCGAGGGCCTTGTGCAGCTGCGGCCCGCAGTCGCATCGGTGCGAGCCGAACACGTCGCCGGTGAGGCACTCGGAGTGCACGCGCACCAGCACCGGCTCGTCGGTCTTCACGTCGCCCAGCACCAGGGCCAGTGGCTGTCGCTCGTCCACCGTGGTCTCGTAGGCGATGACCTGGTACTCGCCGTGCTCGGTGGGCATGCGGGTCGTCGCGGCGCGGCGGACCAGCTTCTCCTTGTGGATGCGGTATTCGATGAGGGCCTTGATGGTGATGGCCTTGAGGTGGAACTCCCGTCCCAGCGTCATCAGCTCGGGAAGGCGCGCCATGCCGCCTTCCTGGTCGAGGACCTCGCAGATGACGCCCGCGGGGGCGAACCCGGCCAGGCGGGCCAGGTCGACCGCGGCCTCGGTGTGGCCGGCGCGCCGCAGCACACCACCCGGCATCGCCCGCAGGGGGAAGATGTGGCCGGGCCGGGTCAGGTCATCCGACCGCGTGGCCGGATCGACGAGGGTGCGGATGGTGACCGCGCGGTCGTAGGCCGAGGTCCCGGTGGTGACACCGCGGCGCGCGTCCACGCTCACCGTGAAGGCGGTGCCGAGCGGGGCGGTGTTGTCGGATACCATCATGGAGATCTGCAGCTCGTCGAGGCGCTCACCCATCATCGGCATGCAGATCAGCCCCCGACCGAACTTGGCCATGAAGTTGACCGCCTCCGGGGTGGCCTTCTCGGCGGCCATGAGCAGGTCGCCCTCGTTCTCGCGGTCCTCGTCGTCGACCACGATCAGCATGCGGCCGGCGCGGACCTCCTCGATGCCTTCCTCGATCGGGACGAACTGGGAATCGCTCACCGGGTCCCCTCTCTCGCGTCCGGCCCCCTGGTTGGGGCCGGCGGCTCCCGCAGCTGCAAGATCCGCTGCACGTACTTGCCGATCATATCCATCTCGAGGTTCACGCGCTTGCCGCGCGCGAGCCCCCCCAGGGTGGTGGCGGCCAGCGTGTGCGGGATGATCATGATCTCGAAGTCCCGCGCGTTGAGCCGCGCCACCGTGAGGCTCACCCCGTCCACCGCCACCGAGCCCTGGGGGATCAGCAGCGGGGCCAGCTCTGAGCATGGCCATTCTATCGTGAGCCGGGCGGTGTCTGCCTGGCGGGTCAGGGCCGCCACCGTTCCCACCCCGTCCACGTGGCCCTGAACCAAGTGACCGCCGACCATTCCCCCGAGGCGCATCGGCCGCTCCAGGTTGACCCGGTCGCCCGCGGCGAGGTCGCCGAGCGCGGTCCGGGCGAGCGTCTCGGGGCCCACGTCGAAGCGCAGCCGCCCGCCGCCCACCTCCACCACCGTGAGGCACGCTCCGTTCACCGCCACGCTGGCGCCGAGGCCGGTGTCCTCCAGCACGTGGCTCGCCGCGACCACGAGCCGTGGTCCCGCCCGCTCCACCACCGTGCCGACCTCCTCCACCAGTCCGGTGAACATGTCAGCGCTCGACCGTCCCTTCCAGCAGCCAGTCGTCGCCGATCGGGCGCGCGGTGAGCCGCCCGAGGCGGACCGCGTCCGGAAGCAGCAGGCCGGGGCCGCCGGCCGGGCCCGGCGCGGTTGCGCCGCCCAGGAGCTTCGGGGCCACGAACACCGCCACCCGATCGACGAGCCCCGCCTGGAGGAACGCGCCGGTCAGCTCGCTGCCTCCCTCGAGGAGCAGCGCCATCACGTCGAGCCCGAGGAGCCGGGCGCAGAGGTCGGTCACGTCCACCCGCCCCTCGCGCGACTTGCACTGGAGGACCGTCGCGCCCGCCGACGCCAGTGCGGCGACCCGGGCCCCCGGCGCCTCCTCCCCGACCGCGACCAGCACCCGGGCCCGCGTGCCGGTTCGCAGCAGCGCGGCCTCGAGGGGCAGGCGCGCGCGTCCGTCCACCACCACCCGGTAGGGCTCGCGGGGCCACGGCTCGCCGAGACGAACGGTCAGGGCCGGATCGTCGGCCAGCACGGTGCCGATGCCGGTGACGATCGCGTCGCTCTCGCTCCGCAGGCGATGGGCCTCTTGGCGCGCGGGCTCCCCGGTGATCCACTGCGACCGGCGGTCGTGGGCCGCGATCTTGCCGTCGAGGGTCATGGCCCATTTCGCGGTGACGTGGGGGCGCTGCTGGGCGACCACGGTGAAGAACGCGCGGTTCACCTCGCGCGCCTCGGCCTCCAGACAGCCGAGCATCACCTCCACCCCGGCCGCGACGAGCGCCGCCGCCCCGCCCCCGGTCACGCGCGGGTTCGGGTCGCGGACCGCCGCCACCACGCGTCGCACGCCCGCGCGGAGGATGGCGGCCACGCAGGGCGGCGTTCGACCCACGTGATTGCAGGGCTCGAGCGTGACGTAGAGGGTGGCGCCGAGGGCCGCCGCCCCGGCGGCCTCGAGAGCCGCCGCCTCCGCGTGAGGGCCGCCGGCCCGCTCGTGGAAGCGCTCCGCGACGATTGCGTCGTCGCGGACCACGATGGCGCCGACCATGGGATTGGGCGACGTCATGCCGCGGCCCCGAGCGGCCAGGGCCAGCGCGCGGGCCATCCACCGGATGTCGTCCATGGGTTCGCCGGGCGCCGAGCCGCCCGGCCCGCATTCTACCCCGTCGCGGCCGTCTCCGGCGGCTCCCCCACGAGCGCGTCCACGAACGTGGCGGGCACGAAGGGCTGGAGGTCGTCGATCTGCTCGCCCACGCCGACCAGCTTGATCGGCACTCCCAGCTCCTGGTGGATGCGGAGCGCGATGCCACCCTTGGCGGTGCCGTCCAGCTTGGTGAGCACCAGGCCCGTGAGCCCGACCGCCTCGTGGAAGATCCGGGCCTGCTGGAGACCGTTCTGGCCGGTCGGCGCCTCCAGCACCATGAGCGACTCGTGCGGGGCGCCGGGCAGCTGCCGGCTCAGCACCCGCTTGAGCTTGGTCAGCTCGTCCATCAGGTTGGACTTGGTGTGCAGGCGTCCCGCGGTGTCCACCAGCAAGACGTCGACGCCTCGAGAAGACGCTGCCTTCACCGCGTCGAAGACCACCGCGGCCGGATCCGCCCCCGCCGCCTGGTGAATCACGTCGACGTCGATCCGCCGGCCCCACTCCTGAAGCTGCTCGATGGCCGCGGCCCGGAAGGTGTCGGCGGCGGCCATCAGCACCTGCTTGCCGTCGCCTTTCAGCCCGGCGGCCAGCTTGGCGGTGGTGGTGGTCTTCCCCGCTCCGTTGACGCCCAGCATGAGGATCACTGCGGGATGGCCGTCGAGGTTGAGCGGGCCGCCGGCGCCTTCGAGCGCCCCGGTCAGGAAGCGGTGGAGGGCGCCGCGCAGGTCCTGGCTCGATCGGATGCGGCCCCGCTTGACCTCGTCGCGCACCTGCTGGACGAAGGCGGCCGCCGCCCCGGTTCCGAGGTCGGCGGCGATGAGCGTCTCCTCGAGCTCGTCCAGCATCGAGTCGTCGATGGGACGGGCGATGGCCAGGATGGTCCCGAGGCCATCGTCCATCAGCTCGCGGGTGCGGCGCAGCCCCTGGCGGACGCGCTCCCCGAGGGAGCGGAAGAGGCTCACGACGGGTTGGCGTCGGGCGCGGGAAGCTCGAGGCGCTGGATGACCGTGCCCTTGGGACCGAGCGAGGGCAGCGCCTTGCCGTTCAGCGTCAGCTCCACTCCGCCCGCGTTGCCGACGGTGACGAGGAAGCGGCGCTCCGCCGTCCACTCCCGGCTGGCCCCGGCGGGCAGGAGCTCCTCTGCGACGCGCCCGCTGTCGGTCTGCACCCTGATCCACGTCGGCTCGAGCGCGCGCACGACCAGGCGCTGGCCCCCCAGGGCCGGCGCGCCCACGGCCGCCCGGGGCGCCGGGGGGGGGGCCGCCGCGGGCGGCGCCACCGGCGGCGAAAGAGGAGCGGTGGTCACCGGCACCGCCGGGGCCGCTGGGGCCGGCACCGGAGGTACTGCTGCCGGCACCGATGCCACCGGCGCCGGCGTGGTCGGCCGCGCGGTCACCGGTGCCGGGCCGGCCGGTGCGGGCGCCGGAGGCGCCGCCGGGACCGTGGTGACCGGCTCGGTCCTGGCGATCGCCGGCGAAGTTACGGAGGATCTCCTCACACTCAGGTTCACCAGGACGAGCCCCAGCCCCAGGATCAGCAGCAGTACCAGCCCCACCACCAGCGAGCTCATCGCCCAGTTGGTGCTGGCCCGCGGCGGCGTCGCGGCGGCGTGGGCGGCGGCCCGGGCGCCGGCCAGGCGCTCGTAGCGCGCCAGCGCCGGATCGGGGGTCTCGCGGAGGAACCCGCAGTACGCGCGGATGAACCCCCGGACGAAGACCGGCGACGGCAGATCGATCAGGCGCTCGTCCTCGAGGGCCTCGAGGTGGCGGATCCCCACCCGGGTCGAGCGCGCCATGTCCTCGAGCGAGCCGCCCTTGGCCTCGCGGAGCGATCGGAGGTATGCGCCGAGCGATGCGCCGCCGGGTTCAGCGTGCTCCATGCTCGGTAGTGTAGCGCCGGCTCAGGCTTCGGTCAGCTTGACCGAGACGAGGCGCGAGAGCCCGGGCTCTTCCATGGTCACGCCATAGAGGACGTCGGCGGACTCCATGGTCTTGCGATTGTGGGTGATCACGACGAACTGGGTCTGGGTGCAGAGCTCCCGCAGCACCCGGATGAAGCGATGGATGTTCGCGTCGTCGAGCGGCGCGTCCACCTCGTCCAGCACGCAGAAGGGGCTCGGGCGGTGATAGAAGATCGCGAACAGCAGGGCCAGCCCGGTGAGGGCCTTCTCCCCGCCCGACATCAGGGTGACCGCCTGCAGGCGCTTGCCCCGCGGCTGGGCCATCAGCTCCACGCCCAGCTCGAGCGGATCGTCCTCGCCTTCCTCCGGCGGCACCATCCGAAGCTCGGCGCGGCCGCCCTCGAAGAGGCGCGAGAAGATCCCGCTGAAGTGGCGGTTGATGTCCTCGAAGGCCTCCTGGAAGCGCTCCTGCGCGGTGCGGGTCATCCCCCGCAGGGCCTTCTCGAGGTCCTTGATCGAGGCCACCACGTCGTCGTGCTGGGTGCGCAGGAAGTCGAGGCGCTCGGTCAGCTCGCGGAACTCCTCGTCCGCCACCAGGTTGACCGGCCCCATCGCCTCGAGCTTGGTGGTCAGCTCCTCGTGCCGCTGGCGCACCTCGTCCAGGTCACGGGTGCCATCGTGGGCGGCCAGCAGGGCGTCGACGTTCTCCACCGCGTGACGCCGCCGCGCCTCCTGCACGAGCTCCTCTCGCCGGACGCGACCCTCGGTCTCCATCAGGTCGAGCTGGTGCAGCCGGCCCACCAGCGCGTTGAGCTGCTGCTGCACCTCGCGCAGCTCGCCCTCGACGGCCTGGCGCTCCGCGAGCTGGCGCTGGTGCTCCTCGGCGATCACCGCGACCTCGGCCTCCAGCCGATCCCGCTCGGTCACCGCGTCGCGGGCCTGCGCGTCGGTCCGCTCGCGCTCCGCGGCCAGGTCCGCGCGTCGCTCCGCGGTCTGGGTCCGGCGGGCGGCGGACTGCTCCTGCTGCTGGCCGAAGTCGCGCTCGAGGCCCTCGATCCGCTCGATGTCACGTCCCAGGGAGTCGACCCGCTCCGCCACCGTGGCCAGCTCCACGCGGCAGGCGGTGAGGCGCTCGGTGAGGCCGGCCTCGTCCCCCTGCCCGGTCTCGAGCAGGCCCTGCAGCGCGGTCATGTCCCCACCGAGGCGAGTCTCCTGCTCCGCGGCCGCCATCATCTCGCGCTCGAGCTCCCGGAGCTGGGCCGCGGTCTCGCTGCGCTCGCCCGCGAGCTGCTCGCTCTCCGCGGTCAGCGTCTCGAGGTGCCGGGCCAGTCGGTCCGATTCGCGCTGCGTGGCCTCGAGATCCTTCTCGCCCGAGAGGCGGGCGGTCTCGTGGGCCTGGTAGTTCGACTGCAGGCCTTCGAGCCGCGCGCGCAGCGCGGTCACCTCGCTCTCGACCGACTCGAGGTGGGCGGTCGCCGCGTCGACCTCGCGCCCGAGCGTGCCCAGCTCCTCGACCAGCTGGCGGATCGCGCGCTTGCGGCCCAGCAGCGACTGATCGTTGCTCTGCCGCTCGCCGACCCGGTGACCGCCGGTGAGCCGTCCGCTCGGCGAGAGCACCTCCCCCGAGCGCGTGACGTAGGTGGCGACCACCCCGTTGCGGCGCCAGAGCGTCTCCGCGGCGTCGAGGTGGGCGACCACGCCGACCCGGCCCAGCAGGTAGTGCAGCAGGGCCGGTCGCGGCCCGCCGATCAGCCGCGTGGCCCAGCTCACCTCGCCCGAGTCCTCCGGCACCACCGCCGCCGCGGGCAGGGTCTCGAGCGGCAGGAGCGTGGCCGCTCCGGCGCCTTCCCGGTCCAGGTAGTCGAGCGCCCCGCGCGCGTGCTCGAAGCGCTCCACCACCACCCACTGCAGCCGGTCGCCCAGGACCGCCTCCACCGCGGCCTCGAGCCCGTTGGGCACCTCCAGGAGGTCCGCCACGGTGCCCACGACGCCGCTCAGACCGCCGGCGGTGGTCCGCGCGAACATCGCCCGTACGCCGGCACCGTAGCCCTCGCGCTCCCGCTCGAGGTGCTCGAGGGCTTCCAGGGCCGACTGCCGCGTCGCCAGCTTCACGCGGAGCTCGGCCAGTGATTCCTGGGCGGTGATCCGGACCGCCTCGCGGTCGCGCCGCGCGGTCTCGATCTCGTGCAGCTCGGTACTGAGCAGGGAGAGCTGGGCCCCGGTGCGCTGCCGCGCCGCCTCCAGTCGCAGGCGGGCGGCCGCGAGCGCGTCGGCCTCCGCGCGCGCCGCGGCCAGCTCGGTCGCGAGCCGCTCCCCGCGCCGGTCGACCTGGGCGCTCCGCTCGCGCAGCTCGCCGCTCGACCGCGTGAGATCGGCGCGGGCGCCCGCCACCCGGATCTGCTCGAGGCGCAGAGCCTCGAAGCGCTCCCGGCGCTCGCTCAGCGCGGACCGGCAGGCCTCGATCTGGACCTCCACCCGGCGGACCTCCGCATCCTGCTCACCGTGCCGCTGCCGCGACTCCTCGAGGGCCAGGCTCTTGTCGTCGCGCTCGGCGGACAGCGCGACCCGTCGCTCGGCGAGCCCGCGGATCTCCTCCGCGAGGCGCGTCTCCTCGGCCAGCAGGTCCTGGATCTGCACGCCCATCTGCTCGCGGCGCTCGAGGAGGCGCTCGGCCTCCCCCTGGATCTTCTGCACCGACTGCCGGAGGTCTCCCAGCCGATACTCGGTGTCCTGGATCGCGGCGGCCTGGAGGGCCTGACGGCCGGTCAGGGTGGCGACCCGGGAGCGCTGCTGCTCCTCCGACTCCCGCAGCGACTCCATCTCGCGGGTGACCGTCTCGTGCTGGCTGGCCAGCGCCGCGTAGTCGGCCGCGACCAGGGCCAGGTCGAGGCCCTGCCGCTCCGCCTGCAGCGCCTTGTACTGCTGGGCCTTGCGGGCCTGGCGCTCGATGGACGACAGCTGCCGCCGCACCTCCTCCATGACGTCGCGCAGACGCTGGAGGTTGAGCCGCGTGGCGTCGAGCTTGCCCTGGGTCTCGGAGCGCTGCTGCTTGTAGCGCGCGATGCCCGCCGCCTCCTCGATGAACATGCGACGCTCCCACGGCTTGGCGGTCAGCACGTGGTTGAGCCGCTCCTGATCCATCAGGGCGTAAGCCTTCGGATTCACGCCGGTGCCGGCGAACAGATCCTGCACGTCGCGCAGACGGCACACGTTGGTGTTGAGCAGGTACTCGCTCTCACCGGTCCGGTAGAGGCGCCGCGCGACCGCCACCTCGCTCCACGGCACGCTGAGGCCGCCGTCGTTGTTGAAGACGAGGCTCACCTCCGCCATCCCGACCATCTTGCGGGAGGCGGAGCCGTGGAAGATGACGTCCTCCATCTTGGCGCCGCGGAGGGTCTTCGGGCTCTGCTCGCCGAGGGCCCAGCGAATGGCATCGCCGACGTTGGACTTGCCGCAGCCGTTGGGGCCGACGATGCAGGTGACGCCGGGGAAGACCTTCACGTCCGTCTTCTCGGCGAACGACTTGAAGCCATGGATCAGGATCGATTCGAGTCGCATTGGATGGCCGCGCCCACGCAGGGCGTGGTTCATTGATAACACACGGCCCGGGGATCAACCAAGAAAAAAGCCCCACGAGTGGGGGCCCGGGGGGTAACCCCGCACTAGATGTTGGCGGGAGCCCCGTGGAGGGAAAGGGGCGGCCTCAGGCCCCTTTCAGCAGGCAGCACTTCTTGTACTTCTTGCCCGAGCCGCACGGGCACAGATCGTTGCGCCCGACCTTCTGGCCGTCCAGCGTGCGCGGCTCGCCGCGGCTCGCGGCGGGCCGCGGGGCGGCGCCGCTCTCGCGCGACTCGTCGCCGCGCGTCTCGCTCCACTCGGGCGTGCGCTGGGCGACGCGGGTGGTGGGCGTCTCCTCCTGGGTCATGCGCACCTTGAAGAGCTGCTCGACCGCCGTCTCCTTCAGGCTGCCGATCATCTCCTGGAACATGTCGAAGGCTTCCTTCTTGTACTCGGTCAGCGGGTCGCGCTGGCCGTAGCCGCGGAGCCCGATGCCCTCCTTCAGATGGTCCATGTTCAGCAGGTGCTCGCGCCAGAGCTGGTTGATGCCGCGGAAGCCGCCGCCTTCCCACTCGAGCCCGAGCACGATCCATCGCTCGAGGCGGTGGAACATCTCCGCGCCCATCTCCTGCTCGCGCGCGCGGTAGTGCCGCTCCGCGGCCTGCCTCACCGCCTCGACCAGCGCGCTCTGGGTGCCGACGTCCTCCAGCGTGTCGGCGGGCGCCCGGAAGTCGAACTGACGGTTGAGGGCCTCGTTGAGCCCGACCAGGTCCCAGTCCTCGGGATGGGCGTCGGCGGCCGCGTACCGACCGACCACGCCGTCGGCCAGCTCCTCGATCCACTCGAGGACCGTCTCCTCCTGGCTCTCCCCTTCCAGCACCTCGCGCCGCAGCCCGTAGACGATCTCGCGCTGCTTGTTCATCACGTCGTCGTACTCGAGCAGGTGCTTGCGGATCTCGAAGTTGCGGGTCTCGACTCGCTTCTGGGCGGTGCCGATGGCGCGGGTCACCAGCTTGTGCTCGATCGGCTCGCCCTCTTCCATGCCGAGGCGGTCCATGATGCGCTGGATCCGCTCGGAGCCGAAGATGCGCAGGAGGTCGTCCTCGAGCGAGAGGTAGAAGCGCGAGGAGCCGGGGTCGCCCTGACGGCCGGAGCGGCCACGCAGCTGGTTGTCGACCCGCCGCGACTCGTGCCGCTCGGTGCCGATGATGTGGAGGCCGCCGAGCTGGACGACCCGCTCGTGCTCCGGATCGGTGAGCCGCTTGGCCTCGGTCCAGGCCGCCTCGCGGGCCTCGGCGGACGCGGTGGCGGGGTCGAGCCCCTTCTTGCTCAGGAGGGCCTTGGCCAGGAAGTCCGGGTTGCCCCCGAGCAGGATGTCGGTGCCGCGGCCGGCCATGTTGGTGGCGATCGTCACCGACTTCTCGCGCCCGGCCTGGGCCACGATCTCGGCCTCGCGCTCGTGATACTTGGCGTTCAGCACCTGGTGCGCGATGCCGCGCTTCTTGAGGAGCTTGGAGAGGCGCTCCGACTTCTCGATGGACACCGTGCCGACCAGCACCGGCTGGCCCTTGCCGTGCCGCTCCGCGATCTCGTTGGCGACCGCGTCGAACTTCTCGCGCTCGCTCTTGTAGACCACGTCCGGGAAGTTGATCCGGCCCAGCGTGCGGTTGGTCGGGATCACCGTGACGTCGAGCTCGTAGATCTTGGCGAACTCCTCGGACTCGGTGGCCGCGGTGCCGGTCATGCCGGAGAGCTTGTCGTACATCCGGAAGTAGTTCTGGAGCGTGATGGTGGCGAGGGTCTGGTTCTCCCGCGCGATCTTCAGCCCCTCCTTGGCCTCCACCGCCTCGTGCAGCCCGTCGGACCAGCGCCGGCCCGGCATCATCCGCCCGGTGAACTCGTCGACGATGATGACCTGCGGCTGGAGCGCCACCCGCCCCTGATCGTCCACCGTCTCCAGATCCTTCACCACGTAGTCCACGTCCTTGTGGAAGATGTGGTGGGCCTTCAGCGCCTGGTGGATGTGGTGGGCGACCTCGATGTGGGTCGGGTCGGACAGGTTCTCGATCCCGAGCAGCCGCTCGCAGTAGGCGACCCCCTGGTCGGTGAGGGAGACCGTGCGGGACTTCTCGTCGACGATGAAGTCGCCCTCCGCGGTCTCCTCGATCTCGGAGAGCTTGCCCTCCACGATGGTGGCGGCCCGCTTGAGCCGGGGGATGACCCGGTTGACCTTCTCGTAGAGCGGGGCCCGGCTCTCCGCGCTGCGATCCCGCCCGGAGATGATGAGCGGGGTGCGCGCCTCGTCGATCAGGATCGAGTCCACCTCGTCCACGATCGCGTAGAAGTGCTCGCGCTGGACGATGTCGTCGAGGCTGAACTGCATGTTGTCGCGGAGGTAGTCGAAGCCGAACTCGTTGTTGGTGCCGTAGGTGATGTCGGCGGCGTAGGCTTCCTTGCGGGTAACCGGGCGGAGGGCCGCGAGCCGGATGTCGGGCGAGGCGAAGTTGGGGTCGTAGCGGTACTGCATCTCGTGCTGGATCACTCCCACCGTCAGCCCCAGCGCGTGGTAGATCGGCCCCATCCACTGGGCGTCGCGACGGGCCAGGTAGTCGTTCACCGTGACCAGGTGGGTGCCCTTGCCGGGCAGCGCGTTGAGGTACGCGGGCAGCGTGGCCACCAGGGTCTTGCCCTCGCCGGTGGCCATCTCCGCGATCTTGCCCGCGTGGAGCACCATGCCACCCATCATCTGCACGTCGAAATGACGCATCCGAACCGTCCGGCGCGCCGCCTCGCGAACCGCCGCGAAGGCCTCCGGCAGCAGCTCGTCGAGCTCCGCGCCGTCGGCCAGGCGCTGGCGGAGCTCGACGGTGCGGGCGCGGAGGGCCTCGTCGGACAGGGCCTGCAGTCCCGGCTCGAGCGAGGCGATCTCGGCCACCACCGGGCCCATCCGCTTGACGTCGCGCTCGTGCTTGGTGCCGAAGATCGAGCGGAAGATCGCGTTGATCATCAGGGCCTCATCTTACACCACCTGCCGCGCCCGGCCGGCAGGCGCGGTCGGGGTCAGCGCGCGTCCTTCAGGAGCTCGCGGGCGTGCCGGCGGGACGTCTCGGTGACGCGCTCGCCGCCCAGCATGCGGGCCAGCTCGTCCACCCGCGCCGCCGCGGGCAGCGGGCTCACCGTCGTGCGCGTGGCGCCGCGGGCCACGCGCTTCTCGACCAGCAGGTGCTGGGATGCATAGGCCGCGATCGGGGCCAGGTGGGTCACGCAGAGGACCTGCCGGCCCGCCGCGGTGGCGGCCAGCTTCTGCCCCACCACGTCGGCCACCCGCCCGCCGATCCCCGCGTCGACCTCGTCGAACACCAGCACCGGCACGTCGTCGGCGGCGGCCAGCACCGTCTTGGCCGCCAGCATCACCCGGGAGAGCTCTCCTCCGGACACCACCTTGGCGAGCGGGCGGAGGTCTCCGTCCCGCGCGGCCCGACCCGCCAGCCCTCCGGCCCCGCGGCCAGCTCGTCGGCACCGGCGGTCTCGCGCCGCAGCGCCACCCGGAAGCGGCCGTGCTCCATGCCGAGCCCGCGGATCTCCTTCTGCACCAGGCGCTCGAGGCGCTCGGCGGCCCGGGTCCGCGCGCCGGACAGCGCGATCGCCTCCGCCGCCGCGGCCGCGGCCGCCTCGGCCACCGCGCCCTCCATCTCCTCCGCGATCGCGTCGTGGCGGACGATGCGGTCGAGCGCGGCGGCCGCCTCCTGCCGGTGGGCCAGGATCGCGGTCACCGAGTCGCCGTACTTGCGCTTGAGCTTCACGATGGCGTCGAGGCGCGCGTCGATCTGCTCGAGTCGCTCCGGGTCGAAGACCGCCCGGTCCCGCAGGGCCCGGGCCCGGCCCACCACGTCCTCGAGATAGGCCTGGGCGCCCTCGATGGCCTCGATGGAGGGAGCCGCGTCGGGCTCGAAGCGGGAGAGGTCGCGCAGCAGCGCGGCGGCGCGCGCGAGGCGGGTGGTGGCGGACTGGGGATCCTCGTAGAGCAGCCCGACCGTCTCCTGCAGACCGGCGACGATTCGCTCCGCGTGCTGCAGGCGCGAGCGCTCCGCCCCCAGCTCGTCCTCCTCCCCGTCCCGCAGCCGCAGGTCGTCGATCTCCGCGACCTGGAACCGGTAGAGGTCCTCCTGGCGCGCCCCCTCCCGAATCTCGCCCTGGAGCCGGTCCAGGGCGGCCCGCGCCTCCTCCCACCGGCGGACCAGCGCGGCCACCGACTCCCGCCGCGCCTGGGCGTCCGCGAAGCGGTCCAGCAGCAGGAGCTGCCGGGCCGGCTCCATCAGCCGCTGGTGCTCGTGCTGGCCGTGCATCTCGACGAGGAGATCGCCGAGGCGCTCGAGCAGCCCCACGGTCGCGGCCCCGTCGTTGACGAAGGCGCGGTGGCGTCCGGAGCGGGCCAGCTCGCGCTTGATCACGAGCTGCCCGTCGCCCGGTTGATGGCCGGCCTCGTCGAGCAGCGCGGCGACCGGGCCGGCGGGATCGATCTCGAACACCGCCTCGACCAGGGCGGTCTCGGCACCGGTGCGGATCCAGTCCAGCTGGGCGCGCGCGCCGGTCACCAGCAGCAGGGCGTCGACCACGATTGACTTGCCGGCGCCGGTCTCGCCGGTGAGCACGTTGAGGCCGGGGGCGAAGGGCACCCGGGCCTCCTCCACCACGGCCAGGTTGCGGATCGACAGCTCGCGCAGCATGGCACTGGCCATGCTACGGCCCCGGCCCGGCCGCGCTCAACTGTATCCCTATCGCTCCCCCCACTTGAGCTTGGTGCGGAGGACCGAGAAGAAGTGCTTCTGGGGCACGCGCAGGAGCCGGGTGCGGGCGGCGGCCCGCCGCACCTCCACCGTGTCGTTGGCCTTCAGGGCGAAGCCGACCTGGCCGTCCAGGGTGAGCATCACGTCCTGGTCGGTGAGCAGCGTGATCGAGATGCGCTGGGTCGCCGGCAGCACGATCGGACGGTTGGTCAGCGTGTGGGAGCAGATGGGGGTGAGCACCACCGCGTCCATGGTCGGGAACACGATGGGCCCGCCCGCGGAGAGGCAGTAGGCGGTGGAGCCGGTGGGCGTGGAGAGGATCAGCCCGTCCGCGCGGTAGCCGGTGGCGAAGTCGCCGTCGACCGCGACCTCGAGCCGGATGATGCGGCTCATGGCGGACTTGGTGATGACCACGTCGTTGAGCGCCGCGTACTCGCCGAGGCGCTCGCCCTGCCGGTACACGCGGGCCTCGAGCAGCATGCGCTCCTCGATGACCAGCTCGTCCCGCAGGTAGGCCTCGAGCGCCGGGAAGAGCTCGTCCAGGGTGAGCGCGGTGAGGAAGCCGAGACCGCCCAGGTTCACACCGAGGATCGGCACCCCCAGGTCGCCCACCATGCGCGCCATGCTGAGGAGCGTGCCGTCGCCGCCCAGCACCAGCAGGAGATCGGAGTGCGACGGCAACTCGGACCGGCCCACCACCCCGCAGGTCGCCTGGGGGCACACCCCCGCGGTCTCCTTCTCGAGGATCGGCTGGATGCCCCGCGCCGCGCACCAGTCGAGCAGCTGGGGAACGACCGTGCGCGCCTCGTCGCGGTCGGTCTTGGCGACGATGCCCAGCCGCTTCACGCGGGATGCTCCTCCTCCGCGGTCTCCTTCGCGATCAGCGCGTCCAGCTCGGGGAGGGTGCGCCCGGTCTTGGTCAGGAAGAGGAAGAACTCCCGGTTGCCCTTGGGCCCCTTGAGCGGCGAGGCGGTCACGCCCCGCACGTGCCAGCCGTGCAGGACGGCGAAGCGGGCGATTCGCGCGAGCACGCCGCGATGATGCGAGCCGTCGCGCACCACGCCCCCCTTGCCCACCTGTCCCTTGCCGACCTCGAACTGCGGCTTCACCAGCACCACCGCCTCGCCCTGCAGGGTCAGCACCCCGTAGACCGAGGGCAGCACCTTCTCCAGCGAGATGAACGAGATGTCGATGGTGGCGAGCGCGGGCGACTCGGGGAAGGAGTCCACCGGGAGGTTACGGGCGTTCGTCTTCTCCATCACCACCACGCGGCCGTCGGCCCGCAGCTTGGCGTCGAGCTGTCCGTGCCCCACGTCCACCGCGTAGACCTTCACCGCGCCCTGCTCGAGCAGGCAATGGGTGAAGCCCCCGGTGGAGGCGCCGACGTCGATGGCGACCTTGCCGCGCGGGTCGATGGCGAACGTGGCGAGCGCGTGGGCCAGCTTGTCGCCCCCGCGGCTCACGAAGCGCGGCCGGGCCACCAGATCCAGCTTGGCCCCCGGCGTGACCAGCGCTCCCGCCTTGTCCACCCGCTGGCCGTCGACGAGCACGTCGCCGGCCAGGATCACCCGCGCCGCCTTCTCGCGTGACTCGATGAGCCCCCGCTCCACCAGCGCCACGTCCAGCCGGACCTTGGTCTTCGCGCGGTTGTCCGGGCCACGCTTTGGCTCGGGCGCGGGCGCCACCTTGCCGCGGGCCCCCACGGTCGTCTTCCGGTGCGACACGGCAGGCTTCGACAGGCCACGCTTCTTGGGGAACCTCTTCACGCCGGCTCCTTTCCGGAGCCCCCGACCGGCCCGCACCCCCGCACGGCCGGTCGCCAGGCTCGTTCACGTTCGATCTCGTCCAGTTCCACACCCGAGGCTCGGGCCACCCTCGAGCGCACGGTCGGGCCGGCGAGGGGGCGCACGGTGATCACGTCGAAGGGAACTGCATGGGAGGCGGTGCGACGAGCCCAATGCAAAGGCCCGGAAATACTGACGGTCTGGGGCCCGCGACGCGCCCCGACTGCCAAAGGCGTGAACACCGCGTTCATACGGGCTCCTCAGCCCCAGGGGACCGTGCCGGAAATATCAACGGTCACAATTATATAGCCGAACCCCCTGGCCCGCCCCATTTCAGGCGCGGGCGCGCGCCTCACGCCGCGCGGCCCCTCGGGCGTGGCCGGAGCACGAAGAGCAGTGCCATCCCGGCGAGGAAGCCTCCGATGTGGGCGAAGAAGGCCACCCCGCCGCTGGCCCCGAAGCTGCCGAGGCCGGTCAGCACCTGCACCACGATCCAGAAGCCCAGCACGACCACCGCGGGGATCTGCACCAAGCGGAAGAAGAAGCCGAGGATGATGAGCGTGGTGACGTGCGCGCCAGGGAACAGGACGAGGTAGGCCCCGAGCACGCCCGAGATCGCGCCGCTCGCGCCGATCATCGGGACCGTGGAGGAGGGCCCGACCACGGTCTGGGCGAGCGCGGCCGCGATCCCGGACAGCAGGTAGAAGAGGAGGTAGCGACCGTGTCCCAGGGTGTCCTCGACGTTGTTGCCGAAGATCCACAGGTAGAGCATGTTGCCGCCGATGTGGAAGAGGCCCCCGTGCATGAACATCGACGTGAAGATCGTGAGGATCGGGGCCGGCACCTCGGAGCCGACGCGGCAGGCGCCGGTCAGCCGGCACGGCACGAGGCCGAACTCCTCGACGAACGCCTGCGCGGCCCGCGCCCCCTCCGCCCCGCCCACCTCGAGCGAGATCTGGTAGACGAAGACGAGCGCGTTCAGCACGATCAGCGCGACCGTGACGAGCGGGGCGCTCGCGCTCGGATTGTCGTCCTTGAGCGGGAACA